>Ga0209385_1000446_pt1 | contig 16713 bp, 15 predicted proteins | sample NGEPerB_FD_184506 | JGI IMG/M metagenome (GOLD analysis project Ga0209385, IMG submission 184506) | Arctic peat soil microbial communities from the Barrow Environmental Observatory site, Barrow, Alaska, USA - NGEE PermafrostAB12-B... | ecosystem: Environmental > Terrestrial > Soil > Wetlands >... | reverse complement strand
CGATTTGCCGGTGAGGGACCGGTTCAGAAGTAGCGCGGACAGTCGAGACGGCGAAGTGTCAACGTCCGGTTTCAACGCCAGCTGTCATTGAGGCGCCAAACTGGAATGGCGGGAGCTAGTCTGGAGCCGAGATCCGCAGTCAGCCGGTGAGCGGCAGCTCCCTGGAGCCACGTCGGCCTCACGCTCCCGGCCATCAATGGTCGTTGGTAACTGACGGCTTGCGGGCAACTTCTCTTCCGGTTTGCATGGGGAGCAAGCGAAAGTTAATCGGCCGATTCGACCCGGTCGACCGTATATCGCTTTCGTTGCGCGACCGAATGGAGTACGTCATCATTGCCGCCGTCGCCCGGGTGTCGGAATATTTTCGGTCCCTCTGATGTAAGTTCCTTGCCTGAAGGGGCGAGTGCCCGATTGCGTTGCGAGGCGTTACATGAGTCTTCTCGAGAAGCTGGGCTTGCCACCCATCAAGCCCATGCCGGTCATGAGCGTCACCGCGACCCAGGGCGCCGAGGTGAGGAACGGACAGGCCAGGGCCGTGCCGGTGCAAAACGCCAACGCCGTGGTGGCTGCGAAGGAACTGCGGCCCCTGCTCGATGCGCGCGAGCAGACCGTGCGCAGCGCATACGACAAGCTGCTGGCCGGCCAGCCACGGCTCGAAGCCGCGCTCGCCCAGGCGACCGGCGAGCAGAAGGCGACGCTCACGGCGCGCAAGGCCGTGCTCGAAAAAAGCCTGCGCTCGCTGCAGGGCGATCTGCTGGCCATCGACGCCGATCGCAGGGCACTCGACAACGCCGGCGTCGATGCCGCTACCTGCAACGCCATCCTCTCGCGCATCAAGGCGCCGGTGGGAACGGCCAAGACCAACGAGGTCGACCGCCACGACGATCCGCTGGAGAAGAAGCCGCTCAACCAGAAGACGACGACCACGACCACGTCGTATGCCGACGGCAACGCGACGACGCGCACCTCCGAGACCACGACGAAGGTCGGGCTCGACGGCGCATCGCACGGCACCACGACGACGAACAACGTGGTCGAAGGCGGCAACGTCACCAACAGCAAGGTCGAGAAGAAGACGACCCTGGGCCTCGGCGGGCTCACGCACGAGAAGAGCGCGAGAGTCGACCGCGAGCGCGAGGTGACCGGCGCGAACGGCGAGCCGGTGACGCAGAAGAGCGGCAGCGAGAAGAAGTCGATGACGACCGTGGGCCTCGGCGGCGCCGCGCACACCACCGACACGAAGGTGACGGGCATCGACGGCACGAGCACGGCGAAGAACGCGTCGACGGGCGTCGAGCGCGGCGACGGGAAGGCCGGCGCCAAGACCGTGCGCGCCACCACGACCACCGACGCGGGCGGCAACGAGCAGAAGACCACGACCACGAACAAGGCCGGCATCACGTCCGACAAGGACGGCATCGGCGCCTATGGCGAGCGCGAGAAGGCGTTCGAGCGCAAGGGCAAGGACGGCCTGACGACGGGCGCGGTGGCCGGGCTGACGCAGAACGTGAAGTGCAACGTGAAGGCGCTCGAGACCACGCCGCCCAGCTACGACCTGTCGATCTCGATCGACCTCGGCGTGAGCGCGTCGCTGTCGTTGAAGAAGGGCGCGGGCGAGCAGAAGCCCGACGACATGAAGGAAAAGGGCACGAAGACCGTTGGCGCCGGCGTGAGCGGCTCGGTGTCGGTGAACCTGACCCGCCACTATGTGCTGAGCGAGGCCGAGGCGGCGGGCTACGTCGCCGGCCTGAAGGAAGCGGCGGGCGGCGGTGGCAGCAACACGAAGCAGGAGTTCGCCGTCATTCGCCTGGGCGTCTCGAAGAGCTGGGATGCGGCGCGCGAGTTCTACCTCGCGGCCACCGGCAACGCCATGAGCCCAGACGAGCTGGCCAAGATGAAGGCCGGTGAATCGGTCGAGACCGGCACGAAGAAAAGGGCCGGCGGCACGGTCAACGCCGGCGTGGAGAACATCGGCCTCGAAGGCGGCTACGAAGTGGGCCGCGAGGCATCGACCAAAGTCACGAAGGAAAAGGACGGCACGCTCACCTACGACACCTCGCAGGCCGACTCGGAAAAGCTCTCGGGCGCCGCGAAGATCAACGTGGGCGTGGTGGAGGGCGGCTTCGGCGCCTCGCACACCAACACCACGTCGAACGGCTACAAGATCTCGATCGACCCGAAGGCGGCCAACGCCGCCGAGATGCAGAAGGCCTTGCAAGCCTGCAAGAGCCAGCAGGACCTCGACGCCTTCGCGAAGAAGTATCCGGCTGCGGTGCAGGAGCACACCAAGGGCACGGGCAGCGCCGACACGACCGGCGCATCGATCGGCATCGGCACCGGAAAGGTGGCCGTCGCGTTCGGCCACGGCATCGACGACCAGACCACCTATGACAAGGACGGCAAGCCGATCAAGCGCGTGGTCACGGGCTCGAACGAGGGCGGCATGACGATCGGGATCGGCTCGCACACGATCGGCGATGCCGACAAGGAAAAGGCGGTCGCCGAGATCACCGACAGCGAGCACGCGACGCTCGACGTCGGCAAGACCAACACCGGCACCGACATGCTCAAGCTCTACGACTCGGTGACCGGCAAGGGCCCGAAGAAGGGCGCCATCGCCAAGGCGACCGGCGCCCCGGCCGACACTGACAGCAGCAACGTCGAGAAGTTCGCGCTGAGCAATTCCGACCTGCAGTTCCTGGGCGGCGTGGCCTGCGAGAAGAGCCTCGGACGGTGGATGAACGCGTGCAACAAGCAGCATGCCCGCGACGACTGGCGCGCCGCCGGCCAGGCGATCCGCGGCGCCAACGGCTCCCCCGGTGCAGTGGCCGCTGAGCTGGCCAAGTTCGTGGGCAAGGACAGCGTCGGCCGCAAGGAGATCGTGACCCTGGCGCTGCGCGCATCGGGCGACCTGTCGCGGGGGTCGCGCTCCGAGTTCCCCGAAGGGCTGGGCAAGCTCGAGCCCGAGTACAACGCGCTCGTCATAAAAGAGTCGGAAACCACGCTCGATGCGCTGGCCAAGGAGCCCGATGGCGCCAAGAAGGCCGCCGACAAGGGCGCCGAGCTGCTGACCCGTCTCGAGACGCTCTACCGGCCGCTCGACAGCGCGGTGTTCCAGCAGCCGGCCGTGAAGGCGGAGATGCTGGGCGCGATCAACAACCGCAAGGAGAAGATCCGCGCCAAGCTGCGCGTGCTCGCCGGGCGCCAGGAAGACGAGCTCACCAAGCCCGAGCTCGTGGAGCAATACAACGAGCTGCTGCGCGTGTGCACGGGCTACAAGTACACCGAGACCGAATGCTTCGACAAGCTCGTGAAGTTCAACAACGAGGTGGGCCAGGCCATTCCCATCGCCAAGCTCATCAAGCAGCTGCGCGACCTGCATACCCTGTGGACGCCGAAATACGACGACATGGCGTCGCTCGCCCAGCAGAACGGCTTCGGCAAGGAGATCTACTGGCAGTACAAGCCCGACCGCGAACGCTTCGAGAAGGCCGTGAAGGGCGCCCCCGGCAAGGCCAAAGAAGCCAAGCCCGAAACGGCCGACAAGCGCAAGCCGACCAAGCAACAGGTGGAAGACGAAGCGGCCGCGAACAAGGGCTTTCGCGAAGGGATGGACGATTCCATCAAACAATTGCGCGAGTTCCAGCAGAAGCTTCCGGCCGCGCGCCAGCGCGTGCTGGCCCTCTCGAAGCAGCTCGAAGACCTGGCCGAGAAGAACTACAAGAAGCAGGCCGACGTGCTGTTCGGTCAGGCCAAGGCGCTCTACGAGAGCGCCGAGGGCTTCCGGCAACGCTGCAAGCCCAACCACGTGCCCGACATGATGGCTTACGGTGCACCGGCGCTCGAGGACTACAACAAGGCCGTCGCCCTGCTGTCGAAGGGCGTGGCGCTGTACCCGAAGGCGGCGACGAAGTAGCCGCGCGCCACCAGGCCCGGCCGCTCACGCGTTCTTGCGATAGGCACCCGTCTCGACGGACGCCTGGCGCACATGAAACGGGTTCTGTTGACCGGCCGGCTCAGGCGCGCTCGTCTCCTGCCGCCGATCCGCCTAAGGAACCGCGACGTGGTCGCCATGCGGCGTGCACCATGAGGTTGGCAGCGCGGGAGCGCTGAAGGGCGCGGCGACCGGCGAGTTCCAGGACTGAAGGCCTGAAGTCAACGTGCGCGATTCACCGCCTGATACGCCAGCTTCTTGAACTCGAACACGAACGGGTGCGCGAACGCCATTTGACGTTGCGTCATCAGTAAGCCGGCTGTGTTCGCCCTCGGTGAGATCCACCATTGCGTCCCCGCCACGCCGGCCCAATAGAGTTCCCCCACTGAAGCTTCATGATCGAGCGATGACGGCTCTACGATCAACCCACCAGCCAGGCCGAATCCCTTGCCCGGGAGTTCTCCAAATCCGGGGAAGCGAAGCCACATGCCATCCGGCAGTTGGTTGGTCATCATCAGCTCGACCGTGTCCGGCTTGAGCAGCATTTGCCCGCCTGGAAGAAGACTTCGCACCAGCGCCAGCATGTCTGGCAGAGTCGAGACCAGACCGCCGCCGCCACTGAGTCTCGGGACTGGGCGGAGATACGCCCCCGGATAGGGCGCGTCATCCGTGCGGGTCAGTCCCGGCAGCAAAGGATTCATGGAATCAGCACCGGCGTAATAGGCAACCAACCGAGGGCGGCTCTGCTCTGGCACAACGAAGCCAGTGTCCACCATGCCAAGCGGATCAAGTATTCGTGCTTGGATGAAGCTGTCGAACCGCTGACCGCTAACAACCTCGATGAGCCGTGCAATGACGTCGCTGGCCACCGAATACTCCCACGAAGTTCCGGGATGAAAGACTAGGGGCAGCTCGCTCAGCACGTCGATCATTTCCGCCAGTGTTGCGCCCGGATTCAGGACCTTCCGTTCGTTGTAGGCCTTGAAGATCGTTGTGCCGGGGTCAAAGACGCCATAGCTCAGCCCAGAACTGTGGCTCATCAGGTGTCGAATCGTGATCGGACGCTTGGCCGGTTCAGTGTCGTCCAACGCTGTCGCGTTAGGCCGCAGGACGCGGCGATTCGCGAGCTGGGGTATGTACTTCTCAATTGGGTCGTCCAGCTTGAATATGCCCTCCTCGAAGAGGCGCAGCGCGGCGCAGGACGTGATCAGCTTCGTGTTGGAAAACACGCGGAAGATGTGGTCCACGCGCAAGGGCGTCTGCGCCTCCTTGTCAGCCCACCCAACACAGTGCAGGTCCACCAGATCTCTGCCCACCAGCACCGCCGAGGAGACTCCGGCGAGGATGTTCCCATCCACGTACCGGCTAAGCGCGGCGTGGGCCGCACCAAAGTCGTAACCTCCGCTCTTCACCGTCAACTCTTCCATGGTTGCACCGTTCTTCCCCATTGAAGTGGGGCCCGATTGTCAGCCCCGACTGTGACTGGACACAAGAGAAGAAGGGGCGCGCATCCGAACTTCGGCTTCACACCGCTGAGCGACAGCTTTGCGGGGCTGAATCGAGCGACCCGTAGTTCAGCTTTGGGTCGACAGCGTCGGTTGGCCACCCTGACAAGCGGACGTTCGATCAAGCAAAAGCGTCGAACGTCGGCTTCCGAATGGACCTGGCTTTCGTACACGGAAGCGACGATTCGTCAGCTTTGAACAGCAGCTGACGTTCGACCATGAAAGCTGACCGGCTGCAGATAGTCTGAAGCCGACACTCGTCGTCAGCGCGTTACTGGCGGGTCCTGGCCGATAGTGACGAGGACGGACGACCGCTGCGGAGCTGCTTGGTCTCGATGACTGCTTTTGGCGGCCGAGAATCGTGGGGCGTCGGGCACTGATCGACCCGAAGCGGTAGGTCGCGCTGTTCGTCGGGACGGCCGAAAGCGGACGTTCGCTTTATCTTCTCGCGAAGCTCTTCGCGAACCCCAAAGGCAATGCGAAACTAAGGCCAAATTGTCTCGAGGATTTGAGCCAATCGCGCACCGGTCCGCACCAGCTGTTTCTTCTTGACCGCTTCCATCCTCGCGTCGTAGTCATGGGGTAGCGTGGTGGTCCAATGCCCATCCTGCTGGGCTGCGAACTGGAGGCCGACGAAAGAGCGGCGGGCAATGGTCAGCGATTCGCTTGCCCACGCCTTTGGCCATTCGAAGACGGCTCCCTTTGTCTTGGGGACATTCCGGGCGAGTTTGAGCCATGCCGCGTCGATTCGAGATGCATTGAGGGCAGTAGGAACATCGTCCCACGCTTGGTGAAGATTCGCGATTCTTCGATTGGTCGCACGTCGAATGGTCGTGATCTCATTGCCTCCTTGGGTGGCGCTCGAGGGCGCGAAGACTCCTGCATCCGGGTCGATGACAGCCCCGTTCGGATCCAGGTAAATCGCACCGACATGGAGGGGCTGGTGAATGTCCCCCACGAAGTGAGCCAACAGGAAAAGCGCTTCACGCTTGCTCTTGATGTCAAACGGCGGTGGTGCGGGATCTCCTGCGAGAACGTGAGTCGCCGCCGCGATCGCGGCGACCACGTCGAACTCCCTGGTACCGACCTCGCCCAGGACATACCGTGATCGCTGGATCGCCGAATCGGTGTAGTGGTATTGCTTGTGGCAAGACTCGTCTCCCTCGACCCGTCGACAGTTGCTGTCTTTGCGCCTGACGTAGTCGGCCATTTCCGCTTCCAGCTCGGGCGTCTCGAAGACCTTGCACTCCGGATATTTGCCTGCAGACGTATAGGCAAATTCCTTTGCAGGATCGATCCCCTTGGCGCAATCGGCCCACACAGCGGCGGCCTGCAGCGACAAGCCGCCCAGCAGCGCGTTGACCTCCGTCGCCGCGTGTGATCCGGCAATCAGCTCATCGGCAATGGCGCCCACCGTGTGATGGCCGTCGGGACCTCAAGCCACAGCGGACCCGCAAATGAAAATGAACGTCGCGACAAGCGCGCGACGTGAACGGCTAGTACTCATGAACTAGGACCCCTCCTCGCGCTTGTACGGCTCGATGGCATCGACTTGCAACGAATAGCCACTGGGACCCATGGATGAATCGGTTCGCGACACTTTAAGCCGGCCGCTGACCCACACGTTGTCCATCGTGTGCAGGCGCTGGATACCGTCCGGTGCCAAGGCCCGCAGGATTTGATTGGATGGCGGCGGGGGCGAATGGATGCACGCGCCGTAGTACGGGACCAGCAAGAATTCCGTCATCCCCGACTTGCCGTGTTCGAGGGGAACGACATATCCAGGAATGCGAATCGCCTTCCCGTCCAACAGCGGGTTGGTCGGAGCGTTGTCCCAGATGTCGCGCACTTTCTTGAGCAGCGCGACCGCCCTTGGATCGTCGTCCCGGTATGACTCTCCTATGCGCCTGAGTTCGAGAGTCGCCTTGTACGGATCCCAGCCGTCCGGTCCCAGCTCGTACCACCGAGTGTCCCGAAACGTCGCGGACCGCGCGGCGTGACTCCACGCGCCCACCGTTCGAAAGTCGATCGCTGTCTTGCTGATGGGCAACAGCGCCATCAGCGAGACCGCGACAACGATGCCGAGTGCGACGCCAGCTGCAATTCGGCGGTGGCCCGTCGAATGCAGCCAAGGCCACAGCGCGTGCGCTGTCCGTTGTCGCGTCGATTTCTTCGCCATGGTTGCCACCGATCCCTGTTGTCGCGCTGACGCTCGCTACTCGTTGCTGCGGGGCACTTCCTTCATCCAACGCGGCGTGCTGTCGCCGTCACTGTAGAAAGCGCGGTGGTGCATGCGAGGGTCGTTCGGGTTCGCGGCATTCATGCCGACCCCATCGTCGCCACCAAACGAGAGCCGGGACGTGGGCAGGGCCGAGCAGGCAGACAGGAGAAGAACACAAACCGAGCAGACGAGTCGTTTCATGATTGAACCTTTTGAGAGTTGCCAAGAACGGGTCAAAACGACGTTGTCATTGCGACATACAACGTGCGCCGCGTTCCGTACTGCGGCGCGCCGACGCCGACTCCGGATCCGTCTCGAATCAAGTAGGTCTTGTCCAAGAGATTGAGCACCGCGAGACGACCTTCGATGCTCGATGTCGGAGACAGCTTCCAAAGATGCGTCAGTGCACTGTTGAAGACCGCGTAGCCAGGCACAGAAGCGCCGTTCGGCGCCCCGCCGTCGGCGGTGCGTCTGAGCCCGCTGCCATAAATGGCATCGCCGCTCAGCTGACTTCCGTCAAACTTGTACGTGACTCCCGTCGACAACGTGTACGTCTGGTCGTGGTCCAGGTAGATGTAGTGGTTGGCGATGTAGGCCAACTCGTCTGCTCCGAACAGTGATTGACCGGACACGATGTCCTTGCCTTGCGCCTCCTGATACGCGAAGTTTGCGTATCCGCCCCAGCGGGCGTTGGAATAGGTCGCCGAAAGCTCCAGGCCGTGCGCACGTCCCTTTGCATAGTTGAAGGGAGACAGGATGAGCGCTTGGCCAAACTGTCCTTCGTCGATCAGATTCGTGACCTTCTTGTAGTAGGCATCGGCGGCCACCGTGAGATTCGGGCCGAGTTTCTGGGATACGCCGACGTCGAAGTAGTGGGTCCGCTCAGACTTGACGTTGTCGGACACGCCGATCTCGGGTTGATTGGTCGTTCCGTTGTAAAGGTTGATGCTGCTTTGCGCCGCGAGCTCTTGCGGCGGCGGGGTGAAATAGCGGGAGTAACCGGCGTGAACGGACGTGTCGTCCGTCAGCTTGTAGGCCGCATTCAAGCGCGGACTCCATTGATGCTCGTTCGTGAAGGCTGCGACATGATCGAAGCGCAGGCCGTAGTTGACAGTGAGCCGAGGATCGACGCGCCACTCGTCTTGAACGTACAGACTCGACAACTCGCCCACTTTGCTCGAGTTGTCGTTGATCAGAAACGGCACGTCGCTGCTCTGTGCGCCGGTTTCATCGGTCGCGAACACCGTGACGGCGTTGTCGCTGTGCGTCAACTGCCGCGTGAAACCACCGCCGAACCTGACCGTGTGGTCGGCAGTGATCTTGTAGGCGGCATCGAGCTGCACGCCGGTGGCAGAGTTGCTTCGCAGGGTGTCCGACGCAACACCATTGAAGACAAGATCGCCGATCGGGTCCGGATCGAAATGCAGGTTTGAGTATTGCTGATAGATCGATAGCTGGTAGCCAAGCTTTCCGAAGTCCTGTTGGAGAGACACCGCCGCAAAACGATTCACTTCGCGCTGTTGCTCGTTGACGGCGGACGACGGATAGGTGTTGGTCCCGGCAGCGAGATCGCTGACACCAGCCAACGAGAAGCCGGGGGCTTGGTCCGGATTGGTCGGAATCTGGAACTTGCCGTTGTACGTGCCCAGGAGCATGCCGACTCGGGTGTCTTCGTTCACAAAGTAGGAGAGATCGGCGAACGTCTTCGTCTGCTTCGTCTTGTCGTGACTCGGGCTGCGCGTTGGCTGAGGGTTTTCGATGCCCTCGCTGTTCGACGAGTAGCTTCCTGAGAGGTAGTAAGTCAGGGAGCCGACGCTTCCGTAGAACGACGCGCTCGGCTCGAACGTGTTGTGGCTGCCAAGCACGAGACCGATCTTGCCGCCGGGCTGAACGGATCCTTCTTTGGTCTGAATCTCGACGATCCCGGCCGTTCGCAGACCATATTGGGCAGGCAGTGCGCCGGTCAGAAAGTCGACCTGGTCGACAAACCGGGTGTCGATGGACAGCCCGAAGCCCGAAATGTTTTCCGGCAACTGAACACCGTCGACGCGGTACTGGACGTTGCCGTGATCGTCTCTGACGTGAAGCGAGCCCGACGCTTTCGAGTCCTTGGCGACCCCAGGAAGGCGAAGCAGAACCTCGTCGAACGGTGTCGCATCGCCTTGACCCAGCGTGCTGATCAAGCCCTGATCGATCGTGTAGACGGTTGTGCCGACGCGAGGGACCAGATCGATGCGGGCCTCTTTGAAGCGCTTGGCGGTGACCTGCACGGGCGCAAGGACGGAGACGCCGGGCGACGATGCAGCGGCGCCGGGCGGCTGTGCCGCCGCGTTTGCGGTCGAAGCCCCCTGGGCAACCAGCTCCGATGAATCAGCCGCCGCGGCGACAAAGGGAAAAAGAAGCGCAACGGCGGAAGCCACGCGCGAGCGTCGAAAACGAGCCATGGATAAGACCTCTGAAGACGGTGGCGCTGCCCGACCACCATGCGCGTTGCGCGGTGCTCGGATCCGATGAACCGAACTCAGAGAAAGGGAGGTCCGCGGCTGCGCGGCAGTGCCGCGTCGTCGTCGGCACTGGCGACCTCGACGGCACCGGGGCGGTGAAACGCGAGGTCTGTGAGCAACGACGATCCCGCCACACCTGTCTTGATCGCGCCGGCCAGGTGGGCATACGCGAGGCACAGCGGACATTGGTCAGTGTCTGCTGGCGCCTTTTGGCAGCTTGTCGCCGCCTTGGCGTAGTGGCCGTACTCGTGCCGCAGCTCACCTTGCTGTGCAAACAGCAAGAGCAGTGGCAGGAGCAGAGCCCAGGACAGCTTGGTCATGATGACGAGGGGCGTCGCAGATAGGGAGCCACGATGGACGCGTCAAGCCGGTAGCCGCTGGCGCCCATTGGTGAGTCCTGACGTGTGGTCGAGATCTTGCCGCTCACCCAGACGACGGACATCGCACTGAACCCTTTGACAGCCTTGTCCGTCACAACATGCACGATCTGGTTGGCCGGTGGCGGCGGGGTGTGGATGCACGCGCCAAAGTAGGGCACCAGCAAAAACTCCGCGAGCGCACCGTCCACGTCGTCGATCGGCACGACGTAGCCAGGAAGTCTTACGTCCTTGCCATCCAGAGCACTGACGGTGGGCGCGTTGTCCCAAATGGCACGCAAATCGTCGAGCATCTCCTTTGCCTTCGGATCGAGGTCTGTCAACAACGAACCGTCATGCGCCCGCAATCGCTTGGTAGGGTCCCATTCCTTGGGCACAAGGTCTTCCCACTGGAGCTCTCGATAGTTGACCAAACGTTCGTGGCGAGAGAACGACTTCTCACCTGCGTCCATGGACTTGATCGTGGTGTATCCAAACCAGAGACTGCTCATCCCCGCGAGCACACCACCGCCAACCGCGAGGAAGCGGCGGCGCCGAGTCGACAGCGAGAAGGTTCTCACGCTCTGCGTTCCCATCTAGCGTGGGGGCGGGACATATTGATCAACGCTGCCCGACTCGATCCTGTATCCGCTCGTTCCCATATACGACGTTTGCCGCGAGGCCGACAGCTGCCCAGTGACCCAGACGGTGTCCATCGCACGGAAGCCTTTGACAGCCGATGCCAACCGCACGTAGACGATTTGGTTCGCCGGTGGCGGAGGGGTGTGGATGCAAGCGCCGAAATAGGGAACGAGCAGAAATTCCTTGGTCTCGCCTCGAACTTCCTCGAGGGGCACCAGGTAGCCTGGAATCTTGACCTTCGCTCCGTCCATCGCTGGCACCGTGGGTGCGTTGTCCCACGCGAGCCGCATGTCGGCGAACGCAACTTGCGCGTCCGGGTCCATGTCGCCTAGGAAGCCAAGACGCCGATCCGGCAAGTAGTTCGCGGGATTCCAATCCTTGGGAATCAGATCGGTCCACTTGATTTCGCGGTACGAGCCTGCCGCCGGCGCCGACTTCGTCGCCTCGGGTGTCGCGTCCGGCGGCGCGGCCACGCAAACCGGCAGGGCAAGTGCCGCCGCGATGAGCGCGGCAGCGCGCGCTGATAGGGAGCAAGCTTGTCGCAGTCTCGTCATTTCGCTCTCCTCAATACCGGGGCTCGCCGACATAGCGCTCCACCGCGCTGGCGTCGATCAAATAGCCGCTGTTGCCGGCAAACGTTTCCTGCCGGGACGCATGCAAGATGCCACTGACCCAGACGGTGTCCATCGTATGAAAGCCTGCGGCGGCCTTGTCCATTCGCACAAAGACGACCTGATTTGCAGGCGGCGGCGGCGTGTGGATGCAGGCGCCAAAGTAAGGAACGAGAAGGAATTCCTTCAACTCTCCGCTCACTGTCTCGAGTGGCACGACATAGCCAGGCAATTTCACGCTCGCACCATCGAGCGTTTCGATGGTCGGCGCGTTGTCGAGCACGACCCGGAACTCCTTCAAGAGCGCCCGTGCTCGCGGGTCCCAGTCACTCGCGATGCCAGAGCTGCGCGCTCGAAAGCCTTTCGTGGGATCCCAGCCTTTCGGAACCAGTTCTTCCCACTTCATTTCCCGAAAGGACGCAGCCGCTTTGGGGCTCTGTTGCGCACGCTCCCTGCCAGCCTCCGTCGCCCCGACGACGCCACCCGTGAAAGCAGCCAACGCGACTGTCACGGTGCAAGCCGTGCGCAATGACCAAGCTCTTGAACTCATTGTCACGTCCTTGGAGAGAGGCCGTCGGCAAGGGACAGCCGGTAGGCTCGGTACCCGGGGCCCAGACTGGCGACCCACCCGCCGAGCAAGAGGCCAGCGAGCAGGATCACCTCATCCTGGCCCGGCCGATGAAGGTGAAGCGCGATGCCGAAGTGCGACGCGGACCAGTCGCCGAGCAGCAAGACGGCAAGAGCCGACAGCACGAAGCCCAGGAAGACACCGCTCGCGGTGATCAGGCCGCCTTCGAGGGCCAGCAGCAGCAGGACTTGGCGAGGCCCCGCGCCCACGGCGCGAAGAATGGCGAGTTCGCGACGACGCTCATTCAAGCCGGCAAGGATGACGGCCACCAGGCCAGCCATGCTGACAATCGCCACGAGCAGGCTCATCGCCAGCAAGGCCTTCTCGCCGATTCCGACGACGTCCCACAACTCGTCGAGCGCGACGCCCGGCAAAATCGCCATGAGCGGTTCGCCGTCGTACTCGGACACATAGCGCTGGACGCCGAACACCGCGGCCCTGCTCTTGAGTCCGATCAGCGCCGCGGTCACATTCTTCGGCGTGAGATCGTGCTGCATCACCTGATCGGCAGGGACCGACGTGCCGGGAATCGGCGCGCCCGCGACCCAATCCAGGTGAATGGCCTCCATCGCCTCCAGGCTGATGTGCACGGACCGGTCGACCGGCGTACCGGTGGCTGCCAGCACGCCGACCACCGTGAACGGCTTGTCGGCATGGTCGTTCGCGGCGAACGCTCCGTCGCCGTGACTCAGGACGACGTGATCGCCCAACTTGTAGCGCAAGCGGGAAGCGACTTCCGATCCAATGACGGCGTCGAATACGCCTGAAAAGCGCTTGCCTTCCGCCATCGTCAGCGATTGATGGTCGCCGTACTGGAAGTGGTCGAAATAGTCTCCCGTGGTGGCCACGACGGGAAAGCCGCGGTGCGAGTCGCCCAGGGAGAGAGGCACGATCCACGCGACAGCGCGGCTCTTGGCAATGGCCTGGACGCTGCTCCAACGGATGTTGTTCGTGGCGCCGCCGATGCGAAAGACGGAATAGAGCAACAGCTGGACGCTGCCCGTTCGCGCACCGACGATGAGGTCGGTGCCAGAGACCGACTGCGAGAAGTTCTCGTGCACGTCGCTGCGAATGCGTTCGATGCCGAGCAGCAGAAACGTCGACAGCGCAATCGAGGACATGACGAGCGACAGGACGAACCGGCGGTTCCAGGCGCTTCGCACAGCCAGTGACAGCAGCTCGCTCACGCGCTCGCCTCTTCGCGAATCGAACTCGCTCGATTGAGCAAGCGGAGATCGATATGTCGCGTGAACCGATCTGCCAGGCGCGCGTCGTGGCTGACGAAGACCAAGGCACTGCCGGCCTCAGCGCATGCCGTCAATAGCACGCGCATGAATGATTCCCGCACAGCCTCGTCGAGAGCCGACGTCGGCTCATCGGCAATGATCAGCGCAGGCTGGCCGATGAGTGCCCGTGCGGCCGCGACCCGCTGTTGCTGACCGACCGAGAGCGTGGACGCGGCGCGCGCCGCCTGCTCCTTGCCAAGCCCCATTTGCGCCAACAGATCCCTGGCTCGAACGGCAGCGCTGCTGCCTTGGTCGCCGGCGCGTGCCGCCCGGGTTCTCGAGAAGCGGCACGGCAACAAGACGTTGTCGAGGACCGAAAGGTAGGGCAGCAGATTGAATTGCTGGAAGATGTAACCGACGTGATCGGCGCGGACGTGGTCGCGCGCAGCGGATGACATCGTTGCCCAATCGTGCCCATCCAATGCCACGACGCCTTCGTTGGCAACCAGCACACCTGCGATGAGCGAAAGCAGGGTGGTCTTGCCGCAGCCGCTGGGTCCTTTTACGAAGACGTGCTCGCCGGCACCGACTGCAAAATGGTCGATCAAGATGGCGTCTTCGATCGCTCCCGGGTAGCGAAACCGCGCGCCGCGCAGCGACACCGCATCCACGGCGCCGACGCGAGCGATCGGCGCGGCGCGATTTGCGTCGAGGCTCATGCCCTAGCTCGCCTTGCGACTCAGCGGGACGCTGTGCTGTGGACTGCGCAAATCCCGCTTGAATTGGCCCTTCTCTGTCGCCACGTCGACGTCGAGGAGGCGCAATTTCGGATAGGCCTCGAAGAGTCCCAGGTCCAGTGTGGTCAGCTTGTCCGGATGGGCACAGTCGAACTCGAAGCTTGCGTCGAGATCTGCGTGCTCTTCCGTCGCGCCCGGGACGGCGGGCTGGAAGATGGCCGACTCAGCCTGCCCTTTGATCAACGTACAAGCGGCTGCCGGATTCGGGCGAAATAGCCGCCCTGGGGCGCGCATCGTGGCTTGCAAGGCATCGACCGCGCGCCGTTGCTCAGGTGTGTTGGGCCGGTGCTCGAAACCGATCAGGCTGTCGAGCGGCGCCTCCAGTGAAATGCTGAGCGTCCTGTCCTGCAGCGCAACGCCAAGTTTGGCAACGCCATGCACATGCGCGTGTTGATGAACGGTGGCCGTCGAGGACTGAGCCAGCGCGACGTCGGGAAATGCGCTTGAGATCGCCACGAAAGCAGCCGCGAACACAATGTGGCGGACTTGGACCTGGCCGCCTTCCGCGATGTGTGAAGCGCGCCAAGAAAGCGACTGGAAAGACGGGCATTCCGTGCGCAAATGGCTGAGACAGACCATTGCGGCCTCCTCTGAACATGACAAGCAATCTCGCCCGGTTGACGCTTGTGCGTCGGTCAGGCGAGTTCGTTGATCTGAATGTCAGAGGAGAGGGGGGCCGCGATTGCGCGGCGAGACGAGAGAGACGTCGGCACCCGCGAGGAGCGGTTCAGAAGTGAAGTGAAAAGCGAGTCCCGTCAGCAGGACCGGTGCCGTGACTTCGGACTTTGCAACGCCGCCGATCTGGGCGAACGCCAGACATTCCAGGCAATGGTCACCGTCCGCGGGCGCCTTCTGGCAGCTCAGCGTCTCTTTGGCAAGATGGCTGTACTCGTGGCGCAACTCGCCCTGCTGGGCAAAGACCAGCAGCAGCGGCAGCAACAGCGCCCAAGAAAGCTTTCGCACGGAAGCAAACATGCAGCCATATCGTGCCACAGCTTTGAACAAACCGACAACCTCTCCACCTTTCGCGCTGGGTCGCCGTGATGCGTCCATCGGTTGCGCGTGTCGTCGGTCACGCGCCGCGCACGAGAATCTCGAGGTCGAATGCGTGCTCGCCACCGCACCAGGGCCTTGAATGACCGTTCTCCTTTTGTCGTTTGCGACTTTCATTTCCACGATGGCCGGCGGTCTGCTGGCGCTACGGCATCGCACGAGGCTGCGATACATGCTCAGCTTCACGGCCGGTGTGCTTCTGGGTGTCGTCAGCTTCGAGGTGCTTCCGGAAATCTTCGAGCTGGCGCAGCAGCACGCCATGGATGCCACCGGAGCGATGGTCGCGCTGGTGGTGGGTTTTCTGTTCTTTCACAGCGTCGAGAAGTTTGTCCTTCTCCACCATGCCCACGAAGAGGACTATGCCGAACACCGGCACCCTCAGTTGGGTGTCCTGTCGGCACTCGCGTTGATCGGGCACAGCCTGCTCGATGGCGTGGGAATTGGCTTGGCATTCCAAGTGTCCCCAGCCGTAGGCTTGTCGGTTGCGATCGCGGTCATCGCGCATGACTTCTGCGACGGCCTCAACACTGTCGGGCTGATGCTGACGCATCGCAACACGAAGCAACTCTCGGCGACGATGCTTGTCTTGGATGCTAGTGCACCGATGATTGGTGCAGCCTCCACGCTGTTCTTCCAGGTGCCGGTCTCCGCGCTCATCGTCTACCTGGGGTTCTTTGCCGGATTCCTGCTCTATATCGGCGTTTCCGACATCCTACCGGAGGCGCATTCGAACGCGAACAAAACCACTTCGATACGGCTTATCTCACTGAGTTGCGTCGGCGCTGCCTTCATTTTTGCAGTGAGTGTCTTTGCGCGATAGATAGGTCGGCGACGCCTCGAGGGACTTTCCAAAGCAGCCGTTGCGAGCGTCCGGTATTGGCCGGGTCCGGGTGCACGCGGACGGCCGCTGTCTGGCTGGTCGTCGCGCACGGCAGGTCTCGGGCAAGTCGATTGGCACCGGCAGTGCCGGCGGTCGACCCTTTGCTGCCCTTCTTCCCGCGGCGGCGAACGACAGCAATGCAGGGCGGATTCAACCGGTCGGTGCAACACACTAACCACTGCTCAGGCAGAAGGAGTGTTGCAAGTGAAGTACCGGGCACGAACGTACTACACCGACGGTCAGAAGGCATTGATGGGTGATGTCCCAGGAAGTGGTGTAAGTCTTTCGGTGTGCGGCGAGGCGCGGAGGGCGTAGCCCGAAGCGGCTTGCCGCACAGCGGCTGGTCGACCCGAACG
>Ga0209385_1000445_pt1 | contig 16719 bp, 14 predicted proteins | sample NGEPerB_FD_184506 | JGI IMG/M metagenome (GOLD analysis project Ga0209385, IMG submission 184506) | Arctic peat soil microbial communities from the Barrow Environmental Observatory site, Barrow, Alaska, USA - NGEE PermafrostAB12-B... | ecosystem: Environmental > Terrestrial > Soil > Wetlands >... | reverse complement strand
AAGTAGCCGAGGATGTCGGTCGTCCACACGATGGCAAATAGCAAAACCAACGCGAGGAATCCGTGCGTGTTGTCGGCGCGCAGCAGAAGCGGCGCCAACAGCATGATGCCCGCGTAGCCAATGCCAGCGATGATCCAAACTGGACCGACGACCAGCGATACCCATTCCCACAGCACCGCGACTGCGGCGAGGCCCCAAAACAGCGCGAATGGCCAGCCGCCCAGATAGGCGGCGTACACCGCGACCGGCGCCAGCACGGCCGCCGAGATGATGCGCAGCACGAAATTGTTTGTGACCGCTGACGCGGGGCCTCCGGAAACGGGGTCGGCATCGAGCACGGGTTCAGGATCCGGTCTTCGCGACCAGGCCGCCGAACCGGCGCTCGCGCTGCTGGTATTCGCGGATCGCCGCCTCGAGCGCGGCGCGGTCGAAATCCGGCCAATAGGTCGGCACGAACACCAGTTCGCTATAGGCCGACTGCCAGAGCAGGAAATTCGACAGCCGCTGCTCGCCGCTGGTGCGGATGATGAGATCGGGATCGGGGATATCCGGCGCGTCAAGAAACGCGCTGACGGTCTCCATGCTGATGTCGGCGGGCTTGAGGCTCCCTTTCGCCACCTCCGCGGCGATCCGTTGCGCCGCGCGCGTGATTTCCTGGCGCGCGCCGTAATTGAAGGCCACCACCAAAGTAAGACCGTCGTTGTTCTTGGTGAGCTCTTCCGCCTCCACCAGCAGCCGGCCGATATCCGGATCGAGCCGGTCGCGCTCGCCGATCACGCGCACGCGCACGCCGCTGCGGTGCAGCTCGGCGAGATCGTTGCGGACGAAGCGGCGCAACAGGCCCATCAGTTCGCCGACTTCGTTGGCCGGGCGCGACCAGTTTTCCGCACTGAAGGAGAAGATGGTGAAGAACTTGATGCCGATCTCGCTGGCCGCGCGGATCGTCCGCCGCAAGGCCTCGACGCCGCGGCGATGCCCCTCCACGCGCGGCAGCCCGCGCGCCGCCGCCCAACGGCCATTGCCGTCCATGATGATGGCTACGTGACGCGGCGCCCGCTCGAACGACGGCACGGCGCTATGCGGAATCTCGGCCTCGGGCATGTCTTTTGAGCCGCCTCGTTCGTGTTGAATCAGAACCCGGCACAAGCATTTTCCTTGCGTATGATCTTATCCGAAAACCGGTTCCCATCCCCGATCAAGTCGAGGACATGCTTTTCGGGATCATGCGCCCGACCTCAAATGGTGAGGATCTCCTTTTCCTTTGCGGCGAGCATATGGTCGATCTCGGCGATCCCGGCATCGGTCGCCTTCTGAATATCGCCGGAAAAGTGGTCGTGGTCGTCTTTGCTGATCTTGTGATCCTTCTCCAGCTTCTTGACCAAGTCCATGGCGTCGCGCCGCACGTGACGCACCGCCACGCGCGCGGTCTCAGCATATTTGTGCGCGATCTTCACCAGTTCCTTGCGCCGCTCCTCGTTGAGCTCGGGGATGCGCAGCCGCAGCATCTGCCCTTCGGTCGCCGGCGATAAGCCCAGATTGGAATTGACGATCGCCTTTTCCACGGCGTGCACCAGCGAGCGGTCCCAGACATTGACCGTGATCAGGCGGGGCTCCGGCACGCTGACGCTGGCGACCTGAATGAGCGGCATCTGCGCGCCATAGGCCTCGACCATGACCGGATCGAGCATATGGACGGAAGCGCGTCCCGTGCGCAGACCGGACAATTCGGTCTTGAGCACGGAGCTGGCGCCCTGCATGCGGCGTTTGATTTCGTTGATATCGTACGTTTCGTTTGCCATGGCGATCCCCCGAACACGACGCCGCTGGTAAAACGCGGGTCAGCCTAGCCAATCACCGTCGAGCGGCCCTTGCCACGCAGAACGGCCTCGATGGCGCCCTTGTCGGCGATCGAGAACACGATGATAGGCATGTGGTTTTCCCGGGCAAGCGCGAAGGCGGTGGAATCCATCACCCGCAGGTCCTTCTCGATCGCCTCCTGGTGGCCGAGCTTGTCGTAGCGCTTGGCTTTCGGGTCTTTCTTAGGGTCAGCGGTATAGACCCCATCCACATTGGTGGCCTTGAGCACGGCCTGGCATTCGAGCTCGGCAGCGCGCAGCACCGCCGTGGTGTCGGTGGTGAAGTACGGATTGCCGGTTCCGGCAGCCAGCAGCACGACGCGGCCTTTGCCGAGATTTTTCAGCGCGCGCTTGCGGTTATAGGTCTCGCACACCGCGGTCATGGCGAGCGCCGACAGCGTGCGCGCCTCGCGCCCGGCGCGCTCGATGGCGGCTTCCAGCACCAGGCAATTCATCACCGTCGCCAGCATGCCCATGGTGTCGCCCACGGGGCGCGGCACGCCGCGCTCCGACACGTCGACGCCGCGGAAGATATTGCCGCCGCCGACCACCACGCCGAGTTCGACACCCATTTTGGCGGTGGCGACCAGATCGGTGGCGATCTGCTCGACCGTGGCCTGATCGATGCCGAATCCTTTGGCGCCGGTGAGCGCTTCGCCGGACAATTTGACGATGACGCGGCGATAGAGCGGATCACTCATGCGTTGCGATCCTCAATTTTGCGCATGATCTTATCCGAAAACCGGTTATCACTGTTCGGGATCATGCGCCCCCGCTTCTGGTCAGCTTTGACCGGCGGCGGCCGCGACCTCGGCGGCGAAATCGGTTTCCTTCTTCTCAATTCCCTCGCCGAGCGCGTAGCGCACGAACCCGGTGATCTTGATCGGCCCGCCCACTTTGCCTTCGGCTTCCTTCAGCGCCTGGGCGACGGTTTTCTTGTCGTCGTGGACGTAAGCCTGCTCGAGCAGACAGACCTCCTTATAGAAGGTCTTCAAGCCGGACTCGACGATCTTCTCGATCACATTGGCCGGTTTTCCCTGCGCCCTGAACTTGTCGGCCAGCACGCCCTGCTCGCGCGCCACCACGGCCGGGTCGAGGCCCGAAGCCTCGATCGCCTGCGGATTAGAGGCGGCGACGTGCATGGCGACCATGCGGCCGAGGCTCGCCAGTTCGTCGGTCTTGCCGTCGGACTCGAGCGCGACCAGCACGCCGATCTTGCCGAGCCCGTCGACCACCGAACTATGCACATAGGCGCCGATGGCGCCCTTGTTGACCGACAGCGACGCGGCGCGGCGCAGCGTCATGTTCTCGCCGATTTTCGCGATTGTGTCGGCGATGGCGTCGGCCACCGTGATGGTGCCGACCTTGATGGTCTTGATCTTTTCGACGTCGGTGCCGGCGCTGAGCGCCACGCCGGCGATAATCTTCACCAGACCCTGGAACAGATCGTTGCGGGCAACGAAGTCGGTTTCCGAATTGACCTCGATCACGACACCCTTGCTGCCCGCGACCTGCACGCCGATCAGGCCTTCGGCCGCGACCCGGCCGGCCTTCTTGGCGGCTTTCGAGAGGCCCTTCTTGCGCAACCAATCCTGCGCCGCCTGCATCTCGCCATTGCTTTCGGTGAGCGCGGCCTTGCAATCCATCATGCCGGCGCCGGTCGACTCGCGCAGTTCCTTGACCATCTGGGCCGTGATATTCGCCATCGTCGTCGTTACTCCGCCGTCAGTTCCTTGGCCTTCGCGATCCAGCCGTCGACGCGGCCGGGCAATCCCACCTCTTCGCCGACATTTTGCGCGGCGGTGGGTGAAAGCTCGGCAAGCTGGGTGTAGTGGAAGATGCCGAGATCGTTGAGCTGTTTCTCGATCGCCGGCGAAATGCCGGGCAGCTTCTTGAGATCGTCGGCGACGCCGCGCGGCCCGGGCAACTGCTCGAAGCCGAGATCGGCGAGCGCTGGCTGCGTCGGCACCGGCTCCACGATCGGTTTTTCCGCGGCGCCGACATCGATGCCCGCCTCGCCTTGCGCGCGGGAAATTCCGTCGATCGCCGCTTTCGCAATCAGATCGCAATAGAGCGCGACCGCGCGGCTGGCATCGTCGTTGCCCGGAATGGCATAGGTGATGCCGGCCGGATCGGAATTGGTATCGACGATGGCGGCGACCGGAATATTGAGCCGGCGCGCTTCCTTGATGGCGATGTCTTCCTTGTTGGTGTCGATCACGAACAGCAGGTCGGGCACGCCGCCCATGTCCTTGATGCCGCCGAGCGAGCGGTCGAGCTTGTCGCGCTCGCGCTGCATGGTGAGGCGCTCTTTCTTGGTGTAGCCGCCCGACTCGCCGGAACTGAGCATCTCGTCGAGCTTGCGCAGGCGCGAGATTGAGCCGGAAATCGTTTTCCAGTTGGTCAGCGTGCCGCCGAGCCAGCGCGAATTGACGTAATACTGCGCCGACTGCTTGGCGGCGGCGGAGATGGCGTCTTGCGCCTGCCGCTTGGTGCCGACGAACAGGATGCGGCCGCCCTTGGCCGTGGTGTCACTCACCGCCTGCAGCGCGCGGTGCAGCAGCGGCACGCTCTGGGCGAGGTCGATGATGTGAATATTGTTGCGGGTGCCGAAGATGAAGCTACCCATCTTCGGGTTCCAGCGGTGGGCCTGATGGCCGAAATGCACGCCAGCTTCCAAAAGCTGACGCATGGTGAAGTCAGGAAGCGCCATAATCTTCTCCGGTTGATCCGCCGCGGACTTGTGTGAGCCCCCTAAAGGGACCACCGGACGGCCTTTTTGACCCATTGTCGGGGCCTAAAGCCACGGTCCGCGTGAGTGATGCTGGGGCTTATATAGGCGGGGATTTGCCGATGCAAGGCGGACCTACAGCGCCTCGACCTGCACGACGCCGGGCACCGCCTTGATGGCGCCGGAGATCTGCGGCGAGACCTTGAAGCGGCCAGGCAGCTTCACTTCCACCTCGGTGCCCTGCTCCAGCATCAGCACCATGCTCACCTCGCCGTCGCCATTCGCAACGGCGCTGCGCGCGATCGGCTCCAGCCGCTTGGCCACCGCCTCGATCGGCGATTCATTGCGCAGGAACACGCGCAGGCCCTTGTTGAGATTGGCGGCCGCCTCATCGAGCGGCTCGGCCGATTGGATGCGCGCGCGCACCTCGTCGCCCTGCACTTCCGCCGACAGGAACAGCAAGACCGCGGAGCCCGGCTCCAAGAGATCGCGATGCTCGGCCAAGCCTTCGGAAAAAATCACCGCCTCGTAGTGGCCGGTCGGATCGGACAGTCCGATGATGCCCATCTTGCTCCCCGTTCGGGTGCGCCGCTCGGTGCGCGCGACCACGGTGCCGGCAACCCGCCCGGCCGTGGCGCCGGCTTTCACGGCGCGCGAAAAATCGGCCCACGACTGCACCCGCAGTTTTTTGAGCACGGCGGCGTAGTCGTCAAGCGGATGGCCGGACAGGAAAAATCCGACCGCCTCGTATTCGCGGCGCAGCCGCTCGGCCGGCAGCCACGGCTCGGCCTGCGCCAGCACGATGGGCTCGCGTGTACCGCCGCCGCCGAACAATTCGTTTTGCCCGATGGCTGCGGAATCGTGCGAACGCTGGGCGCGCGCCAGCACGGCATCCATGGCGGGGAACACGCGGGCGCGGTTGGCTTCGAATTCGTCGAAGGCGCCGGCTTGGGCAAGGCTTTCCAGCACGCGCTTGTTGACGGCGCGCGGATTGATGCGGTCGGCGAAGTCGGCGAGATCGGCGAATTTGCGGTCGTCACGCGCCGCGACAATTTCCTTCACCGCTTGCGCGCCGACACCTTTAAGCGCAGCCAACGCGTAGATGATCGTGTTGCCGTCCACCTCGAACGCCACGTGCGAACGGTTGATCGAGGGCGGGTCGACCTTGATGCCGAGGCGCTCGGCCTCGGCGCGGAATTCGGCGAGCTTGTCGGTATTGCCCATGTCGAGCGTCATCGACGCCGCCAGGAACTCGACCGGGAAATTCGCCTTCATATAGGCGGTCTGGTAGGCGACCAGCGCGTAAGCCGCGGCGTGGCTCTTGTTGAAGCCGTATTCGGCGAAGCGCTCGAGCAGATCGAAGATGGCGTCGGCCTGGTAGCGCTCGATGTTATTTTTTATCGCACCCTCGACGAAATTGTTGCGCTGCGCCTGCATCTCCTTGCGAATTTTCTTGCCCATGGCGCGGCGCAGCAGATCGGCCTGACCGAGGGTGAAGCCGGCCAGGATCTGCGCGGCCTGCATCACCTGTTCCTGATAGACGATGACGCCGAAGGTCTCTTTCAGGACGGATTCGAGCTTGGGATGAATGTAATCGGGCTGCTCCATGCCGTGCTTGCGCGCGCAATAGGTCGGAATGTTCGCCATCGGACCGGGGCGATAAAGCGCGACCAGGGCGATGATGTCCTCGAAACGGTCGGGCCGCATGTCGAGCAACGCGCGCCGCATGCCGGCGCTTTCCAGCTGGAACACGCCGACCGCTTCCGCGCGCGTCAGCAGATCGTAGGTTTTCTTGTCGTCGAGCGGGATGGCGGTGAGATCGATGTCGATGCCGCGCCGGGCCACCAGCGCGACCGCGGTTTGCAGCACCGTGAGCGTCTTCAGGCCGAGAAAGTCGAATTTCACCAGGCCGGCCTGCTCCACCCATTTCATGTTGAACTGAGTGACCGGCATATCGGATTTCGGATCGCGATAGAGCGGCACCAGTTCGGTGAGCGCCCGGTCGCCGATCACGATGCCGGCGGCATGCGTCGAGGCGTGGCGGGTGAGGCCTTCCAGCTTCTTGGCGATGTCAAAGGCGCGCTTGACCACCGGATCGCCATCGCGCTCGGCCTGTAGTTTCGGTTCGCCCTCAATGGCTTGTGCCAGCGAGATCGGACTGGTCGGGTTCTGCGGCACCAGCTTGCAGAGCTTGTCCACCTGCCCGTACGGCATCTGCAACACGCGGCCGACGTCGCGCAGCACGCCGCGCGCCTGCAAGGTGCCGAAGGTGATGATCTGCGCCACCTGGTCGCGACCGTAGCGCTCCTGCACGTAGCGGATCACCTCGTCGCGGCGGTCCTGGCAGAAATCGATGTCGAAGTCCGGCATCGACACGCGCTCGGGATTGAGGAAGCGCTCGAACAGCAGACCGAAGCGGATCGGATCGAGGTCGGTGATGGTCAGCGCATAGGAAACCAGCGAGCCGGCGCCGGAGCCACGGCCGGGGCCGACCGGAATGCCTTGCGCCTTCGCCCATTGGATGAAATCGGCGACGATCAGGAAGTAGCCGGGATATTTCATGCCGGCGATGATGCCAAGCTCGAAGTCCAGCCGTTCGCGATATTCGTCCGCGCTATGGCCTTCCGCCACGCCCGCTGTGGTGAGCCGTTGCGTGAGGCCCAACTCCGCGCGCTTGCGCAGCTCATCGGCCTCATCGACCACGCTGTCGCCCTCCGCGCGATGCGAAAAGCGCGGCAGGATCGGCTGATGGGTGTGTGGACGGAACGCGCAGCGTTCGGCGATCTCGACGCTGTTGCTGAGCGCCTCCGGCAGATCGGCGAACAGCGCGACCATCTCAGTGCGGCTCTTGAAGCGGTGCTCGGCGTTGAGCTGGCGGCGGTCGCTCTCTGCGAGCAGCCGCCCTTCCGCGATGCAGATCAGCGCGTCATGGGCCTCGTGGTCGGCGGCGCCGGCAAAATACGGCTCGTTGCTGGCGACCAGCGGAAGGCCTTTGCTGTAGGCGAGATCGATCAGCACCGGCTCGGTCATGCGCTCATGGGCGGTGCCGTGCCGCTGCAACTCCACATAGAGCCGATCGCCGAACAGCTTGATGAGCGCATCGAGCCGCGTGGTGGCGAGATGGCTCTGCCCCGCCGCGATGGCGCCATCGAGCGGCCCGCCGGGCCCGCCGGTGAGCGCGATGATGTCGCCAGTCTCGCCCTCCAGCCATTCGAGCTTGAGGCGCGGCGGCTCGTTCGGCGGCGTGTCGAGGAAGGCGCGCGAGGACAGCCGCATCAGGCTGCGATAGCCGGCGTCGCGCGCGGCCAACAGCACGATGCGCTCGCGCGGGGCCGGCGCGTTGGCATTGCGGGCGCCATGGTCGGTGTCGCCGAAATCGATGGCGAGCGCGCAGCCGACGATCGGCTGGATGCCGGCGGAAGCCATTTTTTCGGAGAATTCCAGCGCGCCGAACATGTTGTCGGTGTCGGTGAGCGCCAATGCGGCCTGTTTGTCGGCCTTGGCCAGCTCGGCCAGGCGCGCAATGGGAATCGCGCCTTCCAGCAGCGAATAGTTCGAGTGCACGTGCAAGTGCACGAAATCGAGAGCGGCCATATCTGCCCGAAAGTTTGGGTGATTCCTTCGTGGCACCCAGAGTGGGGATGGACGCCGCTCAAGTCCACCACCAAGCGCGCGCCGACACCGGCTATGCCGGTTTTACACAGGGCTCCGCCTCGTTTTTCCCGTCATGCCCGGCTTCAGGCGCGAAGGCGCCTTTAGCCCGGCCATGACAACGCGGGTACGCAACGCACGACGCGGCACAACCTACAGATTACTGAACACCTGCGACCAGATGGCGATCATGCCGATGAACAGCGCGAGCGACGCCAGCGCGGCGGCTTCTTGGATTACGGCTTTGAACATGGTTCTCTCCCTAGAACGAAGTGAGAACATAGTTCATGTTATGTTCTTCTGTCAAGCGTGCCCCTTTCGACCTCCTCCCGGAAACAGTGGTTTCTTTTAGTCCCGGTAATAATGCCAGTTAGCGTTTTATCGTTCGGGAGACCGTCTGAAGTCCGTCCAACGAGGAGGCCCCGGCATTGCTCCGCGCTTGCCGGGTCTTTTTTTAGACCGCCTTGGTGCTGGCCGGATCAAAAGGGCCAATTCACGATCAATGCCGCAACGCCAAAGACTCCCAATGTCATCGCGGTCATTACATAAAGCTGCCCAACGATCCAAACGCGAAAGATACGCAATGGCTCGCCCCCTCGTGCTCTCCCGAAAAAGAGCATGATGATTCCAGCCGCAATCAAAATAATTCCACCTGTGAAATTCATAGCATTCTCCACTCCACTAGCGCTGTCACAATATCACAGAGTTTCTTAGGCCGTCTCAGTTGGCGGCCTCATACATCGCGGCCCTACTCCAACTCCACCACCTGCCCCTCGCGCAACGTCACGCGCCGGTCCATGCGGGAGGCCAACTCCATGTTGTGGGTGGCGATGATGGTGGCGAGCCCCGAGGCGCGCACCAGCTGCGTCAGCGCCGCGAACACGTGGTCGGCGGTGTGCAGGTCGAGGTTTCCGGTCGGCTCGTCGGCCAGCAGAATGCGCGGCGCATTGGCGACCGCGCGCGCGATGGCGACCCGCTGTTGCTCGCCGCCGGAGAGTTCCGCCGGCCGGTGGGTGAGCCGGTCGCTCAGGCCGAGATAACTCAAAAGCTCGACCGCGCGTTTCTTGGCCTCGCCGCGCGTGAGGCCGGCAATCATCTGCGGCAGCAGCACGTTCTCCAGCGCGGTGAATTCCGGCAGCAGATGATGCGATTGGTAGACGAAGCCGATTTCGTTGCGGCGGATGCGGGTGCGCTCGGCATCGGGCAGGATCGCGGTGGCGCGCCCGTCGATAAAGACGTCGCCGTGGTCGGGATGCTCCAAGAGGCCGGCGATGTGCAGCAGCGTCGATTTGCCGGCGCCCGAGGGCGCCACCAGCGCCACCGATTGCCCGGGCCAGATCGCCAGTTCCGCGCCATTGAGGATGTGCAGCGCCTCGTCGCCCTGCCGGTAGGTGCGCTCGACCCCATGCAGGAACAGGATTGGGATTTCCGCGTCCGGCTCCTGCGCCACCTCGATGCCGTCCGCCATGACGGTGTCACTCATAGCGCAGCGCCTCCACCGGATCGAGGCGCGCCGCGCGCCAGGACGGATAGAGCGTGGCGAGGAACGACAGCACCAGCGCCATCACCACCACCGCGCTGGTCTCGGCCGTGTCCATGTCGGCGGGCAGATGCGAGAGGAAATAAAGCTCGGGCGAGAACAGCTCGGTATTGGTGAGCCAAGACAGGAACTGGCGGATGGTCTCGATATTCAGGCAGACCACGATGCCGAGCAGGAAGCCGACCAGCGTGCCGACCACGCCGATGGCGGCGCCGGTGATCAGGAACACGCGCATGATCGAGCCTTGCGTGGCGCCCATGGTGCGCAGGATGGCGATGTCCTGGCCCTTGTCCTTCACCAGCATGATCAGCCCGGACACGATGTTGAGCGCCGCCACCAAGACGATGAGGGTCAAGATCAGGAACATCACGTTGCGCTCAACCTGCAGCGCGTTGAAGAAGGTGGCGTTGCGCTGGCGCCAATCGATCATGAAGATCGGCCGGGCGGCCGCGTCCTGCACGGATTTTCGGTAGCGGTCGATGCGGTCGGGATTATCGGTATAAACCTCGATGGCGGTCACGTCGCCGGCGCGGTTGAAATAGGCCTGCGCCTCCTTCAGCGGCATGAACACGAAGGCTGAGTCGTATTCCGACATGCCGATCTCGAACACCGCGGCAATCTTGTAGACCTTGATGCGCGGCATGGTGCCCATGGGCGTGACCGCGCCGCGCGGCGCCACCAGCGTGATGTTGTCGCCCGAACGCAGCGAAAGCTGGTCGGCGAGCCGGCGGCCGATCGCCACGCCCTGCCCTTCGTCGAAGCCGCCGAGCGTGCCCTGCTTGATGTTATTGATGACGGACGGCAGCCCTTCCAGGTCCTTCAGGCGGATGCCGCGGATCAGCACACCGCCGGCGTTGAACGGCGAGGACGCCAGCGCCTGGCCTTCCACGATCGGCGCCGCCAGCCTGATGCCTTTGACGCCGGCGATGCGCGCGGCAACGTCTTCCCAATCGGTGAGCGGCTTTTCCAACGGCTGGATCAGCAGATGGCCATTGAGGCCGAGAATCTTGTCGAGCAATTCCTTGCGAAAGCCGTTCATTACCGCCATCACGATGATGAGGGTGGCGACGCCCAGCATGATGCCGAGGAAGGAGAACCCGGCGATCACCGAGATGAATCCTTCCTTGCGCCGCGCCCGTAGGTAGCGCAGCGACAGCATCCATTCGAACGGCGAAAAGGGCCGCGTCCCGTTGGGCTCGGTCATTGATTGCTGGTTCCCGCGTTCGGATTTTCACACGATTCTGTCGATTTCAAGCCGGTTATCTCGGCCAAAGCCCTTGGCCGCACACAGGAAATGTTGTCATTCCGGGGCGCGCCGAAGGCGCGAACCCGGAATCCAGGGACAAACACCGTGCGCCACTCTGGATTCCGGGTTCGCGTGCTACGCACGCGCCCCGGAATGACAATTACCGCGACAGCAAATCGAGCGCCGCGGCCGGGCTCATCATCTCGCGCGTGCCGCCGGCGCGCTTTTTCACCTCGACCTTGCCCTCGGCCAGGCCGCGCGGGCCGATCAGCACCTGCCAGGGGATGCCGATCAGGTCGGCGGTAGCGAATTTGGCGCCCGGCCGCTCGTCGAGGTCGTGATAGAGCACCTCGACACCCTTGGCGGTGAGGTCTTTGTAGAGCTGCTCGCAGGCCGCATCGGTGTCGGCCGCGCCCTGCTTCAAGTTGAGGATGGCGACCTTGAACGGCGCCACCGGCTCCGGCCAGATGATGCCGGCCTCGTCGTGCGAGGCCTCGATGATGGCGGCGACCAACCGGCTCGGCCCGATGCCGTAGGAGCCCATGTGCACCGGCACCTCGCCGCCTTCGCCGCTAGCCACCACCGCTTTCATCGGCTCGGAATATTTGGTGCCGAAATAGAAGATGTGGCCGACCTCGATGCCGCGCGCCGACACTTGTTTGTCGGCCGGCACTTTGGCGTAGGCCGCCGCATCGTGCATGTCTGACGTGGCGGCATATTGCGCCGTCCACTTGTCCACGATCCCTTGCAGGCCCGCGATGTCGTCGAAATTCACGTCCGCTGCCGGCACCGGCAGATCGAGAGTGTCCTTGTGGCAGAACACCTCCGACTCGCCGGTGGAAGCGAGGATGATGAATTCATGGCTGAGGTCGCCGCCGATCGGGCCGGACTCCGCGCGCATCGGGATCGATTTCAATCCGAGCCGGGCAAAGGTTCGCAGATAAGCGACGAACATTTTGTTATAGCTGTGACGTGCGCTGTTCTGGTCCAGATCAAACGAGTACGCGTCTTTCATCAGGAATTCTCGGCCGCGCATCAGCCCGAAACGCGGGCGAACCTCGTCGCGGAACTTCCACTGGATATGATAGAGATTGAGCGGCAGATCTTTGTACGAGCGCACATAGGCGCGGAAGATTTCGGTGATCATCTCCTCGTTGGTCGGCCCGTACAGCATGTCGCGCTCGTGCCGGTCCTTGATGCGCAGCATCTCCTTGCCATAGGCCTCGTAACGCCCGCTTTCGCGCCACAGATCGGCGGACTGGATGGTCGGCATCAGCAGCTCAATCGCGCCCGAGCGGTTCTGCTCCTCGCGCACGATCGCGCAGATCTTCTGCAATACCCGGAAGCCGAGCGGCAAGAAGGCATAAATGCCGGCGGCCTCCTGCCGCATCATGCCGGCGCGCAGCATCAACCGGTGCGAGACGATCTCCGCCTCTTTCGGTGTTTCACGTGAAATCGGCAGAAAGAAGCGGGACAGGCGCATTGCGGGCGGCTCGGAATCGAGGGCGGCTGGGGCCCTTGTGAAAGCGGATCGGCCGGAAAAACACAAGGCGCCCGGCTGCCTCAGATCGCGACACTACTTATGCGCGATGTTTTCGCCTATTCTCCCTGCTAAGTCTATCGTCAGCCGACCGCTGGACGAGACCCGGAAAGCGGTAGGACTAAAAAATAGGCAGCCCGCATCTGGATCGCGAAGCGCACCACCAAAGACCGTGAGCGGCGCGCCGATCATGCTCGATGTCCTGATCGTGATCGACCGTTGACCGAATCGTGGTGACAGCACGGCGACGATCGGTTAATGTCATACATCCGTGAGTTTGGAGAGTTCGGCGCTCTAAGCCGGCCCTAAGCTGCGGTCCAAGTCTTGGGAGGGAAGCAAGTCCTCGGCGCGAAAAAACGCCGCCGCCTCGAACATAACGCGAATAAAAATCGGGGATGAGGATTTCGATCTGCGACGAGCAGGGCTTGGTGCCCTGCTCTTTTTTTATGTCGCACGCTGGCGATTGGCGTGCCGCTTCAGGAATGCGGCGGCTTGGCAATCTGCTTGAGGAATTCGTACGGGATCAGGTCGAGCACGTAGACCGCATAGAGAATGCCGAACACAACGCTGGCGGTCACCGTCGTGGTGATCAGCTTCCTCCCGATCCGATGCACCGCCGGCGCGCCCGGGTCGGTGCCGGGCGCCACCTCGCCGCTCTCCTGCTGGCTGTGCACGCCCCACGGCAATATGGCGAACAGCACCACCCACCAGATGATGAAATAGAACGCGATGACGGTGCTAACGGCCATGAAGGATTACGCTTGCTCGAGTTCCACCAGCGTGCCGCAGAAATCCTTCGGGTGCAGGAACAGCACCGGCTTGCCGTGGGCGCCGATCTTCGGCTCACCGTCGCCCAGTACGCGCGCCCCTTGCGCCTTCAAGGCGTCGCGGGCGGCGCGGATATCGGGCACCTCGTAGCAGACGTGGTGGATGCCGCCGTCGGGATTGCGCTCGAGGAACTTGGCGATTGGAGAATTTTCTCCCAGCGGCTCTAACAGCTCGATTTTGGTGTTCGGCAGCGTGATGAACACGGTGGTGACGCCGTGCGCGGGCTGCGCCACCTGGCCGGAGACTTCCGCGCCCAAAGTGTCGCGATAGATCGCTGTCGCCTTGGCGATGTCGCGCACCGCGACGGCGACGTGATTGAGACGGCCGATCATTGAATTCCTCTGCAAGGCGTTCCGGCGACCCAAGTCGGCTTTAGCCGACTTGGGCATTATGAATGCAGACATCGGGTAAACCCGATGTCTGTGTCATCATACTGTCAACACGTGCACGTGGCACATCGGCTTTTTGCCCCAGCGCTCGGCCACCGCGGCGCGCACCGCGCGGCGGATCGCCTCCGCCACCGCGTCGGGATCGCTGCGGCGCTTGCGCGGCAGCGACTCCAACGTCTCCAGCACGGCATCGTTGACCGCCTCGGCGATGAGCCCGCCGTCGCGGTCGCGTTCCGGAATGCCGATCAGATCGAGTTCGGGATCGGCCGCCAGCACGCCTTTATCATTGAGCGCGAGCGCAACCGACACCGCGCCGGCGAAACTCAAGCGCTTGCGGTCGGCGACGGTGCGCGCGTCGGCTTCGACCAGCAGCGAGCCGTCCTTGTAGAGCCGCCCGGACGGCACCTCGTCGATGATCCCGGCCGTAGGCGAAAGCCGCACCAGATCGCCATTGCGGCATTGGATGACTTCTTTGATCCCGCAGCGGCGGGCGAGCGCGGCATGCTCCGACAAATGCAAGGCCTCGCCGTGCACGGGGACGAGGATCTTCGGCCTGACCCAGCCGATCAGCTCTTCGAGTTCGGCGCGGCGCGGATGCCCCGACACATGCACCATATGCGTGCGGTCGGTGATCACCGTGATGCCTTGGTCGATCAGCCCATTGATGATGCGGCCGACCGCTTTTTCGTTGCCGGGAATGGTACGGGCGGAAAAAATTACGGTGTCGCCGCGCGACAGCGTGACGTCCGGATGCTGGTCCTCGGCGATGCGCGAGAGCGCAGCGCGCGGTTCGCCCTGGCTGCCGGTGCACAGCGCCACCACCTTGTTGGGCGGCAGATAGCCATAGGCATCGACCGGGCGCAGGTCCTGCACGCCCTCCATGTATCCGGTCTCGCGCGCGACCTGGATGATGCGCTCCATGGCGCGGCCGACCACCACCACCTCGCGGTTGGCGGCGCGGGCGGCGTCGATCACCGTGCGCAGGCGCGCCACGTTGGAGGCGAAGGTGGTCACCGCCACGCGTCCGCGCGCGGCTTTCACCAATTCGGTGATGGTCTTGCCCACATCGGCTTCGGATGGCGAGCGGCCGTCGCGCACCGCATTGGTGGAATCCCCGACGATGGCGAGGCAGCCGGCGTCCCCGAGCGCGCGCAGCTTCTTTTCGTCGGTGACGTCGCCCAGGATCGGGGTCGGATCGATCTTCCAGTCGCCGGTGTGCAGCACCGCACCGCAGGGCGTGCGGATGATGAGCGCGTTTGACTCAGGGATCGAATGCGCCATCGAGACCAGTTCGATATCGAATGGGCCGACCTTGAAACGGCCGCCGAGCGGCACGATCGTGACTGGAATTTCCGGCGCGCCCGGCTCGCCCGCGCGCTTGGCCGCCAGCAACGCGGCGGTGAACGGCGTGGCATAGACCGGAACCTTCAGCTTTGGCCACAGATCGAGGACCGCGCCGTAATGGTCTTCATGCGCATGGGTGAGCACCAGGCCGACGAGATTTTTGCGCTCCTGCACCAGATAGCGGATGTCGGGAAAAATCAGATCGATGCCCGGCAGATGCTCTTCCGAGGCAAACGACACGCCGAGATCGACCGCGAGCCAGCTGCGGCGGCGCTCGTCGCCCAGGCCGTAGATCGTCAGGTTCATGCCGATCTCGCCGACGCCGCCGAGCGGCGCGAACACCAGTTCCTGCTTCGTATGCGGCATAATCAGCGTGACCCAAGTTCAAATACTTCGCCGGCGGTGACGGTCGCGAGTCCGCTCGGCTGCTCGACCTGCAGCCGGCCGCCCTCGTCGAGCCCGTGGAAGCGGCCGCGCAGCTCGCGCTCCGGCAAGCGCACCCGGATATCCTCGCCGAGCCCGGCGGCGCGCGCCAGCCAGTCGGCGCGGATGCTGGCAAAGCCGGCGCCGTTTTGCCACTGCGCCAGCCGGCGCAGCATTGCCGCCGACAGCGCGGCAAACAAGGCCTCGGGCGTCACCAGCACGCCGGCAAAGCGCAAATCGGTCGCCGGAAAAAACGTGTCGAGCGGGTGATTGGTGCAATTGACGCCGAAGCCGATGACGACCGCGAACTCCGGCTCGCTCTCGCCCTCGATCAGGATGCCGGCGAGCTTGTCCGGCCCCAGCAGCAAATCGTTCGGCCATTTCACCTTGAACAGCGGCCCCAGCCGCGGCGCGCAGTCGCACAAGGCATCGTGCAGCGCCAGCGCCGCCACGAACGACAGTTGCGGCGCCAAGGGCTTGGGCGACGGCTCGCTCAGCAGCAGACTGGCGTAGAGATTGCCCGGTGGCGAGGCCCACGCGCTGCCGCGCCGGCCGCGCCCCGCGCTCTGGCTAGACGCGGTGATCCACAGCGGCCCGCGCTCGCCGGCGCGCGCAAGCATCAGCGCCTCGGCATTGGTGGAGCCGAGCGCCTCGTAAGCTATGTGCCGGACCCCCGCCAGGCCCGTGGCTTCGCGGTGCATCTTGCTTGCGCGCGATCTTGACCGAAAACCGGTTCCCACTTTTCGGGATCGCGCGTCAAAAAAGAGATTTCGCCGCCACCGTCGCCGCGTCCAGGATCGGGGCGGGATAGGCGAAGAACAGCATAACGGACAGACCCGACACGCCCAGCACCAGCCGCAGCAGCCCCGGCATGCGCTCGAAGCCCTTCACCGGCTCGTCGAAATACATGATCTTGACGATGTTCAGATAATAATAGGCACCCACCACGCTGCTCAGCACGCCGATCACCGCGAGGGTATAGAGCCCGGCCTTGATGGCGGCGAGGAACACATAGAACTTGGCGAAGAAGCCGGCGAGCGGCGGAATGCCGGCGAGCGAGAACAGCAGCATGGCCAGGAAGAACGCCATGGTCGGATGGGTGCGCGCGAGCCCGGCGAGATCGCTGATATTTTCCACATACATGCCGTCGCGCCGCATGCTCAGGATCACC
>Ga0209385_1000443_pt1 | contig 16743 bp, 12 predicted proteins | sample NGEPerB_FD_184506 | JGI IMG/M metagenome (GOLD analysis project Ga0209385, IMG submission 184506) | Arctic peat soil microbial communities from the Barrow Environmental Observatory site, Barrow, Alaska, USA - NGEE PermafrostAB12-B... | ecosystem: Environmental > Terrestrial > Soil > Wetlands >... | reverse complement strand
ATGCCCTCGGTGTCGAGACCGAAGACGACCCGACGCTGCAGCGTCGAGGTCGAGTTGTAGAAGTGCACGATGGCCCGATGCACGCCGTAGAGCGACTCGTAGGTCCGGCGTATCAGGTCCTCGCGGCACTGCGTGAGGACCTGGATGGTGACGTCCTCGGGGATGAGGCCGTTCTCAATGATCTGGCGCACGAAGTCAAAGTCCGGCTGGGAGGCGGAGGGAAAGCCGACCTCGATCTCTTTGAAACCCATCTCCACGAGCTGGGTGAACATCGCGGACTTGCGATCGAGGTCCATTGGGTCGATCAGGGCCTGGTTGCCGTCGCGCAGGTCTACGCTGCACCAGCGCGGCGCCTTCACGAGGCGGTGGTTCGGCCAGGTTCGATCCGTCAGGTCCACGGGCACCGTCGCTTGGTACTTGTCGAACGCCATGGGGCTCGGTTGCTGGGAGCTACGCGCCATGTCCTTCCTTTCGATCAAGGTCCAACACCGGGAAACAAAAACCCCCCGCGAAGGCGGGGGGTGTCGGGCGAGCAGCAGCTCGCCCTTCTACAGCAGTAGCTCGGCCGTCGGACGGGTGGTCATCGGCCCATTGTATCGCGCGAGGGTGAAATGTCCAGTGGGCTCGGCAACTAAACTCGATTCTCGTGGGCCTCTTCAAAGCATTGCTCAAGATCACGCTTCTCATCGTGCTCGTCGGCGCCGTCGCCGGCATCGTCGCACTGGTCAAGCGACCTCGGGGCGAGCCGTCGCCGGTCTCGTACGACCAGTGGCCCGACGTGGCAGAAAAGCCCGCGTCGTAGCGTTACGTTCGCACGAGCGCGGATCTAGGTAAGGAGAGCACCATGGCAGAGATGGAATACCGCCGATTGGGCCGGTCGGGTCTACGCGTCAGCGTCTTCGGGTTCGGCAGTTGGGTGACCTTCGCGAACAAGGACCAGATCGAGACGGCGAAGGAAGCGGCCGAGTGCCTCTCCGCGGCGAAGGACGCCGGCGTTAACTTCTTCGACAACGCCGAGTCCTACGGCGGCGGCGAGTCCGAGCGCGTGATGGGCGCGGCCTTTCGCGAACTCGGTTGGCAACGCCACGAGTACGTGGTCTCCACGAAGCTCTTCTGGGGACTGCACGAGAACGTCAACATGAAGAACACGCTGAACCGCAAGTACCTCAGCCAGGCGATCGACGCCTCGCTCGAACGATTCGGACTCGACTTCGTCGACCTCGTGTTCTGCCACCGCGCCGACCCCAACACCCCGATCGAAGAGACCGTCTGGGCGATGAGCGACATGATCAGCCAGGGCAAGGCCCTCTACTGGGGAACGTCCGAGTGGACCGCGGACGAGATCCGCGCCGCCTACGACATTGCCGATCGACACCACCTTCACAAGCCGCTCATGGAGCAGCCCCAGTACAACATCCTGTGGCGCGACAAGGTCGACAAGGAGTACAAGCGGCTCTACGAAGACATCGGTCTCGGCACGACGATCTGGTCCCCACTCTCGTCGGGACTGCTCACGGGCAAGTACATGAAGGGCGTGCCCGAAGGCTCGCGCGCGACGCTGCCGGGCTACGAGTGGTTGAAGGGGATGCTGACTGACGAGGGACGCAACAAGAAAGTCGCTGATCTGAAGGTCATCGCGGACGAACTCGGCGTCAGCCTCACCCAGTTGTCACTCGCGTGGTGCGCGAAGAACCCCAACGTCTCGTCGGTCATCACCGGCGCGTCGAGCGCCGCCCAGGTTCGAGAGAACATGACGGCCCTCGACGCGATGCCACTGCTGACCACAGAGATCATGGACCGCATCGACATCATCAGCTACTTCTAGGTCGGCATCCCGGACGTCACGTCGACGTCACCCGGACCGGCTGTTCCTAACGCCATTCGCGGAGCTCGTCTTCGTCTCAGCGCGGCACCACCAGCACTGATATGGCTGCGGCCGCGAACGTGGTCGGTCCCGAGTACCTCCATCGTGCTTTCTTTCAGCCCTGCGACAGTGTGAACTCGCCCGCCCCTACGCGAGTGGATGTGCGACGAAGCCGCACTGTTGCACAGGAGACCGAACTCTGGTTAACGAACGTCGATGAGCAGAATCTCTCGAAGACTCACGTCGCCGAACTGGATTCCCCTCGCGGTGGCGGCTTCGCGGCGGCTCGTGGCGGCGCCGGCGGCGGTACTCAACGCGTCGTGGTCGGCAAATACCATACCGACGATTGCGTCGCCCGTTTCGCGATTGACCATCATTCGAACCGCTTGCACACCCGGCGTCGCCAACATGTCCGGCAGTGGAGTGGACTGGAAGTAGGCGATGTTGTCATCGACGTTCTCGGGACTCATGCTCAGTCGAGCCACCGAAAGCGCCGATCCAACGGCCGGCATTCCTACGGCCTCTAACACCACTTGCTCGAAATTGGCAACGGTGAACGAACCGCCGACGGCGTTGGCGACATCGACTCGACTCTGGGCGAGCGCGTCGTTGCTCGCGTCACGATCTTCGACCGTGTCCCACATCGTGATGATCCCGAGGAGATCGTTTGCCCGATCGGCGCTCACGGTCGTACCCCGATAGCCCTGCTGCGTGGCGACAATTGGCAGGACCTGATCGCGAATGAGGTCCACCCCCGCATCGATTTCGGTGGCGCCCGTGACGGTGATTACTCGAACCTGCATCTGCTTCTCCCCTGTTATTAAGTAGCGTGATACTAGAGCAGTTCTTCTACGTCTGCCCAAATCAATGAATACAGTGGAGCGATTCTCGCGCCGGATTCGCCGGCGGTTACCCTCGGGCGAAGGCTTACGTGAGCCGCGTTTCAAAATGAAGGAGTACCAGTGAGCGAGATCAGAGTGTCCCCGTCGCGCTGGCGCCGAGCAGTGGTCATGGGCCTGCTCAGTGGAATTGTCACGATCTTGGTGCTGGTCGTCGTGGTAGAGCGAAATTCGACGTCGGCCTACCCCCAGACCATCACCGGAAAGTTCATGGGCATTGGCGACGCCGGCCGCGCCTTGGCCTTCCAGCCGGACGGTTCATCGTCGGGAACGTCATACGCGTGGAGCGCCGCCACGTTGTGGGTATCGGCGAACGGCACCACGCACAGCGGTGGACCGATCACCTGCTTGCAGCCGGCCGACCGCGGGCACGAGATCACCATCGGCGTCGTCACGGTCAAACCACGGGGCATACTGCCGGGCACTGACTTGATCGCCTGGGTGAAGTGCTGAGTAACGCCCCGATGGGTCGGTCGTCGAACAGGGCGTCAATCGTCTAGCGCAACGTGATGAGGTGGATGTCCTGGATGCCGTCGGTGTCGCGCAGACGCTCGATCACGGCGGCGGGCGTCGGCGTCGTCGTCGACAGCACCATCAACGCGGTCTTGCTCTCGGCGTCGGGGCCGACGGCCATGGACGCAATGGAGACACCCGACTCGCCGAGTGCGACGCCGACGAGACCAATCATGCCGGGACGGTCGTCGTTGTGCACGACCAGCATCGACGCGGCCGGCGGAATCTCGACGCTGTGGTCGTCGACGGTGACGATGCGCGTCTCGAGTCGCGTGCCGATGGTCATGAGCGTCCCCGAGACCGTGTGATCGCCCGAGCGCACGGTGATGAGATTCACGTATTCGGGTGACTCGAAGGTCGAGACCTCACCCCAGGTGAGGTTGTGGTCCGTCGCCAACTGCGGCGCGTTCACGAACGAGACACCGTCGTGACCGGTCGCGCTGAGCAGTCCCTTCAACGCGCAGAGGGTCAGGATCTTGGTGCCGGCGCCAGCGAGGTCGCCCTGGTAGATGACTTCGAGGTCGGCGGGCTTGCCGTCGAGCAGGCCGCCGATGAAGCGTCCGAGCATTTCGGCGAGGCCCATGTAGGGACGCACGACGTTGGAGACCTCACCCGCGGCGACGTTCACGGCGAACGGGACGAAGTCGCCCGCGAGGGCGAGTTCGACCTGTTCGGCGATGGTGATGCCGGCCTTGTCCTGGGCTTCGACGGTCGACGCGCCGAGGTGCGGCACGACGACGACCGACGCCAACTCAAAGAGTGGTGATTCGGTCGTCGGCTCCTTCTCGAAGACGTCGAGCGCCGCGCCTTGGACGTGGCCACTGCGGATCGCCTCGGCGAGGTCGGCCTCGTTGACGATGCCGCCTCGCGCGACGTTGATGATGCGCACGCCCACCTTGGTCTTCTTGAGGCTCTCGGCGTTGAGGAGATTCGTGGTCTCCTTGTTCTTGGGCAAGTGGATGGTGATGAAGTCGCTCTGGGCGAGCAGGGTGTCGAGGTCCATGAGCTGGACCCCCATGTGACGGGCGCGCTCGTCGGTGATAAAGGGGTCGTAGGCGACGAGTCGCATGCCAAAGGCCATCGCGCGCTGAGCGACCAGCGCGCCGATCTTGCCGAGGCCGACGATCCCGAGCGTCTTGCCGTGCAGTTCGACGCCCTCCCACTTCGAGCGCTCCCACTTGCCATTCTTCAGGGCCGCGTGCGCCTGGGGGACGTTGCGCGCCTGGGCGAGCAGCAGGGCCATCGTCTGTTCGGCCGCGGAGAGGATGTTGGACTGGGGGGCGTTCACGACCATCACGCCCAGTTCGGTGGCCTTGGCGAGGTCGACGTTATCGAGGCCGATCCCGGCCCGTCCAACGACCAGCAAGTCCTTACCGGCCTCGAGGGTCGCGGCGTCCACCTGGGTGGCCGAGCGAATGATCAGGGCGTTCGCGCCGCGCACCGCTTCGATGAGTTCCTCGGGCGAGAGGCCGATTCGGACCTCGACCTCGTGACCGGCGTTGCGTAGTTTCTGGAGTCCCGATTCAGCAATCACTTCGGTGACAAGTACACGGGACACGTAAAAACCTTTCGATTGGTCCACTAAGGCTAGGCGGAATCGGAAGGGGTCAACCCGCGGCGACGAGGTCGGCGAAGCGCTCCAGGCCCTCCACGAGGTCGTCATCGCCCAGCGCGTAACTGAGCCTGAAGAAGCCCGGCGTGCCGAAGGCCTCACCCGGCACGACCGCGATCTTGATCGTCTCGAGCAGGATCTCGGCCAGTTCGGCCGAGCTCGAGGCCGCTCGCCCGCCGAGGGTTCGTCCGAGCAATCCCTCGACGTTCGGAAAGCAGTAGAAGGCACCCTCGGGTTCCACGCAGTGCACGCCGTCGATGGCGTTGAGCATCGTCGTCATCGTCCGGCGCCGACGGTTGAAGGCAACGCGCATGTCCGCGACGGCGCTGAGGTCACCCGTCAACGCCGCGACCGCGGCGCGCTGGGAGATGTTCGAGATGTTCGACGTGGTCTGGCTCTGGTAGTTGACGGCCGCGTTCATCACGTCGGGCGCACTGATCATCCATCCGACGCGCCAGCCGGTCATGGCGTAGGTCTTGGCGACGCCGTTCACGACCACCCAGCGGTCGCCCAACTCCGGGGTCACCACCGGCATCGACACGTGGGTCGCGTCGCCGTAGACGAGGTGTTCGTAGATCTCGTCACAGAGCACCCAGACGTCGTGCTCGGCGGCCCAACGTCCGATCGCGGCGACGTCGTCGGGACGCGCGACGGCACCGGTCGGGTTGCACGGCGAGACGAAGACGAGCATCCGTGTCTTGTCGGTGCGGGCCCGTTCGAGGTCCTCCACGGTGACGCGAAAGCCGTTGGCTTCGTCCGAGAGCACCGGCACCGGCACACCGCCGGCGAGATAGACCGATTCGGGGTAGGTGGTCCAGTACGGCGCGGGTATCAGGACCTCGTCGCCGGGGTTCAGCTTGGTCATGAAGGCCGTCGCGACGGCGTGCTTGCCGCCGTTGGTGACGAGCACCTGATTGGCACTGACGTCGAGTCCCGAGTCACGCTTGGACTTGGCGACGATCGCGTCGCGCAGTTCGGGCAATCCCGCGGTCGGGGTGTACTTGTGGTTCACCGGGTCAAAGCACGCCTTGGCGGCCGCCTCGACGATGTGCGGGGGTGTCGCGAAGTCCGGTTCCCCCGCGCCGAAGCCGATGACCGGCTCGCCGAGGGCCTTCAGGGCCTTGGCCCTGGCGTCGACCGCGAGTGTGGCACTGGGTGCGAGACCACTCAGGAGGTCACTTACTCTCGTAGCCATGCATCACTCCGTTCATTTCCCGTAAGAATGTAATTCTATGACCTCCCCCGAGAAGCTCACTATCCCGTCATCACTTCTTCCGCGCGACGGACGTTTCGGTGCCGGCCCGTCGAAGATCCGCGCCGAGCAGGTGGCCGCGCTGGTCGCCGACGCGCCGACCTACCTGGGCACGTCGCACCGCCAGTCAACGGTGCGCCTCAAGGTCGCCGAGGTCCGCGACGGGATCGCGCGGCTCTTCGACTTGCCCGACGGCTACGAGGTACTCCTCGGCAACGGCGGCACCACCTGTTTCTGGGACGCCGCGACGTTCCACCTGGTGCAGAACCACAGCCAGCACCTGAGTTTCGGCGAGTTCTCCTCGAAGTTCGCCTCCTGCGTGAAAGCGGCGCCCCACCTGAGCGACCCCCAGATCGTGAAGAGCGACGTCGGCACGCACCCCTACGCGGTGGCTGACGACGCCGTGGACCTCTACGCGTTGACCCACAACGAGACGTCGACGGGCGTCATGATGAACATCGAGCGACCGGCCGGCGCGAAGGGCCTCGTCTGCGTCGACGCAACGTCCGCGGCGGGTGGACTGCACGTCAACCCCTCCCAGTTCGACTGCTACTACTTCGCGCCCCAGAAGTCCTTCGCCTCCGACGGTGGGCTGTGGCTCGCGATCTGCTCGCCGGCCGCGGTCGAGCGCATCGAGACGCTCGCCGCGTCGGACCGCTGGACGCCCGCGTTCTTCGACCTGAAGATCGCGCTCGACAACTCACGACTCAACCAGTCCTACAACACGCCCGCGCTCGCGACGATCCACTTGCTGGCGAGCCAACTCAAATGGATGAACGACAACGGCGGGCTGAGCTTCTCCGCGGGACGATCACGCACGTCCGCCGAAACGCTCTACACCTGGGCCGAGGCCTCGGACTTCGCGACACCGTTCGTGCAGAACCCCGCCGAACGCAGCAACGTCGTGGGCACGATCGACTTCAGCGACGACGTCGACGCGACGAACGTCGCCAAGATCCTGCGCGCCAACGGCGTCGTCGACACCGAGCCGTACCGCAAGTTGGGACGCAACCAGTTGCGCATCGCGATGTTCCCGAGCATCGATCCCGAAGACGTCGCGTCGCTGTGCGCCAGCATCAACTACATCGTGGGCAACCTGTAGCGAACGTCGCCGCGGTCTTCTCGTCGCGACGCAATCCGACCTACTCGAAACTGCTCGCCAAGATCAGGGTGCCCGGCGACCAAGGATCCATGGGCACGGCGTCGGCCGACTCGCGTCGTCGCTTCGGAATCGCCCGCACGACAACAATGAGAACCCCTGATAGTCGTGCAGATTCATGCACTGTGGCGAAGGCATTGCGCCCTCGGGTACTAGCGTTATATGCAGCGGGGGGCCGTTGTCGACGGAAAGTCCATCGCGTCAGTCTCCGCGGGGAGTAGCTCGTGGGTATCTTGGACGAAGCAGCCTTCTCTGCGCGCCAACTGCTCGAGGCACTTCCCAACGCCGTCGCGATCATCGACCTCGAGGGCGAGATCATCGACTTGAACAGCCGTCTGACCACAATGACGGACTTCGCCCGTGAGGACCTCTTGGGTCAAAATGTTCAGTTCCTCGTTCCGCCGTGGAACGCCGACGAACACCTGACGGTCATTCGTAATATCACGAGCGATCCAAGCCTGTGGCAAACCTGGAGTGATGAGAATCTCTTCATTGCCCGAAAGGACGGCAGTGAACTCTCAGTCAGTTTCGCCCTTTCGCGGGTCACCCTGAACGATCGAGACCTCGTCGTCGTGGCGATTCGCGACAACAGCGAGCAGAAGATGGCCGAGTCAGCCCGCGCGGACGCAGAGGTGACGGCCTCCTTACTGAAAGTTGCGTCCGAGTCGGCCCTCGCCGAGAGCGAGCAGCGATTCCGGTTGGCCTTCGTGAATAACATGGCACCGATGGTCTTCAGTGACGTCGATGGCAAGATCCTCGCGGCCAACAAGGCATTCTGCAAGATGGTCGGTCGCGACCTGGGCGAACTCGTCGGCCACACGTCGGACGTCTTCACGGCGCCCAACGATCGGGGCGTCACCGAAGACGTCTACCGACGCATGAACGCGAAGGAACTGAGCGACTACTGCTACGTCAAGCGCCTCACCCACCAGAACGGGCAGATCGTCGACGTTGAGGTATCCATCGCACCGGCGAAGGCCGAAAGTGGCGAGACCCTCTACTACGTCTCCTCCGTTCGCGATATCTCGCACCAAGTCCGCAACGAGAGGATCCTGATGATTCTCGCGGCGGTCAACAAGCCCGCGATCTCAGCGACCGACGAAGTGGAGATCCTCCAGCGGCTTTGTGACGCGCTCGTGAGTGAAGGCGAGTACGCGCTCGCCTGGGTGGGTGTGAAGGCCAGGTCGACCGTGGACGACGTGACCGTCTTCTGTGCCGCCGGTGCGACGGAGTATCTCTACGAGGGCATCGTGACGACGTCGACAACACTGCCGAGCGGTGCGGGTCCGACCGGGACGGCCTTTCGCACCGGAAAGGTCCAGGTCGCGAACGATCTGGTGACTGAGGAGGCGTACGATCCATGGCGAGAGAGCGCCACCGAGTTCGGCTTCCGATCGGCGATCGCCATTCCCAACCGGCCTGATGCCCCCTCCGGGGTCCTGAGCGTCTATTCGAAGGACCGATTTGCCTTCGATGCCGTCGTCGTGAAGGGACTCGAAGAGGTCGTGGTCGAAGCCAAGATCTCAATCGCCCACGTCCGTTCGGTGATAAAGACCGAGGAGGCGCTCGAAGAGACCGCCACAGCGATGTCCACACTCAAAGAGACCGAGGAGCGATTCCGACTCGCCTTCGAGGACAATATGTCGCCCATGGTCTTCAGTGACCTCGACGATATGGCCATTGCCGTCAACGACGCCTTCTGTGAAATGGTCGGCTTCTCGCGCGAGGAACTCGTGGGTCACGACTCGAGACAGTTCACGTTCCCCGACGACATCGGCATCACCGAACGATCGCACGAGTTGCTGGTGACCAAGAAGGAGAATCAACTGCGCTACACCAAGCGCTACCTGCGCAAGGACGGTCGCGTCGTTCTCTCGGAGGTCTCGCGGTCCGCCGCCCTCGACGAAGCCGGCAACACGCTCTACTTCGTCTCGTCCGAACGCGACATCACCGAGCAGAGTGCGCTGACCGTACAACTACGCCACCAGGCGATGCACGACCCACTGACGGGCCTCGCTAATCGTGCGCTGTTCGAGAATCGACTGATCCAGGCGAACGCTCGCGTCGCGCGACAGGGAGGGTACGGAGCTGTCGTGCTCGTCGACCTCGACGACTTCAAGGGCGTCAATGACACCTTCGGACATCTCGTGGGTGACCAGTTGCTGATCGGCATCGCGCGGCGCCTCGAGCTGGTGACGCGCGCCTCGGACACGCTGTGTCGACTCGGGGGCGATGAATTCCTCTATCTCGCCGAGGGACTCTCCTCGCCCGACGAAGCGGACGACGTCGCCGTGCGCCTGATCGAGATGCTCGCCGAACCGTTCGTGTTGAACGGGATTGATCTGTCCCAACAGGCGAGCGTGGGCGTCGTGGTCTTCGACGGATCGACCTCCCTGCACAACGAAAGCATCCAAGAGGCGGACGTCGCGCTCTACGAGGCGAAGAAGGGGAAGAGGGGGCGTCACGTCGTCTTTGACCCGAGCATGCGCCAAGACGCGATCAGCCGCTTCTCACTCGTCCAGGAGTTGCGTCAGGCTTTGCTCGCCGGGGAACTCACGATGCACTACCAGCCCATTGTGGAACTGACGTCGACCAAGATCGTCGGTTTCGAGGCGCTCATGCGCTGGAACCATGCGGTGCAGGGCTGGATCCCTCCCAACGTGTTCATCGCACTCGCCGAGCAGAGCGAGTTGATCCTCGACTTGGGCGCGTTCGCGTTGCACGAGGCGGTCACCGCCGCCAGCACCTGGGAAGTGCCCGAAGGCGCGGTTCAGGCTCCCTACGTCTCGGTGAACTTCTCGGCGCACCAGTTCCACAGCTCGGGGCTGATCGGAATGATCGAAGGCGAACTCTCGAAGAGCGGGTTGGCGCCGGAGCGACTCATCATCGAGATCACCGAGACCGTGGCACTCTCGGACGCGACCGAGACGATGAACACGCTGACGCATTTTCGCCAGATCGGCGTCGGCAGCGCCCTCGACGACTTCGGAACGGGGTTCTCCTCGCTCTCCTACCTCGCCCTGCTCAATCCCACGATCATCAAGATCGACCAGTCGTTCGTGAGCCCGGTGCACGAAACCACGCACAACAGCACGCTGCTCGAGGCGATCATCTCGCTCGGCCACAAGCTCAAAACGACCGTGCTCGCCGAAGGCATCGAACAACGACACCAACTCGAGCGACTACGCCGCTTCGGCTGTCAACTCGGTCAGGGCTTCCTCTTCTCCTGCGCGGTACCGGCGCAGGACGTCGCCGCGCTCTTGCACAAGGAGCCGGGAATCTGGATGGAAGAGAATCTCCTCAATCCGCCACCGTCACTGCACCACGGGCTTTAAAGCATTGCGCGACGACGATGTCAGGGAGACTCAGGGTATCCCCCGATAGCGCGTTACGGCGTCGAACCGTACGCTTCGCCCATGTCGGTCGACGCAACCCGTGCTCGATCGTCACCGCGTCGTGCGTACCAACGGTGGCTGGTTCACCTTGGACTGTTGTCGACGGCAGTGGTGTCGCTGCTCTTCGAATTCGTCCTCACCGTGCACATCGTTGTCGGTCTCACCTTTTGCGCCCTCGTCGCCGCTCACCTGGCCCAACGTCGAGCCACGTCGAACCGACTGCTTCGTCGCCTCGTTCGCGTGACGTCGCTCCGAGAGCCCCAAGGAAGGCTCGCACTCGCCGACCTCTTCTTGAGCGCGATCACGTTGGCGATGCTCGTCTCGGGACTCAGGGACTGGTCGATCGGTCACCCGACGCGTGTTCGTTACCACGCGATCACCGGCGTCGTACTCGCCCTCGTGCTCTTGGTCCACACGTGGAACCGACGGAAGAGGATTCGACGTTCTCGCGTGCGCTAGAGGACTGACCTACGCGCTGCGCCCGTCGAGGCAGCTCACCGGGTGCACCACGTCCCGTTCGATCCGTGGCGCTTCGAATCGAGGTCACCAGTTCTGAACACGACAACACGCACCTCGCCACCACCGCCCGCACAGTTCCTGGCGGGCAAGTGCGCGGGCGTCCGCGCAACGACCTGCGTTACCTAGTCGGTGTCGCCGCCGGAGACGTCCGAGACCTTCTGCTTGCCCGCCGACACGAAGGGCATCATGTCGCGGAGCTTCTTGCCGATGTCCTCGATCGGGTGCTTCTTGCCGGCGTCGCGCAGCTCGCGGTAACGGGGACGCCCGATCTCGTTCTCGAGCACCCACTCGGCGGCGAACGTGCCATCCTGGATCTCGGTGAGGACCTTCTTCATCTCGGCCTTCACGGACTCGTTGATGATGCGCGGTCCTCTCGTGAGGTCGCCGTACTCGGCGGTGTCCGAGACCGAAAAGCGCATGCCGGTGATGCCCTCTTCGTACATCAGGTCGACGATGAGCTTGAGCTCGTGCAGGCATTCGAAGTAGGCGCTCTCGGGCTGGTAGCCCGCCTCGACCAACGTCTCGTACCCGGCGCGCACGAGTGCCGACACGCCGCCGCAGAGCACCGCCTGCTCGCCGAAGAGGTCCGTCTCGGTCTCCTCGGTGAACGTCGTCTCGAGCACACCGGCGCGCGTCGCGCCGATGCCGTGTGCGTAGGCGAGGGCGATGTCGTGCGCGTGACCGGTCGCATCCTGGTGCACGGCGATCAACGCCGGCACGCCGCCGCCTTCGACGAAGGTGCGTCGTACGAGGTGACCGGGACCCTTGGGCGCGACCATCGCGACGTCGACGTCGGCGGGCGGCTTGATGAGGTCGAAGCGGATGTTGAAGCCGTGCGCGAAGAGCAGACACTTGCCCGTCGTGAGGTGCGGGGCGATCTCGAGGTCGTAGATGCGCTTCTGCTCCGTGTCGGGCAACAGCACCATGATCACGTCCGCTTCGGCAGCCGCGTCGGCGATGCCGAGCACGCGCAGGCCGGCGTCCTCGGCCTTTATGACCGAGGAGGACTCGGGACGCAGTCCCACGCGCACGTCGTAGCCACTGTCGTGCAGGTTGAGCGCGTGCGCGTGGCCCTGTGATCCGTAGCCGAGAATGGCGATCTTCTTGGACTTCAAGAGCTCGGGCTTGGCGTCCTTTTCGTAGTACATGGTCGTCATCGGTCTGATCTTTCTGCTTGGTGAACGGGGTTACGGGTGAAACGAGTTGGTTACTGCGGCGCGGCCTCACCGAGTCTAGGGAGCGCCACGCGCCCGGTGCGATGGAGCTCGACGTCTGAAAAGGATTCGAGCGCCCGCTCGAGCTGGTCGCACGAGGCGGGCGTCCCCGCGAGCATGACCGTGACGGCGCCCGGGTCCACGTCGACGATCGCCGCGCCGGCGTTGGCGAGCGTGTCGAGTAGTGACGTGCGGTTCGCGGTGTTGGTCTGGATCGTCGCGAGCAGCAGTTCACGCTCGACCGCGTCTACCGGCGCCAGGTCGGTGATGGCCACGACGTTCACGAGTTTGTCCAACTGGCCGACGATCTGCTCCAGGGGGGCCGACTCGGCGTCGACGACGATCGTCACGCGAGAGAAGCGCGCGTGACTTTCGGCCGGTGCCACCGCGAGGGAGTAGATGTTGAATCCGCGCCGCGCGAACAGTCCGGCGATGCGCGCCAGCACGCCCGCCTTGTTCTCCACCAGCACCGAGAGGATGTGGTGGCGCACCGGAGTGTGCGAGGTCGTGCCGAGAAAGGGTTCGGGGCTCATAGCGCACGCCCCTGCTGGCTCGGGTGCACGATGATGTCGTCGTTGCTCGCACCCGAGGCCACCATCGGAAAGACCTTCTCGGAGGAATCGGTGCGAAAGTCGATCACGACCGGCACGTCGTTGATCTTGTTCGCCTCGTCGATCACGTCGTCCATCTCCTTCAGGTTGGTGGCGCGCAGCCCGACGCATCCCATGGCCTCGGCCCACTTCACGTAGTCGGGCAGGTCCGCGGAGAGGTAGACCTCGCTGTAGCGCTCGTCGTAGAACATCTCCTGCCACTGGCGAACCATGCCCAGGTACGCGTTGTTGAGGATCGCCACCTTGATGGGGATCCCCTCGGAGCGCGCCGTCACGAGTTCCTGGGCGGTCATCTGGAAACAGCCGTCGCCGTCGATGCACCACACGGTGCGCTCGGGGCGTCCGACCTTCGCGCCGATCGCGGCGGGCACGCCGAAGCCCATGGTGCCCGCGCCACCGGAGTTGATCCAGGTACGCGGCTCCTCGAAGTCCCAGAACTGCGCCGCCCACATCTGGTGTTGTCCGACACCCGAGGTGACGATGGTGCCCGCTTCGGCCTTCTCGGCGATCGAGGCAATCACGTGCTGGGGTCGCAGCGGACCTTCGAGCGTCGGCTCGTCGTAGACGAGGGGGTAGGTCTCCTGCCACGAGCGGATCTCTCGCCACCAGGCGTCCATCGAGGCGGGCATCGCGCCGGCCGCGTCAAAGGCCCGCAGCGCCGCGCCCACGTTGCTCTGCAACGCGACGTCGGCGTGGCGGACCTTGTTGAATTCGGCGCGGTCGATGTCGACGTGGATGATCTTCGCGCCGGCGGCGAACGCCGAGATCTTGCCGGTCACGCGGTCGTCGAAGCGTGCACCGAGCGAGATCAGCAGGTCCGCGCGCTGCAACGCGGTGACCGCGGTGTAGACGCCGTGCATACCGGGCATGCCGAGGTGCTGGCCGTGCGAATCGGGGAAGGCGCCGCGCGCCATCAACGTCGTGACGACCGGCATCCCCGTGCGCTCGGCGAAGGCCAGCAGTTCGTTCGCGGCGTTGGACTTGAGCGTGCCGCCACCGACGTAGAGGACCGGGCGCTGCGACGTCGCGATCAGCGCCACGGCGCGGTCGACGGCGTCCTCGTCGAGGGCGATCTCGGGGCGATAGCCCGGCAGGTCGTACTCTTCGATCGTCGAGGGGTACCACCAGTCCATCTTTGACTGGGTGACGTCTTTGGGCACGTCGATCAGCACCGGACCGGGACGGCCGGTCGTCGCGAGGTGGAAGGCGGCCGCCACGGCGCGCGGGATCTCCTGGGCCGACTGGACGAGGAAGTTGTGCTTGGTGATGCCCATCGTGATGCCAGTGATGTCGCACTCCTGGAAGGCGTCGGTGCCGATGGAGCCGGTCGCCACCTGGCCGGTGATGACGACGAGCGGCGTCGAGTCCATGTGCGCGTTGCCGATGGGCGTGACGATGTTGGTCGCACCGGGACCGCTCGTCACCATGGCGACGCCCGGACGGCCGGTCGCCATGGCGTAGCCCTCGGCCATGTGCCCGGCGCCCTGTTCGTGGCGTACGAGGATGTGGCGGATCGACGAGTCGAGCAGCGGGTCATAGACGGGCAGGATCGCGCCGCCGGGCAGGCCGAACACGGTGTCGACGCCCTGTTGTTCCAAACTCTTGATCAGTGCTTCGGCTCCGGTGAGTTGCACGATGTTCCCTTGTTCTCCTAGATGCAAAAAGGCCTCCCTTTCTGGGAGGCCTCCGGTGTGCGTGTACGCGTGACTACCGGCGGCTAGCGCCTACTACTACCAGAATCACGTTACGGGACGTCACAACATCATCTTTACACAGCCAGAGCGCCCGCACAAGTGTCAGAACCCCAGCGAACGCAGGGAGCGGTGACGTCAGAGACGAGTCGCGCTGGTGCGAACGCTCGACACGCGATTCGAGAATCCGGAGGCGTCCGAGACCACCGTTCAATCACACGGGGAGACGGATGCATCTGAGCAACCGTCTCCTGAGGTGATGGCCGCTGCAACGAGGGCCTGTCAGAATGGGCCACCATGAGCACATCGACGTTGGCCCAGGAGATCCGCGCGTCGCCCGAGGGCGAGCGGACCCGCCTTGTCACGACGGTGGGCCTCGCCGGCACGGTCTGCGTTGACCTGATAGCGGGGTTCGTCGCGTGGCAGCTGGTTCGCCCCGGCGAGTCTCTTCTGGCCCACGGCGATCGTCGCCCTCATCATGGTGCCAGCCGCCACGGCGTGGTTTCTCGTCGTGAAGTCAAGAGGAGGCTGGAGAGGCCATCAATCTCTCGCACTTTCAGTAACCGCGCTCTGTGTTCTTCCGATCCTCTGGTCCTTTATCGGCGTCCTGCCAGCCAGCGTGCAGTGGGACGCAATCGCCGCTCGCGCCATCAGTGCCACGGCGAACGGAGGTCCCGACGGGTGTCGCGTCGTAGCGACCGGATCGGTCGGCCTACTCAATGCCCCCTACAAGATCTGCGTGACCCGCGACGGGGCCAACTTCATGGTGCGCTTCTCCACCATTGATTTGACACGGGGCTACGCGTACGTGCAGAGCAAGCCCGACCTCAGCTGGTTGCCCGATCAGTGCGCGACGGAGCTGCTGCTGCCGCACTGGTGGGCGTTCGTCAGCAATTCGGGCCAAGCCGGGAACGGTTGTCCGTTTGGCTACTGGGCCCGCGGTGGGGGTTGATCCAGCAGACATTCGAGTCGAACGACGCGAGCCAAATCTCAGTCGGATCGCTCCATTCGCTTCGACACTGGCTTAACGACTTCTCTATCGCACGCTTGCTCAGCGCGACGTCACGGCCCCGGTCTCGGCACCCTGCACCAGTCGGGCGAACTTTTCGAGCACGCCGGTCGTGTAGCGAGGAACGAACGGCGCGACGTGCTTGGCGCGCTCTTCGAGTTCCGCGGGGTCCACTTTCAGGTTGATGGAGTTGGTCGTCACGTCGATCTCGATAAGGTCTCCGTCGCGCACGAGTGCAATCGGTCCGCCGTCGAGCGCCTCGGGCGCCACGTGACCGACGCAGAACCCGTGCGTGCCGCCGCTGAAGCGTCCGTCGGTGACGAGCGCGCAGTCGCTCCCGCGACCGACGCCCTTCATGGCCCCGGTCACCGCGAGCATCTCGCGCATTCCGGGACCGGACCGGGGACCCTCGTAGCGGATCACGACGACGGTGTTGGGCTCGATCGCACCGGCGAGGATCGCGTCCATCGCGGCGTCCTCTCCCTCAAAGACCCGAGCCGGGCCAGCGAACTGCATGCTGTCGATGCCGGCGACCTTCACGACCGCGCCCTTGGGCGCGAGCGAGCCGGTCAGTACCGCGATGCCGCCACGCACGTTGATCGGGTGGTCGAGGTCGTGGACCACGACGCCGTCGGGCTTGCGTGCGTGGTACGCCGCCAGGCTCTCGGCCATGGTCTTACCGCTCACGGTCATGACGTCGCCGTGCAGACGGTCGTTCTCGAGCAGGTGCTGCAAGACAACCGGCACGCCGCCGATCCGGTCGAGGTCGCTCATGTGGTACTTGCCGTGGGGCTTGGTGTCCGCCAAGTGCGGCACCCGCGCGGCGATCTTGTTGAAGTCGTCGAGTTCGAGGGGAACGCGTGCTTCGTGCGCGATCGCGAGCAGGTGCAGCACCGCGTTCGTCGAACCGCCGAGCGCGTTCACGACGGCGATGGCGTTCTCGAAGGCCTGCTTGGTCATGACCTGTCGTGCCGTGACGCCCAGGTCGAGCAAGTTGAGTACCGC
>Ga0209385_1000442_pt1 | contig 16783 bp, 14 predicted proteins | sample NGEPerB_FD_184506 | JGI IMG/M metagenome (GOLD analysis project Ga0209385, IMG submission 184506) | Arctic peat soil microbial communities from the Barrow Environmental Observatory site, Barrow, Alaska, USA - NGEE PermafrostAB12-B... | ecosystem: Environmental > Terrestrial > Soil > Wetlands >... | reverse complement strand
GGTCAACACCGAGCGGAGGTCAACACCGAGAGCGGAGGTCAACACCGAGCGGAGGTCAACTCAGCGTGTTCACCATGCTGTCCGCGGCCATCTCCAAATAGGCCCACAGTCGCTCCCGGTGGGCCGGGTCCAGGTCCGCGCCGTCGACGGCGATCCGCATCGCCGCGAGCCAGTGATCTCGTTCCCGATGGCCGATGACGAACGGCGCGTGCCGCATCCGCAACCGGGGGTGTCCGCGCTGGTCGGAATACGTCCTGGGGCCACCCCAGTACTGCTCCAGGAACATCCGCAGCCGGACTTCGGCAGGCCCGAGGTCGGTCTCCGGATACAGCGGACGCAGCACCGGGTCCTGCGCAACGGCCGCATAGAAACGGGACACGATCCCGGTAAAGACCGGGTGACCGCCGATCTCGTCGTAGAACGTCGCGGGAGCACTCACCGGGTCATTGTCCCCTGCCCGGCCCAGCTGGGTTGACCTGTCGGCCCGCACGCGTGTTCCTTCGGCGCGGACCCGGCGTCGCGTTGCCATCAAACGCCTGGTAGGTCAACGTTTCTGGCCTTTTCGTGTCGCTGAACGACGTCAAAAGGCCGGAGGCGTTGATCACCCTCCGGAGCACACGGGCACACGGGCACACGGAGCATCGTGCTGCTGCGCCACGGCAACCCGTCGCGCGGCCGCGCATGGGGTCAGCCGATCCGCGACGGTCAGCCGATCCCGACGGGTCAGCCGATCCGCGACGGTCAGGCGGGTTCTCCGGCGGGCGCCGCGGGCGGCCGGAAGTCGGTCTCCGGGTCAGCGGCCATCACGGCGTCGAAGGCGCTCTTGATTGCCGCGCGAACGGCGCGCGCGTACCGGTCCTGGTCACCGGCCCTGACCGTTGCGGTGAGCCGGATGGTGACCACCCCTGGTGCGATGTCCACGATGCCGAGCAGGGTGGGGGATTCGACGATCACCTCCGCGAAATCGGCGGACTCGGCCACGAGTTGTGCCTGCTGCAGCGCGATGTCCCCGGCGCGTACGGCATCCGCCTCATACGGCAGCGGCAGGTCGATCGTCACCACCGCCTCACCCTGGCTCGAGTTCCCGACGCGCAGGACCTCCCCGTTGCGCACGTGCCAGATGGTCCCGTCGCCGGCTCGCAGGGTGGTCGTGCGCAGCCCGACCGTGGTGACCGTGCCGGTCGCCGATCCCAGGTCCACCACGTCCCCGACGCCGTATTGGTCCTCCAACGTCATGAAGATGCCGGCCAGAAAGTCCTTGATCAGGTTCTGTGCTCCGAAAGCCAGTGCCACCCCGGCGATCCCGGCCGAGGCGAGCAGCGGCGCAACGTTGATGCCGAATTCCGAGAGGATGAGCACCACCGCGATGCTGACGATCAGGAACGAGGTCACCGACTTGAGCAACGAGCCCATCGCCAGCGCCCGTTGCCGCCTGCGTTCGGCGGACACCGCGCGGTTCAGGGCCCGGCGGGCGGGTGCCCGAAGTGGTCGCAAGAGTGCCGGGGTCTCGCCCTCTGCGGTCATCCTGGTGAGGTGGTTGATGGCTCGGTAGATCAGCGCCCGCGCCAGCCACGAGATCAGCAGGATCAGCAGGATGTGCACCACGCTGGTGAGCGCGGCGTCCGCATGCAGGGCAAAGAAGTCCAGACCAGTGTGGTCCCACATCCAATGGCAGACCGAACCGGCGTCGGACGCGCACTCGGGCGCGGTGACGTCCAGCATTGTCATTCCTCGAGCTTTCCGTGCGGGGGTCAATGAGGCGGGTCGGCGTGGCGGTCTGTTGATCGTCGCCATCGATGCGATCGATGCGATCGCGCCGCGCCGCCTGTCGGTGTCGGTGTCGGTGTCAATGCCCGTGCCAGTGTGACCGGCGATGAGCGCGACCGACGCCACGCTAGCGAGAAGTTGCCGGAGGATGACCGGCCGCGCCGCACGTGCCATCGGCGGAGTTAGTCTTCTGACAAGGCCCACAGCACGTTCGGGTTGACCGATTCGCGGTTTCCCGCCCGAGTGAGCGGCCCCAACCTGCACACCCCGCTTGGATGACCAGGCTCGTTGGATCGGCCGGAGGTGGTCCGTGGACAACGCAGCGCCCGGCGGCCATGGGCCGGCACCGGTTCGTCCGGCGCGTTCGCATACAGCGCATGCAGGGCGTTCGGCGCATTCAGCACTGCGGGAGTCGGACGCCGGGCACGGCGGCGTCGTCACGCTGGTCCGGGTGCTGTTGCTGAATGCCAGCCACGAGCCGCTTGCCGTCGTCACCGGACGGCGGGCATTGATCCTGGTGGTCGCCGGCAAGGCCGAGTGTGTGGCCGAGAGATCGAGCGCCGTGCGGTCGCCATCGCTGGTGGTGGCCGTCCCGGCGGTGGTGCGGTTGCGGCGTTACGTGCGGGTGCCGTACCAGGCACCGCCAGCGGTCACCCGTGCCGGGATCCTGCGGCGGGATCTCCGCCGCTGCGCCTACTGCTCCGGACGCGGCGACACGGTGGACCATGTGGTGCCCAAGAGCCGCGGTGGCGCTCACTCCTGGGAGAACTGCGTGGCGTGCTGTGTTCGTTGCAACACCCGCAAGGCCGACCGGTTGTTGCCGGAGCTGGGATGGTCGCTGCCCTTCGAGCCGGCTGCCCCCCGGCGGGGTGTGTTCGGTGGTCTGTGGTCCGAGGATGCCGACCCGGCGTGGAAGCCCTGGCTGCTGGGTGCCGCCTGAAGCTGCGCCACGGCCACGTGCTGTCCGGGGTACCGCTGCACGGGGTACGAAAAAATGCTGCTGTCCGGGTTGCTGCCCTCCGAGGTGCTCTGTGCGGGGGCTGCTTCACTGCCGCAATCTCGACGCAGTTCTGGCGGTTGCCGTACGCGCCGGGTGTGGATCGTCCGGATGTGCGAGCTTTGTCCATTCGTGACGCTGTGTTGCAGCGTGTCGTGGCCGACCCGAGCGATGAGACTCGAACGGGTGGCCCTCTTGCTCACGGTGGTGCTGGTGGATGCAGTTCTCGTGCACGCAGTCGGCAGCGACGGCGGTGATGCCGGCACCGATCCGACGGCGCAGGTCAGCCGATGCGGGATCCGCGACCGATGCGGGATCCGCGACCGATGCGGGATCCACGGCCGATGCGCGATCCACGGCCGATGCGCGATCCACGAGCGGTCCGAGTAGTGGTGGCGTTGGTCATGACGACTCCTCTGGGTGATGGGCCTCTCCGATCGGAGAGGTGACGACTAGTGATCAGGTGGACTGCGTTCGGGTGGTCATTGACGTCCCGTCGAACTGCGAATCACGGCTCTGCGTTTCGCCTTGCGTTCTCGAAGGCCTTGAGCCACAATGAATCTGGCGGTTCGTTACGGTTCGTGATGACCTGTCCAACAATAGTTTGCTGATCGCGCGGCTCCCTGATCGGCGCAGGCGGGGCGTGACGTACAGCGACATTTTCGCAGCCCTTCCGGCATCGGCCGGTGAGGGCATCTTGGCGTACGGGTAGTTCAACCCATTTGGCCTACACCCTAATCGTGGCGGCTTTCACTCGAAGGCGGATTCCACCAGCTGGAACACACCGTTGATTGTCGGGTTTGACCCTCTTTGAACTGCAGGAATGCTGGCCCTGAGGGCGCGGCGGATCCCCGGGTCTGCGGTGCTGTGCTGGGCCGGCGCGGGAAACGCACGCCACCGTCGAAGCCTGGGTGCTGGACCGGAAGGCGCTCGCGAGGGGGATTCCTGTGGCACAGTGTGATGGATTCTGTACTCAGGGTGGTGCACCGCTGGAAGATGACCCGGGTCACCTGGTCCGGGGAAGGGCAACACACGTGGGGATCGAGAACACCTCCGACCCGGCGCAGACATTGCCCCGACAGTTCCGGCAGCTCGTGCTCGCGTGGACCGGCTCGTTGACCGGAGATGGCCTGCGGGTAGTTGCGCTTCCCCTGTTGGCGGTGTCGATCAATCCGTCCCCTGCCGCCGTTGCGGTGGTAGCCGCGGCGACGACCCTGCCGTGGCTGGTGGTGGCGATACCTGCCGGAGCGCTGGTCGATCGGCTCAACCCCGCTGCCGCTATGGCCACCGCGCACCTCGCCCGGGTATTGCTGTCGCTGGCTCTGGTCGCAGCCGTGCTGACGGACACCGCAAGCATCGCGTTGCTGTGCGTGGTGGGTTTCGCGCTGACCTCGGCCGAAACCTTCGCCGACGGCTCTGCCCAAACGTTGCTGCTGCGCATCGTCCCGCCCGAACAGCTCGAGCACGCCAATGCGCGGTTCGTCACGGTGGAGACCCTTGCCCTGGACCTCGCCGGCCCGCTGGCCGGCGGGGTGCTGTTCGCGGTCGCAGCGTGGCTCCCGTTCGCCGCATCGGCGGGGTGTTTCCTGATCGCGGCCGCAAGGGTGATCGGCATTCGTTCGCAGCGTTCCTCCGGATCGGTCGCACGGGTGGGTGGGACCCGGTCAGGCGATGCGCAGGCCACCGATGCAGGAGTGTGGGCACGGGTCTGGGCAGGCCTGGTCCGGCTGTTCTCGGATCCGGTCCTGCGCACGCTGGCCATCACGGTGGCCGTCATGGCCACCGCCAACGCCGCCACCGATGCCGTCCTGGTGATCTACGGAACCCAGACTCTGCAGATGTCCGACGCCCTGTACCCGACGCTGCTGGTCGCCTACTCGCTCGGCACGTTGGTGGCGGCGGCGCTGGTCGGCAGGCTCATCGCCAGGTTCCGCGGCGGCCAGGCGATGATGATCGCACTGTTCGGGATCAGCGCCGCGATGCTGCTGCTCGGTCTGGTCCCGATGGTCGGGGTGGCCTGGCTGGCGTTCGCGATGATGGGTCTTGCCGGCGGCACCTGGAACGTGCTGTCGGCAACCCGCCGGCAGCGGCGAACCCCGCACGACATGATCGCGCGGGTCTCCAGTGCTTTCCGCGTGGTCGCCTGGGGGGTGATACCGATCGGAGCCACCCTGGGCGGGCTGGTCGGTCAGCGGTGGGGGGTGACCGCTGTCTTCACCGCCGCGGGTGTGGTGATCGCCCTGCTGGGGGCCGTGGTCGTGCGCTCCTTCCTGATCGTGGAGCCGGCGGGCGCCGATGAGCTGGGCCCAGGCTGACGCGTTCCAGTCCCGTCCGTGATCAACAGTGATCCGACGTGATCAACAGTGATCCGACGTGATCCGACGTGATTGCCGATCATCGCCAGTGAACAGCCGGGTTGCCCGGCCGCGCGGCGGGGCGTCCGTTACGGTGATCGCCATGACCATCGCCCAGACCCTGGCCGTCTTCGTGGGGATTCCTGTGCTGATCTACGGCCTCATCGCGGTGCTCGTGCTGGTGCCCCATCACGCCAAGCGGCGGGCCAGGTACCGCCCCGGCCAGGGCTGGGACTACGCACCGCACTGGTGGGCGGGCGACCAGCCGGTCGCGTACTCCAGCGGTGCGATCACGGCCGGCACGACCCGAGGAGGCGCACGTGGCACCTGGTGAGCTGGCGACGACGGCGTCATCGACGGAACTCGACGCGCAGGCCCCGCAGGCCGGCCCGGCGGGCGAGGCGGCCCAGCCCCTGAAGACGGCACAGCTGGAGTTGCTCGACGACGTGATCCGCGAAGCGGAACGGTTTACCGGCCTTCGGTTCTCGGTCTACCTGGGTGACCTCGGCCAGAACACCCGGGCGACCGCGGACAGCCTGCTTTCCGGGCTCGACGAGGACGCGCCGACCGCGGTGCTGCTGGCCCTCTCGCCGGGACAGCGGGTGGTCGAGGTCGTCACCGGCGCCGAGGCGAACCGGCGGGTCAGCGATCGGGCGGCCAAGTTGGCGGTGCTGGCCGTGGTGGCGTCCTGCGCCGAGGGCGATCTCAGCGGTGCGCTGGTCACCGGGGTGCGCATCCTGGCCGACCAGGCCGGCACCCTGCCCGAACGCTCAACCTGGTAGCCGGCAGGCGGGGCGGATAACGCTCTCTCTTCGGCCACCGACCGGCACCCGGGGCTCAGCCGGCGTCGGCCTGGCGGGCACGCAACGCGCGCTCGGTGCCCGCGCGACCCTCGGACACCAACCGGCGCAATGCCGTGGGGTGCTCGCCGGTGTCCCACGCCAACGCGGCGTCGACGGTGCTCTTGTCGACCGCCCACCTGGGGTACAGCCCGACGGCGATCCGCTTCCCGACCTCGATGGACCGCTTGTCCCAGACGTCGCCCACCTCGGCGAAATACCGTTCGGTGAACGGGGCCAGCAACTCCGCCTGAGCTGGATGGGCGAACCCGCCGATTGCCCCGCTCTGCAGGGCGTTGGCCATCCCGTCATCGCCGATCAACCGATCCCACACCGCGGCCTTGTTCGCCGGATCCGGAATCAACGCGCGCAGCTGCGTCGCCCGGCGCTCACCGGAAGCCGTAGGGTCGGCGGCGGCCGCGGCGTCGATGTCCGATGCGCCCGCCGTTCCGTGGGCGACCAGCGCGCCGAGCAGGGTCCACGACAGGTCGGTGTCCACGGTCAGGCCGTCCAGCGGTGCGCCGCCGGACCGCCACCCCGCGATCAGCTCGAGCTGCTCGGTCTGCAGTCGGCCCCCGGCCAGTGCCTGTACCGCGGCGAGCTGGGTGTCGCTGCCCGGCTCGGCCGACAGCGCCAGATCGGTCAGCGCGCCGGACACCGCCGGCCAGCCCATTGCGGCGGCCCAACCGGGTTCGGCGTAGGACCCCACCGCCACCTGGAGCTGCGCCAGCACCCGCTGCAGCACGCCGACCTGGTCCTCCGTGGCCAGCCCGCGGACCGCCAGGGTGATGAAATTCCGGGCCCGCATCAGCGCGTCGCGGGTCATCTCCCAGACGGCCGACCACAGCAGCGTCCTGGGCAGCGATTCGGTGACGTCGGCGATGCCGTCGATCGCCGTGCGGAGCGATTCCGGATCGAGCCGGGCCTTGCAGTACGTCAGGTCGTCGTCGTTGACCAGCACCAGCGCGCCCCGGGCGACGCCGATCAGGTCGGGTACGGCGGTGCGCTCACCCTCGACGTCCAGCTCCACGCGGTGCGTTCGCACCAGCGCGCCGCCGCCGTCCCGGTCGTAGACACCGACGGCCAGCCGGTGCGGGCGGCGCTCGCCGGCCCCGGGCTCGGCGCCCGATTGCAGCACCGCGAACTTGGTGAAGCGCCCCTTCTCGTCGACCTCGAACTCGGTGCTGATGGTGTTCAGTCCGGTGGTCTGCAGCCAGGCCGCCGCCCAGGTGTGCAGGTCGCGACCCGAGCTGCGCTCCAACGCGGACAACAGGTCTTCCAGGGTGGCGTTGCCGAATGCGTGCGCGGCGAAGTACTCGCGCAGCCCGGCCAGGAACTGTTCGTAGCCGACATAGGCCGCGAGCTGCTTGAGGACGCTGGCCCCCTTGGCATAGGTGATGCCGTCGAAGTTCACCTCGACCGCGGCCAGGTCGACCATGTCCGCGGCGATCGGGTGGGTGGACGGCAGCTGGTCCTGCACGTAGGCCCAGGACTTCTCCAGGTTCGCGAACGTGGTCCACGACGAGGCGTACTCGGTGGCGGACACCAGGGCAACCACCGAGGCCCAGGTGGCGAAGGACTCGTTCAGCCACAGGTCGTCCCACCAGCGCATGGTGACGAGGTCGCCGAACCACATGTGGGCCATCTCGTGCAGCAGCGTTTCGCAGCGCCGTTCGTACAGGTAGCGGGTCACCCGGGAACGGAAGATGTGCTCTTCGCGGAAGGTGACCGCGCCGGCGTTCTCCATGGCACCGGCGTTGAACTCCGGCACGAACAGCTGGTCGTACTTGCCGAACGGGTACCGCACGCCGAAGGCCTGGTGGAAGAAGTCGAAGCCCTGCTTCGTCTCGGTGAACAGCCGATCGGCGTCGAGGTACTCGGCCAGTGTGGACCGGCAGTAGAGGCCCAGATCGATGCCGTCGTGGTGGTCGCGCACCACGTCGTAGGGGCCGGCGATCAGCGCCGTGACGTAGGTGCTCATCGGTTCGGTGGTGACGAACTGGTGGATGGTCGCGCCGCCCGGACCGGGGACCGTCGAGGCGGTGGCGCCATTCGACACCACCTGCCAATCGGCCGGTGCGGTCACCGTGAAGGTGAACCTCGCCTTCAGGTCGGGTTGGTCGAAGCAAGCGAAAAGCCTTTTGGCGTCGGCGGTCTCGAATTGGGTGTACAGGTAGACGGCACCGTCGACCGGGTCGATGAAGCGGTGCAGGCCCTCGCCGGTGTTCATGTAAAGACCGACCGCGTCCACCACCAGTTCGTTGGATTCCGCCAGCCTCGCCAGCGGCAAACCGGTGGACGTCGTCCACGCGCCGACGTCGATGTTCTCGCCGTTGAGGGTGGCGCTGCGGATCGCGTCCCCGACGAAGTCGATCACCGTGGAAGCGCCGGGGCCGGCCTCGAACCTGACCACCACCCTGCTACCGAAAGTCTTCTCGGAAGGGCCACCCGCCCCGTCGGTCAGGTCGATCTCGATGTCGTAGGAGGGCCGCCGCACGGTGGCTGACCGCTCCTTGGCCTGATCGCGGGTGAGGTTGGGCGCCTGCGCCATGTATCGATCCCTTCGAGAACTGAGGTGCGGTGTCGTCCAGGGAACAACCTAGTCGGCGGATCGGTTACCCGAGCGAAGGATGAATCACCTGATGACCTGGGCACCGAATGATCGCTGGACGGGGAACCGTCATGAGAAGTGCCCGCGCCGGGGAACGAAACCTGCGGGCCGGACAGGAGTGCTGATGACCCACACTGCGAGCGCCGTCGACGCGCCGGACAGTGCCGCCGGCGATCAGATCCGGAGGGTGGACGGCATCACATCGGACATCACAGCGCGTTTACCGGTGCCCACGGAGCGGGCCAGGGCCGACTTCTGGTTCGATCCGGCCTGCCCGTTCGCCTGGGTCACGTCCCGGTGGATTCTGGAGGTCGATAAGGTCCGGCCGATCGACGTCCACTTCCACGTGATGAGCCTGGCGGTGCTCAACGAGAACCGCGGCATCAGCGAGGATTACCGGCGTCGACTCGCGACCGCGTGGGGTCCGGTGCGGGTCGCCATCGCGGCGGCCGAGCGCAACGGTGACCAGGTGCTGGCCCCGCTGTACACCGCGATGGGGACGCGCATCCACAGCCGGCAGATGTCCGACCGGGGCCAGGTGATCCGCGAGTCGCTGGCCGAACTCGGCCTGCCGGCCGACCTGGCAGACGCCGCGACTTCGACCGAGTTCGACGAGAAGTTGCGGGCAAGTCACCGCGCCGGGATGGACGCCGTGGGCGACGACGTGGGCACCCCGACCATCCACATCAACGGTGTCGCGTTCTTCGGCCCGGTGATCACCAGGATCCCGCGCGGCGAAGAGGCGGGTCGGCTCTGGGACGCGGCGGTCGCCCTTGCCGCGTTCCCCTACTTCTTCGAGATGAAGCGGACCAGGACCGAGCGGCCCCAGTTCGACTGATCCGCTTCCTGTCGTCCGATCTCCCTTGCCCGTTCTTTCCCGTGGTCACGCCGCGGGCGGCCGATCCAGGTGTCCTTGATCACCCGTCGGGTGTGCCGGCGCGGCCCTGCTCGCCTCCGCGGCCGGAGTGTGCCACCGTTGGTCTGAGCCCGCTGCGCCGGCCGACCAACCAGGTGGACCAGGCGGTCGTGGCGTCCGCGGGGGTCCTGGTCGGCTGCTACGTCCCCGAAGGGGGCCCGCCATGAGCGCGGTTTCATCAGAGCCCGTGCCGGTTGGCGATCCGACGACGGGCCCGTCCCCGACGACGAGCGTCGATACCGCCGGCCACGCCGAGGTGACCCCGAGCGGGATCCCGTTGCCCCGGGACATGAGGTCCGGTCCGATCGTGGCCGGCGTTGACGACGCATCGGCCTGCGGACGGCCACTGCGCGCGGCGGCCTTCCTGGCCTTGGCCACCGGCAAGCCCCTACTGCTGGTGCACGTCCGCCGCCGCGCCATGCCGATGGTCGAGGGGTACGTGCCGATTCCCGAGGAGATCGGGGCCAACGACCAGGCGGAGAACGAGGTGGAATCCGAGCTCGTCGCGGCGCTGACGACGTCCGGCGACCTGACCGGCGTGACCTGGGAGCTGGTGTCGACCACCGGCGAGGCGGGTGCCGAGCTGGTGCGGATCGCCGAAGATCGCGATGCCGCGTGCGTGGTGGTGGGCAAGCGGCACACCGGCTTCTCCGATCTGTTTCACCGCATCGCCTCCGGCTCGGTCTCCAGGGCGGTGGTGGCTCGGCAGAAGTTCCCGGTCCTGGTCGTGCCGTGACCGGATGGTGCTGACAGACTGTCCGCCATGCGCGTTTACATCGGCTCCGACCATGCCGGCTTCGAGTTGAAGTCCGCGCTCATCAGCCACCTCGGCAACGGCGGGTTCGACGTGGTCGACATCGGCCCGGCGTCCTACCAGCCCGGTGACGACTACCCCGCGTACTGCCTGGAGACCGCGCGCCGAGTGGTGGCCGACCACGGCTCACTGGGCATCGTCATCGGCGGCTCCGGCAACGGTGAACAGATCGCCGCCAACAAGGTCACCGGGATCCGCGCCGCGCTCGCCTGGAACCTGCAGACGGCGCAACTCTCCCGCGAGCACAACGACGCGAACGTCATCTCCCTCGGCGCCCGGATGCACGACCAGGCGACCGCGATGTCCTTTGTCGACACCTTTCTGGCCACCCCGTTCTCGCACGACCCGAGGCACCAGCGGCGGATCGATCAAGTGGCGGCTTATGAGGCAGATCCGGTCGCGCAGACCCTGCCCGAAAGCTGAACAGGAGCAAGCGGTTTCGCGACCACTGAGCGGTCGCCACGGTGAACGCGGCGAGTCGGGGCGGCCGTCAGCCGCCGGGTGGACCCGCCGTCCGATCCGTCAAGAGCTTCCTTGCTGCTGGCCGCTCGGTTGATTGCCGCCGGTTGACTGGGTGTTTCCGGTCTGGCTGCTGGCCGGCTGACCGCCCCCGCTCTGGCGGCGCTCGGAGCGGTCGCGCCTGCGCCCGGCAGCCAGGGCCGTCGGCGGGACGTAGTGACGGCGCACCACCACCAGGTCGGCCTCCGCGTCCATAAGATCCGCCACCGTGGGTACGGCAACCTCCCGTGCCCGCATGGCCGCAGTGGGGGACACCTGCGTGGACCGGGTGGTGACAAGCGCCCGCAACGACCGCTCCGACTGGTCCTCGCGCGGCGTCCGGTAACTCCGCCGCTGCCCTTCGCCGGACGGCCGCCCGCGCTCTGCGGGATGGCCAGGACCGGTCGTTGCCGCCGTTCCCGGCGAGCCGGAGAACGTGTGCGGCATTCCCGGTGCCGCGGTAGCCCCTGGCGAGTCGTCGAGCTCGGCGGGCACCGCGAAGGTGGCATTCGCCACCACCGTGACTTCGAGCGGCTGGTTCTGCGTGCTCGTCACCTCGCCCGGCGGCGCGGACATCCCGTCGCCATCCGAATCCTCAGGCCGCGGTTGGCCAATGCCCACTCCGCCCGTCACCCCGGACCCTTTCGGGACGCTCGCGGTCGCCGCGTCGGCGGTCGGGGCGGCAGCCCTCGGGTCCTGAGTGGACGGGGTGTCGGTCGCCTCGCCGGCGCTGGCTCCAGCTGGCGGACCAGCGCCCCGTCGTGACGAGCGCCGCCGGCGCCGAAGAGGTCGTGGCTGCTCCATGGCCTCAGCATGCCCGACGGCGGGCTGCGCGTGCCTCGGCGGCCCACTCCCGCTGGCCCGCCGGCCGACCGGGGCTGCGTCAGAAGCCCTCCGGACACCATGGAGCGAGCGCAGTGGTCAGCGCCTCGCCCAACGCGCGCACGGCGGCTTGATCGCCGGTGACCCGGCCCGCGGCGGCGAGCCGTGCCAGTGGGGTGCCACCGAGAAAGGCGGCCCCGAGGTCGACGATGTCCAGGCGCAGCTGCGGAGTGGCCGTGCTGCGGGCGGCTCTGCCGCCCGATGCGGTCAGGTCCAGCGCCCAGGTTCCGGCGTTCCACGGGCACAGCACATCGGTGAGCTCCACCACCGCGCGGAACGGCACGCTGTACGAGCGCAGCTCGATCGCCCTGTCCACGTCCACGATCCGCAGCCAGATGTGATCGGAGACGGTGAGCTGCATCCGTCGGGAATCCAGCAGCAGGTCACGCAGCGGATCGTCCACCCAACCGGCGCGGTAACTGACCTTGCGGACCAGGTCCATCGACATCAGGTACTGCCAGAGCGATGCCCGGGCCAGCGGAGTGGCTGCGCAGATCTCGTCCAGCACCAGCTGGCTGTCGGGGCCGTGGTGGGCCCACCCGGGTTTGATCCGATAACAGACGTAACCGTCAGGGTGCAGCGCCCACCGCCGCCGCGACGCGCCGTCGCGCAGCTCGGCGTGATCGGAGGTCCGCACGTTCCACACGGCATCGGTGCGGGACAGGTGTCCGGTCACCGTCGGGGCCACCCGTTCGTAGAGCGCCCGCGCGAATGGCCGCGCCCGTTCCGCGCGGGTCTCGACGACGGCCTCGGTGGGGGTACCTGGGCGTAGCGACGCGCCATGCAGCAACTCCAGCCGGGCTTGCCCGATGGCCTGCCCGTACCCGTAGCGGCCGTACAGCGCCGCCTCACTGGCGGTCAGGATCGCGACCGGCTCGCCGCCGGTCGCGTGCAGGTCGTGCAGTTGCTCGGTGATCATCGACCGCAGCAGGCCGCGCCGGCGCCAGCCGGGGCGGACCGCCACCCAGGTGACGCCGGCCACCGGGTGCACGGCGCCACCGGGAAACGTCATCTTCTTGGACAGGATGGCGGCCGACGCGACCAGTTCCTGGTGCGCCAGCGGATCCCGTACCCCGATGTAGCGATCGAGTTCCAGGTACGGAACCACCAGGTCGTCCAGGAAGTCGCGAGGCGGGTCCTGGCCGAAGGCAGAGGAATCCAGGTCAAGGATGTCGTCGAGGTCGGCCTGCGACAGCGGGCGAACCCGAAGGTCGGATGACTCGGCGGCCGGGAGATCGGATTCCTGGGAATCGATGCTCTGGGAATCGAAGGATGTCACCCGAACACCCTGCCGCACGCGGGGCGGGATGCCCAGCGGTTTCGGTCGGGAGGAACGCCTAGTGCACTGGGGCGGCGGCCGGCGCCGGTTGACCTGAGCGCTCCAGCAACTCCCGGAACCACTGCTGGCGGATGTCGAACTTCTTGCCGCCGGCGATGCGGCTGAACTCGATCGCCCTCAGCTGGTCGTTCTGCTCCTCGTCGTTGCCCACCAAGCCGGAGATACCGCGCAGCGCGCAACCAACCGCGTAGTCGGTCATCTGCTTGATCAGCAGCAGGTCGGTCTCGTCGGGTGCAGCGGACCGCGCGAAGTAGCCGGACTTCTGCACCAGCACCTTCTCGGCGCCGAGCCGCGCGGCGAATTGCTCACCGAACCAGGCGCCGGGATTGATCGAGTTCAGTTTGACGTGACCGAACGGGTCCCGCGGGATATCGGCACCCCTGGCCTGCATCTCGGTGACGATGCTGTCCACGCCGGCGCCCTCGGACAGGAAGATGGTGACATTCCCGACGGTGTCCATCACGGACTTCAACCGGTCTGACTCCGCCTCGAGGTCGAACTCCGCCTCCGGGACGTAGATCGCGTGCATGTTCCACGCGTCGCGGGACAACCCGAATTCGGGCAGCCACCGTTCGGTGCCCAACCAGCGGTCGTACGCCGCGCCGGTGGCCGCGGTGAGCCAGCCGCAGTTCCGGCCCATGATCTCGTGGATGATCAGCATCCGCGGATTCGAGTTGTGCTCCGCGACGACGTTGCGCGCGAACTTGGCGCCCTCCTCGGCGGCAGTCCAGGCGCCCAGCGATTGCTTCACCGGCACGATGTCGTTGTCGATGGTCTTGGGGAGGCCCACGACGGTCAGCTCGTAGCCGTGTTCATGCAGGTAGGCGGCCAGGTCGGCGCCGGTCATGTTGGTGTCGTCGCCGCCGATGGTGTGCAGCACGTCGATGCCGTCGGCGGCCAGCTGGTCGGCGGCGACCTTGAGCGGGTCTGCGCCCTCGGCTACCAGGCCCCGCTTGACGAGGTCCTTGACGTTGGTCAGTTTGACGCGCGAGTTGCCCAGCGGCGACCCACCGTAGCGGTGCAGCAGCCGGGCCCTCGCCCGGACGCCAGGGGTCACCGGGAAGTGGTCGCCCTTGAGCAAACCCTGGTATCCGTAGCGGTATCCGATGATCTCGACCTCGGGCGCCAGCTCGGTGTACCGCTCGATCAACCCGCCGACCGCGGCGGACAGACAGGGGGCGAAGCCTCCGGCGGTGAGCATCGCGACTTTGCGCAGGGCCATGGGTGTGCGGCCTTTCTCGACCGGGGAACCACCGCTCGGCGGAGCCGCGCCGTGGTACCGATCGGCTCCGATCGGCGACTCAAAGCCTATCCAGGTCGGGGTCCGCCACGATCGGGCCAAAGGTCACAAATGCGGGTAGGGCCTTGCGGCGCTTCGGACGTCACACGGCGGAGCGCGTTGCCTGCCGTGCCCTGTGAACACCCTCACGGCGCGATGCGGGTGAACCCGCGCGCAGATTTGTTCGTCCACGAACGAAGTCGTCGTAGCAGTTCAGGGGTGGTGAACCCGGTCCGTCACCCGAAAGTGATGACGTTCGGTAACGGGGCGGGTGAAGTCGATTACGTTGACGATACTTTATCGATGCAGGAGGCTTGAGCTACCACCCAGAAGAGCAAGCATTGACGGTCTTGCGAATCACCGGTGGTCGACAGACACATCACGAGCGCTCGATGACGAGCGCCGGATCAGATCCAGGAAGACCACCAAGAACTTCCGTGGCTGATCACCGAGACCTCCGGCCCTGATCCGGAGAGCCCGATATTTCCTTTCGTCCCGAGCCGTCCCTGACCCTCTTGTGGGGGAGCGATTTTCCATGTCCCTAGACCGTGTTGATTCTCAGGTTGATTCTCAGGTTGATTCTCAGGTTGATTCTCAGGTTGATTCTCAGGTTGATTCTCAGGTTGCTGCCGGGGGAGATGACCAGCCTGCTCCGCAGGTGCCGGATATTGATGTGCGTGAGTCCGATGATCGTCGTCGTGGTGCGCGTGATTCGCCGTCGTTGATGATGTTGGTGCTGGTCGCGACGATCGGTGTGTTGCTGTACACGACGTTCCTGTTCGATTTTTCCAATCGCGGTAACTGGATTCCGTATCTGATGGTGTTGACCGCGGAATCGGTGATCATCGTGCAGGCGTTGATGTCGTTGTGGACGATTCTGTCCTCGGGGCACAACCCGCGGGGCTACCGGTTCCACAATGCGCAGACCCGGTTGTACGGGCCGGCGCAGAAGACCCTGACCGCCGAGTCGGACTTCACCGCCCTGCCGATGTATTTGCATGATGCGCCGGTGGCGGTGGATGTGTACATCACCACCTACGGGGAGGACCTGGACACCATCGCCCGGACGGTGTCCGCGGCGGTGGCGATGCACGGGGCGCACACCACGTATGTGCTCGACGACGGGAAGTCCGACGACGTCCGCGCGCTGGCCGCCCGGCTCGGTGCGGAGTACGTCGTGCGTGAGGGGAACGCCGGGGCCAAGGCGGGGAACATCAACCACGCCCTCGGCGTGACGTCCGGGGATTTCTTCGTGATCCTGGACGCCGATTTCGTGCCGGCTCCCGATTTCCTGTATCAGACGGTGCCGTTCTTCGCCGAGGCGCAGGTCGCGTTCGTGCAGACCCCGCAGGCGTACGGCAATTTGCAGAACCTGATCTCCCGGGGCGCCGGGTACATGCAATCGGTGTTCTACCGGTTCATCCAGCCGGGAAAGAACCGGTTCAACGCGGCATTCTGCGTGGGCACCAACGTGATCTTCCGGCGGACGGCGATCGAGCAGATCGGCGGCATGTACACCGACTCGAAGTCCGAGGACGTGTGGACCAGCCTGCGGCTGCACGAAAAGGGTTGGAAGAGCGTGTACATCTCCACGGTGCTGGCCATCGGGGACACCCCGACCACCATCGAGGCCTACACCAAGCAGCAGTTGCGGTGGGCCACCGGCGGGTTCGAGATCCTGTTCAAGTCCAACCCGTTCTCCCGCAAGCTCAAGCTCACCCTGGACCAGCGGCTGCAGTACTTCGGCACCGCCACCTTCTACCTGATGGGCGTCGCTCCCGGGCTGTTGCTGCTGGTGCCGCCGTTGCAGATCTACTTCGGCCTGGCGCCGATCAACTCCGGGGTGTCGTTCGGCCAGTGGCTGCTGTACTACCTGGGGTTCTACTTCATGCAGATCGTCGTCGCGTTGTACACCATCGGCTCGTTCCGGTGGGAAACGCTGATGCTGGCCACCGCGTCGTTCCCGATCTATGGCCGCGCCCTGGTCAACGCGGTGTTCAACAAGGACCAGAAGTGGCACGTCACCGGGTCGACCACGAAGAAGAACTCGCCGTTCAACTTCATCACCCACCAGTTGATGGCGTTCGTGTTCCTGGCCATCACCTCCGTGGTCGGCATCTGGCAGGCCGTCACCGTGTCCTCGTTCACATTGGCGTTGTTCTGGAACCTGTTGAACACGTTCATCCTCGGGTTGTTCGTGGCCACCGCGGTCCGCGAGTCCCGCAACAACCGCCGCGAAGCCCGCGGCAAACCCCCGGTCGGCGCCAAACGGGCCGCGAAGAAGGCCGCCACCCACCCCGAACCCGCGATCGCCGGGAACGGGCTGGCCGAACGCACCTACGACGACCTCACCCCCGTCGGCGCCCGATGACACCCCCTGTGTCAACCATTCGGGTTGAGCGGCCGTGTGGTCGCCTTTGGCGCCGCGCACGCTACGGGTCCGCCCCTCCGGTCTCAAGGGTCGCTGACGCGATCGCTGCGCGGCGG
>Ga0209385_1000441_pt1 | contig 16797 bp, 12 predicted proteins | sample NGEPerB_FD_184506 | JGI IMG/M metagenome (GOLD analysis project Ga0209385, IMG submission 184506) | Arctic peat soil microbial communities from the Barrow Environmental Observatory site, Barrow, Alaska, USA - NGEE PermafrostAB12-B... | ecosystem: Environmental > Terrestrial > Soil > Wetlands >... | reverse complement strand
GCCTGGTTGGTGCTCGAACCGTCGAACCCCCAGATGCCCGGCTCCTCGCCGTCGGCGACGATCTTCGTCTTGCTGCGCAGCAGCGGCGCAGGCTCGGTTCCGTCGATCCAGATGTACTCGGCTTGGTAAGGCACTCGCACTCCTCTATTGCTCGGTTCTATTGCTCGGTTGTTCCTCTACTCGGTCGCCCTCTGCCCTGGCTACCCGCCGCTGATGCGGGGAACGTACCTCCGGCGCCGCCCAGGGGCCATGCCGGTGGAGGGTGGGAATCCGAGGGACAACCCACTATCGCAGGGCGCCGTTTCTCCCCCGTTACCCGATTGTGAACGGACGATGAACAGGCCGACCTGCGGGCCACGCTGCCGCAACCGTACCCCCGTAGGCGGCCACTTGGTCCAGAGGGGGTCCGTCTGTGGCGCCGATAGGCTGGCCCCATGGCTCGAGTGCGGGTGGCCGCGTGCCAGATCAACACCGTGGTGGGCGACCTCGAGGGCAATGCCCGGCGCATCCTCGGTGCCCTCGACGAGGCAGAGCGCGGCCGTGCGGACCTGGCCGTCTTCCCCGAACTGGCGGTCACCGGGTACCCGCCCGAGGATCTCCTGGGCCGGCCGGCCTTCGTGACCGACAACCGGGCGGTGTTCGCCGAGATCGCCGCGTCCACGGGCACCTGTGCGGCCGTGGTCGGGTACGTCGACACCGATCGGGCCGGGCGACTGGTCAATGCCGCGGCCATGTGCGCAGGTGGCCGCGTGGTCGGCCGATACTTCAAGCGCCTGCTGCCCAACTACGGGGTCTTCGACGAGCAGCGGTGGTTCGCCCCCGGGGACGGACCACCGACCCGCCCCGTGGTGGCCGGCGTGCCGGTGGGGATGACCATCTGCGAGGACATGTGGTTCGCCCAGGGGCCGATGGTCGACCAGTCCGCCGCCGGGGCCCGCCTGCTGGTCAACCTCAATGCGTCCCCCTACTCGCGCGGCCGCCGGTCCGAGCGCCTCTCCGTGCTGGCCGACCGGGTGGCGGAGACGCTATGCCCCATCGTCTACGTCAATCAGGTCGGCGGCCAGGACGAGCTGGTCTTCGACGGCGCCTCCCTGGTGATGGACCCCGACGGGGTCCTGCTGGCCTCGGCGCGCCAGTTCGAGGAGGAAGTCCTCCTCGTCGACCTCGACGTCGACGTGCCTCCCCCGGCCCGCACTCCTGCTCTTCCGGACGGTGTCGCTGCGGTCACGGTGGTGGTCAGCGGGGCGTCCCGGGCCGAGGGGTCCGATCCTGTGGCCGACACCGTGGCCCCCGTCCTCGACCCCGAGGCAGAGGTCTACGGGGCCCTGGTCCTCGGGACACGCGACTACGTGGCGAAGAACGGGTTCACCGACGCGGTGATCGGACTGTCCGGGGGCATCGACTCGTCGCTGGTGGCGGCCATCGCCGTCGACGCGCTGGGAGCCGCGCACGTCCACGGCGTGACCATGCCCTCGCGCTACTCCAGCGAGGGATCGGTGGCTGACGCGGTGACGCTGGCCGCCAACCTGGGCATCGACATCGCCAACGTCTCCATCGAGGGGGTGCATCGGGCCTTTTCCGACGCACTCTCTCCTCTGATCGGAGCGGCGCCCAGCGGGCTGACCGACGAGAACCTGCAGTCGCGTCTCCGAGGGGTCCTGCTCATGGCGTTGTCCAACGCCAACGGGTGGATCGTCCTCACCACCGGCAACAAGAGCGAGATGGCCACCGGCTACTCCACGCTGTACGGCGACTCTGCCGGAGGGTTCGCCGTGATCAAGGACGTGGCCAAGACCCTCGTCTACGAGCTGTGCCGCCACCGCAACGCCCGGGCCGGGTTCGACCTGATCCCTGATCCGGTGCTCACCAAGGCGCCGTCGGCCGAGCTGCGTCCGGACCAGCGTGACGACGAGTCGTTGCCGCCCTACTCGGTGCTCGACCCGGTCATGGCCGGCTACGTCGAGGGCGACCTGTCTGCCGACGACCTGATCGCCGAGGGGTACGACCCCGACGTGGTGGCTCAGGTCATCGGGCTGGTGGACCGCGCCGAGTACAAGCGCAGGCAGATGCCCCCTGGGGTCCGGATATCGGCCAAGGCGTTCGGCAAGGATCGTCGGATGCCCATCACCAACCATTACCGGTCCGCGACGGCCAAGCCCGACACGGGGCCGTGGACACCGGGCGGGGAGGCCCCGGCCGTTGTCTGACGCACCGATCGGATTCGATTCGCCACAGATCGTCGACGGACCGGCACCCGGAGACCTCGGCGGCGAGCCGCTCGCCCTCACCCTCGGTGCCACGGCGGCGCTCGTGGGTGAGTACCGATGGATCGAGAGCGCCCTCTACGCCGCCCTCGGTACGTGGGTGCGCGACATGCCCATCGCTGCCGTGCAGGTCCACCTGGACGCCCAGAGCATGCGCCACGCGTGGCACGCCGAACTGTGGGCCGACCGCCTGCCGGTCATCGCCGGAGTCGATCCGGACCGGCTGACCATGCCGTCCTCCCCCTCGGCTGCCCTCTTCGCCGCACTCAACGGCGACACACCGGCGAGGGAGGGGCCGGGATCGTCGTGGCCACCGGTCGGCGACGGGCGGCCGAAGCTGCCGGGTGCGCTGCCGCGACTGGCGGGGCTCTACCGGGTGGTCCTTCCCCGCCTGGCGGTCAGTTACCGCCGCCACCTGGGCGTCACCAACTCGGTGACCGACGGGCCGCTCCGTCGGACCCTCCGGCTGGTGCTCAACGACGGGATGGAGGACTGGTACGCCGGCGAGCAACTGGTCCAGCGCCTGGTCGCCCGACCACATGATGTGGCTGCCGTCTACGAGTTCCAACAGCGCCTGGAGGAGACGGTGGTGGCGGCGGGGGCCAGGACGGGGATGGTGATCTTCCCCGACACGGTCCCCCTCGACTGACGGCGCACGGTGGCGTGGCGACCCGTTCCGTCTGAAGGGGTTGACGCATCCGGTAAACTTCGAGGGCAGCAATCGTTGCGCCCGATAACGCCAGGCCTGAGTCACCCAGAACCCGTTCGGCGGTTCGGTGGGCGCAGGTTTGCCGTCCCCCACAGCGTTGGGGAAAACGAAGGACCTGGTGAATTTGGCAAAGGAGCGCCTCGAACGAGACGACGAGGACCTGGTTCGGTTGTATCTGACCGACATCGGCCAGTATCCGTTGTTGACCAAGGACGACGAGGTTCGTCTGGCACAGGCCATCGAAGGCGGGCGCGAAGCCGAGGCACAGCTGGCTGCGGCCCCGAAGGGGCTCACCCCGGCGAAGAAGCGCGAACTGCGGCGGACGACGCTGCAGGGCGAGTCGGCCCAGCAGACCTTCGTGCAGTCGAACCTTCGGCTGGTCGTCTCCATCGCCAAGAAGTACCAGGCCTCGGGCCTGCCGCTCCTCGACCTCATCCAGGAGGGCAACCTCGGCCTCATGCACGCCGTCGAGAAGTTCGACTGGCGCAAGGGGTTCAAGTTCTCGACCTATGCCACCTGGTGGATCCGCCAGGCCATCACCCGGGGGATCGCCAACACCGGGCGCACCATCCGGCTGCCGGTCCACGCCGGCGACACGCTGGCCCGGGTCCAGAAGGCACAGGCGCGCCTCGAACTGAAGTACGGCCGGCCGGCAACGCTGGCCGAGCTGGGCGCCGAAGTCGAGATGCCCGAGGACAAGCTGGTGGAGGCCCTTCGGTTCCGGGCCGAGCCCCTCTCCTTGTCGGAGCCCTTGCGCGAGGACGGCGACGCCGAGCTCGGTGACGTCGTCGAGGACCGGTCGGCGGAGTCACCCTTCGAGGTTGCTGCGGTCTCCCTCCTCCCTGAGGAGATCGGTCGCCTCCTGTCGCCACTCGACGAGAGGGAGCGCGAGATCCTCCGGCTCCGCTTCGGCCTCGACCGCGGCGAGCCGCGCACACTCGAAGAGGTGGGCGAGCACTTCAACCTCACCCGTGAGCGGATCCGCCAGATCGAGGCGAGGGCCATGTCCAAGCTGCGGCACCCTTCGTCGGACACCGGCGCTCGCGACCTTCTGACGGTCTGAGGATCTCTTCGCGGTCTGCGCACTGTCCGACCACGCCCCGATGCGCACCGCGGAACCGGCCGGAGCAGCCGGGCTGGGGAGCGGGTACGATCTCCTTCCATGAAGAAGCTCCTGATCCTCGCCATCATCGTTGCCCTGGGTGTCGTCGCCGCCAAGCGGCTGCGCGCCTCCTGAGCACTCCCCGCACCTGCGCCTGCGGCGGCCCGCCTCGCTAGCCCTGCGCTCTGCGGGCCATTCGCCAGGCCACGAACGCCCCGATCGACGCTGCCGCGGCGGCGCCACCGACGGCGGTGGCCGTGATCGACAGGCGCGGGACGCTCACCCGGTCGCGCAGGCGGACCGGCTTGGTGAACTGCATGACCTCCCACTCGCGCTCGCGGGCCACCTTGGCCAGTACCCGGTCGGGATTGACCGCCACGGGGTGCCCGACCGCCTCGAGCATGGGAAGGTCGGTGTAGGAGTCGGAGTAGGCCGACGACTCCTCGAGATCGAGCCCCTCCTCCTCGGCGAGCGCCCTCATCGCCTCGGCCTTGAACGGGCCGTAGGCGTAGAACTCCATCTCCCCCGCATACAGGCCGTCCGCGTCCACCACCGCCCGGGTGGCGATGGAGCCGTCCACGCCCAGATGCTCGGCGAGCGGCTGGACGATCTCCTCGGGTGACGCCGACACCAGGTAGACCTTGTGGCCGGCGGCACGGTGGGCCTCGATCAGGTCGAGGGCCTCGGCGTAGATGATGGGCTCGACCGTCTCCTCGAGCGCCTCCCGCACGATCTCCCTGATCAGGTCGCGGTCCCAGCCCTTGGTCAGGGTGAGCATCGACTCGCGCACCCGGGCCAGCTTCTGCTCGCTGGCCCCGAGGTGGAGGTAGACGATCTGGGAGACCACCGAACGGACGATCAGGCGCCGGTTGATGAGACCGCCCCGGTAGAACGGCAGGCCGAAGGCGGCGATGGATGCCTTGGCGATGACCGTCTTGTCCAGGTCGAAGAACGCGGCGCGCATCCGGGTCGTCAATGTCCGACCAACAGCTGCTGGACAGCCTCCTCGGCGTCGGCGGTCACCAGGGCCAGGACCTCGTCCCCGACGGCGAGGCGGGTGTCGCCCCTGGGGACCACCAGCCTGTCGGCACGGACCACGGCCACCACGGTGGCCTCCCGGGGGAACCCGAGCTCGGCGAGGTCGACGCCGGCCGCCGGCGAGTCCTCGGCCAAGGTGACCTCCACCAGGTGTGCGGTCCCGCCCTCGAACCGGAGCAGGCGCACCAGGCTGCCGACGGAGACGGCTTCTTCGACCAGGGCGGTGAGCAGCTGCGGCGTCGACACCGACACGTCGACCCCCCAGCTCTCGGTGAACAGCCACTGGTTCTTCGGGTGGTTGACCCGGGCGACGACCCGGGGGACCGCGAACTCCTGCTTGGCCAGGAGGGAGACGACCAGGTTGTCCTCGTCGTCTCCGGTGGCGGCCACGACCACGTCGACGGTGGCCAGTCCGGCGGCGTCCAGGGACGAGACCTCGCAGGCGTCAGCCACCACCCAGGTGACGTCGAGGTCGGCCCGGATGCGGTCGACCAGATCGGGATCGCGCTCGATGACCAGCACGTCGTGGCCGTTGGCGTGGAGATCGGAGGCGATGGCCGTCCCCACGCTTCCCGCACCGGCGATGGCAACCCTCATGAGCGGCTCCCTGTCGCTGTGCCTTCGGCAACGGGGGCGTCTGCCCCTGCGCCGTCGGTCACGTCACGGTCGTCGGAAGGCCGGTCCGCACAGCGTAAGCCGGCGGCGGGGGTCCCGACGATCCGCGCCTGGAGGCGCTCGAGGGCGGCGTCGGCGACCATCAGGTGGAGGACGTCCCCGTCCTGGCCGACCAGGTCGTTGAAGTCGAGGCGGGCCACCCCGGCCCGGGTGACCGCCACCAGAGTGACCTCCCCGCGCACCGACAGGTCGGCCAGGCGCTTGCTTGCCCAGCGCTCGGGCAGTTCGCGTTCGACCAGGGAGAGCGTCCCGGTGGGGTCGGACCACTGACCCTCCGTGTCGGCGGGGTTCAGGCGCCGTTGGACCTGGTCGATGGTCCACGCCACGGTGGCCACGGTGGAGATGCCCAGGCGCAGGTAGATCTGCGCCCGTCGTGGGTCGTAGATGCGGGCCACCACATGGGGGATCTCGTAGGTCTCGCGGGCGATGCGGGCAGTCAGGATATTCGAGTTGTCCCCGCTCGTCACCGCGGCCAGCGCCGCTGCCTCCCCGGCGCGCGCCCGCTCGAGGGCGTCGCGGTCGAAGCCCGATCCGACCACCGTCGTGCCGGCCCAATCGCTGGGCAACCTCCGGAACGCCTTGGGGTTGCGATCGATGATGGCAACCGAATGGCCCTGCTCGACCAGTCCGACCCCCAGGCCCGATCCGACCCGACCACAACCGACGATGATGATGTGCACCCGAACCATGCAACACGCATCGTGGGGAGATGACAACTCACCCGCCGCGGTCTGGTGCCTGTCGTCGGCGGATTGCGGTGCCTCCCGTGCCTGCGGAGCCGGGTTCGGGCCTGCGGGGGCACCCATGGTTTACTGAGGGAATGGATCCAGCGGCCACCGGCGTCAGGGGTCCAGATGATCCTGCAGCATCAGGGGTGACGGAGCCGGCGGCTGTGCCGGCGGCCATGCCCGGTCCGGTGTCCCGGATGATGCCCGCCGCGGCGGCCGTGGTGAAGGTGGACCTCCCCGAGACGCTCCGCTACCGGCTCAAGAACAAGCTGCTGGGCCCGCCGCTGGTCAACGAGCAACTGGGCGACGAGCGCCTGGGTCGGCCCTCGGCCCTCGGCGTCCTCGCACCGGACTGCATCTCCTCGTCGGCCTACGGCACCGAGGAGATGCTCACCCAGTTGGTGCCCTATATCGGGCTGGCGGCCTTCGCCATGGTGGTCCCGATCACCATGGCGATCCTGGGCGTGCTGTTCTTCGTCACCCTTTCGTACCTCGACGTCATCGCGCTCTACACCAAGGCCGGCGGGGCCTATGTGGTGGCCCGTGAGAACTTCGGACCGAAGGTGGCTCAGATCGCCGCGGTCGCCCTCCTGATCGACTACACGGTGACCGTGGCGGTCCAGACCGCCGCCGGCACCGCTGCCCTGACCAGCGCCTTCCCGACCCTCCTCCGCCTCCGCCTCACGGTCCCCATCACCGTGGCGGTGGTCCTCTTCCTCCTCTACGGCAACCTGCGGGGCATCCGCGAGGCGGGCAAGTTCTTCGCCTTCCCCACCTACTTCTTCATCTTCAGCCTGAGCTTCGTGGTGATCGCCGGCTACGTCAAGGAGGCGTTGGGCACTCTGCAGGTCCACTCGGTCCAACACGCAGGCACGCTGCCCATCGGCCATGCCGGGTCGGGCCTCCTCTACGGGGCCTCGTTCATCATCATCCTGCGTTCGTTCGCCAACGGCGGCTCGTCGCTGACCGGCCTCGAGGCCATCTCCAACGGCGTCGGGGCGTTCCGCGAGCCGACGGCCAGGCACGCCCGCCAGACTCTGGTGATCATGAGCAGCGTCCTGGCCTTCCTCGTGCTCGGGGTGACCCTCATCGCCCACTGGACCCACGCCGTTCCCTACGCGGCCGGGTCGCCGACCGTCGTCTCCCAGGAGGTCCGCTACGTCCTCGGCACCGGCCCGGTCGCCAGGCTCCTCTTCTATGTGGTGCAGTTCGCCACGGTCCTCATCCTCTACACCGGCGCCAACACCAGCTTCAACGGCTTCCCGTTCCTGGCCAGCTTCGTCGCCCAGGACGCCTACCTGCCCAAGCAGCTGACCCGCCGGGGGCACCGCTTGGCCTTCTCCAACGGGATCATCGTGCTCACCGTGGTGGCCGTGGCCCTGTTGATCGCCACCGGGGCCAAGGTGTCCAGCCTGGTCGCCCTCTACGCCATCGGGGTGTTCACCGGCTTCGCCATGGCCGGGGCGGGCATGGTCAAGCACCACTGGGACAACAAAGAGGCCCACTGGCGCCGCAACGTCGCCATCAACGCCATCTCCGCGTTCCTCACCGCCCTGATCGTCCTCATCTTCGCCACCGTGAAGTTCAAGGAGGGGGCATGGGTGGTCGTGGTGGTGGGGCCGCTGATGTACTTCGGTCTGGTCCGGCTTCACCGCCAGTACACGACCGAGGAGCACCAGCTCGAGGAAGGGGCCGCCGAGGCCGCCGAGGCGCCGGTCCTCAACCGCCATGTGGTGGTGGTCCTCGTCGACCAGCTCGACATGGCCAGCGCCCGCGCCCTCCAGTACGCCCGCACCCTGCACCCCGATGAGCTCCGAGCGGTCCATTTCGCACTGGACGCCCAGAAGTCCGAGGAACTCGAAGCCGAGTGGCGGCGTCTCGGCCTCGCCCACCTCCCCCTCGATGTCGAAGCGTGCGAGGACCGCCGGCTGACCAGGGCCACGCTCGAGCTGGCCGCCGAGACGGTCGCCGACCAGCAGACCGAGCTGACCATCCTGCTGCCCCGCCGCGGCTTCGCCGGTGGGTGGCAGCGAGTGCTGCACGACGCGACGGCCGACCAGATCGCCGCCGCCGTGGCGCAGCTCCCCCACGTGAACGCCACCATGGTCCCCTACCAGCTGACCGGTGGTTGGTTCTCGCGCCGACGCCAGTGGCGGAGGAACCCGGACGGCTCGGCCACCACCGCCAGAGGGGCCCGGGCCGCCGACCGGGCCGCCGACCGTGAGGCGGCGGTCAAGGCGTCCTTCGATCGATCGGCCTTCGGCGAGCAGAGGCGGGGGACCACGCCCATCGGCGAGGCCCAGTGGCGGCATCGGGTCAGGGTGGCCGGCCGGGTGAAGTCGGTCCGCGTGCAGCCCCGGGCAGGTACCTCCAACCTCGAGTGCATGCTGGTGGACGACACCGGCAAGCTGCTCCTGGTGTTCCAGGGTCGGCGCCGGATCCCGGGGATCCAACCCGGCGCCCGGCTGGTGGTCGAGGGGATGGTGGGGGACTGGGCCCGCCGCCAGGCCATCCTCAACCCCGACTACGAGCTCATCGCCGGACCGGAGGCGGCCGTCGAGCCGACCTGATCGGCCCGGACGTCGCCGGGCGAACCGGCACTCCCGGGAGGGCCTGTGGGCTGCTTCCTTGCCGGACACCCCATTTTGTCGGTATCTTCTGACCCCACTGCCGGGCACGGCGCGCCCTGACGGCGCGCCTCGGCGAACGGCCAGGCGGTCGTGACCATGCGGGCGGACGTTGTCTCCGGACGTCCCCAGTCGGTCGCGGTCGTCGAAGCCGGGACTGTCTCGACCATACTCATGCAGTACACCGAAGGGAGCCACACCGATGACCCACCTCCTGGCTGAAGGGGGTTACCAGATCTTCACGCTCCACGGCACCGAGAAGACCTGGCTGTACTTCGCGCTCCTGTGTGCCGTGGCCTCCATCGTGGTGGCCCTCCTCCTGGTACGCGGCGTGCTGGCCGCTGATCAGGGCACGGCCACCATGAAGGACATCGCCAAGGCCATCCAGGAGGGGGCGGAGGCCTTCCTGGCCCGGCAGTTCAAGACCATCGGGATCATCATCATCCCCCTGGCCGTGCTGATCTTCTTCACCGCCACCAAGGTGACCCACACCGCATACCTGTGCGCGGGAGCGGTGACCACGACGTCCTTCCACATCGGCTGCGTGACCCACACGGTCACCGACCTCACCTTCGCCCAGGCCGGCATCTACCGGGTGATCTGCTTTCTGGCCGGGGCCCTGTGCTCGGGCCTGACCGGCTTCATCGGGATGAGCATGGCCGTGCGGGGCAACGTGCGCACGGCGGCGGCCGCCCGCGAAGGCAAGATGGCCCCGGCCCTCAAGGTGGCCTACCGCACCGGTGCCATCACCGGGCTCCTCTGCGTGGGCCTGGGCCTGCTCGGGGCCACGGTCATCGTGCTCATCTTCCAGAACACCGCCACCTCGGTGCTCATCGGCTTCGCTTTCGGCGCCTCGCTGCTCGCCCTGTTCATGCGGGTGGGCGGCGGGATCTTCACCAAGGCGGCCGACGTGGGCGCCGACCTGGTGGGCAAGGTGGAGGCCGGCATCCCCGAGGACGACCCCCGTAACGCCGCCACCATCGCCGACAACGTGGGCGACAACGTGGGCGACTGTGCCGGCATGGCCGCCGACCTCTTCGAGTCCTATGTGATCACCATCATCGCCGCCGTCATCCTCGGGGTCACCGCGTTCAACTCCATCCACCGGGGGGCGGACGCGGCCAAGACGGTGATCTTCCCCATCGCCATCCCGGCCATCGGGATCCTGGCCACCATCATCGGCGTGTTCGTGGTCCGGGCCGGTAAGAACGACAGGAACGCCATGGCCCCCATCAACCGGGGGGTGTGGACGGCCGCCATCCTGACCATCGCCGGATCGGCCGTGGTGGCCGGCGCCTACCTGCACTACTGGAAGGCCTTCTATGCCATCCTCGCCGGCGTGGTGCTCATGCTGGTGGCCAGCCAGATCACCGAGCACTTCACCTCGACCGAACGGGGCCCGGTCAAAGAGGTGGCGGAGACGGCCCGCACCGGACCGGCCACTCTCACCCTGGCAGGGATCGCCCTCGGCCTCGAGTCGTCGGTGTGGGCGATCATCGCCATCGTGCTGGCCATCGCCGTGTCCATCGGTCTGGGCGGCGGCAACATCCAGCTGACCCTGTACCTGGTGGCCCTCACCGGCATCGGCCTGTTGTCCACCGCCGGCATGATCGTCTCCGAGGACAGCTTCGGCCCGGTGTCGGACAATGCCGCTGGGGTCGCCGAGATGTCGGGTGAGTTCACCGGCGATGCCGAGCGGGTCATGGTCAGCCTCGACGCGGTGGGCAACACGACCAAGGCGGTCACCAAGGGCGTGGCCATCGGCTCTGCGGTCATCGCCTCGGTGGCCCTGTTCGCCTCGTTCATCGAGACCATCGGTACCCAGCTCAACCTGCACGCGCCGCTGGGGGCCCCGGTCAACTGGCTCTTCGACCTGCCCCAGACCTCGATCAACGTGTCCCACCCGACCATCTTCATCGGCGTCCTGATCGGTGGGTCGATCGCCTTCATCTTCTCGGCTCTGGCCATCCGGGCGGTGGGCCGGTCGGCCGGCACCGTGGTCCAGGAGGTGCGCCGCCAGTTCCGCGAGCACCCGGGCATCATGGACTACACCGAGAAGCCCGAGTACGGCAAGGTCATCGCCATCTGCACCGCGGCCTCGCAGCGGGAGCTGGCCACGCCGGCCCTCCTGGCCATCCTCTCTCCGGTCATCGTGGGCTTCGGCATCAGCTACTTCGCCCTGGGAGCGTTCCTGGTGGGGGCCATCCTCACCGGCCAGCTGATGGCCAACTTCCTGTCCAACTCCGGTGGGGCCTGGGACAACGCCAAGAAGTACATCGAGGACGGCAACGAGGGGGGCAAGGGCTCCGAGGCCCACAAGGCCGCCGTCATCGGTGACACCATCGGTGACCCGTTCAAGGACACCGCCGGACCCGCCCTCAACCCGCTGATCAAGGTGATGAACCTGGTGTCCCTGCTGATCCTCCCCGCGGTGATCACCCTGCACTCCCACACCGGAGCCCGCCTGGCCATCGCCGGGGTGGCCCTGGTCGTCCTGCTTGCCTCCATCGCCTTCTCCAAGCGGAAGACCGGGTCGATGGACGCCGAACTGCCGGCCACCGAGGCCCCCGCCCCCGACCAGGCCGCTGCGGTGGGCACGGAATCCTCACATGACTGAATCCGCAGGTCACCGGGGCCTTGAGACCCTGGTGGCCTGTCTGCGGGGTTGACAACAGCTCTCTCCACCGTTCACCCTTGGCCACAGCCATGGCAACCACCAACCTGACAGAGACGTCCCTGGACACCGACGCCGGCAACGGTGCCCCTGGGGGCCCGCGCCCCCGGGGTGGCCTGCGACCGCTGGTCATCGTGGAGTCGCCGGCCAAGGCCAAGACGATCGCCGGACTGCTCGGCCCGGGCTACGTGGTGGAGTCCTCCATCGGGCACATCCGGGACCTCCCCCGGCGGGCCGACGAGGTGCCGGCTGCCTACAAGGGAGAGGCATGGGCACGTCTGGGGGTGGACGTCGACAACGGCTTCAAGCCGCTGTACATCGTCTCTTCGGAGAAGAAGTCCCAGGTCGCCAAGTTGCAGAAGCTGGTCAAGCAGGCCAGCGAGGTCTACCTGGCCTCGGACGAGGACCGCGAGGGCGAGTCGATCGCCTGGCACCTCCTCGAGGTGTTGGCACCCAAGGTGCCGGTGAAGCGGATGGTCTTCCACGAGATCACCCGCCCGGCCATCGAGCGGGCCGTGCTCGAATGGCGTGACCTCGACCGGCGCCTGGTCGATGCCCAGGAAGCCCGGCGCATCCTCGACCGCCTCTACGGCTACGAGGTCTCGCCCGTCCTGTGGAAGAAGATCATGCCCCGCCTGTCGGCCGGCCGGGTCCAGAGCGTGGCCACCCGCATGGTGGTCGAGCGCGAGCGGGCCCGGATGGCATTCCGTTCGGCTGGCTGGTGGGGGATCGACGCCACCTTCACCGCCGAGGGTGGCGATGTCGCCGAGGGCTCCCCGAGGGCGTTCACCGCTTCCCTGGTGGCCGTGGACGGCAAGGCGCTCGCCTCGGGACGGGACTTCGACGACACCGGGACGCTGACCTCGCCCCAGTCGGTGGTCGTGCTGGCCGAAGCCGAGGCCCGCACGATGGCCGTCGGGCTGGCCGGGTCCCCCTTCACCGTGAAGTCGATGACCCACAAGCCGTTCCGCCGCTCGCCGTCGGCGCCGTTCATGACGTCGACCCTGCAGCAGGAGGCCGGTCGCAAGCTCCGGTTCAGCTCCAAGCGGGCCATGCAGGTGGCCCAGCGCCTCTACGAGGAGGGGTGGATCACCTACATGCGCACGGACTCGACCACGCTGTCGAGCCAGGCCCTCGACGCGGCCCGGGCCCAGGCCCGTTCGCTCTACGGGCCGGAGTACGTTCCGGCCCAGCCCCGCCGGTACGAGCGCAAGGTGAAGAACGCCCAAGAGGCCCATGAGGCCATCCGGCCGGCCGGTGAGACCTTCCGGACCCCCGACCAGGCGGCCCGGTCGCTGTCGGGCGACGAGTTCCGCCTCTACGACCTGATCTGGAAGCGGACCGTCGCCTCCCAGATGTCCGACGCCACCGGAACCAACGCCCAGGTGCGGCTGACCGGTGTGTCGTCCGAGCCGGAGGGCGTCGCCCGCGAGGTGGAGTTCTCCGCCTCGGGCAAGGTCATCCAGTTCCCGGGCTACCTCCGGGCCTACGTGGAGGGCGAGGACGATCCGGAGGCCGAGCTCGCGGACCGCGAGGTCCACCTGCCGGCGATGGCCGAAGGGGACCCGGCGTCGGTCGACGACCTCGAGCCGGGATCCCACGCCACCCAACCGCCCGCCCGCTACACCGAGGCATCGCTGGTGAAGGCGATGGAGGAGCTGGGGGTGGGCCGCCCGTCCACCTACGCCAGCGTCATCGCCACCATCCTCGACCGCGGGTACGTCTGGAAGAAGGGCACCGCGCTGGTCCCGTCCTTTACCGCCTTCGCGGTGGTCGGCCTCCTCGAGCGCTACTTCTCGGAGCTGGTGGACTACGGGTTCACCGCGTCGATGGAGGACGACCTCGACGCCATCGCCTCCGGCGACGAGGAGGCCCTGCCCTGGCTGACCCGGTTCTACTTCGGGACGCCAGGTCCGGGCAACGGGGCGACACCGGGCAACGGCAACGGCAACGGATCGCATGTCGGCGGCGGCAGCGACGACGGATCGGGGCGGACAGCGGACAGCGGGCAGCGGGTCGGGCTCGGACTCAAGCGCGAAGTCAGCACCTACCTCGGAGAGATCGACGCCAGGGAGATCAACTCGATCCCCATCGGGGCGGGCACCGACGGGCAGGAGATCGTGGCCCGGGTGGGTCGCTACGGCCCCTACCTGCAGCACGGGGAGGACCGAGTCTCCATCCCCGAGGACCTGGCCCCCGACGAGTTGACCGTCGAGCGGGCGGAGTCGATGCTCGCCGCCCCGTCGTCCGACCGTGTCCTCGGCAACGACCCGGAGACGGGCCTGCCCGTGCAGGTACGGGCCGGCAGGTTCGGCCCCTACATCCAGCTCGGCGAGTTGGCCGAGGGGGGCCCGAAGCCGCGGACTTCGTCGCTGTTCGCTTCGATGTTGCCGGCCACGGTCACCTTCGAGCAGGCACTCGAGCTCCTGCGGATCCCCCGCGTGGTGGGGACCGACCCCCAGGGCGGCGAGGAGATCGTCGCCCACAACGGGAAGTTCGGTCCCTACCTGAAGAAGGGGACCGATACCCGCAGCCTGCTGACCGAGGACCAGATCCTCACCGTGACCGTCGACGAGGCGTTGGCCCTGTTCGCCCAGCCCAAGACGCGGGGGCGCAATGCCAAGGGGCCGCTCCGGGAGATGGGGGCCGATCCCGACACCGGCCTGACCATGGTGGTCAAGGACGGCCGTTTCGGCCCCTATGTGACCGACGGGACCACGAACGCCTCCCTTCGGCAGGGCGACGACGTCGAGGACCTCACCGAGGAGCGGGCTTCGGAGCTGCTGGCCGACCGCAGGGCGGCCGGCCCGTCCACACGGAAGAAGGCGCCGGCCAAGAAGGCCACCGCCAAGAAGGCCACCGCCAAGAAGGCCACCGCCAAGAAGGCGCCGGCCAAGAAGGCGTCTGCCAAGAAGCCAGCGGCCACGAAGGCAGCAGCACCAGGGGCGACGGTCGCGGGTGGCGGCGGCACCGGCGCCGAGGCGAAGAGCACCAGCGGCGCAGAGTGACCGGCAGCCCACGGGGTCGGCTGATCGCGTTGGAGGGGATCGACGGCTGCGGCAAGTCCACCCAGGCCGCCCTGCTCGCCGACCGGCTGGGGGCGGTCCTGACATTCGAGCCGGGGGCCACCGGGCTGGGGGCGTCACTCCGGAAGTTGCTGCTCGACCACGACCGGGCACCGGTCGCCGAACGTTCGGAGGCTCTGCTGATGGCCGCCGACCGGGCCCAGCACGTCGCCGAGGTGGTGAAGCCGGCGCTCGACGCAGGGACCTGGGTGGTCAGCGACCGCTTCTCGGCCTCGACCCTGGCCTATCAAGGGTCCGGTCGCGGGCTCGACCGGTCGGAGCTGGCCCGACTGGTCCTCTTCGCAACCGGCGGGCTCGCCCCCGACCTGAACGTGCTCGTCGACGTCCCCCTGGCAGTGGCCCGCGACCGCCGCGGAAGCACACGTGCCGACCGCTTCGAAGCGCAGGGAGACGGGTTCCAACAGCGGGTGGCCGATGGCTTCCGCCACCTTGCCGCAGAGTCGGGTGCCCCCTGGCTGGTGGTCGACGGCAGCGGATCGGTGGAGCAGGTCGCCGCCGCCGTGTGGGCCGGCGTCGGGCGCCTGGTCGGCCCCGAGGGCCCCGATGGCCCCGAGGACCCCGATGGGAGCTAGCGGATCGGTGGGCACCGGGGAGCTGCCCGCCCCGGAGCTCTTCGAGGGAGTGGTGGGCCAGCCCCGAGCGGTGGCCCAGCTGATGGCGGCCGCCCGTCATCCGGTCCACGCCTACCTGCTGCACGGGCCCCCTGGTTCGGGCAAGCGGGCCGCGGCGCGTGGCCTGGCAGCAGCGCTGCTCTGCCCGTCGGGGGGATGCGGGAGATGCAACTCGTGCCGCCGGGCCCTGGCGGGAAGCCATCCCGATCTGGTGACGGTGGAACGCTCCGGTGCCACCCTCGACATCGACGAGGCCCGGGTGATCACCATGCGCGCCCAGCGGCGTCCGCTCGAATCGGCACGCCAGGTCCTGATGGTGAATGACATCCACCTTGCCGGCCGTGCCGCCCCGGCGCTCCTGAAGACCGTCGAGGAGCCCCCTGCGTCCACCGTGTTCGTGCTGGTGGCCGACGACCTCCCGTCCAGCCTGACCACCATCGTCAGCCGGTGCGTGCAGATCCCCTTCGACGCGATCTCGCCGACGGTCATGACGGGGTGGCTCGTCGGCCACGGGGTGGACGTGGCCCTGGCCGAGTCGGTGGCAGCGGCTTCCGGTGGGCGCCTCGACCGGGCCCGCCTGCTGGTCAACGATGCCGGGTTCGCAGCACGCCAACAGCGGTGGCGGTCGGTGCCCACCCGACTGGACGGAACCGGCGCAGCGGCCGCCACGGTGGCCTCCGAACTGCTGGCATCGGCCGACGAGGCCCTGGCCCCCCTGCGGGAGCAGCACGCCCAGGAGATCGCGGCACTCGTGGACCAGGCCGAGGCCGGTGGGTCGAAGGGGGTCCCGGGTCGCAAGCAGATGGAAGACCGGCACAAGCGGGAAGAGCGGCGGTGGCGGACCGATGACCTCCGGTTCGGGTTGGCCACCCTCGCCGAGGTCTATCGCGACCGGCTGGTGGACACGGTCGGGGCGGCCGCCGGGCCGGGTTCCCCGGGCACCGCCTCGGAACGGCGCCGGGCGGCACGCCAGGTGGACGCCATCAGCGAGGCATCGGCTGCGCTCGGCCGCAATGCCAACGAGTCGCTCCTGATGGACGCCTTGATGGTCGAGCTGTCGGAGATGCTCGACTGAGCCCCCCGCCGCCGGACGGAGCCCTGTTCCTCGTTCGGATAGCTTGTACACCCGCGCCTGGGTAGCTCAGTCGGTAGAGCAACGCACTCGTAATGCGTAGGTCAGGAGTTCGATTCTCCTCCCAGGCTCCATGTTTGTGAGAAGTTGCGCATTGTTGGCCTACAAATGGCCTACAGTCTCGGTATGGCAGGCACCATGCGAGAGCGCT
>Ga0209385_1000440_pt1 | contig 16807 bp, 14 predicted proteins | sample NGEPerB_FD_184506 | JGI IMG/M metagenome (GOLD analysis project Ga0209385, IMG submission 184506) | Arctic peat soil microbial communities from the Barrow Environmental Observatory site, Barrow, Alaska, USA - NGEE PermafrostAB12-B... | ecosystem: Environmental > Terrestrial > Soil > Wetlands >... | reverse complement strand
GGGAAGGCGCGGAGACCCACTGTGTCTCGATCTACACGGACGGCGCAGCCGCGCCCACAAACCCGGGCCCCGGAGGCTACGGAGTTGTTCTCCTGTCAAGTGGACGAGGCCCGATTGAAATCTCCGGCGGCTTTTGGCGTACCACGAACAACCGTATGGAATTGACGGCGGCCATCGTTGGCCTCGAAATACTCGAGGAATGCACTCGCGTTACGGTCTTCAGCGACTCGGCCTATCTGGTCAATTCAATGGAAAAGGGATGGGCGCGATCCTGGCAAGAGAGCAACTGGAGCCGTTCGAAGGGGAGGACGGTGCCGAATTCTGACCTGTGGATCAGACTTCTTCGGCTGGGCCTCATTCACGACGTGACCTTTGTATGGATCAAGGGACACGCCGGAGACCGCTATAACGAACGGTGTGATGCGCTTGCCGCGCAGGGTGCGAGAAAGCCTGACCGTGCCCCCGACAAGGGGTTTGAGAATCCTGAAAGCGTCGAGATCGTCCGCGCCGGGCAGGAGTGTCCCGTATGCTGGAGTTCGGTCGCCCTCAAACTTCAGGTTAAGTCGAGGCGGAAGAACAAGACTCTGCCGGAGTCCGATCCTCGCCTCTACTGCCCGACTTGCGACGTGAAATACAAGATTCCACCTGAGTCGATCTCTTCCTCAGCATAGAGCGCTGGACCGGCGTGGACCGCTAGCCGACTTCCTCGTTGGACGTCGCGAAAGGGGCACGCCGCTCGGTCACGACTCGGCGCGAATCGCACTGATATGAAATCACCAGCGTCCGAGCAGGTCTTAGGGCCAATCCTTGGGGGCGGCGGTGCCCTTGCCCGCACCTTGCCCACCGGGAACGGACCGGAGCCGGAGGGCAAGCGATGACCCTTTAACGGCTGGCTCTTAGTGAGCGAATAGTCAAAGGATCTGCGGGCCTTAGGTCATAACACCAAGTGTTGGGCGGTTTCATTATCTGCGTATTGCAGGAGCAGACAATTGGTGGTAATCTGATCTTAGGAGCTTACTGTGTTGAAGCTCAACGAACAGCTGGTAGACTAGGTCAAGGCTCTCCGGAACAGCACCGGCTAGTCCAATCAACACTTAATAGGGAGGGTACAGTCTGTGGGAATGAATCTTGTACGCGACGGAGAAGGAGTCCACCTGAGCACTTTCGGATGGCTCTTTGCTCTCGGCTTAGCCGAAAACTACGGATGGCAGCCGATGGGCGCCAGACAGCAGCTTTGCGAGTGTGATCCGCCTGCCGAGGGTCCCTTTCTCTGCCTCCGCTGTGACAAGTGGGAGCGCACCGACTACGCCTCGAACGACTGGCAATGCGTCGAGGCCGAGGACGCTGCGGCGCTCGCGTCTGCTCTTGAAAAGGCACTAGAGGAGCCTTGTGCCCTTGAAAAAGCACTGGCGGGCGTGGGAGCAGGCGGTGATGAAAGTGGTTGGAGAAAGAGATTCACCGAACTCGTCGCGCTGGCCAGTGGTGGCGAATTCGTAATCACATGAGGGGCGCTTCGAAGCTTATAGGCAGAGAGGAGCGTATTCCCTCACGGGTCGTCGCCTTACCCACGCGGCCAATTCGTCAAAGAAGATGCGGGACCGCCCTTCATCCTGAACCGCGGCAGCAAGAAGGATTCGTCCGGGGCTCGGACAGGTCCTCGCACAATTGCGCCCAAGCCTGTACGGAAACGCGGCTTACAGTGGCCCTTTTGATTTCAAGCCAAAGGGTGGACGTCCACCGACGTAGAGACCGCGGAATTCCCGACGCCACAGAGCCACGGCTCAGCGGTTCTGGTACCTTATCCGTAGGAGATCCGCAATGAACCAGACTGATGCCCGTCTGAAGGCCTACATCACCGACATCCTGAAGAAGAACAAGAAGCTCAACGAGCGCGAGGTCAAGGCTGCCATCCGGAGGGGCCTCAAACTCGGCAGCAAGCCCATCGGCGCCGGTGTCATCCGGGAGGTCCGGAGGAGCCTCGGAATCGACCGTCCCCGGGCCATCACCTACGCCCGGAACCTCCTGGCGAAGTACCCGACCCTCGAGGCCAAGAAGGTCATCGAGGAGGTGGGGGAGAGGTTCGGGATCAGCCTTGCGGCGCCCGACGTATCTCACCTCCGACCCGGGAAGAAGAAGGTGTCCGGACGGCACCGCAGCGCTGTTGCCCGGAAGAAGAAGGTGGCCGCAGCTAAGGTCAAGCCCCAGCCGATGAGGAAGAGTCAGCGGTCGTCCGGGGCGGTAACGGCTACTCACAAGGCGACGGGAACCCCGGAGGAAGTCGCACGCTTCTTCCGGTCGCTGGTGCAGTAGAGCCCCTCCCCTGGGGCATGCGCGGCCCACACATAGGGTCTCCCCGGGGCGAGAGATGAAACTCCGAGTCGTAAGGACGCGGCTCCGAGGCGCTTTAACATGTCAAAAGACCCCTGTTATGGAGATGCATGGCACACCCCCAGGGTGGGGGGAGGGTTAGCTAGGAGGTCAAGGGAGGTCGTCATGAAGCGGTTCGCGTTCACCGTGGGCTTTGTTGGATTCCTTCTTCTACTGGTCGCGTTCCCGCTCCATGCACAACAGGCCGAGGTCATGCGCAACGTCAACCTTCGCGCTGACCCCTCGGCCGACAACCCGCCCATAAGGCTCCTGATGCCACCGGAACAGGTGCAGCTGCTCGAGCCAAGTGAGACCTCCGGCTACTACCATGTCCACACGAGTCAGGCGGAAGATGGATGGGTCTGGGCGAAGAACGTCCATGTGATTGCGACCGGCTCGACTCCCACGCCCACGCTTCCGGTGGCAACACCAACGCCGGCAGCCCTCCCGACGTCCACCGCGACGCCTACCCCACAGGGACCCGCTTCGGCGATCAACGAGGCCTGGGAGAAGCCCGTGCCACAAGAGATCAGGTACACGACGGTGAATGGCAGTTGCGCCCCGGCGGGGAAGGCCGGAAGCGATACGCCGACCAACCTCCTGAAGAACCGCGTTGACGTTCCGACGAGCTACCACGATGTGACCTTCGATGCGATCGCGACGCTTTCCTATCCGACTGACGTTACGAGGCGCAACAAGTGGCAGCCGGCCAACCTGGCCGAGATCGCACGTTTCGAGGGAGTGCCCCTGTCCGTCGTCGGCTACTTTTCGCACGCGATCAACGTCGAAGGTAAGGAAGACACGAACTGCGGATACCAGCATCCCGACCGGACGACCGAAGTGGACTGGCACATGTACCTGACGAAGCAACCGAGTAGGCCGATCTCGGAATCAGTCGTCGTCGAGACGACTCCCCGCGTCCGTAAAGATCATCAGTGGAATCGCACGACCCTGCTGACGTGGGTCGATTCCACGAATCCGGTTCGGATCAGCGGGTGGCTCATGCTCGACCCCGATCACCCGAACATGGTCGGGAGCGCCCGCGAAACGATCTGGGAGATCCATCCGATCACAAAGATCGAGGTGTGGAAGAGCGGTGCGTGGGTAGATCTAGAGGCCCTTCCATGAAAGGTCAAGCTCAGCGGCTCGCCGCGCTTTCGGGCTAGATGGTCTGGCGCGCTAGCTCCGGGCGATAGCATCAGGGTTCATGAACACCGCTGACACGATCGACGGAGCCAGGCGGGCCTTCGAGCGCGCAGGCCGAGGCTGCCTGGTTCGACACGGCGAAGACGAACCGCGCTACGCGACCGTGGCAGAGATAGCCGCTCGGCTCGAGCCCCACGCTGACGCCACGATGCTGCTAACGGCGGTCAGCGAAGCGGTCGAACGGTACGACCCGGCAAGGGAAGCCGCGATCCTTCTGGAGGTCGCCAGCGGCTATCAGGTGCTGATTCTGAGTCCCGAGGGATACGACTACGTCGGGGGGCTTACGTTCGAAGGGTATGGGCTACTGGGGCTTACTCGAGGCTGAACCCCCGCGGCCCATTCCCGAGGTTCTCTGACTCGTTCGAGTGCGGCGGCCCGCCCTCCACGGCACCGTGGTCCGGGTGCGATGGCCCGAATTCGTTGGTCGCTGTGTGGAGGTGAAGAGACGCTATGGTGACGCTCTGTCCGGCGACGCAGAGGGAGCAGCCGCCTGCTTGAGCCCTGCGCGTGCGCGGCACCGCCTGCAGACCGTCTGGGCGCCGGAGGAGAGCTTCCTGACGGCCGACGGCCACCGCTCCGCTTCCCGTCCGCACCGGGGGCAGCGAATCTGAATGCGATGCGTCGGCCGCGCCCTCGCACAAGCAGAGCACCGTTCGGTTCGCAGCTTGAGCGCGCAATTCGGTCGCTCCAGCCGACTCCTCCCGCACTGTACGCACACGATCTCGACGCGTCGTCCGGCTCGGTACTTCAGCGGCGGGAAACACTCGCCTCGCGCGAGAAGCCTCCAGTACATCGTGCGAACGACGTGGTGCGGCCAGTCGAGCACGCGGGAGAGTTCCGCGAAGCTCACGAGCGCATGCGTGCGCGCTTCCTGGAGAAGCCGTACCTCGGACGCTTCGCCACTCGTGTAGCGCAGGGCCGCGACCCGCGCCGCAAGCGCATCGGGGGCGACGCTGAAGCGTGTCGCGCGCCTCCCGCCGTCGCGGCGGATGTACAGGCCCAGCGGCCGGTTCGCCAGTTGATCTGATCGCACGAGGAAGAGATCGTTTCGATCAGTTCCGTTCGGGTAGATGCAGAAGCAAATCACCACGTCGCACGCGATCAGCGGCCGACGGACGTGCCAGTGGACGCCCGTCTTTCGAGGATGCGGAAACACCCCTTGAATGTGGACGCGGAGCGTCGCGTCAGCGATCCAGACGCCTTCGCCTTGCGTCACGTCCATCGCTCCCTGGAGGAGTTCCACTATTCCCGTGACCCGACTCGCAATTTGAGTCGCGAACGCCTGCTCCAGCGCCTCGTCGATGCCGCGTGGAAACCGTATTCCGTAGGTTGCCCACGAGCAGTGGAGTGGGAGGTGATCAAGCATCGCGGGTTCGACACATCCGTGCTTCTCGAAGCCCGCACGCGCCTCGGTCGCGAGCGTCACGCTCGACCTCCTCCGGGTCAGCCGGCTCATCCGCACCTCAACCCTGCGGAACTGCGCGACGTCGATGATTGCCTCGTGGCCGGCAGCATCCCGGACGGCGAGGTCCTCCACCTGCGCGATAGGGAGCGGGTCCGAGAGGCCCTTCCGCCTCGGCCGGTAGCGCCCGAGCCCCGCGTAGGTGCTGTTCGACAGGACCCCGGACACGCTTGGCTCGTGCCAACGGGAGCCGTGGGGAGAGCGCACTCCGGCGTCGTTCAGCGTCGTGACGATCGTGGAGATCCTCATCTGGTCGTGGTCGTAGAGGTCGAAGATGCGACGAACCGTCGCGACGGCCTCCGGCTCACCCGCGACGAGGCGGGTCCTGTGATTTGCGAGAGCTTTCCACTCGCCGCGCGTTAGGGCCTGTACGTGGCGTCCTCCCGGTGTGACCATGACGCGCCGCATGCCGTAGGGCGGAGGTCCCCCCGCGAAGAAGCCGAGCCTCGTCACTCGCGACTGCGCGAAGCGGACGAGGCGCGAGCGGTCTCGCGAGTACTCGGACGCCATCACGCGGCGCACGCTCTTCACCAGCGACGCCATGGGGGAGGTGTCGGACCCGAACACCTCCTCGCAGTAGACGGTCTTCACGCCGTAGCCGAGAAAGAGCACCTCGAAGAAGGCCCCCTCGTCCACATCGAAGAAGCGCCCGAAGCGGGAGACGTCCCTGACGAGCACCGCACTGAAGGACGCCCCGTGCGTGATCCGCTCCACCATCTGAAGGAAAGCGGCACGGTGCTTTGTGGACGTCCCGGATGCGCTGTCAGTGAAGGTCTCGACGACCTCCATCGCGTGGTCACGCGCATACGCCCGAAGAATCTCTTCCTGTACCTTCAGTGAGTCGGCTTGCAGCCGTTCATTCGTGGACCTGCGAATGTAGAGCGCGACCTTCATCGTGTGCTCCGCGCCGATCCGCGTGCCCGCCCTGCCGCGCGCCCCTTCGCCATCGAGCATGTCCGGCAGAGCGTCTGGAGGCCGGCTGGGCGGCTCGCGATCACGGACTTGTAGAGAAGCCTGCTTTTTCCGCACGCCGGGCACTCGGCGACGAGCTTGTTCGGGCCGATCACCGGGGGTCTCGGAAGGCAGTCGGGGCATACGTCGGTCTTCAGCGAGAGCACGACCCCTGGCGCGAGGGAGCGCATCCTTAAACAGCACGGGCAGGTGACGCTGAGTCGCCTGCCGACTCGCGCGTTTCTTAGCGACGGGACTGCCTCGCCGCGGAGCTCAAGCGTCCTGTAGAGCATCCGCGTCGATATCACGGGCCACAAGAGCTCGTCCGCGACCGCCTCGAGGCTCACGCGCGTGCGGCCCCGGATTGCTTCGAGGAGCCTGTCCTCGGCGCGCTTCCCGCGAAACTCGATGGCGTGGCGCAGGAGGCCCACCGGTGCCGCGCTCGCAGGGGACCTCGAGTAATGCTCCGACTTCACCTGCGTGTCAAAACCCGGGTGTACGGTCTGCGCGCGCTTCCGGAACTGTGACACCCGAAAGATGAAGGTCTCGACGTGTTCAACAATGGGCGGCGGCGAGAATGCGAGGCCGAGGACGATGTCCTCGCGCTCGTCACCGGTGAACGGGAAGGTCCAATGGAGGCCGGCGCAGCGCGCGTGCGGTAGGGAGGTTCGGATCCCTACGTGGAGCAGGTGGTCGAGAAGGTAGCCGTCGTCGAAGGGCGTCACGCGCATCGCGCCTCCGATCGAGGCGAGGAGCCTCCCGACCGCCTCCTCCACCTTCTTCCGGGTGATGATCTCTCCGTCGGGTTTCCCGTAGCCGGAGCGGAGGTCGGTTGCGGTTACGACCTCCGTCGGCGCGCGCTGGCTGGGCATCCACCGTGCGCGTGCCGCGCGCAGGTCATCGAGCAGCATGACGTCTGTCCGCTGAGCCGATGCGGCGCGGAGGCGGGCCTGCACCGACTCCCAGAGCCCAGGCTCGATGATCGCCGGATGCGCGTTCTCGCACCGCACGACGCGGTCGGAGTCGCTGTCACGCAGTTTCGTGTGTGCGGTCCGTCTCTCGCCATTGCGGAACCAGTACACGAGCGCGCCTCTGTATGCGTCGTTCTGTAGGACATGGGACACCATGCCCCGGGTCCAGCAGGACAGCTTCGAACTGGGGATCCCGTCCGCGACCAGTTCCGCGGCGATCCTTGTCACACTCGCGCCGCCCGCGTAGGACGCGAAAATCCTGCGCACGACTTCCACCCGTGACGGATCACCGAGCGCAAGCTTCACACGCTGATTTGAGAGCGCCTTCCGGTCGCCGGGCGCGAGAATACGGATCTCGGTGCCGGCACCATCTACGAGCACACGCTTCAGCGCATAGGGGACGGGCCCTATCGGCCAGAAGCCATGGCGGACGACGCGTGCGTGGGACGCGCGGACGTTCCGGGCCTTCTCGAGGCTGAACTCGGCCGCCATGGCCCGCTTCACGGATTTCATCAGGAGCGCGTACGGCGACTGCTCGGGGCCGAAGCTCTCGTCGACATAGAGCACCTGGACGCCATTCGTTCGGCAGATGAACTCGTAGAAGCCGGCTTCGTCGGTGTTCTCCGCGCGACTCCAACGGCTTACGTCGCGGACGAGGACCGCTGCGAAGTCCGGGCTGTGCTTCACGTCATCGATGAGGCGCTGGAAGGCGTCGCGCTTGTCGGTGCGCTTGCCGGATGCGCTGTCGCTGTAGATGCGAACCACTTCATGCGCGTGTGCCGTCGCGTGGGCGCGGAGGAGTTCCTCCTGCGCTGCGAGGCTGTCCGGTTGGAGATCGATCGTCGAGCGCCGGATGTACAGGGCCACGTTCATGCGGCACCTCCCTGCGGGCACCCTACCGCCGGACTTCTACCAGGTACGACTGTCCATCGACGAGCATCAGGATCAACCTCGCGCGCCCCATCGTCCGCACGCATCGCCCGGGACCTCTTTCAGCTCGCGTCGTCCCGCTCCCCACTCTTCCCTCGGTATTCGTTCCCCAAAGGAGTTTCCTGCCTCAACCCTCAGACTTCACCTGTCTAGGGAATTGTGGAGCAGAGCAAAACCACGCTACGCGACCGTGGCGGAGATAGCCGCTCGGCTCGAGCCGCACCCGGACGCCCTGATGCTGCTTACGGCGGTCAGCGAGGCCGTTGAGCGGTACGATCCGTCGAGGGAGGCCGCGATCCTTCTGGAGGTCGCCAGCGCCTATCAAGTGCTGATACTGAGTCCCGAGGGATACGACTACGTGGGCGGGCTTACGTTCGAAGGGTACGGGCTGTTAGGGGCTTTCAGGGATTGGGCCTGCGGCAGGCGCTGCGTCTTTGGCGTCGCGTCCACGCTGCCTCGCGGGCCGGGATTGAGAGAGAAACCGAGGGCGTGAGTCTGGTCTCTACGCGCCATAGCCCCCGGCAATTCCCATTGCATCCCTACACATCCGTGCTTCTTTGATCGACAGCAGCTCCGGAAGATGGCCGTGAAAGGACCGCTGGAGCGTCTCGAAGGGAGCCCTACGGTGCGGCGAGATTTTCCAGCGGGCTTGACCGACGCGGGAAACACGATCCCGTTGAGACTTGCCGAAGGCGGTTCAGTCTGGCTCCTCGTCGTAGCGGCCGGAGGATGCCCCATCGTTTTGCCGATTATGGATCATGGGGCCGGGCGTGCACTCGCCGCTGAGCTTGAGTCCAGGCGCGGCGGATACATAATGAAGGACGTCTGACGAAATGGTCAACGAACCGATTGTTTCTGCATCATCCGGCTCGGAGAGTCTTCCTGACCGCCGCTCGCTGGCGGCAGCGATCGTAATCCTGGTCATGGGGATTGCAATCATCGCTGTGGCTAGCGACGCGTTCTTCGACTTCGCCACGCAACTGAAGGCGAACAATCCCCTGATCCGGCAGCTCGATCAAGGAGTTCATGACTGGTGCGTAACGCACCGGAACGGCGCGGGGGACACCTTCTTCGTCATCATCACGACTCTTGGAAGCCCCCTGATTCTTAGCGTCCTCGCGGCGATCGTCGTGGTCGTGACCTGGCGAAGACGCCAGCAGGGAACAGCGCTCTTTCTCGCCCTAGCCACCGCCGGAGGATATGGGGTCGAGCCCGCCCTCAAGCAACACTACGCGCGTGCCCGCCCGCTGCTGACGCAGGCACTCCAGGGGGCGCACGGGTACTCTTTTCCAAGCGGCCATGCCGTGGGTTCGGCCGTCGTTCTAGTTGGTTCGCGTACCTGATCGTCCGCGGCAAACACGTGCTGTACATCAAGGTGCTTTCGGTCATTCTCGCCGGCTTGCTGCTCGTCGCGGTCTGTTGGTCGCGCGTTTACCTCGGCGTGCACTGGCTGACAGATGTGATCGCCGGAGCCGGCCTCGGCGCGGTCTGGTTACTCGCCACGATAATCGCCCAGGAGATCGGTCTATACACGCGCCGTCTTCGCGGTCACCGACTGACGCGGTAGTTCCCGGCTCGATTTCCCCGCGGAAAACGCCGAGAAATCGACAGCTCCCCGAAAGCTGAGTCAGATGTTTACAACTGTCTCGCCGCGACCATCATGAGCGTGCGAGGGCCGCGCACGCGCACGCGGAGCGCATGCCACGACGCGCCGTGAACATCCTGTGGCGCGATGTGCCTTGACCAGCGAATGTCTTCTGCGCGAACTTCACGATCGATGCTCCGCGCAAGCTCCTCGCTCTCGATGAGAACGCAGGCCTCGAAATCCTTGTCGTCCTCGAGGCTCCTGAAATTCAGATTCGCGGAGCCGATAATGACCCACCGCATGTCGAACGTAGCCAGCTTCAGATGGTTGAAGTGGTTCTGGTACTCGAAGACCTCCAACCCGGCTTCGATGTACGCGGAGTAGTGGTGCTGCTGAGCATCGTAGGTCACCTTGTTTGGGGTCCACGTGCCCGCAGGGACGATGAGAGTTACCTGGAGGCGTGGGCGCTCCCGTTTGGCCGCGAGGAGCGCTTCCACGATCGCGGGGTGATAAAGGAAGGGGTTTTCGATGAAGATCGAATGTTCCGCAGTAAGAATGCGGTCAAGGAAGGTCTCCCGGATCTCATTGGTCCGCGAACTCGGTTCGCTCTTGATCACGCGCGCCGACAGGACGCTTATGCCTCGCGGAGCGACCGGTGGCACGGGGTCAGGAGACGCGAAGTCCGCCCCTCCCCCAAGCCTCCAGCGCTCGCGAAAGACGCCGTCCAGGTCGTGCACGATCGGACCCTCGAACCGAACGAGGCCGTCGTGCCACTTCCACCAGGGTTCCGGTTGACCCGCTTTCCGCGCGGCGGTCGCCTCGTCGTGCGCGTCCTTCTCCGGATCGAAGGGCACACGGTACTGGTACTGGGCCCCGAAGTTCGCGGAGCCGCAGTACGCGACGCGGCCGTCGATGGTCACAATCTTCCGGTGATCGACGTGGAGCGCTTCGACCTTCACGGTCCTCCTGATCTCGCGCGCGAGCGCGTCGAGCTCGGGCTCTCCCGTCTCGACAATCTTGTCGTAGTCGAGCTCCGTATCGACCACGGCGACGCCGGCGTCCAAGAGGCGTTGGCGCATCTTCGAGACATCGGTGGGATCACGGGCGAAGCTCGGATCTTCCTTCATCATCTCCTTCTCGCCGGTCCCGAAGGGGTCCCCCATATCGGTCTTCTCAACGTTGAGGAGTACACGAACGGCGACGCCTGCGCGCGCTTTCGCCTCGAGGACGCTCGAGATCTCCTCGCCGATAGGGTCGTCGAAAAAGATAAAAATGCTGATGTGGATGGATCTCGTCGCAGAGTTGAGATCCTGGAGAAGCACGGGGAGGAGTCGATTTCCGTCCACGAGGTTTTCGACGAAGTTCAAGCGCAAAGAATAGCCTACCTGAGACGGAGAGCGCTCCCTCGAGTCGCGGGTACAGACACGAGGACTAGAACCATGAAACTGCTCAGGGCTGCCGCCCCTGAGGTGCGCGCCCATTGCGCGCGCGGCGGTCGATTACCCGCGGCCGAGAAACTCGGCGACGAAGCCGCTGAGCTTGATATCGTTAGGTCAGCTTGAAGAGGATTCCGGCCCGGTTCGATCCCGTCAAAGAGAGGTTGGCTTTCGGGAAGAGCCGCCGCCGCGCGCTGCCTCGCAGCGACCAGGACAAATGGAAGACGTGGGACAGACGACCGGACATACTGGCGACGCTGCTGAAGGCGAGCCGCAGGCGTCTTCCCGAGCTCCTGCCGATCAAGTGGGGAAGGATGGCGGCCTCTCCCTTCGGCTTCTTTCGCGGCGCCGTGCCGGTCATGGCGCTCGATCTCGCCCGGTCGCGGGTGACCGGCGTGCACGTCCAGATGTGCGGCGACGCGCACGTGCGCAATCTCGGCGCCTTCGCCGCGCCGGACGGCCACCTCGTCTTCGACATCAACGACTTTGACGAAACGATGCCCGGGCCCTGGGAGTGGGACGTCAAGCGCCTCGCGGCCAGCCTCGTTCTGGCCGGCCGCGAGGCGGGAGACGGCGATCCGCTCTGTACCGAAGCGGTTGGGGAGCTCGTGTCCTCCTATCGCGTGGCCCTGAAGGGATTCACCGTGATGTCGGCGCTGGACCTCGCGCGCTTCGAGATCCGCCGCTACCGCCGCGGTCCCGTGAGGGGGATCCTGGAAAAGGCCGAGCGCGCGACGCCCCTGCATTTGCTCGAGAAGCTCACGGTCCTTGCGCGCGGGGGTTTCCGCCGGTTCCCGAAACGCCCGCCCCTGCTTCAGCCTCTCGAACCGGGCAGGGCGGGACGCGTCATCGGCTCGTTGAAGGCGTATCGCGACACCGTGAGCGACGACCGGCAGCTCGTCCTCGACGCGTATCGGCTCGTCGACGTCGCCTTCAAGGTGGTCGGGACTGGAAGCGTGGGGACACGCGACTACGCCGTCCTTGCGTTCGGGGACGGGGCGGACCATCCCCTGTTTCTCCAGGTCAAGGAGGAACTGCCCTCGAGCTACGCTGCCGTTCTTCCGCATGTGGTCTGCCCTTCCCACGGGGGGCGCCGCGTCGCGCAGGGACAGCACCGGATGCAAACAGTGTCCGATCCGTTCCTCGGCTGGACGACTTTGGCGGGCCGCCACTACCTCGTGCGTCAGCTCGCAGATCATAAGGCCTTGATCGAGCCTGCAGAGCTGAACGGCCTCGCGTTGAAGGAATACGCACGGGTGTGCGGAGAGGTGCTCGCGAAGGCGCACGCCCGCACGGGTGACGCCGCGATTCTGTATGGCTATTGCGGCGACACCAACCGCCTCGATCGCGCAATGGGAAGGTTCGCGATCGCCTATGCCGACCAGACCGAATCCGACCACGCCGCTTTGTTGAAGGCGATCAAGACCGGGAAGATCCGGGCACGAAGGGGAATCTAACGGGGTCAGAGGGCGGGGAGGGTGCTGAAGCCGCCGGGCTGTGGAGCTACGTGCTACCGGCGCGTGGGGTATCGCTCTTGAGCGTCCCCTCGCGGCTCCGCAGAACTCGTCGTCCCGCAATGGCTTGCAGGGGGAGAACGAGTTGAATTCCCCCGCTTCAAACAGAGAACATGGTTCGTGTAGCGGATCGACTGGGGAGCCTTCAGGGAAAAGGTCGATTACTCGAACCTAAATCGCCGCTCGGACAGAATGCTCGTCTACGGACCGGGATTTAGAAAGAAACCGAAGGCGTGACTCTGGTCTCTACGCGCCACAGACCCCCGGCAATTTCCATTGCGCCCCTACACGTGCACACTTTTCTTCCGTCCGTCTCTCATCGTCGGCCGCGACGCATCGGGACGGATCCGGTCGTTCTCTCTCCCGGCGGACGAGGCCGCCGCTCCATGACGGTGGCAGCTACTGGATGACGGAGTCCCCCGTCTGGTTGTCGATCACCGTGACGTAGGAGAAGACCGGAACGTCGGAGAGGACCGTCAGGATGGCATCAGTCGTAACGACGCTCCCCGCTCCCACTGTTGCGAAAATATCGTTGATCTGACGGGCCTCGTGGGCCGCCCACGTCTGGGTGACGCTGCCGAGAGTCGTCCCGCTCGTCGTGGTGAGCTGGAATGTCACCGTGGCCGGGTAACCGAAGGAGTTGAAGACGCCGGCGTTCGTCCGGAAGCCCGCGCTTCGGTCTCCACCGTTGTTCCCCATGCCGACGTAGATCGTCTTACCGGAGGCCGCGGTTAACAAAAGGCCAGGCATCGCGGAGCCGGTCGTCGGGCCGGGAAGCGAAGGTGTATATGTCCGCGCAACGGCCTTGATCGTGTTCGTGCTGGACATCGAGGAGTATCGAAGAACGATGGCGCCGGCCGTCTCGGGAGCGCCGAATAGCGATCCCACGACGTCCGAATAGCTCTTCCCCTGGCCTGGGCCAATCGAGAACGTCTGCGGCCCGGACCCGCAGCTTTGCCCCGCGTAGCAGTAGTACGTCGCCGTGACGTCCAACGTGTTCGGATCGAAGTTGTAGAGCCAGAGGTCCGTGTGGTAGAAGGTGTTATTTGCGCCATGGATCGACGCGTTGGCGGGGAAGGTCACCGAGTGGGGGAACGTCGTGGGAAGGTCGCCGGTGATCCGTACCGCGACTCCTTGCTGGCGATAGGTGCTGATCGGCGAGTCGGTCCCCGCGGTCTCGAGCATCACACAGGCGGCCGACGTCGCCACCTCCATGTAGACGGTTCCCGGCCCCGTCGTGTTTCCATTGAACGTGACCTCCGCTCCTGCTGACACACTGAGGGTCCCGAAGCTGAAGACGACCGGCACGGGCGCGGTGCTCGAGAACGTCGTCGGGAGCGTGGCCGTACCAATGAGCGTTCCGCCGAAGCTCGACAGCCGCGCCGTCAGCGACAGCGTATAGGTACCTGCGACCGACGGATGGAGGTAGAGCGTCACGGTCTTGAGGGACGTCCCTGGATAGCTCGGGACATAAAAGCCCTGTACCGCGAAGTTGTCGGCAGTCGTCGGCGAGTACCAGGGGCAGTCGATTACCGGTGGCGTATCAGCCCGCCCGGCCCCGGAAAGCAGAAGAACCGGAAGAAGACCCAACCAGAAGAGACGCCGTGTGACTCCTAACATGAAACACCTCCAGTTGTTTAATTCGTAGAGCGGCAGAAGCGCCCGCGGGTCGCTAGTGAAATGACATTGTAGGGGTGCAATGGGAATTGCGGCGGGCGTTGGCGCGCAGGGACGAGGGAGTCGCCGGCGTTCTCCGGCCAGGTGCGTACACATCGACCCCCTCCAGCGTCGATCACTGACCTTCCTGAAGTCCTTTCAGGCAGCTTTTCGAGCCAGTAGCGGCCGCAAGCGTTCCGGACAGCAAGATAGGGTAGACGGCGGTATGTGTCTTACCCCGCGACGGTTAGGACGAGACCATTCGCCCGCCGTCTCCCGACTTCGAGGGTGCGGTAGTCCCGGACCACCGCGCTCTGAGACATCAGCCCGGGGAGCCCTCATGGAAAAAGGCCGATTACTCGAACCTAAATCGCCGTACCGACAGAGTCATACTCTAGGCGAGAGCACGGGCGTCGGGCGGCCCCGCATCTAGGAGGTTCTTCATGAACAAAACGCCGGCCCTCCTGGTATTCCTGGTCGTGTGCGTCGTCCTGGCGGTCTTTCTGCTGGCCGGGGTGGTTACGCCGATCGCGGCTAGCCTCTTGTTCGCGGTCTCGCTTGTCGTCTTCGGATTCGCATCCCGAGCCTTTCAAAGGGACAAGCGCGATCACACGAAAACTCGCTAACCTCGCCCTGGAGCCCTCTCTCTCCGCGCCGCAGCCCCTGGCAATTCCCATTGCACCCCTACAGGGCGGGGTCAAAATACCTCGGCCGCACCCAGAAAGAGACAGAATGGCTCCGGTTTCACGCTCCACAGCCCCCGGCAATTCCCATTGCACCCCTACAGCCGCCGGCAATTCCCACTGCGCCCCTACAGCTACAGTGTATTTGAGCTGCGCTCCTTATGTCGCTCGGACACTTGTGGCCGCTAACGCGTGGGTCTCGGCTGAACGTGAGAGTTATAGATGGAACCGGAGATCTAGGGCATGACTTCGACGTGGGGGTCGAGCGGAATCTGCTTTCCACTAGGAAGAGTGACGACGACCGTATATTTGAAGCGCTTTGTCTTTAGGTGATCGTTGTTGACGACAATGTCTGAAAGCACGTGCTTTTTCGACTTCGGGATGTTGTGCCCCCCGCGGAAGGGCCCGTTGGCCGACGCGAACTTGATCGAGTCGATGACTCCGTCACCGGCGAGGAACCAGTGCGCGCGATGTTTTTCTTTGATCGAGATGGGCACGGGATCCGGAAAAACGTTCAGGGTGCCTCCTATTACGCTAATGCAAACTGGCTGTTCGTCGTCCAGGTCGTGTGAGAGGGGAGACATACGAAACCTCCTTAGTTATGCTTCTCCGTAGCTCCGCTTGCGCCGGAGAGGAGCTGCTGGAAGCGGGGGTCGTTTCGAAGCGTCGAGAACTCGGGATCGGCGCGGATCTCGACTGTTCCATAGCCTCGCTCGACGGCTCGGGCGAGGGAGCGAAGGGATTCGTCGCGGCGGCCGAGGATCAGGTTGACGACGGCCACTTCCTCGAGCACTGCCGCGTCCTCCGGTGCGAGGGTCACCGCGTTCTTCACGAGCCGCGCCGCCTCGTCCCGGCGGCCGGCGCGTGCATAGCAGCGGGCAAGGAGCCCCGTCGTTTCGGCGTCGCGCGGGTTGACGCGGAGGACGCCCTCGGCGAGGGGGATGGCGGTTTCGTAGGCGCGGCGGGCGGCTTCCGACTGGCCCGGCGTCCACGTCAGCGAGTCCCCGAGATAGACGTGGAACCGGTAGTCGCCCGGTGTCAGCGTGATGGCCTTTTCGAAGGAGTCCGAAGCCCCGGGGAAGTCGCCGAGCAAGTACTGGCACGCCCCGAGATTCGAGTAGGCGAGGGAGCTGGGCTTGATCTCGATCGATTCTTTCAGCGACTTGATCGCGTTTTCGAAGCGTCCCTGGCGAATCTGAACGGCGCCAAGGCTGTAGTAGAGGCCGTGGATGCCTGGGTTCAATTCGATCGCCCGCTGGTACTCCCGCGCCGCCTCCGCGTACTGGTTCTGGTTGAAGAAGAAGCCCGCGAGGTCCTTGTGGCTGGACCACCACGTGGGGCGCATTTCGACGAGATGCTTCCATCTGGCTCCGGCTCCGGCGGTATCCCCCGCGCCCTGAAGCGCCGCGGCAAGTGCTGCGACGGCCTCAGCATTGTCGGGGTCCTTCTCCAGGACCTTCCAGAGGATCGGCACCGCCTGCGCCGGCCGGCCCGTCGCCCGGAGAACCCGAGCGACGGTGATCTGCGCCTCGGGGAGACTGGGGTCGAGCCGCACGGCCCGCTCGGCGGCTGCCTTAGCCCGCTCGGCAAGGGTGACATCTTTAGAGACGTTGAACGACGAGAGATAAGCCCGGCCCAGCGCCGCCTGAACGAGCGCCGAGTCGTCTCCCCGTGGAATTCTCTCCAGGATTTCGGCCGCTTTCCGGAGCTGCGCCGGATCGTCGGTCCGCTCGAGGCAGCCGAGGGCGACGACGTAGTCGCTCTGAGGGGGACCGCGCGCGATTTCTTCGCGGGGCGGCGGGCCGCTCCCCCCCACGAGCTCGAGCGACCCGCAGATCTTCGTGAAAAGCTCGTTCTCCAGCCGGAACCAGTCACTCTCTAGGCCCGTCACCTCGCCAGCGTCGATCTGGACGGGAGAACTCGCGAGGGCGAGCGAGTACGAGAGCTGGACCTGGTCGCCGCTCTTCCGCGCGTTCGGGGCGAGGATGAGGTTCGCGCCGGTGTCGCGTGCCACCTTCGCGGCGTCCATCTCAAGGCGAGCGGCTG
>Ga0209385_1000438_pt1 | contig 16831 bp, 13 predicted proteins | sample NGEPerB_FD_184506 | JGI IMG/M metagenome (GOLD analysis project Ga0209385, IMG submission 184506) | Arctic peat soil microbial communities from the Barrow Environmental Observatory site, Barrow, Alaska, USA - NGEE PermafrostAB12-B... | ecosystem: Environmental > Terrestrial > Soil > Wetlands >... | reverse complement strand
GATGTTTTTGCCCAAGGCGGGCCCATGATGTGGGTCTTGCTCGCGATGAGCCTTGCCGGCACGCTGATTTTCATCGAGCGGATCCTGTATCTGCACCGGGGTCAGATCCGTTCCACGGCCTTTGTGAGCGGCATCAAGAACATCCTGGCCAAGCGGCGGCTGCTGGAGGCGCTCACGGTGTGCGAGGAGACGCCCGGCCCCGTGGCCGCGGTGGTAAAGTCGGCCTTGTTGCATGCCGACCGCGACGAGCAGGCGATGCGCCTGGCGGTGCAGGAGGCGGCGCTCATCGAGATTCCGGTGCTCGAGCGCCGGCTGGGCTCGATCGCGGCCATCACCCAGGTGGCGCCGCTGGTGGGTCTGCTGGGGACGGTGCTGGGGATGATCACGACGTTTCACGCGTTCGTGGAGGGAGGGAGTTATGCCTCGGCCAACGCCCTGGCCGCCGGCATGTGGCAGGCGCTGATCAGCACCGCGGGCGGCCTGGTGGTGGCCATTCCCGGGCATCTGGCGTACCATTTTCTCAGCGGGCGGGTCCGGGCGATCGTCCGGGACGTGGAATGGGGCGGCAACGAGATCATGCAGTATTTGCTGGGGGAATACCGGGCGTTGCCCGCGAACGGGAATGGGGGAGCGGGAGCGGAGGGGCAGCCTCCCATCAAACCATGATCACGCATCCGCTGGATCTCGCCTCCCGGCTGCGGCCTCCGCCCCGGAGTTTCGATGCGCTGTTCTTTGTCAACGGCGCGCTGATCATGGTGTTTTTCGTCCTGTTCGGCTCCCGCTTTGTGCTCGCGCCCGGACTGGGCGTGGGATTCCAACTGCCCGAGATGGCCGGCGCCGGGGCCGCCCCGACGGCGGTGGTCATCAGCCTCCGGCGTTCCGATCAGGTGCTGGTGGACGACGGCATGCTCGACTATGCCCAGTTGCGGGTCTGGCTGGAGAAGCGCGCGCGTCGCGAGAAGGGGCTCGCGCTGCTCGTGCGCGCCGACCGGCGGGTGCCGCTGGAGGATTTGGGAATCATCGCGGAGATGGCGGCCAAGGCCGGCTTCACCGGCGGCGTGCAATGGGCCATGGAGCCCGGTCCTGCGAATCCGCCGGACGCGCACTAGGGTCGAGGGGGACGAGGAACATGGCGAATGCAACCATAAGGCGACGCCGGGCCGGATGGTGGGTGGCGGGACTCACGGTCTTGATGGCGCTGGTCAGCCTCGTCGTGCTGTTACGCCCGTTGTCCAGCGACCGCCGCCCCCCGCCACGGGGGAAGACGGCGCCGCAGGTGTCGATCGTGCCGCCCGATGGTCCCGGGGGCGATTCATGGGTGCACGACCAGGTCACGTTTTTCGATCCCACGCCGCTTTTCCTGCCGACCGAATGGAATACAAATCAAGGTCCGTTGCCGGCGACGGCGCAACGCCAGCCCGGACAGGTTTTCGCCGATTTTGAGGCAAAACTGACTTACGGGCGCGCGGAACTGGTGCTCCCCATCGCCCCCGCGGAATCGACGCCGCAGGATCCGGTCGATTTGCTCAAGACTCCCGCGCGCGATCCGTTTCTCGGGTTCGGCCGCACCGATGTCCCGCTGACGCCGCTGGCTTCCCGGACGGCGGTGGTGGAGATCCGGGAGGTGGGCACCGGCAAGTTGGTGCCGGTCCCGAACCTTGCCGGCGACGTTGGGTTGCTGGCCAGCCAGACGGAATGGCAGCCGGCGGAGTTCCTGGTCTGCGTAACGGCCGAGGGGCTCCTGGGAAGGCCGGTGGTAACCGTCAGTTCCGACGTCGAAGACGTGGACGTCTTTTTCCGCGACTATCTGGAAAATACGCTGCGGCTCGGAGAGCGTTTGGCGCCCGGAATGTATCGCGTCGTGGTGGGACCCTGATTGGCCCGGCGGCGATGTTTCATCTTCGTTATCCGTGACAGGGCTTGCGCTCGCCAGCCAATTGAACGCGCAAATCATTGCTGTAACGTAAAATATAAGACTGATTCGGCCGATTTGACCCATGATGTACGTTTAACGGTGCGGCTGGCTCCCGCGATCGGGTAACTTGAGACCAGGCAAGTATCAGGGCGCCGGCCTCGTCTGGGCCCAGGGATTTGGAGGATGATCGTGCTGAGTCGTTTCTGTCAGAGGCGGGAGCACCGAAGGCCAAACCTGAGAAACTGCAAAGATTACAGTTGACGGCCCAAAACCCGTTCTCCACGTTCAACCCTTCTTTCCCTTTCTGGCCTAGGCTTGGTCTGCCCAGATAGCTCAGTTGGCAGAGCACGTCCTTGGTAAGGACGGGGTCGCCGGTTCAAGTCCGGTTCTGGGCTCCAGGTCAACGTCGACGCCATCCACGACGACAGGCCAGAGGTCAATCATCTAATTCAACTGTCTCCACCACATGGCTAAAGCAACATTCGAACGCACAAAACCGCACGTTAACGTCGGCACGATCGGCCACGTTGATCACGGCAAAACGACGTTGACCGCCGCGATTCTTGCGGTCCAGGCGAAGAAAGGATTGGCCGAGGTCAAATCCTATGCGGACATCGCCAAGGGCGGCACCGTGCGCGATGCCACCAAGACTGTCACCATCGCGGTCGCCCACGTGGAGTACCAGACGGAGAAGCGCCACTATGCGCACGTCGACTGCCCCGGACACGCGGACTTTGTGAAGAATATGATCACGGGCGCGGCGCAGATGGACGGCGCCATCCTCGTCGTCAGCGCGGCGGATGGCCCGATGCCGCAGACCCGCGAACATATCCTCCTGGCCGGCCAGGTGGGCGTGCCGAAGCTGGTCGTGTTTCTCAACAAGGTCGACCTCCTCGACGACAAAGATCTGCTGGACCTCGTCGAGATGGAGATCCGCGAGCTGCTGACCAAGTATCAATTTGATGGCGACAAGGCCGTGATCGTGCGCGGTTCGGCGACCGCGGCGCTGGAGGGCAAACCCGAGGGCGTGGCGGCGATCGAGGCGCTGCTGAACGCGATCGACAACGAAATCCCGCAGCCGGTGCGCGAGATCGACAAGCCTTTCCTGATGTCGGTCGAGGACGTCTTCTCGATCACGGGCCGCGGCACCGTGGCCACGGGACGAATCGAACGCGGCCAGTGCAAAGTCGGCGACACCGTCGAGATCGTGGGGTTGCGCGACACGTCCACCACCGTCATCACCGGCGTGGAGATGTTCCGAAAGATGCTCGATAGCGGGCAGGCGGGCGACAACGTCGGCGTGCTCCTGCGCGGCGTGGAAAAGGACGGCATTGAGCGCGGCCAGGTCGTCGCCTGGCCGAAGTCGATCACTCCGCACAAGAAGGCGAAGGCCGAGATTTACGTCCTGAGCAAGGAGGAAGGCGGCCGGCACACGCCGTTCTTCAACGGCTATCGTCCGCAGTTCTATTTCCGCACCACCGACGTCACCGGGATCATCCAGCTGCCGCAGGGCGTGGAGATGATCATGCCGGGCGACAATATCAACCTGGTGATGGAACTGATCGCGCCGATTGCCATGGAGAAGACGCAAAAGTTCGCCATCCGCGAGGGTGGACGGACCATCGGCGCGGGCCGGATCACCGAGATCATCGAATAACGTTTGCACCGACGCTTTACGGCGTGGGCCGAGGCTTCGTTCCCGGGGCCTCGGCGGTGTCGTCTAAGAGAAAAAGGAACCATCACGGAGGGCAGTAGCTCAATTGGTAGAGCAACGGTCTCCAAAACCGTCGGTTAGGGGTTCGAGTCCCTTCTGCCCTGCCAGCCCACGCATCCCATGAAAAACCCGTTTCGCTCCACCCGCATCTTTGTTGGCGAAATGATTGCCGAGCTGCAAAAGGCGTCGTGGCCCACGCGCCAGGAACTGTGGGATTCGACGGTGGTCGTCATTGTGGCCTGCCTCCTCCTCGGTCTGTTCACGAGCATCGCCGATTTTTCCCTTTACCAGTTCGTGGACCTCTTCACGAAGCTGGCCAGTTAACCGTCGCACTTCATGTCCGCCAAGACTTCAGCGCCCCCCGGCGCCCAATGGTTCGCCTTGCACACTCTTTCGGGCCAGGAGCCGAAGGTGAAGGCCTACATTGAGAAGTTCAAAGCCGCCGAGGAGCTCGACGAGTCAATTCTCGAGGTGCTCCTCCCCACCGAGACCGTGTCCGAGGTCAAGGGCGGCAAGAAGTCCAGCAAGGTGCGCAAACTCTACCCGGGTTACGTGTTCATCCAGATGCGCCTTTATGACGAGGAGGAGCGCGTCCTGAACAAACCGTGGTATTTTGTGAAGGAGGCGGCCGGCGTCATCGGCTTCGTCGGTGGCGACCATCCGGCCGCCTTGCGCCAGACCGAGATTGACGAGATCAAGACGCGAATCGAAGCCGCGACCGGCAAGGAGGTACCGAAGGTCCAATATGAGGTGGGCGAAGAGGTCAAGATCAACGACGGCCCCTTCATGAACCTGAACGGCCGCATCGACGAGATCGACCCGACCCGCGGCAAACTCAAGATTTCCGTTTCCATTTTCGGCCGGTTCACCCCGGTCGAGCTCGAATACTGGCAGGTCCAGCGCACCACCGACTGACAAACCATTTTTGGATTTTCGCCCTTGGCTTTTCGATTTCGACCAGCCTCGCGCTCTGCGGAATCCGCCCGTCAAAAACCGCCAACCGAAAATCAAGGCAACTTCAAATGGCCAAGAAAATCTCAGGCTACATCCGGCTGCAACTCCCGGCCGGCGCCGCCAATCCGGCGCCTCCGGTCGGTCCCGCGCTCGGCGCGCAGGGGGTCAACATCATGGCGTTCTGCAAGGAATTCAACGCCAAGACCAAGGACCAGGCCGGCATGATCCTGCCGACCGTCATCACGGTCTTTGCCGACAAGACGTTCAGCTTCATCCTGAAGTCGCCTCCCGCCTCCATTCTGCTCAAGAAGGCGGCCAATATCGCGAGCGGCTCCGCCAAACCCAACCAGGACAAGGTCGGGAAAGTGACGCGGAAGCAGCTCGCCGAAATCTACAAGCTCAAGGCCAAAGACCTCAATGCCAAGACCGAGGAGGCCGGTATTCGCATCATCGCCGGCACCGCGCGCAACATGGGCATCGAGGTCGTCGACTGAATCTTTGGTAGGAGCGAGCTGGCTCGCGATCGGCGACGCTGCTCTCAACCGAGCCCGGCCCCGCCGGCCAGCAGGCTCCTACCACCACCATCTACTCGCCGCGGGAGTCCCGCCCGGGACATTTGCACCGCAAGGAGTCAACCATGGAACATAAGAGCAAACGTTATCGCAGCGCCCTCAAGGTCGCTGACCTCACCAAGGAATATCCGCTGAAAGAAGCGGTGGATATCCTGGCCCGCTTTCCCAAGATCAAGTTCGACGAGACCGTCGAGCTGTCCTTCCGCCTGGGGGTCGATCCGGCGCAGGGCGATCAGATGGTGCGCGGAACGACGCCGCTGCCCAATGGCACGGGCAAGAAGGTGCGCGTCCTGGTGTTTACCGACAATCCCAAGGCGGCGCTCGATGCTGGCGCCGATTTTGCGGGGCTGCAGGACCTGATGCAGAAAATCCAGGGCGGCTGGGTCGAATTCGACGTCGCCATTGCCACCACGGAGGCGATGAAAACCGTCCGCACCATTGCGCGGGTGCTCGGTCCCAAGGGCCTGATGCCCAACCCGAAGTCGGGGACCGTGACCGACGACATCGCCGCCGGCATCAAGGCGGTGAAGGCCGGGCGCGTGGAGTTCAAGATGGACAAGGCGGCCAACGTGGGCGTGGGCATCGGCAAGCGTTCCTTCACGCCCGCCCAGATTCTGGAAAACGCGGCCACCGTCCTGGAGGCGGTGGGCAAGGCCAAACCGGCTTCCTTCAAAGGCCGTTATATCCTCACCGCTGCGCTCTCCGCGACCATGAGTCCGGCGGTCAAGATCGCGGGCAACGAATACAGCAAATATTGAACCGGAGCGCCTCCCATGAGAGCTGAGAAGAAATATCTGATCGAAGAGGTGGCCGGCCACCTCAAGAAGTCCGACTACGTCATCCTGGCGAACTACGACAAGATGACGGTGGCCGACGTGGCCGAGCTTCGCCTGCGGCTGGCTCCCCATCACGCCGAGTTTCACGTCGTGAAGAACAGCTCGCTGCGCGTGGCCGCGCAGGCCCTCAGTCTGCCGAATTTCGACCGGGCGCTCGTCGGACCGACGGCCGTCATTCTCGGCGGCAAGAACTCGCCGGGCGTGGCCAGGGTCCTCCGCGACTTCATGAAGGAGAAGCAGAAGGTCGTGGTGAAGATCGGCGTGCTCGGGCAGAAGCTGATTTCGGCCCAGGATGTGGCCATGCTCGCGGACATGCCGTCGCTCGACACGATGCGCGCGCATCTGCTCGGCCTCCTCCAGCAACCCGCCACCCTCTTTGTGCGCGTGGTCAACGCGGTTCCCCAGGGCCTGGTCAACGTCCTGCAAGCCAAGGTCCGCGCCGCCCCGGGCAGCTAACCAATCTTCGCCGGCCCCGGTCCGTCGCCGATGGTTTCCCTCGACGGCGGGCGGGTCTCCGGCTCAACCCTCCAACCATCACTTTCCCGCGCCGGCGGCTCGCGCCGCTGTTCAAGGAAAACCCAAATTCAACCGTCGCAGGCTAGGGGATACGTCCCTTAAACGCCCTTCCGAATCGAAGTCGCTAGTCCGCGGCCCGAGATCATCATGAGCAACATCACCAAAGAAGAAGTCATCGAGTGGCTTTCCGGCCAGTCGGTCCTCGAAATCGCCGGATTGGTCAAGGACCTTGAGGCCAAGTGGGGCGTCTCCGCGGCCGCACCGGTCGCCGTGGCTGCCGCGCCCGTGGCCGCCGCCGCCGCACCCGTCGAGGAGAAGACCGAGTTCAACATCGTCCTGCTCGAGGCCGGCCCCAACAAGATTGCCGCGATCAAAGAAGTCCGCGCCATCACCGGCCTGGGGCTGAAGGAAGCCAAGGACCTCGTCGAGGGCGCGCCCAAGTCCGTGAAGGAGGGGGCTTCCAAGCAGGAGGCCGAGGACATCAAGAAAAAGCTCGAGGCCGCCGGGGCCAAGGTCGAGCTCAAGTAACCAACGATTGGCGATTCGCACCGCACCGCTTACATTTAGCCTGGGGCAGGCCGTGATCATCCGCGGCCTGTCCTTTGCCGTTGTTTTGTTCCATTCCTGTTAGGCGCGCCGGCGCCCTGCGCCGCCGCCGCATTCCGTCCTCTGTCATTTAACCGGGAAAATCCATGGCCGACCGCACTCACACCGAACGCATCAATTTCGGTAAGCTCAAAGAAGTCATTCCGCCGCCGAATCTCATCGAGATTCAGATCAATTCCTATCTGGATTTCCTGCAGAAGGGCGTGCCCGACAAACAGCGGAAGCCCCAGGGCCTCGAGGCGGTGTTCCGCGAGGTTTTCCCGATCGAATCCTATGACGGGCGCCTGGTGCTGGAGTACGTTTCCTACACGATCGGCGACCCGAAGCACTCCGAGATCGAGTGCATCCGCGAGGGGATCACCTTTGCGGTGCCGCTTTATGTGAAGCTGCGCCTGCGCGAGGAGGACTTCATCAAGGATGAGGAGATCTACATGGGCGACATTCCGATGGTGACCGAGCGCGGCTCGTTCATCATCAACGGCGCCGAGCGCGTCGTCGTCTCCCAGCTCCATCGTTCGCCCGGCATCTGCTTCGAAAAGGACTTCCACGCAAGCGGCAAGGAGCTCTTTGCGTTCCGCATCATCCCGGACCGCGGGACGTGGCTCGAGGTGCAGTTCGACAACAACGACCTGCTATACGTTTATCTCGACCGTCGCCGGCGCCGGCGGAAGTTCCTCATCACGACGTTGCTGCGCTCCATCGGTTATTCCAGCGACCTCGACATCCTCGGCCTCTTCTACGAGATCAAGGACCTGAAGGTCGCCAAGGCGCTCGAGATGGAGAACGTGAGCACGCTCGTGCTCGTGGAGGACGCCATCGACGCCCAGAAAGGCGTCGTGCTGGCCCGCGCCTTCGAACCGCTGACCAGGCAGATCGTCCGCACGTTCGAGAAGCACGAGATTGGCGCCATCCGCGTGATCGACACGGCGGTGGACGACGGCGCGACGATCCGCGCGCTCAAGAAGGATCCCACGCGCAATGAGGAGGAAGCGCTGAAGGAGATCTACAAGCGCCTGCGTCCGGGCGAGCCGCCGACCACGGCCAACGCCAAGGCCCTGCTCAAGCGGCTGTTCTTCGATCCCAAGCGTTACGACCTCAGTCGCGTCGGCCGCTACAAGATCAACCAAAAGCTTGGTTTGAAGGCCAGTCTGGAGAACCGGATTCTCACCGCGGAGGACATCATCGTTGCGACCAAATACCTCGTCCGCCTCAAGCGCGGCGACGGTGTGGTGGACGACATCGATCACCTGGGCAGCCGCCGGGTTCGAACCGTGGGCGAGCTCCTCGCCAACCAGTGCCGCGTGGGCCTTTCCCGCACCGAGCGTCTCGTGCGCGAGCGCATGACCCTTTACGACCAGAGCGTCGATTCGATCACGCCGCAGAAGCTGATCAACCCGAAGGCGCTCACGACCGTCATCCGCGACTTCTTTGCCCGCAGCCAGCTGTCGCAGTTCATGGACCAGATCAATCCGCTGGCGGAGGTGACGCACAAGCGCCGGCTCTCCGCCCTCGGGCCGGGCGGCCTCAACCGCGAACGCGCGGGCTTCGAGGTCCGCGACGTGCATCCATCGCACTACGGCCGGATCTGCCCGATCGAGACGCCGGAAGGCCCGAACATCGGCCTGATCAACTCGCTCACCGTCTACTCGCGCGTGAATGAGTTTGGCTTCATTGAGACCCCGTACCGCATCTGCAAGGAAGGCCGGGCGACGGACAAGATCGACTACCTCACGGCCGACCAGGAGGAGGGCAAGGTCATCGCCCAGGCCAATTCCGAGCTCGACGACAAGAGTCATCTGATCGGCAAGATCACCGTGCGTCGCGATGGCGAGTTCCTGGAAGTCGATCCGAAGCAGGTCGAGTACATGGACGTGTCGCCGAAGCAGATCATCTCGGTCGCCGCCGGCATGATTCCGTTCCTCGAACACGACGACGCCAACCGCGCGCTCATGGGTTCGAACATGCAGCGCCAGGGGGTGCCGTTGCTGCAGAACGAGGCGCCGTTCGTCGGCACCGGCCTGGAGGAACGCGTCGCGCGCGACTCCAAGATCGTCGTGGTCGCCACCGAGGCCGGCACCGTCGCCTCCGTCGACGCCCGCCGCATCGTCATCACCCGCGACGGCGAGCTGCCGCGCAACTTCGACCGCAGTCCAAAGAGCGATCCGAAAAACGGCATCGCCGTCTACGAGCTGCGCAAATTCATGCGGTCGAACGCCGGCACCTGCTTCAACCAGAAGCCCATCGTCCGGCGGGGCCAGAAGGTCAAGGTCGACGACGTCATCGCGGACGGCCCGTCCACCGACCACGGCGAGATGGCGCTCGGGCGCAACGTGCTCGTCGCCTTCATGCCGTGGAATGGCTACAACTTCGAGGACGCGATCCTCATCTCCGAGAAGGCGCTGAAGGACGACATCTTCACCTCGATCCATATCCAGGAATTCGAGGTCACCGCGCGCGACACCAAACTCGGGCCCGAGGAGATCACCCGGGACATCCCGAACGTCGGCGAAGAGGCGCTCAAGAATCTCGATCACAACGGCGTCATTCGCATCGGCGCCGAGGTGAAGCCTGGCGACATCCTCGTCGGCAAGATCACGCCGAAGTCCGAGACCGAACTCGCCCCCGAGGAGAAACTGCTCCGGGCGATCTTCGGCGAAAAGGCCGCCGACGTGAAGGACACGTCGCTGGTGGTGCCTTCCGGTTCGGCCGGCATCATCATGGACGTGAAGGTGTCCAGCAGCCGGATCGACGAGCAGGCCCGCCTCTCGCCTTCCGACCGCCGCCGCCAGATCAAGCAGATCCAGGAGGACTACAAGACGCAGATGGACAAGCTGCGCGAGGGCCTCACCGAGGCGCTTTCCAACATCCTCCTCGGCGAAAAGATCCCGCTCGACGTGATCAACGGCCAGACCGGCGAAGTCATCATCCCGGCCAACCGCAAGATCACGAAGACCCTGCTGCGCAAGCTGGCCGCCGTCTCCAAACACGTGGAGATCGATCCGTCGCCGGTGAAGATCAAGATCATGGAGATCATCGGCTCCTATCAGGGGAAGTTCGATGAGCTCGAGGGCGACCGCGAGCGCAAGATCGCCTCGATCGAATCCGGCGAGGATTCCGGCGCCGGCGTCATCAAGCAGGTCAAGGTCTACGTCGCCACCAAGCACAAGCTGGAGGTCGGGGACAAGATGGCCGGACGCCATGGCAACAAGGGCGTCGTCGCGAAGATCGTGGCGGCGGAAGACATGCCCTTCCTGCCCGACGGCACGCCGATTGAAATCTGCCTCAACCCGCTGGGCGTTCCCTCGCGCATGAATGTCGGCCAGGTGCTGGAAACGCACCTCGGCTGGGCCTGCAAGAAACTCGGCCTCAAGGTCGCCACGCCCGTCTTCGACGGCATCACCGAGAAGAAGGTGCGCGAGTATCTCAAACAGGCCGGCCTGCCCACCACGGGCAAGAGCGTCCTCTACGACGGCCGCACGGGCGAGAAACTCGATCAGGAGGTCGTCGTCGGCTACATCTACATGATGAAGCTCAACCATCTGGTGTCGCACAAGATCCATGCGCGCGCGGTGGGCCCGTATTCGCTCGTCACCCAGCAACCGTTGGGCGGCAAGGCGCAGTACGGCGGCCAGCGCTTCGGCGAAATGGAAGTATGGGCGCTCGAGGCTTACGGCGCCGCGCACACCCTTCAGGAACTGCTCACCGTCAAATCCGACGACGTCAACGGCCGGACGAAGATCTACGAGTCTTTGGTCAAGGGCGACAACACGCTCTCGGCCGGCACGCCGGAATCGTTCAATGTTCTGATCAAGGAGATCCAGTCCCTCGGACTCGATATCCGCCTGCAGAAGCGCGATGCGCTCAGCCTCAGCGCCGCCACCGGATCCTGATCCGGCGCGTTTCCGCCACCCTTAACGACAACCTGGGAGATATTTCATGAGTACCGAACAAGCCGTCGCCGCCCGCGAAGAGGCCCGCTCCGTCCTTGGCCTCGACGAAAATCCGTTCGACTGCGTGTCGATCACGGTCGCCGCCCCGGAAAGCATCCGCGCCTGGTCGCGCGGCGAGGTCAAGAATCCCGAGACGATCAATTACCGCACCTTCAAGCCGGAACCCGGCGGCCTGTTCTGCCAGAAGATCTTTGGCCCGGTGCGGGACTACGAGTGCGCTTGCGGAAAATACAAGCGCATCAAGTACAAGGATGTCATCTGCGATCGGTGCGGCGTCGAGGTGACCATCGCCCGCGTGCGCCGCGAGCGCATGGGGCATATCGAGCTCGCCGTCCCCGTCGCCCACATCTGGTTCCTCAAGAGCATGCCCAGCCGCCTCGGTCTGCTGCTCGATGTGACCGCCCGTTCGCTTGAGCGCGTCATCTATTACGAGAACTACATGGTGGTCGATCCGGGCAAGACTCCGCTGGAACTGAAGCAGTTGCTTACGGACAACGAGTATCGCCAGGCCATCGACGAGTATGGCGACGATGCCTTCACCGCCAAGATGGGCGCCGAGGCCGTGCGCGACGTGCTCAAAGGCATGGATCTGGCGGCCACGGTCGCGGAGCTGCAGGAGCAGATGCGCGCCACGCGCTCCAAGCAGATCAAGAAGAAGCTCTCCAAGCGCCTGAAGGTCATCCAGGGCTTCATTCATTCGAAGGCCCGGCCGGAATGGATGATCCTCGAGGTCTTGCCGGTCATCCCGCCGGATCTGCGCCCGCTGGTCCCGCTCGAGGGCGGCCGCTTCGCCACCTCCGACCTGAACGACCTCTATCGCCGCGTCATCAACCGCAACAACCGCCTCAAGAACCTGCTGCAGCTCAAGACGCCCGACGTCATCATTCACAACGAAAAGCGGATGCTGCAGGAGGCGGTGGACGCCCTCTTCGACAATGGACGCCACGGCCGGCCCGTGACCGGCGCCGGCAACCGTCCGTTGAAATCCCTGAGCGACATGCTCAAGGGCAAGCAGGGGCGTTTCCGGCAGAATCTGCTCGGCAAGCGCGTCGATTACTCGGGCCGCTCGGTCATCGTGATCGGTCCGGAGCTGAAGCTCCATCAATGCGGGCTGCCGAAGAAGATGGCCCTGGTGCTGTTCGAGCCGTTTATCATCCGCCGGCTGAAGGAACTGGGCTTTGTGCACACCGTGCGCGGCGCCCGCAAGATGATCGAGAAGAAATCCCCCGAGGTGTGGGATATTCTGGAGGAGGTCACCAAGGGGCACCCGGTGCTGCTCAACCGCGCGCCCACGCTCCACCGTCTGTCGATCCAGGCGTTTGAACCGATCCTGATCGAAGGCGAAGCCATCCGCATCCATCCGCTCGTCTGCACCGCGTACAACGCCGATTTCGACGGCGACCAGATGGCGGTGCACGTGCCGCTGTCCCTGGAGGCCATCATGGAGTGCAAGCTCCTGATGATGTCGACGAACAACATCTTCTCGCCCTCGAGCGGCAAGCCGATCCTGACGCCGTCGCAGGACATCGTGCTCGGTTCCTACTATCTCACGATCGAGCCGCGCCGCAAGCCGGCCAAGGATCAGCGCGTGCCGCTGCTCGCCGGCCTGCAGGAGGTGCTCTATGCGGAATCCGACGGCGTGCTGCGCAAGCACGACTGGGTCGACCTCCCGAACCCCGACTACGGGCGCACTACGGTTTATGGCAACAAGGACCGCAAGATCCTCCGCACCACCGTCGGCCGCGTCATTTTCAACCAGATCTGGCCGGCCAGCGTCGGCTTTGTGAACTTCGCGGTCGCCAAGTCCAAACTGGGCGACCTGATCCTCAATACCTACAAGACGGCGGGTGACGTCGCCACGGTCGAGACGCTCGACAAATTGAAGGAGCTCGGCTTCCAGACCGCCTTCAAGGCCGGCATCTCCATCGGCATCGACGACATGATCATTCCGGAGACGAAGAAGGATATCGTCGCCGAAACGCGCAAGAAGATCGCCGAGGTCGAAAGCCAGTTCAGCAAGGGCATCATCACCGAGGGCGAGCGGAAAAACAAGGTCATCGACCTTTGGACCGCCGCCACCGATCGCATCGCCAAGGAGGTCTTCGCCAAGCTCGAAGCGAACGAGGGCAAGGACGAGGTCAACCCCGTGTACATCATGATGGACTCGGGCGCCCGCGGCAACCGCCAGCAGGTCCGCCAGCTGTGCGGCACGCGCGGCCTCATGGCCAAGCCCTCGGGCGAAATCATCGAACGCCCGATTCTCTCGTCGTTCCGCGAGGGACTCACGGTGCTGGAGTACTTCAACTCGACCCACGGCGCCCGCAAGGGCCTCGCCGACACCGCGCTGAAAACCGCTGACGCCGGCTATCTCACCCGCAAGCTGTGCGACGTCGCCATGGACGTCATCATTGCCGAGGAGGATTGCGGCACGCGTGACGGCGTCTGGAAGAAGGCGATCTACGAAGGCGATGACGAAATCGTTTCGCTGCGCGAACGCATTGTCGGCCGTTGCACGACCGACGACGTCGTCGACCCGCTAAATCCTTCCGACCTGCTCGTGCATTCCGGAGAGCTTGTTTCCGAGGAAATCGCCCGCAAGATCGACGATGCCGGGATCGAGCGCGTTAAGGTCATGTCCCCCCTGACCTCGACCAGCCAGTACGGCATCGACGCCAAGTCGTACGGCCTCAATCTGGCCAGCAGCAAGCTCGCCAAGATCGGCGACTCCGTCGGCATCATCGCCGCGCAGTCGATCGGCGAGCCCGGCACCCAGCTGACGATGCGGACCTTCCACATCGGCGGCGTGGCCAGCGGCGGGTTCAAGCAACCCGAGATCCGCGTCCGCACCGCGGGCACCGTACGCTACCACGGCCTCCGCATGGTGCAGACGGCCGACGGCGCCAGCATCGTGCTGAACAAGACGGGCACGATCCAGATCGTGGACGAGGAAGACAAGGAGCTCGAGACCTACAATATCGTCATCGGCTCGGTCATCACGATCGCCGATGGGCAGAAGATCGACAAGGGGCAGGTCCTCGCCTTGTGGGATCCCTACAACGTGCCGGTGCTCTCGGAAAAGGGCGGCGGGCTCACCTTCAAGGACATGATCCCCGGGGTCACCGTGAAGCGCGAACTGGATGAGTCGACCGGCCGCATTGCGACGGTGGTCATCGAGCACAAGGAAGACCTCAACCCGCAGATCGAGGTGCGCGACGCCGCCGGCAAGGCGGCCGCCGCCTACTCGATTCCGGTCGGGGCGCAGATCGTTGTCGGCGAGGGCGACACGATCTCGCCCGGCGCGCTGCTCGCGAAGACGCCGCGCCAGGCGTCCAAGACCAAGGACATCACCGGCGGTCTGCCGCGGGTGGCCGAGCTGTTCGAAGCCCGTCGTCCGAAAGACGCGGCGGAGATGGCCCGGATCGACGGCGTGGTCAACTTCGAGGGATCGATTCGCGGCAAGCGCCGCCTCTTGGTGAAGAACGAGGAAACCGCCCAGGAAGAGGAGCACCTCATTCCCCACGGCAAGCACATCATCGTGCAGCCGGGCGACATGGTGCACAAGGGCCAGCATCTCACCGATGGCGCGGCCGATCCGCACGAGATCCTCGAGATTCTCGGGCCGGCGGCGCTGTACGATTTCCTCATCTCGCAGGTGCAGGAGGTCTATCGGCTGCAGGGCGTGACGATCAACGACAAGCACATCGAGATCATCATCCGCCAGATGCTGCGCAAGGTGCGCATCACCGATCCGGGTGACAGCGAATGGTTCTGGGGTGAGCAGGTGGACCGCACCGCTTTCCTGCGCGAAAACCAGCGCCTGGAAGCGGCGGGCGGCAAACCGGCCGAGGCCGAGCCGATCCTGCTCGGCATCACCAAGGCTTCCCTCGAGACGGAGAGCTTCATTTCCGCCGCCTCGTTCCAGGAGACGACGCGTGTCCTCACGGATGCCGCCACGCTCGGCAAGGTCGACATGCTCAAGGGGTTCAAGGAGAATGTGATCATGGGTCATCTGATTCCGGCCGGCACCGGCCTGCCAAAATACAAGAACCTGCGGATCACGTTGCCCTTTGGCGTCGAGATGCCGCCGATTGAGGAGTCCAAGGTCGCCACCGAAGCCAGTTGACCTGAGATTGTGCGTTTGTAGGAGCGAGCTTCCGCCTTCGCTGGAAGCTTCGGCGGACAGGTGCTCGCGAAACCTGTCCTCCGCAGGCTTGGCGAAGGGGGATGACCGGTGCCAAATCGCCCGCAAGCAGGCTTCTACGCCAGAGCCGCGGACGACCGGACCGCGGCTTTTTGGCTAGAATTTCAGCCGCGCGTTTTTGTGGCCACAGTGCGGGCAAGCCGCGGTCCCGGTGCGGGCCTTGGCGGTGTAAAGCTGCCCGCAGCGGATACAGTGAAAGGTCAGCTTCCGGCGCTCCGCCTCGAAGAGCGCATGATCGCGGCGGTCGTAGTAGATCCAGACCCCGAAAAAAAACAGGAGGACGAGCAGGCAATAGGCGACAGCGCCGACGGTGAGATCCATGTTCGAAAACGACGGAAGGCGCCGGCCCCTGGCATTTTGGTTCCGGCCCGACGGAGACAACGGTGGACAGGGAAGGGGGCGCGTAAAGCGGAATCGGGCCGTCGCCGTCGCTGCCGTCCGGCTGTTCACAGAAGGTCGGAACGCTACGCCCCAGCTTGCCATTCCAAGCGACGCTCCGCAACTTTCGGCCATTCCCCGGCTGCAACTAGCCGGTTCTGAGAACGTGGTCAATGCCCATGAACCTGAGACTCCCAAACCCCACCGCCATCTCCCGCCGAACACTGGCCTCCCGCGTTCCAGCCCCGGGTGCCTCCGCTGGCATGCGCCCCGGAGCGCGCACGCTTGCCGCCGGCATTCTGTTGCCGGCGCTCGTCGGCGCCGCTCTCGCTTGCGCCGCCGGCGATTTCACGCGGGGCGTCGGCGTCTACCCGGGCGATCCCGCTTCGTTCGATGGGCCCACGCTGGTCCCGGAGACCGCGCCGTATCGCAATCTCGCGCTCCATCGCCCGGCGACCGCGTCCAGCAATTATGACTACAACCTGACCGCCCAATTGGTCACGGACGGGATCATCGACCAACGGCTGCCGCGGTGGCTCGTGTGCTCTTCGAGCGCCGAGGGCGTGTTGACTCGCGATAAGCGGGAACACTTGGTCGACGGCTACCCGAGCACGGCCGTCGAACTGCCCGCCCAAGGCTGGGCGCAGGTCGAACAGGCCGGCCGCTACGACGCGCCAGAAGTGGACCACATCGAAGTGATCGCGATGGCGCGCACCGAAAACCGGAATCAGCAGCGGTGGACCTGCGCGGTCGAAGCTTCCGACGACGGTCGGACCTGGAGGAATCTCGGACGGGCGAGCGATGAGGAGAACCTGGCTTCCGACCTGCCTTGGAGGCCGAAGACGATCAAGGCGTCCTTCGACATTCCCGCCGGCGGAACAGCGCGCTTCTATCGCGCCCGGATCGATGCCCCCGCGGTGACCGTCTGGCGCATCGCCAGCCTGGACACATTTGGCCACGGCAAGCGGGTCAATCTGGGCGGTCCCTACGATTTCACCAGCGCCTGGAAGAGCGCGGGCAGCGGGACCGAGTGGATCCAGGTCGACCTTGGCGCAGTCTGCACCTTCGATCGCGTGGCGCTGCACTGGATTCGGCGTGCCGCGGAGGGGGCAATTCAGGTCTCCGACGACGCAGAGAATTGGCGGACGCTCCGGCCGCTTTCGTCCGCGGCCGACGATTACCCGCTGGC
>Ga0209385_1000437_pt1 | contig 16839 bp, 17 predicted proteins | sample NGEPerB_FD_184506 | JGI IMG/M metagenome (GOLD analysis project Ga0209385, IMG submission 184506) | Arctic peat soil microbial communities from the Barrow Environmental Observatory site, Barrow, Alaska, USA - NGEE PermafrostAB12-B... | ecosystem: Environmental > Terrestrial > Soil > Wetlands >... | reverse complement strand
CATCATCGTGGTGCTGTTTGTCGGCGGGACGTTCTTGATGTTGCGCTACAACGGCCCAGCGAGTTCCGGCCCTGCGACGACGCTGTCCACGACGACGACGTTGCACGGTACGTCGACCACGATCGTCTCCAAGTCGCAGGTGCGCGTCCAGGTGGCGAACGGCACGACCACCGCGGGACTCGCCCGTGCGTACACCCAACAGCTCCAGACGCTCGGCTGGGACACGTTGCCACAACTGAACTCGACGCGCGTCGCCTCGACCGTTGTGTACTACAACCCGAAGTTCCTGTGGGCGGCCGTACAGATCGCGAACGCGATCAAGGTCAGCCGTTCTGCGATTCATCCGCTCGGTGGTCTGCATCCCGTCGCGGGCGCGTCGGGGGACGACGTCATCGTCGTCCTCGGCCCCGACGTCGCGATCAAGGGATAACTAACCCGGCCGGGGCATCGTCACGGCGTAACGCTCGAGGGCCACACGCAACACGTCGACCGCCATTGGCCGCAGTTCTTCGAGGGGACGATTGCGGTGACGTCGAACACCGAGGTCGACCTGGGCGACAGCGTGCGCGCCGAAGGCCCGTGCGACGTCGATCAAGAGAGCGATCTCAACCTGGTACCCGGACGCCAACACGATCGATTCGAGCGCTTCGCGCCGCACGGCGGTCTCACCGGCGAGCGGTTGGCGGATCTCACCGAGGCCGGGAAAGAGCAGCGAGAGGATCGGGCGTGCGGCGAGCTCGTTGACCCGTCCACCGCCCGTCGGCATGTCGAGCAGCGGTCGCTCGTAGAAGCCCTTCACGAGTTGGACGTGGGGACATTCCAGCAGGGGCTGAATGAGGCGAGGCACGAACTCCATCGACGAGTTCAAGACGTCGGCGTCAAGAAAGACGACGATCTGCGCGTGCGACGCCATGAATCCCGCGGCCATCGCCCCTCCCTTGCCGCTCGGACCCTGGGGGACCACGACGCGCGCCCCGTGAAGGCTCGCGACGGTTGCCGTGTCGTCATTGGAGTGGTCGTTCACCACGATCAACTCGTCGACGAGATCAGAATGACGAAGGACGTCGTCGATGACCGCGCCGATGGTGGCGGCTTCGTTCTGGGCGGAGATGATCACGGCGACCGTCGTCGCTGCCTTGAGGCGACGGACTCGGTCCAGGTCGAACTCGTCTCGGTGAAGGGTCCAGGGGGTGTCGTGGTCGGTCATGCGAATGAGGATAGGGGTGAAGTGACGAGATCGCACTTGACACGGCCCGCCCCAGCCGTCAGAATTGAGGGGTCATCAAGAGCGACTGAGGGACGGGCCCGCTGAAGTCGCGACAACCAGTGTGAACTACGAGTTTCTCGTCACACCAGGTGCCAAAGCCCGAACGATGAAAAGGGAGTCATGAGTTTCGCCACAGGTCTTATTTGTCGAGAGTGCGGTACCTCGTACCCCTCCGAGGCTCGTTACGCGTGTGAGTTCTGCTTCGGGCCACTCGAAGTCGCCTACGACCTCGAGGGCGCACGGGGTGTCGTCACGCGCGAATCAATCGAGAGCGGTCCCACGTCGATGTGGCGATACGCGGCGCTCCTTCCCGATCCCGGCGTAGAGCCCGTCGATCTCGGCGCCGGATGGACACCACTACGCCGCGCGGCACGCCTCGCCGAGGTGCTGGGAGTGAAGGAACTCTGGCTGAAGGACGACACCCGTAATCCGACGGGCTCGTTCAAGGACCGGGTCGTGTCTGTCGCCATGTCGAGCGCGCGCCGTCTCGGCTTCTCCACGGCGGCGTGCGCGTCGACGGGTAACCTCGCGACGTCGGTCGCCGCGCACGCGGCCTTCATTGGTTGGCCCAGCGTTGTGATCATCCCCGCGGACCTGGAGAAGTCGAAGATCGCGATGACCGCCATCTTCGGCGGCACGGTGCTCGGTGTCGAGGGCAACTACGACGACGTGAACCGACTCTGTGTCGAGTTGGTGGCCGAACATCCCGACTGGGCCTTTGCCAACGTCAATCTGCGGCCCTACTACGCCGAAGGTTCCAAGACCCTGGCTTTCGAAATCGTCGAGCAACTGGGTTGGCGCACGCCCGACCAGGTCGTCGTGCCGGTCGCGTCGGGAAGTCAACTCACGAAGGTGGCGAAGGGGTTTCACGAGTTCATCGAACTCGGCCTCGCCGACGGTTCCGCGCCCGTGTTGTTCGGTGCCCAGGCGTCGGGCTGTTCGCCCATCGCCACGGCGTTCGCGTCCGGTGCCGAGGTCATCACCCCGCAGCGCCCCCACACCATCGCGCGTTCCCTCGCGATCGGCAATCCTGCCGACGGTCCGTACGTGCTCGACGAGTTGCGCGAGCACGGTGGCGACTGTGGCTCAGTCGACGACGACGAGATCCTCGAGTGCATTGGCCTGCTCGCGCGCACCGAGGGCGTTTTCGCTGAAACGGCCGGCGGCGTCACCATCGCCTCACTTCGTCAGATGATCGCCCGCGGGACGATCGACCCGAACAAGTCGATCGTCGCCATCATCTCCGGTCACGGTCTCAAGACGCTCGACGCCATCGTCGACACCGCGACCGTCAGTTCGACGATTACTCCCTCGCTCGCCGCCGCCGAGGACGCCCTTCGTTTCCATCAACTGGTCGCGGCGTCGTGAGCGTCATCGTTCGCCTGCCCAGCCAGCTGCGCTCCCTGGTCGGTGGTGTCGGGGAGGTCCCGGTCGAGGCGGACAACGTCCGCGAGGCGATCGAGGCGGTCGACGCCGCCTATCCGGGCATCGCTTTTCGGGTCCTCGACGACCGCGGGGTCCTTCGCCGGTTCGTGAACGTCTTCGTCGCTGACGAGGACATCCGGTTCCTCGACGGTCTCGACACGGTGCTCGTGGCGGGCCAGACGGTCTCGCTCGTGCCCGCCGTGGCCGGCGGGTAGTTCGCGTTAGCACTCACCCCCCTAGACTGCTAATATTGCTTTGCACCAAAAAGGTGCGAACTCGCACTAGGAGGATCCACAGTGGCGAAACTGATCGCTTTCGATGAAGAGGCCCGCCGGGCGCTGGAGCGCGGCATGAACAAGCTGGCTGACGCGGTACGCGTCACCCTCGGGCCCAAGGGTCGAAACGTCGTGTTGGACAAGAAGTGGGGAGCCCCCACGATCACCAACGACGGCGTCTCGATCGCCAAGGAGATCGACCTCGAGGACCCGTACGAGCGCATTGGCGCCGAGCTGGTCAAGGAAGTCGCCAAGAAGACCGACGACGTCGCCGGTGACGGCACCACCACCGCGACGGTGCTCGCCTGGGCCATGGTCCGTGAAGGCTTGAAGAACGTCGCCGCGGGCGCCAACCCGATGTCGCTGAAGAAGGGCATCGAGGCTGCCGTCGAGGCCGCCGTCGCGTCGCTGGCCGACCTCGCCAAGCCCGCCGACACCAAGGAGCAGATCGCCCAGGTCGCTTCGATCTCGGCCGCCGACGAGGAGATTGGCGCCATGATCGCCGACGCCATCGACAAGGTCGGCAAGGACGGCGTCATCACCGTCGAGGAGAGCCAGTCGTTCGGTATGGACATGGACCTCGTCGAGGGAATGCGCTTTGACAAGGGATACATCTCGCCCTACTTCTCGACCGACACCGAGCGAATGGAAGCGGTGTTGGAGAACGCCTACGTCCTGCTCGTCTCGAGCAAGATCACTTCGGTACGCGACGTACTGCCGGTACTCGAGAAGGTCATGCAGTCGGGTCGCCCGCTGTTGATCATCGCCGAGGACATCGAGGGCGAGGCCCTCGCGACGCTCGTCGTGAACAAGATCCGCGGCACCTTCAAGTCCGCCGCCGTCAAGGCGCCGGGCTTTGGAGAGCGTCGAAAGGCCATGCTCCAGGACATCGCGATCCTGACCGGCGGCACCGTCATCTCCGAAGAGGTGGGTCTCAAGTTGGAGAACGCCACGGTCGAGCTGCTCGGTACGGCCCGCAAGGTCGTCGTCACCAAGGACGAGACCACCATCGTCGAGGGTGCGGGCACCGAAGAGGACATCAAGGGTCGCATCAACCAGATCAAGGCCGAGATCGAGAACACCGACTCGGACTACGACCGCGAGAAGCTCCAGGAGCGCCTCGCCAAGTTGTCCGGTGGTGTCGCGGTCATCAAGGTCGGTGCCGCTACCGAGGTCGAGTTGAAGGAAAAGAAGCACCGCATCGAAGACGCCGTGTCGACCACCAAGGCCGCCATTGAAGAGGGTGTCGTGCCCGGCGGTGGCGTGGCCTTGCTTCGCAGCCAGACGCGCATCCTCGAGGCGGCGGACAAGCTCCACGGCGACGAGGCGACCGGCGCACGCATGGTCGCCAAGGCCGTCGAGGCGCCGCTCACCCAGATCGCGGTCAACGCCGGTCTCGAGGGTGGCGTGATCGTGGACAAGGTCCGTCACCTGAAAAAGGCGACCGAGGGACTCAACGCCGCCACTGGAGAGTACGAGGACCTCATCAAGGCCGGCGTCATCGACGCTGCCAAGGTGACGCGCTCGGCGTTGCAGAACGCGGCGTCCATCGCGGCGCTGTTCCTCACCACCGAATGCGTGATCGTCGACAAGCCCGAAGAGAAGGCGTCGGCGATGCCCGGCGGAGGCATGGACGACTACTAGACCGTTCGAGGTTGAAGGCGAACCGCGGGGCGAAAGCCCCGCGGTTCTTCATTTCTGCCCCACGTTCGCGACCAGTGGCTGGCCCGCAACATTGCTCTTCGGATTTCAGTGGGGTCTCGTGGCCCGGTTACGCCCATGCTTGTGATGCATCTCTCGCCCGGTACATCTGTCGGGGATACGAGGATTGATATCTACTTAGGATCTGAACATGGCTCGTGATGACTATCTGCTCGACAACCAACAGGCCGAAGCGGGCGAGCGCTTCGACGCACTCTGCGAACTGTTCAACCCTTCGACATTCCAGCGCATGGACGCCCTCGGACTCTCTCCCGGCTGGCGAGTCTGGGAAGTGGGCGCCGGGGGTGCAAGCGTGCCATCCTGGATCGCCGCACGGACGAATGGCTACGTGTTGGCGACTGACATCGATACCTCGTGGCTCGAGGGTGCGAGTGCTACCTACGAGGTCAAGCGTCACGACATCGGGACGGACCCAGCTCCCGACGGCCTATTCGACCTGGTGCACGCTCGCTTGGTGCTCGTCCATGTGCCCGAACGCACCAACGCACTCCAGACAATGATTTCGGCCGTTCGGCCGGGTGGCTGGCTCTTTCTGGAAGAGGCCGACCCGGGCCTTCAACCGCTCGTCTGTCCCGACGAGTTTGGAGACGAACAGCGTCTCGCCAACAAACTCAAACTCGCGTTCCGATCACTGATGTCCGAGCGAGGGGTGGACCTTTCCTTCGGACGGACGCTTCCGAGACTGCTGCGGTCGGCCGGGATGACGGACGTTCGCTCCGATGCCTTTTTCCCGATCGGTGGACCGGTGTGCAACGAACTTGAGCGGGCGACAATTGAGCAGATCCGCGACCTCCTGATCGCAGGCGGCTTGGCCACCTTTGATGAGATCGAGCAGCACCTGTCCAATGTCGCCTCCGGCCAACTCGACCTTGCGACCTCCCCGATGGTGTCGGCCTGGGCTCGAAAACCAGATTGACCGCCGAGTCGGCGCTGGCAGCGTTACCCCTCGAACGCCGGGTCCGTCGGGGACTCTGCGTTGCGCCTGGCATCGAGTGCTGACGTTCGTGAGCGGCGCAACTTCCTGAAATCCGAAGTGCCCGTAACATGGGGCCATGACCAACCCCGCACCCCTTGGACCGTCGCGCGGTCTGAACGTCGTCCACCTGTTCTGTCACCCCGACGGCGTGGTCGACGTCGCCGCGGTGCGTACGGCGGTCGCGAACGCCCAGGACGCCGGTCTCCAGGTCGTCACCGCCGCGATCATGGGCGCCAAGGCGGACACGTGTTTCATGGTGCTCGGCGAGAACCTCTGGGACCTGCGCAAGTTCCAGTCGAAGATTCAGGCCGCCGGTTTCAAGGTGGCCGAGAGTTACGTCTCGGTCACCGAGATCAGTGAGTACGCGGCGGGAATGCCCGAGAAGACGATCAACGACCGGCTCTTTCCGGTCCTGCCACCGGGCGGGATGAAGGCCTTCTGCTTCTATCCAATGTCCAAACGTCGCGGCGAAGAGCACAACTGGTACGCGTTGCCCTACGAGGAGCGCGAACAGTTGATGCGCCAGCACGGCAAGTCCGGTCGCGATTTCAAGGGTCGGGTCCTCCAGGTCATCACCGGCTCGACGGGACTCGACGACTGGGAGTGGGGTGTCACCCTGTTCGGCGTCCACGTCGACGACCTGAAGGACTGCGTGTACACGATGCGCTTTGACGAGGCGTCGACCCTCTACGCGGAGTTCGGCGCGTTCTACACCGGCCTGGTCGGATCAATCGACGAGGTCCTCGACGCGTCGTTGGCCTAGCGGTCGTTGCTAGCGTCGAAGCGTGAGTGAGGATATCCCCGAGAAGACCCTGCGCCGTTGGGCCGAGTCACTCGCCGGAGTGGCGCGAACGGGCCTCGGCTTCACCGAGAGCCAGTACGAACGCGAACGCTTCGAGGAGATCTTGAAGATCGCGGGTGACATCAAGGCGGCCGCGGAGTTCGGGATGGACGGCGTCGCCGACGCCGACGGGTACGTCAGCGAATGGATGAAGGACGTCGGGCGCGGCGTGCCCGGCTACGCGACGCCCAAGGTCGCCGTCGGCGCGGCCGTCACTAACGACCACGGTGAGCTGCTACTGATTCAGCGGGCGGACTCGGGGGTCTGGCTCTATCCCACGGGTTGGTGCGACGTTGGCTACTCCGCACCCGAGGTGGTCGTGAAGGAAGTGTTCGAAGAGACCGGTATCGAAGTGGAGCCGGTACGACTGATCGGTGTCCTCGACGGCATGCGCCTCGGTGCGTCGCGTATTCCCCTTTATTCCTTGTTGTTCTTCTGCCGGGCTACCGGCGGGTCGCTCAATATCCATCCCCTCGAGTGCACGGACGCCGGTTGGTTCACGCGTGACAACTTTCCGACGCCCACGTTGGGCGCTGACCGCTGGGCGGGGCCCATCTTCGCCGCCATCGACGGAGAGCAGCGCGACGTCTTCTACGACGATCTCCGTCGACCGGTCTGGCGGGGCGAGCAATGAGTATCACTGTCAACTTCGCTGGCCAGGTGACAGAAGAGTTACTTGACGGCCTCAATCGACTCCTGCCCCAACTCTCGTCGACCGCCTCGCCGTTGACGATCGGTGATCTCGAGAGGATCGTCAATTCGACGGCGTGTTACCTCGTCGTCGCTCGCGCCGACGACGTCATCGTCGGCGCGCTCACACTGGTGATATTCGCTATCCCTACCGGAGTGCGCGCGTGGATTGAAGACGTCGTCGTCGACGAGGGTTCTCGCGGCACGGGGGTGGGCGAAGCCCTGTCGACCGCGGCGATCGACGAGGCCCGTCGACGCGGGGTTCGATCAATCGACTTGACGAGCCGACCTTCGCGGGAAGCGGCGAATGCCCTCTATCGAAAACTTGGTTTTGAGTTACGTGACACGAACGTGTACCGACTTGCCTTAGAAAGTTAGGCTTTTGACTGAATAGTCAAAATTGTTGATATCAATTAATATTGATGATATGCTACCCCCCATGGCAACGAAAGCAACTACGCGGTTGCGGTCCCTCGAATTGGCGCATTCACTCCTGCCGGTGCTGAAGGCCATCAGCGATGAGTGCCGGCTCGCCATTCTCCTGACCCTTTCAGAGGAATCCAAGACGGTGGTCGAACTCACTGATCAATTGGGCATCGCCCAACCCCTCGTCAGCCATCACCTCAAAGCACTTCGTGACGTTGGTCTTATTGTGGTGACACCCGAGGGTCGTTCAAACCGTTATTCGATCTGTTGCGACGCGGTCAATGAACCTGTTCAGCTCTTGTCCCGTCTCGCCAGTGCATCACCAAGCGACTAAAGGAAGACCTATGAAGGACAATGCAGACACTATCCGGGACGCCGTGAAGGAGCGTTACGCTTCAGCGGCCCTTGCCGTTTCGGCGTCCACCTCATCCTGCTGCGGCCCAGACATTGGCGTCGGCGAAGGATTCGGGGCTGATTTGTACGCAATCGAGCAGACTGGCGAATTGCCGCCCGCTGCTGTCCTCGCGTCATTGGGTTGCGGCAATCCAACCGCACTCGCGACGTTGCTGCCCGGTCAGGTCGTCCTCGACCTCGGTTCTGGCGGTGGTATTGACGTGTTCCTCTCCGCGCGTCGCGTCGGGCCAACGGGCAAGGTCTACGGACTTGATATGACACCGGAAATGATTGAGCTTGCTCGAAAGAACCAGGTGGAAGCCGGTGTGGAGAACGCTGAGTTCCTACTTGGCACTATCGAAAATATTCCGCTCCCTGATCAGTCCGTCGATGTCATCATTTCGAACTGCGTCATCAACCTTGCTGCCGATAAGGACGTCGTGCTGCGAGAAGCGTTCCGCGTCCTCAAGCACGGCGGACTTTTTGCGATCTCTGACGTCGTCCTTCAAAGGGAACTCCCTGAGGACCTTCAGGGCCTTATGGCACTGTGGACAGGCTGCATTGCCGGAGCTCTCGTTGTTGGCGATTACCAAGACAAGCTCGCAGGCGCCGGCTTCACCGACGCCGAAGTTTTGCCAACCCTCGTGCATGGCCGCGAAACGGTGAAACGTCTCGCCACCTCAATCACACTTCCGGATGGTTTTGACCAAGAGCGCGCTCTTGATGAATATGACGGGACAGTAGCGAACGCGTTCATACGAGCACGGCGCCCGTAGTAACTCGTAGCGGCGTTTGTAGAGACGCAACTTCTACCAAAAGTCTGTATACGAATGTCTACGGATTCGTAATAGATCCCTGAAATCCTTCGACCGATGCTGAGGTGGAGGGATTGAAATTGTATGACAAAACGTGATACATTGGGCGCATGACGATCGCCATTTCGGTTCGGCTCGATGACGAAGCGCAGAGGGCGCTTGCCCAACTGGAGGCGTCTGGCCTTTCGCGCTCCGAGGCGATCAGAACTGCCTTGGTGAGAAGCGCCCAACAGGTGCGACGGCGCGAAACACTCCGCCAAGAGATGGCCGCACTCGAGGCGGACGAAGACGACCGACAAGAGATGTTGGAAGTTGCTGAGTTCATGGAGTTGCTGCGTGCAGAGGGGTGACGTCGTCGAGCTTCGAATACCTAAGGGCGTGGGGAGCGAACAACGCGGGCGTCGATTTGGCGTCATCGTTCAATCGGACGCCCTGCTACCTCGTTCGGTGGTGTTGGTTGTTCCCACATCTACGGCGGCGCGCGACGCCACCGTACGACCCATTATTGAGATCCTGGGTAGTCGAACGAAGGTTCTGGTGGAACAACTTTCCGCACTCGATGTCAGCCGCCTTGGCGAGAAAGTCGAGACTCTTCAAGGCCACGCACTGTGGGCCATCGATGACGCATTGGAATTGGTACTTGGTCTCAACTAGAAGAAGCCGACGAATTTCTAATGTCTATCGTTCCTTCATAGAAAGTCGATAGACCTTCGGGTGCAGAAGTGGTACATGACGCAGCCTCAACCATCTACTACGTAATCTGATATAGTCGCCTCAAAGCGGATAGAGGACTGCAATGGCCGTAAAGGGATGGCAGCGTGCCCAGGACCCGGCGCTCCTCGTTCTCACCTCCCTTGCTGCTGGCCCGATGCATGGCTACGCCCTAATCAAGGATATTGAGGCGATTGCCGGCGTGACCCTAGGTCCGGGAACCCTGTATGGGGTTCTGAGCCGTCTCGAAGAGGAGGGACTCGTCGAGCCGCTTCCCGCGGAGGACCGACGTCGTCCCTACCGGATTACTGGAGTTGGCGCAATTGCTTTGCGAGAGCGACTGCAGGTCACCTCGACAGTCGCAGCCATTGGATTGCGTCGGCTGGGGACCGCTCTGACATGAAGAGCATCCCAACGGTCACCGATCTTTCACTGCGCACGTATCCCACGTGGTGGCAAGAACGCTACCGCGATGAAATGCAAGCGGTGGTTGAGGGTCTTATCGAAGAGGGAAGGTCGTCGATCAGTATTGCCGTCAATCTCATCGGAGGATCGTTGCGAGCACGAATGCTGGGAACCGGTGCGCCGACCTCAGCGAGACTGTGGACTCGACGGACGCAAACTGCATTGTTGGTCGCGACGTTGCCGTGGTTCGCAATGATTCCCCTTATCGCCGTCTTCGCCGCAACGACTGGCGAGTACGGCTCCTTTCACGGTGGCGCGAATGTACAACTCGGTCAAGCGGGAGCGATGGCCCGCGACCTTGAATCAATCGTCTTCATGCTCCTTCTCGGAAGTCTCATCACTGTCTTGACCGGTTGGAGCCGACTGCGCGGTGCACTGGCGGATGGAAAGAATGGTTCGTGGCTCCCGCGAGTCTCCTTCGTGGCGTTCATCGTGGGAGTTGTCTTGATTCTTGTCGTCCTCCCGGTTGGTCATAGCGCGGTGACGACCACGTGTACCCACGTCGTAGGGAGTACGTCAACGTACAACTGCCCGACGATGGCACCCGGGCTGACGATCGCACAGATAGTTGCCCGCATCGGACTCGGCTTCACTGTTATCGCTTTTCTACTCGTCCCCTTCGTCATCGCACGCTCGGTGCGTGCGAGCGAACTTCAGCTTGAGGTCTTGCGCTCGGGGTCGAGGGTCGCGACGGCGCTCTCAACGCTTCTGATCCTCATGACGTTGGCGATCTCGGCCTGCGGTGTGGCCATATCGCTGCAACCGACCCCACAAAAGGGAATGAGTTTCTTGTCAGAGAGATCGGCACTTGGCGGTTGGTTGGTTCTGCTGGTCCTGGGCTTCGTGGTCACGGCAGTGATCAGCAGCCTTGGAACATTCGCGGCGCGAAAATCGTACAGGCGGACCGTTTCGTTCGAGGTGTGAATTCTCTTTGGACAGACTGGTTTTCTCCTTTTCGGAGTTGTTGGGGTTGCGTCACGAGCACCGATCGGCATGCCACCGGCGAGTGCCTGTCTTGAACTGAGCGCGGCAGGCAAACGCGGCAGTCTCGGCGGCTCTGGGTCTGTACGTGAACATTGTGTTGCGCCGACCCCTTGAAGCCGCCGAAATCGAGAAACAAAGATGGTTTCAGGTCCGTCAGACAGGAAGCGATCGTCAGTTCCATCATCCGCCGCGCAGTAGAACCCCGATGGCGGTAGCCGGGTTGTCCACTTGCGTGTTGAGGATCATCGGCCGGCCCTTGCTCGCGCCCAATCGATGAGCACGCCCCCATCGGGTCCTCTCGCAATCGACACTGCACGCTCGATCGCCCAACCTATTGGTCCGTTTGGCAATGTCTTCGATCTTGAAGGGCCTCCTGGCCAGTAATTGACGCCAGACACGGTGCTGAGGACTGAGCGTTCGTCCTCGACATCATCGAGGGACGAACGCGTACTCGTCGACCTCGGCGATTTTTTCGTAGCCAAGTCTGGTGTAGACACCGTTCGAGGTCGGATTGGCCGCGTCGGTGAACAGCATCAATCCAAAGCCCTGTTCGCGTAACTTCCGCGACACCGTCGCGGTGAGCACGTCGGCGAATCCCTGTCGGCGCTCGCTTGGCGGCGTGTAGACCGGTCCGATTCGTGCGACCGGCCCGCCTGGTGTCACCACCACTGGCGAGTGGGCGACCGCACAGACCGGTCGGTCGTTGTCGCACCAGAGAAAGATTCGTCCCTCGGTGATGGAGGCCCGAAGTGACTCCTCGAATCCGTACATTTCGGTAGCGGTGTCTTCGCCAAAGCCGATCCACCAGAGGCGGAGCATCTCGAAATCCTCGTCGCCCGCGACACGACAGAAGCCCGAAGGGGGCGTCGGAACGGTGAGGAGGCCTAAGACGTAGACGAGGGTGCCACGTTCGAGAGTGACGCTGACGCGCCCCTCGGACCGCTCGACGAGCTGCTCGACGAAGTACTTGACGACGTCGCGAGGCCCCGAGACCCCCGGAACGCCGGGATCATGCGCCAGCACCGAAGCAGCGGCCAGTCCCACGCCGTTGCGTGGCATCGGCGAGATGACCAGCTTGTGTGGAGCGGTCCTCATCATGATCCCCTGAACCTCGCTCGCGGGTCCTTCCAGGATCCAGAACGACACGCTCTCGTAGGTCCAACGTCCCGCCGCGATGGAGGACGCCGTACTCCCGATGACGTTCGTCAGATAGGGTTCACGCGCCCGGAAGTCGCGAGTACGGTCCAGGAACTCCGACGCGCTCGTGAGCAAGTGCACATTCATACCGAAATCTTCGCAGTGAATCTGTGACTACGCAACGGCTGACTTTCCGACAGTGACGGCACTCGAGATGAACGCGCGTCGCCGCTCGCACTGGTTGGTTCTTGTCCTTCGACGACGGCTACAGAATCCTGCGAAAGTACGTCGCGGAGTCCTCGTAGCCAAGTGTGGCGTAGAACGACGCGGCGCGACGAGTGGCGAGTGCGATTAACTTCGTGCCTCGATCCTTGGCCCAGAGAGCGAACTCCTCTTCGAGCGCACGACCAACGCCCCTTCGCCGTTGTGGTTCGCCGACGCACATCCCTTCAATCCACGCGACGGGACCGTTCGCGAAGAACGCGTCGTGAACGAAACCCAGTAAATAGCCAATGACGACGTGATCGCTGCGAACCGCGACCAGCAGTCGGACGTCGTCACGTTCATTGAGGCGATCAAAGGCCGATCGGCACGCGTCATCCTCGAAGGCGAACGTCGTGGCGAGCAATCGAGCGAGAGCGCTGACGGCGTCGACGTCGTCAGCTGTCGCCGGCCGGATGGTCGCGCGACGTTGCGTCATGGGTTGAATCTACGACCAGTGAAGAGATTGATGCCGGCGACGTCGCGCGCTAGTTCGCTTTTGGAGGTACCGGAGTGAAGCCAGCGGGACAGTGTTGCACGCCACTCACGAGCTGCCACCAGGGGCCAGAGAGTTGGACCACACAGAAGCCGTACTGCGGTTTCCAGTCACTCGACTCGGGCATGTAGAGCAGTTCCTTCTGACCCGACGTGGTGATCTTGATGAAACGGAAGTTGAGTTGGTGGCCGGATCTCGACGTCCAGCAGTACGATTCAACCGATCCGAAACCGGGAAGGTATTGCCCTGTGCCACCAAGAGTCCAGCAACTCGACGGGGCGGACTGACGTCCCTTCAAGAGTTCGTCGACACGGTGCTGCCACGTCGTCTCGTAGGTCGTGAAGTCCAAGGTTCGCGCGGGTCGACTTCGCGGAGCGAAGTTCCAGACCAGCGCCGCCGCCACGGCGGCGACGACGACGACGCCAATAATGAGCTTCGTGGTACCCGACCGCATCACGCTCCACTGTAGGAGACGGTCGTGGACACTTCGCGGTGCCTTGTACTCGTTGAGCCACGTGAGTCGCTCTAATAGCATTCAACCTATGAGCATGACATCAGACGAAAAGACCAACCCGTACCGCCTTTCCCGGGCCGTCGTTCCTTCGGCCTATCGGCTGGCTTTGGAGCCCAATCTGGACACGGCCACGTTCATTGGCTCCGTGGACGTGGACGTCGACATAGCCGAAGGCGTGTCGACTATCACGCTCAACGCGATCGAACTCGCGATCTCTGCGGCGTCGCTGGACGTCGGGGGACGGACCGTGGTCTCAGGTGCGCCGGTACTGGATGATCAGTACGAGACAGCGACGTTCACTTTTGACGAAGGGCTACCGGTGGGTTCGGCCACGTTGCACCTCACGTTCGCCGGACAGCTCAATGACCAACTCCACGGCTTCTATCGATCGACGTACGTGGACGGCGACGGCGTCAGTCACGTAATCGCGACGACGCAGTTCGAGTCCACGGACGCGAGACGGGCCTTCCCGTGCTGGGACGAGCCCTCGTTCAAGGCCACCTTCCAGGTCGCCCTGACGATCCCCGCGAGCCTCGCGGCCTTCTCCAACACCAACGAGGAGTCGTCGCGCCCACTCGGTGACGGCCAAAGGGAGATCCGGTTCTCGACGACGATCGTCATGTCGACCTATCTGGTGGCGTTCGTGGTCGGTCCGTTCGAGGCGTTGCCGATCACCGTGGCCGCCGGAACGCCGCTGCGTGTCGTCTACCCGATCGGCAAGGGCCACTTGACCGAGTGGGCGATGGAGGCCGCGGTGCACGCACTGGAGTTCTTCAGCGACTACTTCGCCATTCCCTACGTCGGCGACAAGATCGACCTCGTCGCGATCCCGGACTTCGCGGCGGGCGCCATGGAGAACCTTGGATGCGTGACATTCCGAGAGACCGAGCTCTTGATCGATCGCGCGGCCGCGTCGCACAGCGAACTCGAACGCGTGGTGCTGGTCGTGAACCACGAACTGGCCCACATGTGGTTCGGCGACCTCGTGACGATGGACTGGTGGGAGGGGATCTGGCTGAACGAGGCCTTCGCCACCTTCATGGAGTCGCTCTGCTCGGACGCCTTTCGACCCGAGTGGAAGAAGTGGGTGGGTTTCAATCCCCAGCGCGACATCGCCTTCTCGGTCGACGGCCAGCATTCGACGCGACCGATCGAGTACGAGGTCGTGTCGCCGAACGACTGTCGAGGGATGTTCGATGTCCTCACCTACGTGAAGGGTTGCGCGGTGCTGCGCATGCTCGAGCAGTACCTCGGCGCCGAGACGTTTCGCGATGGCATCCGTCTCTATCTCGAGCGTCACGCCTACGCCAACACGGTCACGTCGGACCTGTGGTCGGCGCTGGAGGCGGTCTCGGGTGAGCCCGTCGGCGCGATCATGGACACGTGGATCCTCCAAGGCGGCTATCCGCTCATCAGTGTCGACGGCGACGTCATCTCCCAGGAGCCGTTCTCGTACGCACCAGCGGCGGGTCCGTCCAACATCGGCCGCTCGTGGAAGGTGCCGGTTCTCGCGCGTTCCCTCGGCGGCGGTGACACGACGACGCACCTCCTCGACGGTCCCAGCGACACGATTGCGCTGGGTCAGAACGGCGTCGTGAACGCCGGCGGTTCGGGCTTCTACCGAACCGCCTACTCCTCGGCGCATCTCACCGCCATCGCCGCTCGACTCGGTGAGCTCGACGAACTCGAGCGTGCCGTGCTGTTCTCAGACACCTGGTCGTCGATTCTCGTCGGCCGTTCGTCGTTCGTCGACCTCTTCACGTTGGCCGACGGACTCGCCGGACTCGACGAACCGTCCACCTGGGACGTCGTCGTGAGGGCCGTCGCCCTGGTTAACCGGATCGTCGACGAGTCGGGTCGCGTGGTGCTCGCGGGCGTGGTGCACCGCCTCTTCGGTCCGGTGTTCGCGCGACTCGGCTGGGAACCGGTCAAGGGCGAGACGACCCAGGCGGGCGAGTTGCGCGCGACGGTGATCAACGTGCTCGGCACGTTCGGGCGCGACGAAGCCATCATGGCTGAGGCGGCGTCGCGATTCGACGCCGGTTCGCTGCGCGGTGATCTCGCTGACGCGATCGTCGCGATCACGATGCACCAACATCGTCCGGGTGACGTCGCGATCTGCGAACAACGCCGCAAGAGTGCCGCGACCCCGCAGGACGAGCAACGCTACCTCTTCGCTCCGGCGGGCACTGACGACGTCGAGGTCGCGATGGAGGTCTTCGGGCGGGCCTTTGACGACGTGCGCACTCAGGACGCCCCGTACCTGATCGGCGCGCTCGTTCGAAACCGCGTCTCGGGTCCGGTCGTCTGGAGGGCCATGAGCGAGCGATGGAGCCAAGCGAGGGAGCGCTTCCCGGTCGGTTCACCCGTGGCGATGGCGGCGGGGGTCGTCACCTTCGCGTCCGACGCCGTGTTCGCTCGCGAGGTGCGCCGGTTCCACGAGGAGAATCCCGTCCTGGCCGGGCAGCAACAGGTGGCCCAGATACTGGACCTCATGGACCTCAACGTATCCGTCGCCGAGCGCAACGCACCTGTCCTCGCCGCGGCGTTGGCGTCGTTTCTCGGTTGAACGCGTCGCCAGCTGGACGGCATCATTGCAAAATCGTCGAGAAGTCGCTCACGACGCTTCGCGCCGTTGTCCTTTAGAGTGGCGGGAGAAGGCACCCTCCTCGTCGCAGGTCGATCCACCTAGTTGAAACGAAACCTTATGTACTACTCCGATATGGACGTCGCTGAGAGCCCCCTCGAACTGATTGGCAACACCCCAATGGTTCGCCTGGCTAGGATTGCGGACGGTCTCGCCTGTGACCTCGTCGCCAAGCTCGAGACGACCAATCCCGGTGGGAGTTCGAAGGACCGGCCCGCCCTCACGATGATCGAGGCGGCCGAGCGTGACGGTCTCCTCGGACCCGGTTCGACGATCATCGAGCCCACCAGTGGCAACACGGGCGTCGGGCTGGCGATCGTGGCCGCCCAGCGCGGCTACAAGTGTGTCTTCGTCATGAGCGACAAGATGGCACCGGAGAAGATCGACCTGCTGCGCGCCTACGGGGCCCAAGTGGTGGTCTGTCCGACCGCGGTGGCGCCCGAGCACCCCGACTCGTACTACTCAACGGCCGAACGGCTCACCAAGGAGACGCCGAACGGCTTTCGCCCGGATCAGTACTCGAACCCCAACAATCCGCGGGCCCACTACGAGACGACGGGTCCCGAGATCTGGACCCAGACCAAGGGGCGCGTCACGCACTTCGTCGCGGGCGCGGGAACCGGCGGAACTATCACGGGCGTCGGGCGCTACCTCAAGGAGCAGAACCCCGCCATCAGGATCATCGCTGCGGATCCGACGGGTTCGGTCTACTCGGGTGGGTCGGGTCGGCCGTATCTGACCGAAGGCGTGGGCGAGGACTTCTGGCCGGAGAACTACGATCCGTCGCTCGTCGA
>Ga0209385_1000435_pt1 | contig 16862 bp, 9 predicted proteins | sample NGEPerB_FD_184506 | JGI IMG/M metagenome (GOLD analysis project Ga0209385, IMG submission 184506) | Arctic peat soil microbial communities from the Barrow Environmental Observatory site, Barrow, Alaska, USA - NGEE PermafrostAB12-B... | ecosystem: Environmental > Terrestrial > Soil > Wetlands >... | reverse complement strand
AGGGCAGCGCCTGTTAAGGCTGTGTTCCTGATAAAAATTCGTCTTGTTGTCATATTATAATTTCTTAGCTCTTATATCTATTTAACTGAGAATCTGTAAATAGTAGTTGATTTGAAAGTTTCACCCCGATTCAGAATGGTAGTCGGGAAATCAGGATGATTCGGACTGTCAGGATAATGGCCCGATTCGAGACATAATCCGGATCTGTATTTAAATGCTTTTCCACCATGACCAATCTGTGACCCCGTAAGAAAATTACCGGTGTAAAGCTGCATTCCGGGCTGATCTGTGATCACCTCGAGCATACGACCGCTTTCAGGCTCATATACTGTAACATTTACCTTTTCTTTATTATCAAGTATATAGTTATGATCATAACCGCGACCGAGAATAAGCTGATCATATTTTTCATTTATTCTTTCACCTATGGCATGAGGGGTGTTGAAATCAAAAGGAGTTCCGGCTACAGGACGGAGTTCTCCGGTAGGGATCATGAATGAATCGACCGGAGTGAAAGCAGCTGCTTTAAGCGTCAGTATATGATCAAGAATATCGCCGTTGCCTGCTCCGTGAAGATTAAAATAAGCATGATTGGTAACATTTACGACAGTTCTCTTGTCAGTTGTGCAGGTGTAATCCATAACTATTTCATTGTTGTCAGTCCAGGTGTATGTGATAGATGCATTGACTTTTCCGGGGAATCCTTCTTCCATATCCGGGCTTACATAAGTAAATTTAACTGAGGGGAATTTACTTTCTTTCAGGATTTCAGTGTTCCATACAACACTATGCCAGCCTTCGGGACCTCCATGGAGTGTATTTGGACCGTTATTTACCGGAGTATTATAAACTGTGCCGTCGAGAGTAAACTTCCCTTTGGCAATTCTATTAGCATATCGTCCTACTACTGATCCGAAAGACATATCTCCTTTGACTGTTTCATCAAAAGTGTCATAACCAAAAGTAACATTGTCCTTTTTCCCGTTCTTGTCAGGAATCTCAATCCAGTTAATTTTTGCTCCATAATTGGTGAGCCTTATGACATTACCTGATTTGTTTGTAAGAGTTAGCAGATAAACATCTTTCCCATTTCGTGTTCCGAAAACATCCTTTTTAACCATTTCAGTATTTTTAGTTGACTGGTTACAGGATACAAACAATACCGGAACCAGAATTAGTGATAAAAGCAGAAATTTTTTCATTATACTATTAGATTAATATCCGCTAAAATTAATAAAGTTTCCTCACCGCTTTACCTGGCATTTAAAATAAAATTGGCCCTGATGAAAGGTATTTATTATAGTCCATTCCCTTCTGCCCTTTTGAGTTTTACTTTATGACCCTTTGTGATTATATGATTTCTTTATCTCAATGGCGCACAAAGGCTGCGCTAAGGCTCACAAAGGAACTTTAACCTGGTCTATATTGAGTTAGCATAATTATTTATTAAACAAAGCTTCAAGGGCACCTGCAAGATAAGCGGCAGGGGCATTCCAGTTTATTGCTATCTCGTTCGAGGCATATGAACACACTGCATCGGTATATGACTCATCCGCAATCCTTGATGGATATGTCTTGCATCCATCCTGTTGGCCAGGATTCGGCCCTCCTACTATCAGACCTGGAATGGGATCTGCAACACCATCCGCTTCCGATAAACGATGATGTGGAAACATAGGCGTTTTATGTCCGTATCCTGTAACAAATGAATAACCTGTTGCATTACGGCCTAACACGTAATCAAGATTTGTCAGGGCACAGTCCAGAAATTTTCTCTCCTTTGAAAGCTTGTATGCCTGAATGAGCAATATCCCCTGATTCGTGGCGACTGAATTGCTTCCCCAGATAAAATCCCCGGCAGACTTACCCATAACTGTCATATAAGCACGGTCTGAAACACCTTCCGTCAATTTTTCCGCAGTTCGTATTATCCTCTCTTTCAGAACCGGAAAATCTTTTTTTGCCGAACCTGACAGTTTCTTTTCAAACCTGGCCAGCGTATAGTATCCAAGCAGCCTTACATTGTCCCACGTTGGCAATGGCATAAGAGTATCAGGAAACATCGGATATGCCTTATAATAATTTTCCTTTCCGGTACTCACATATAATTCTGAAGCGGCCCATATAAACTCATCGCTGAAATCAGCATCACCATAACCACCTGTAGTTACGACCGGTTTAAACTCCTTATTCATAAGATTCTGATCATAAGCCAGTTTTGGGTTTTTCACAGCCCAGGCCCAGGCTTTTTCAGCAGATTTCATACATGAATCAGACAATCCCGGATACACTTTGTTGAATTTTGGAAATATACGTGACGCCTGAGCCATTACTGCAGCAAAGTCGAGGGCAGCGGCAGTTCCTTTCGGAACTACATACCTCGGAGTTACGGCTGCAGAAGGCAAAATAAAACCGTCAAAATTTGCATTAGTGACTTTATTGTAAACTCCTCCATCATAAGGGTCCTGCATGGTAAGCATCCATCTGAGGTTCCATACAATCTCATTAAGAAGATCAGGAGCTCCGTTGCCGCTTTCCGGAATAAAAATTCTCAGGGTATCAAAGAATGCAGGAAAATCTTCGTACAGAGAAAGTAAAGTCCCCATTGTTATTCCGCTGTTCACAATATATTTATTGTAATCACCGGCATCGTACCATCCCCGGGGACAGGAGATTATCGTTCCGGCCGGCCGGGCTGGTGATGCAGCTGCAGGATGAACGATGACCTGATTATCAGGATGTCCCTCTGCCCTGCTCCACTTGCCTGCATATTGAGGAGTAAGAGCTGTAGACATTCTCTGAAAATAAAAACCTTTTATCAGGGCTTTTGTCAGGTTGATGAAAACCTTTGGTTTAATCTCGAATGAATAGGAATCTCCGGTTCCCGGCAATTCAAGTTCATATAAACCCTCGCCGGTCACAGATGAGAAATCAGCAATCCGTGTAAACTTGCCGGATATTACCGATTTGCGGGGAGCGCTCAGAGTTGATTTGAATACAATTGCTCCCGAGGTCACAGACTTTACCACGTAATCACCCGAAATATTTTCGGTAATAACAGCAACCTTATGAGCATCAGGATAAAATCCAATCTGGTTAAGCCTGATATAGGAGGCAGCATCCTGAGCCATTATAACTCTGATTGAACAGGCGATTATTAAAAGTAAAAGAATCAGTTTTTTCATAATCAGTCAGAATTTTCTGAATTACAATAATTTCAAGGTGTATATAAATGTAGTTGGCACAGCATATACTATATACTGAGGCAGAGGTCGCGGACCGCATCCGGCTGATCCCACACCCAAAGTAAGATGATTTATGCATAATACGGTAGCGCTGCTTTGCGGCAAATCGATACGGTATTCAACCTTATCCATCTCCTCATCGCTGTATGGCAACATCGAGATCTGCATAAGTGTGCTGTCAGATTGTGCCATAATTCCGCTGCCTGAGGACGTTGTTACCTTTGCCCATCGAACATCTTCATGATTTCCGCAGTCCATCGGTTTTTCGTAAGGGGTTAGCTGATCTTTGACAGTGCTTTTATAAATTCCTACATCAAAGCCGCGTTTACGGTCTGCATAATTTTCCAGAGGGCCACGGCCGAAATATGATGCCTGGTCAAACTGCTTATTCATGAACATTCTAACGCCAATCCTGGCCAGAACCAGTTTGGGATCGCTCGAACTAAAGGTATTTTCAGATTTAATGGAGCCATCTCCTGAGATTGTATAGATAACTTTATGATTAGCAGTAAAATTACTTTTCCCCTCTGCAAGGAGAGCTACGGTAATTTTAACAGAAGAAGGCGAAATCTGTTCAACATTTACCGACTGGGTTGTCCATTTCAGTTCTCTCAGTCCCGATGATACCCAACCCCTGTCGGCCCACATATCATCATTACGATGAGGTGCGCGCCACAAGTGCAGCCTGGGTCCGCCATCTTTATTCAGCATATTCACTCCATTTTTCTCAAGGCTTGAAAAAGTACCTGCTGCCTTATCAAAGACTATAGTGAAACCGGAACCCTTAACTGTGATTTCTTTATCATTCTGTGACAGATTTACCGGATCAACTGCTACATTTGATTTAGCAGCAATAGTTTCCACAGGAAGTCTTAACTGTTCTGAAGCCATTTCGAATCCCTTCTTTGCCCATATCTTATCATTGGCCAGTGAGAATGAAACCCGGATAAAATATTCCGCACCAGCATCTTTTTTTGAAATTTTATAAGGAATAGTTATTTGTGCTTCATTCCCGGGGGCAATTTCAGGCAGAATTATATCACCACGCGAAATTTCGATGCCATTTTCCGATAAAGTCCAGAGCGCAGTAAATCCTTTCAGATCAATAAACTGATATTTGTTTTTAATAGTAATCTGACCTTTTGCGAGATCTCCGGCTGATACTTTTATCCATTCATAAACATGTTTCATTTCAGGATAATGCGGTTTCAGGGAACGATCGGAAGCAACAACTCCTTTATGAATAAAATAATGGTCATTCGGGAATTCACCAAAACCTCCACCGAATGCTAAAATAGGATGATTAGGGTCACGACGATTATAAATACCCTGATCCTGCCATTCCCATATTGCTCCACCCAGCAGCTCAGGATATTTATCGAAGAGATCGTTGTATTCACCGATTGCACCCATTGAGTTGAACATCGCATGTGCATATTCGCATAAAAAGTAAGGTTTTTTGAAGGCGGTATCATTGGCTATACGTTCAATATCTTTTGGCTGTGCATACATCTGACTTTCAATATCAGCCGGGTTTGCTTTTCCGATACCAAAACCTTCATAATGCACTGGTCTGGTTGGATCAATGCCTTTTATAGTGGCCATAGCTGCCCGGAAGTTGGATCCTCCTTTTCCATTCTCATTTCCGAGTGACCATATAATAACTGAAGGATGATTTTTAAAACTTTCAACATTTGCCACGTTTCTGTCAATAATTGCTGCTTTCATTGTCGGTTCTTCATCAAACCTGCCCATATAACCATGGCATTCAACATTTGCCTCGGCAACGAGGAATATTCCATATTCGTCGCATAATTCGTACCAGCGAGGGTCATCTGAATAATGGCATGTACGAACAAGATTGCAGTTACCCTGTTTGATCAGCTCAAGGTCGCGGATCATTTGCGCTTCTGTAACAGCATGTCCCACATCAGGCCAGTTTTCGTGCCTGTTAACACCTTTCAGCTTAACAGGAGTGCCATTGACAAGAAAAAGTCTTCCTTTAATTTCGACTTTTCTGAAGCCTGTCTTTGATGAAAGTGTTTCTACAGTATTTTTTCCATCGGTCAATGTAAGAACAGTTGTATAAAGCCTGGGGGTTTCTGCAGTCCACTTATCAGGATTCTCAACCTTGCAGGTCAGAGTGACTGTGGCTTCTTCACCTGGTTGTAAGACCGGAACATCGCCCTCTGCCTGACCGGTTTTTACTGCATTAGTGCCATCATATAAAACTACAAAGATTTTTGTTCCTTTTAAAACCTTATCTCCAAAATTCTTTACTTTGGCTGATATTTCCTCGGTTGCGTTCCGATATTGTGCATCGAGATCAGTTTTAATAAAGAAATCGCGTATATGCTCCTTTGGAGCGCTCCATACTGTTACATTGCGAAAAATACCACTCAGCCGCCACATATCCTGATCCTCGAGCCATGTACCTGAAGTAAACCTGTAAACCTCAACAGCAACCATGTTTTTCCCTGGTTTTACATACTTTGTAATATCAAATTCGGCAGCATTACGGCTGTTCACGCTATATCCCACTTTCACTCCGTTTACCCATAGAAAAAAACCTGCATCAACACCATCGAATGTCAGGAATACCTGGCGCCCGTTCCATTCGGAGGGAATTTCAAAATCACGCCTGTAACTTCCTACAGGGTTGCGTTCCTCATAAGCAGTGAAGTTTTTCGGGGGTGTACTCATTATGTGAGGGAAGTCCTTTTTTATGATATATCCATTATTCCTGTAATAAGGTGTACCATATCCAAGGATCTGCCAGTTGGATGGAACCGGTATTTCTTTCCAGGAAGAGACGTTGAATTCCGGCTTATAAAAATCGACAGGCCGGGCCTGTGGCCATGATACCCAGTTAAATTTCCATATTCCGTTCAGGCTCCTGCAAAAAGAGGACGCATGCCTGTTCGCGATAAGAGCCTCGTTAAGGGTTGCATAAGGCATAAGGGACGCATGGGCCGGTTCCTTATTGACCCCGAGAATTTCAGAATTTTCAATTTCAGGAGGCACTACTGCTCCTCCCAAAGAGTCTTTAGGTGACAGGTTCTGACAATTGCCGGTTAATCCTGCAACAAAAAGAGCTATGAAACTCAATAATAATCTTGACCTGGATTTCATTTTTATTATTTTTAAGTAAGTGTTATAATGTAAAAATAAATTAAATATCAATCTGCTCTTTCAATTATTTCCAGACACATTCTGGAATCATGATACGGGCATTTCCAGAAGCCTGCCTTATCTTCTTTAAGATTTGGCTTCATGTTATTATCAACACTCCAGAACCATTCGCCATTCTGCCTGTCGACCAGGATAGAGGAGATAAATTTCCATGCTGCAAGACTAAGCTCGAGGTATTCTTCCTGACCTGATAAGGAATAAGCATTAAGATAACCAAGAACTGTCTCAGCCTGTACCCACCAATGTCTGTCTGAATCGATATGGCCGGATTTGAAGAAATATTCATAAATCATGCTACCATCGGTCATTATACCCTTTTTGGAAGCATCTGCAATCATTAGACAAATCTTTTTCACTTTTCCGATAACATCTTTGTCGCCGAGAACCATGGCGGCTTCGTAAATCAGCCACGATGATTCAATATTATGTCCGTAAGAAATAAGGTCAGTTTTATCGTTCCATTCTTCATCGAAGAACATATTAAGATTATAAGTCCGGCTATTTACAATCTTATCGGTAAATACGGCGATCAGATTGTACAACTGCTTCTTCAACAGGTCATCTTTCCAGACCCTGTAAAGGTTTGTATAAGCTTCCAGAACATGAAGATGAGTATTCATTGTCTTTTTTTCGTTGGCATCTTTTGCGCTGAGACGAAGATCGTCAGCAACTCCCCATTCCCTTGAGAATGCCTCAAAATATCCGTCAAGATTGACATCATAACTGTACTTTTCTATCATCCTGAACAGTTCGATAGCTTTTTCGAGGCAGGTTTTATCATTTGTGATTCTGTAGTATTCTGTCAGCCCGTATATTGCAAAAGCCTGGGCATATATCTGTTTTTTACCATCTTTCATTTCTCCTTTATGGTCGAGCAGCCAGAATACGCCGCCATATTCTTTATCAATAAAATGAGCAAGGAGGTAATCCTTTGCCCTTTCAGCAGTTTTCAGATAATCACGATTTTTCAGAACCCTGAAGGCAGATGAAAAGGTCCAGAGAATCCTGGCGTTCAGCACACATCCTTTGTCAGAATCATTGAAAACATGGCCCGAACCATCTATTCTACCATAGAATCCGCCTTCCCTGTCATCAATCATTTTTGTCATCCAGAATGGCAGAATATTATTTACCAGTTCGGATTGAACTTCTGTCTTAAGTGTTTTCAGTTTGTTTGCTGACATTGATTTTATATTTATTTTTTCAACTGCTCACTATTCTTTTTTACCTGAATCTCTTCTGACAGCCAGTTCTGCGCTTATTGTCAGCATTTTCTTTTCACTGAGAGGATAGATAAACATGAAAAATGCTCCCAATAAAGTCCCTATTGCAGGGAAAAAGCTGAGCATCATTTTTATACCTGTCTGAGCTTCTGCAGTTTGCACAACATTCGCCTTGAAACCATAGTATCCCAGCAACCAGCCTGCGAGAGCTCCTCCAAGTGTCCATCCGAATTTTTGTGACATTGATGATGCAGAGAAGACAAGACCGGTAGCACGCCGGCCTGTTTTCCATTCTGAATAGTCTGCCGCATCAGCATACATTGACCAGACAAGAGGAAATATAATACCAGCACTCATACTTATTAAAAACTGAAACACGAATATGAGTGTGATGCTATTACGGTCGAGCCAGTAAAAACCGATACTGAAGACAGCTGCAAACAGCATTGCATACAGGAAAGTGTATTTCTTTCCAATCCTGTCTGACACCGGTTTGGCAAGAATTACTCCGACAATATTGGCAGCCTGTCCGAGCACAAAATAGAGGCTGCTCAGAGTAATGGTAAGCTTGAAAGCATTTATTGTAAATGCACTTTGCCCCTGAATATAGTATTTAAAATAATAGATAGCGGCTCCATCGCGTATAGAGTTAAAAAATATTGCTGCGATACCTGCACCCAGGAGAATGAACCAGGGAGAATTATGAAGAAGGTCGTTGAGGTCTTTTTTGAGAGAAGTTTTAATTGTCACGGGCTTAATGCGTTCGCGGGTCCATGAAAATGTGAACATAAAAAATGTAATTGCAATAATTGCAAAAACCACTGCTGCGAGCTGCCAGCCCAGCTGAAGATTAACACCTCCTTTTCCCATTTTACTGAAGATATCGACGAGCGGCTCTGCGAGTGCGAGCACCAGCAGGCTCCCTCCAAAAGCAAAAATGAACCTGAAAGTAGCCAGACTTGTTCTCTCCTTTCCATCTGCAGTCATTACTCCCATTAAAGATGCATAGGGTACATTTATCATCGAATATACCATCATCATTAGTGAATAGGTAACGAAAGCATATATCACCTTTCCTGATTGTGTAAATGAAGGTGTTGTGAATGTAAGAACACCAATAATTCCAAAAGGTACCGCTACCCATAGCAGGTAAGGTCTGAACTTCCCCCATCGTGTCTCGGTACGATCGCCTAGGATCCCCACAAACGGATCAAAAGCTGCATCCCAAATCCTTGTGACCAGGAACATTGTTCCGACAAGGGTTGCAGAAATTCCGAAAACATCGGTATAAAAAAACATCAGATACATGGAGAATAATTTCCAGAACATGGAACTGGCGGCATCACCGAATCCATAACCTATCTTTTCTTTCAGTTTCAGTTTTTGTAAGATCATAGGGCAAGTTATAAAGTGAGTTAAATATTCATTGTTTTTTATTCTGCATTTCAAAGTTCCTGTTGATCAGTTTTTTAAGAGTTTCAACAGAAGCAGCGGACCGTAATCCATCCGCAGCTGTGTTAAGGCAATAATCGACCAGTTTATCGATTGCAGATACTGCAACGTGCATCCGGGTGTCCGAGGAGGCGTAATAAATAAAAACTGTTCCGTCTTCATCGATAATCCATCCGTTTGTAAATAAAACATTCGAAACATCGCCCACCCTTTCTTCACCTTCAGGAGCCATGAAAAATCCGGCAGGTTCTGCTATCAGCATTGAAGGATCCTTTAAATCAGTCATATACAGATAAAGTACATATCTCAAACCGGCAGCACATCCTCTTACACCATGAGCCATGTGCAACCATCCTTTATCTGTTTTTACCGGATGGGGACCCTCTCCGTTTTTCTGCTCCTTAATTGTATGATAATAGCGGAAGTTAATGATTTTTTCCTCTTTTATTTCAGCATGTGAAATGTCATCTATAAGGGCCCAGCCTATTCCTCCTCCTGATCCGGCATCAATAAAACCGTCCTGCGGACGGGTATAAAGCGCATATTTGCCTTTTACAAATTCAGGATGAAGAACAACATTTCGTTGCTGACTCTTTGTCTTTAGATCAGGAAGTCTTTCCCATGTCTTTAGATCATGGGTCCTTGCAATTCCTGCGGCGGCCACTGCGGAAGAAAGATCGCCTGCCGGAGCTGTCGGATCCTTTCTTTCAGAGCAAAAGATCCCATAAATCCATCCGTCCTCATGCCTTGTAAGGCGCATGTCGTAAACATTTGTATCGGGGTTTTCTGTTTCCGGCATAGTAACCGGGTAATCCCAGAACCTGAAACTATCTATTCCGTTCGGGCTTTCAGCAATTGCAAAAAAAGATTTCCTGTCATTTCCTTCAACACGTACAGCGAGTATATATTTACCTTCAAATTTCAGTGCACCCGCATTAAAAGCCGCATGTATGCCAAATCGTTCCATCAGATGCGGATTTGTTTGGGGATTCAGATCATATTTCCAGAATAATGGAGCATGATCTCCTGTCAGAACCGGATATTTATATCTGTGAAAGATCCCGTTGCCAGGTTCAATTTTTTCGTTTTTGCGGGTTATTAATTTTGTATGCTCCTCTGAAAGGACAGACAATCTTGAATTGAAATCAGTCTCCATAATAAACTCAATTTAATAATAGTCCTTGATTCATTTAATTATTTATTAAAAACTCAGCTTCTATTTCCACCAGCAGGTTATCGCGGCAGATATCAGATTGTATATAGATAGCGGGAACTTCAGGAAATTTCGCTTTGCAAATTGATTTTACTTTTGCAAAATCTTCCTGATTTTTCACATAGACTCTCAATAGGATATAGTTTCCCCATTCTCCGGACCCGGAGGACATCAGGTTGCCAATTCTCTTTTGATCAGTCAGTTTATTAATGTTGTCAATAGTTATACCCGTTTGTTCTTCAATATCTTCAATCCCTATGGTCTCCTGTCCGATAATTGAAGCTGTCCCTGAAACGAATATTGTCGATTTCCGATCACCTGATATAAGAAGCGCACGCTCAAACTGAGGCGGATGTTTTAGCGGATTTCCCTTTCCGATGACGCCCTCCAGAACTTCCTGCCCGTATTCATAGGCGTTTACCTGGTCGGGGTTTTCAATTGGTTTGATCGTAACAGATTCTTTTGTCTTAAGAGCGCAAAAGTCAAGACTTACTCCATCAAGTTTCATTCCGATTCCGGTAGCTGCAGGATACCCATGAATTTTCCGGTATTTTTGATATACTTCATTCCTTATTTCATTAAAAGCCTGGTAATTCTGAAAACCTTTTTTAAGCTGAATGATATTCCCAATATAGTTCCATTGTCGCACAAGATGATCAAATGACATATCTTCAGCATCCAGGATTGCTTTCATCTGATCGAAGGCTGCTCCGGTTGCACTTCCTGTATCCAGATAAAAAAGACCGAAGCCCATACCGCCTGCCCATAGTTCTTTACCGAAATCTGAATTGCATATTACATAGGGTATGGAATTCCAAACCTTTGTCGTGACATCAGCCGAACCAACAAAAGTATACCCTGCTTCAACAACAATTTTCCATGGTCTTTCCGGAGGATGAACTGTAATATTAAAGGCCGGACAAATCTTACCAAAGGCGTTTTGAATAGATTTGCTGATTCCCTTTCTTGTTTTTATATATGTTTCGTTGTCAGGCTGATCTATAAATACATTAAGTTTAACAATCCTGAAGTCTGGTTCCTGACAGTAAATAATTTGTTTCAGGCATTGTCTCCATTCATCACTAAACTCTCCCCTGACTTCGGGCACAAAAACTGAATATTTTTCAATCATAAAATGAATCTTTAAAGCAGATGTATTTATGTTTTTACCAAATATATTAAAGCAGAGACAGGTCTGAGACCTACCTCTATAATTTCATTTCATCTTATATATACCAGGTTCTGCGGCAACTCCTGCAGCTATCGGATTTCCGTAAAAATCTTTGTCTGGCTGAACAAGACCAAAGATAGATTTAAAATCCAATCCTTTATTTTTAAGCGGTGAATCTGGTTCCAGTTTATAGCCATAAAGTTGTTCAAGCTGATACGGATCCGTGATGTCAGTAATCAGAGGACCCTTTAGTTCAGGATCTTGCTGTATACCTGCAAAATGACCATTAATCATCTCCTGACCGGTCTCTTTTGCCCATTCTGCCAGACCAGAAAATTCCATGAATTTATATGAACCTCCGGTATTCCACCAGTCATTCCCAAGAAATTTACTGTCTTTGATATTCCCAATTATAGGGGAATCCGTACCCAGGAAAATATTGTTGCAGAATATAAAGTTTTTATGAGCTGATGAAGTTTCAAAACTGATTAAGGGCACCCTTAAATTGTATATTACATTATTATAAATCAGACAATCAGTCAGTTGATTGCTATCATCAGATCCGTTCCAGATAAAAATACTTCCGGCGCCTCCGGTAGTTTGCGCATCATTTATACTGACACAATAACGGACTATATTATGTGACCAGGCCGAGGCGCCCGCATATTGGAACAATCCGTAGCCGGAGCCCTGGTTTTCATAGGAAAGACAATATTGAATCAGTGAATTCGTAACACCTCCATCAAGGTCAAATCCTCCACCGTCTTTTGCATTTTTTGAAGTTTTATTACGATAGCTGATGCAATACTGGATTGTAATATGATCGCTTTCCCATGTCCAGATTCCGACTGGTCCGTTTCCCTGCCTGGGCATATCCCATCCATTTCCGGTAGCGCTGCAGTGATCAATTGTTACACTGTCCGAGACGCCTACAAGGATACCATTGCCACTGTGATTATTGAGATTTGTCGGATCTCCCGGGTTGTTTTCAGCTTTACAATTCCGAACAATTATGTTATGCGATTGATTTCTAGCCGAGCCCATGATATTAATGCCGCAGAAACCATTATCTGAAGCAATGACTTTTTCAACTTCAGATTGACTGCAGTCATAAAGATCGACTCCTGATTTCTGAAATCCTGCGGCTGTTACATTCTCTATCTTACAGTTCCTTGAATGTGAAATTGATAAGCCATTGGTTCTGCTGCCATCCTTTCTTCCGTTTCCTTTTATATTCAGATCACTAATCCAGATATTCTGACAGTTTTCAATCTTTATAGCTTCGGCATTACCACCATTAATAACTGCCTTGCCATCGCCCCATGAACTGATTTTTACCGGATCCGGATTATTATTGTTGAAACCCTTCAATACTAAAGTCCCGCCATAAATCTGCCCTCCTGCCAGAAAAATGTTTCCAACCTTCTTGTGAAGCCTGAGATTAAGTTCAATAATTGATTTTAAAGGTTTCGTTTGAGTACCGGGGTTACTGTCATCTCCACTCAGTGTGCTTACATAATAAGCACTTTCAGAATTAGAAATGAGTGCAATATTTAACTTTTTATAAGTTCTGTTTGAATTACAGCAAGTTATTAATGTCAATGATAATATGAGAAAAAATGTTATTGATCTTTGCATTTGCCGGCGATCATTAAAATCCATGAATTTTAGAAACAATTTTTGAAGTATTTTATATTTCGTTCAGAGACAAGTCTGAGATCTGTCTATACTGAATTTAAGGAATTATTGTAGAAAACCAGACCTTCATCTGTCCCGGGCCACGATTATTCCATAAGGCGTAAGGAATTAATTTAACAGGTTCTCCGACAGATGTAGGTATAGGTGTAGAGACATGTCTCAGACCTGTCTCTACCTTACCATCATGAGTCTTCTTTGTGTAAATGCCCGTCGTTTTAATAACCTGAGTCCCCTCAAGAAGAGAAGGATCAAATTCTGTTGTGAACGATGCATTTTTCTTTATTGATAAATCCAGTACACTGCCGATATTATCAGGCCATTCTGCACAAAAAATGACAGGGCCCCTTTGAAATGCTATTTTATCCTTGTCTTCCAGTACTTTTTCATCAGCAACAACTTTACGGACAGGCATGGGGAAATCAATTTCGACTCTGTCTCCTTTTTCCCATTTCCTTGATAATAAAGCATATCCGTCAATAATATTAATCTCAGAGTCTTTACCGTTTATCATCAGTTTCACCGGTTCAGAATCCTTGTCGGTAAATTTATATAAACCACCGGGCAATGCCTCATTTTGAGCCCACCCGGGGATTCTGATCTTAAGAATGAATTCACCTGTTTTTTCCGGATTAACTGTAATTTCAACCTTGCCGTCCCATGGGAAATTTGCCTTTTGGGAAATATTTACTTTCCTTTTGCCAACAGATATGACGGCATCATTTGAGATGAACAGATTGACATAAAGCTCTTTATCGGTCACTGCATAAATATAACCTGGAATTGCAGGTACAAACCTTGCAACATTTGAAGGGCAGCAGGCACATCCAAACCAGGCCTGGCGCTTATTCTTACCCTCAGATTCAAGAGGGTTAGGATAGAAAAACCTGTCGGCTGACAACGAAACTCCCGATAGCATGGAATTATATAGAGTTTTTTCAAGGACATCTATGTACTTCGACTGTCCGTGCAAAAGAAAAAGCCTGTGATTGAAGAAGATATCTCCGATAGAAGCACATGTTTCACAATAAGCTGACATATTAGGCAAAACAAATGGCCCGGCAAACCCCTCATTTCCGCCTGAAGCGCCAATTCCTCCTGTCAGGTACATTTTCCCGTAAACAAGATCGTCCCAGATTTTTGAAATTGCATTAAGATAGGCAGCATCATTTTCAATCGCTGCGATATCTGCCATCCCGGAATACATATAAGTGGCTCTTACAGAATGACCGACAGCTTCAGTCTGATCGACTGGTTTCAGGTTAGCCTGATTGTACTGCTGGCCATGAGGACCTCGTATATCGAGAAAAAAACGTGCCAGATCGAGGTATTTCTTTTCACCCGTGACACGGTAGAGCTTTACAAGTCCCATCTCAATAACCTGATGGCCCGGATACACTTTGATCCTGTCATATCCGAAATCTTTATTGACCAGTGCGGCTGATTTTAAAGCAATATCAAGCAGTGTTCTTTTTCCTGTAGCCTGATAGTGAGCAACTGCAGCTTCGTAAAGATGACCAAGGTTGTATAGTTCATGGCTGAGGACAGAATCCATTTCCCACCTGTTTTTGCCTGCCCATTCATGAAGTCCAACTCCTCCATGCGTCTCTGCAATTGTCCGGTTCGTATAAAGATAGCCATCGGGTTCCTGGGCCAGCGCTATTTTATGGATAAGGCTGTCCAGATATAATTCAAGTTTCGGATCAGGAAAAGTCTGCAGGGAATAGCTGGCCCCTTCGATGATCTTATAGACATCCGAGTCGTCAAATGGATATATTGTCTGAAATTTACCCGTGTCGGTACCTGCAGCAATTTCAAAATTCTTCACCCTGCCTGTTGATTCACAGTAACCAAATGCTATTGGTATTGTAACAGTTGCATTTCTCTTTATGCGTGGTGCCCAGAAATTATCAGTAAGTTTTACTGATGTAAATGGTATCGGTTGGATAGGATAATCTGCTCTGTTTGAGGACTTTTTTGCACATCCTGAAAATAAAATGATTAAACCTGTGACTGTAAAAATTGTCCTGAATTGTTGATTCATATATTTCTCATTTTTCAGAGCACCAAATTTATAATATCTAATATGCCTGTATTAAAATTCTGAATCTGTGGCTAATTCTATAGTTTATTTCTATTTTGTAAGTTCCAAAACAACCACTGATTTTGAGGGCATTGTGATACTCAGAATTCCATCCTTCATAGTAAACCCGTTGAATGCAACCGGTTTTACAGTATCGGGACTCTCAAAACTGTTATAAGAATTCATCTGGGCTGCAGTCAGTACCTCGCCTGTAATTTTTTTAAATGAATCGCCTATTACAGGGCAGGTAATAGTAATCGGCTTGTCGGGATTAAGATTTGCCAGCGATATATGCACCTTTCCGTCTTTGTCAACAGATGCGGAGACTGAAATTGCAGGGATCTTCTTATTTCCATAAACATAATCCTCGCATCTGAGGTCAATATTCAGAAGCTTAGCCTCCTGATGCACCCTGAACATTCTGAATACCCAGTAAGTCGGAGTCAGAACCATCTTATCATCTTTTGTAAGAATCACCGATTGAAGGACATTTACCATCTGGGCCAGGTTTGCAGCCTTAACCCTGTCGGCGTGCTGATTAAAAATGTTCAGGTGAATAGCTGCGGTTATTGCATCGCGCATCGAATTCTGCTGGTATAGAAAACCCGGGTTGGTTCCTGGTTCAACATTGTACCAATTTCCCCATTCATCCACAACAAGTCCTTTTGTTTTCTCAGGATCGTAACGATCCATTATAGCTGAATGTCCTTTAATAATATTGTCCATCTGAAGATTTAGCCGCATAGTTTCAAACCATTCTCTCTCATCGAATTTAGTAGCCGATCCCTTAAAACCCCATCCATCGACAACTGAATAATAATGGATCGATAACCCCTGGAACATTGCACGGGTTCCGGCATCTTTCATTAATGTCTCAGTCCATCCGAAATTATAATCTGAAGGGCCGCATGCTACGCGATAGAGCTGATTCCCCGAATAGTTGCCCAGAAAAGTGGAATACTGTCTCATACTGTTAGAATAAAACTCAGCTGTCATATTTCCGCCACATCCCCAGTTTTCGTTTCCGATTGCAAAATATTTTACCTTCCATGGTTTGTCCTGACCATTTTCTTTACGAAGATTTGTCATAGGGCTCACCGCGTCAGAGGTAAGGTATTCAATCCAGTCGGCCATCTCCTTTACTGAACCTGATCCTACATTTCCGTTAATATAAGCATCACATCCCAGAAGCTCAGTGAGTTTCATAAATTCATGAGTCCCGAAAGAATTGTCCTCAGTGACTCCACCCCAGTTCGTATTTATTATAGAAGCTCTTTTTTCTTTGGGGCCTATACCGTCTTTCCAATGATAAGTATCTGCAAAGCAGCCGCCTGGCCAGCGAAGATTCGGCACTTTAATCTCCCTTAGTGCAAACAATACATCATTTCTGATACCATATGTATTCGGTATTTTAGAATCGGGACCCACCCACAGGCCACCATAGATACAGTTACCCAGGTGCTCTGAAAAATGTCCGTAAATATCCTTGCTGATAACCGGTCCGGAATGATTTGTAACTATTATCAGCTGATTAACAGCTGACTGGTCTTCTTTCTGGGCATTTGTTTGAGTCCACGTCAGAAGGAAT
>Ga0209385_1000434_pt1 | contig 16876 bp, 17 predicted proteins | sample NGEPerB_FD_184506 | JGI IMG/M metagenome (GOLD analysis project Ga0209385, IMG submission 184506) | Arctic peat soil microbial communities from the Barrow Environmental Observatory site, Barrow, Alaska, USA - NGEE PermafrostAB12-B... | ecosystem: Environmental > Terrestrial > Soil > Wetlands >... | reverse complement strand
AGCTGCTGAACCAGGGCGACGACATCGCCGAGGTCTGCCGCCAGCTCGAGATCACCCAGTCGACGTGGCACCGCTGGAGGAATCAATACGGCGGCATGAAGGCCAACGACGCCAAGCGCTTGAAGGAGCTCGAGAAGGAGAATGTGCGCCTCAAGCGCATCGTGGCGAACCGGGCCTTCGACAACGACATGTTGAGGTACGTCGCCGAGGGAAAATTCTGACCCCGAACTGCCGGCGTCAAGCAGTTGCGTTGCTTGAACTGGAGTTCGGGGTGTCGGAGCGCAGAGCCTGCGTCGTCATTGGCCAAAGTCGCTCCGCCCAGCGACTGCCCGCGCCGGTCCCTTCTGGTCACGAAGAGGAGATCCGCGCCTTCTTGCGCGACTTTGCCAAGCGCCATCCGCGCTGGGGTTGGCGCCGCGGCCTCGACGCCCTGCGCGACGCCGGTTGGCACGTGAACCACAAGAAGGTCCATCGTCTGTGGCGTGACAAGGGCCTGAAAGTGCCCTACCGCAAGAAGAAGAAGCGCCTGACCGGCGTTGGTGTGGTCGTTGGAGCTATGCGCCCCATCGCCCCGAACGTCATCTGGGCGATGGACTTCCAGTTCGACCAGACGAGCGACCTGCGCACCGTGAAGCTGCTCAACATCATCGACGAGTTCACCAGGGAGTGCCTCACCATCGACGTTGGGAGATCCATCACCGCCGACGACGTCAATCGGTTGGATCAACTCGCCGCCGAACGCGGCGCGCCGTGCTACTTACGGATGGACAACGGGCCCGAGTTCGTCGCGCACGCACTCGTCGACTGGTGTCGCTTCAACGGGGCCGGCGCGCTCTTCATCGACCCGGGCTCACCCTGGCAGAACGGCTGGATTGAATCGTTCAACGCCCGTCTTCGCGACGAGTTCTTGAACGGCCAGCAGTTCGACAGTCTCTTCGAGGCGAAGGTGCTCCTCGGCGACTGGCGACACGAATACAATCACGAGAGGACCCACAGCGCACTTCGTCGACAAACGCCAGCCAAGTTCGCCGAGACCTGCCTCTTCTCCAGATGGATCGAAGGACGCAAGCAGTTCAAATGGCCAAAATCGGTTGCGAACGGCGGATTACCAGTCACTCCAAAGTCAGGAGATTAAACCGCAGTACACGCCAAGGGTTGACTCATACGCTGCAGATCCCGGCGACGGACAGTGATTTTCAGTTGACGGTTACTCCGGCGACGTATACAATGCGGCGAGTTTAATCACGGGGGAGTTTAAATGGAAGGCATTCCAAGTTCATTGGAGGCAAAGGGATTCTTCAAGTCGTTGTACGACTTCAAATTCGACAGCCTGATTACACTTCGGTTGATTCGATGGCTCTACAGAATAATTGTCATTGTAGATTCCATCGCCGCGGTCGTGGGTTTCGTAGTCTTAATGGCTGCACACTCCTCTATTACCATCATTATTGCACTTATTGCGGTTCCAATTGGCTATGTGTTTTCATTGATCTATTGGAGAGTGATGCTCGAACTGGTCATGGTTGTTTTCAAGATTGGCGCAGACGTGAGGAGCATCCGCGAAGGTAAGGAACCAGTGGGTAGTTCCCGTTCCGTACTCCCACCCCCGCCTAGTTGAAGTAGACGATCACGCAGGTCGGGGAGATTAATCCTCATCGCTGGATGAGGATTACCAATATCTCTTCTGTTTCGAGGCGCTCTTAGGGCGGGAGTTGGCGCGGCTGGTTGGCGCCTAAGGGGAGGGTAGCAATGTCAGATCCGGAGGGTTGGTACCCCGATCCGAACAACCAGAATCGCATCGCCTTCTGGACCGGAAGCGCCTGGGATGAGATTCGCGTTTGGAACGGCTCAGAGTGGGTTCTCGCCGACGGTGGCGCGGACACCACTCCGAGAGCAGCTCAGGACAGCGAAGTGTCATCCTCCGAGCCGGAGGTTCCGCCGAATCCAGTAGTCATTCCGCCCTCGACAGACGAGCAAGTTCCAGTTGGAGCTACAGTGCCTCCACCCAGTTCGGAACTTGCGAGTGTCGAGGCACCTGAATCTCCGGAAACCGCGACGCCGGCCGGACCGGATCCGGAGGGTTGGTACCCCGATCCGAAAAACCAGAATCGCATCGCCTTCTGGACCGGAAGCGCCTGGGATGAGATTCGCGTTTGGAACGGCTCAGAGTGGGTTCTCGCCGACGGTGGCGCATATGAGCGTGCGACGTCGAATGAAGCACTAGTTCCGCTCCCCGACGAAGGCTCTCCGATAGTTCCGACGCCCGCGGTTTCGCCCGTCTCTCCCCCTTCACCGCCTTCACCGCCAAGCCCACTTAGTATGCACGAGTCACTCGGTGCGCCGTCCTCGTACCCGGTTGATTCAGTACCTTCAAACAGTACCCAAGCGACACAGTCGGTATGGAAGAGGCCTCTTGTTCTTACTGCGGCGGCGTTGATAGTACTGGCGGCGGCCGGCGGCATACTCCTATTCGGTGGTTCGTCAAGCAGCGCCCAAGCGACGGCGGCCAAGGCGATTGCGGACTTACAGACCGGAAGGTGGACGGCGCTGTGCCAATTGGAAGTTCCTTCTCAGCAATCAAGTTGTCGGTCTAGGGTGCAATCCTCTTTGGAATCGATTGGATCATTCCCGAGGGTAAAGATTGCATCAGTCGTGGCAAGCGGTAATGGTGCGACGGTCACCGTGACATGTAGCGGTGCTCTGTACTGCGCCGATTTTCGTGGTCTGAATTCAACGCAGGACCTCGTTCGTTTGAACGGGACCTGGTATCTCAGTAACAACGTCATTCCGAGTGCCAGTAGTAGCAGTACGACCACGACCACGACCACGTCCACGACGATTGCGGTTACCTCGGCAGCGGCCGAGGCGGCCTCACTGACCAACCTGCTCGAAACGAACGCACAAGATCGCCCGTTGCTCCAAAGTTCAATCAGTGTCATTCAAGCGTCCGTTGGAGGAGGTGCCGGCTGCGGACCTGGAGTTCAAACTGCCGTCACCAACTTGCAGCAGGTCGTGCGCAGTCGGCAGCGCTCGCTGAACGAACTGTCGATACTTCCAATGTCACTCGTTCCAAGCGGTCTACTGGTCCGGGGTGAACTCACGAGCGCTTGGACCATCTCGGAGCGCATCGACGCGGACTTTGAACATTGGGGAATCATCGAGACCAGCGGGAATTGCCGAATAAGTGATTCGAGGGTGTCCACCTACGTGGCGACGGAGACACTGGATCCGCGGTCGACGAGTTTGAAGAACACCTTTGTTGCTTTGTGGGATCCCATAGCCGCCCAGTTCAACCAACCTTCGAGTTGGACAGCGGACCAAATTTGATGGCAGTCGAACGATCGGGCGCTCTTGGGATTCACGTTGAGCATGGACGTGGTTGGATCCTCGTTGAGCGTCCCTCGCCTACCCGGTGTTCAAACAGTTCAGATTGAAGTCCGTGTCTAAAGGATTACATCGCAAGCGCCACTCGTCGGCGAGGCTCACATCGTCATTGCTCATCATTGTCCTATTGATGGTGGTTACAATTTGGACATACTGGGTTGTCCAAAGGGGCTCGGTGACGCCCGCCAGAACCGTCGATACCACGACGACATCATCCAGCACCGTGCCTCTGACGATACCGCCGCAACAACTTCAACTCGAAGCAGCGGTCGCTTCGCTTCTGGAACATCGACAGGGCACCGTTGAAGCGGCGGTGCAGGACGTCGTCTCTGGCGCGACCTGGACTTTCGGTCCCGACAAGCCTCAGTTGGAGGCGAGCGTCGTCAAGGTGAACATACTGGCGGCGCTACTCGCGATGAGCACGAGTACGACTCAGTTGCTCGACGCGCGCCAGAGCGATCTGGCTCGTCAAATGATTGAACTCAGTGACAACGATGCCGCGACCGTCCTTTGGGGCATTGCCGGTGGAAGCGTGGGCATCGGTTCGTTCAACAAGACGATCGGACTCACGAGTACCACCTTGTCGACTTGTGTCAAGTGTCCCGGTTTCCCGTGGCCTGGATGGGGCTTGTCAACAACTACACCGCTCGATCTACTCACGCTTCTGCGGAACATTTTCGTCAGTAGTGCCGTGCTCACGCCTTCGTCTCGACAATATGAAAGGCAACTGATGGAATCGGTAGTTCCATCTGAACGGTGGGGAATCACCGGTGGCGTGCCGGGCAACGTGTCGGTGGCGCTGAAGAATGGATGGCTCCCCTTGAACACTGCGGACACTGATTGGCAAATCAACAGCGTTGGGTGGGTCCACGGTGAGGGGCGCAACTACATCGCTGTACTCCTCAGTACTGGTAATCCCAGCGAGGCGTACGGGATTCAGACTCTGGACGCTGTCTCCTCGTTGCTATGGACACGCTTCGCGCAATGAGAATGGTGTTCACGGACAACGCAAACGCTCCATAAGTTCTGATACGTTGCATGCCGGAAGAGATTTTGAACGAAAGGCGGAAGCGGAAGTGAATCTAGCTTTTACCCGGTGGAATCGGGCCGTAGGGGTACTTGTCTTCCCGCTTGCTTTTTTAATCATGTCGATCGGAATGGTTCAAGCTACGAGCGCAGCGACCCCTTCCGCATTGGTGGTGACGGGTACATGGAAAGGTTCGTACCTCGGATGCGGGCAAGGCCCAACGGCGCTGACCCTCGTGATCAAGGGGCACGGCGGAAATAATCTCACAGCGATATTTGAGTTCCACGCGCTGCCAAGCAATCCCGGCGTGCCAACAGGGAGCTACGCAATGACGGGCCACTACACGCCGACCACCGTCGTCTTGGTTGGGAGTCATTGGATTAAGCAGCCGGGTGGATATCAAATGGTCAATCTGACCGGCCCGCTGCCCAAAGGTGGAAAATTCACCGGGACGGTGGGTAGTTGCACGAGGTTCTCGTTGACTAGATCCTCTAGGAAGTGACCAAGCCCCATGACCCGGGGACGGGGCCGGAGTTGCGATCGCTCACAGTGATCCTCCGCCGACTCTCGAAAGACGTAAAGGCAAGTTACGCTTATGCACTTCGTAGAGGCGTACACCGATCAACGATTCCCTTCCGCTGGGCCCCTTGGCGCGTAGCGCCAAGGGGCCCAGCCCGCAGAATGAGACTAAACACTCCAGGCAACTTGTCGTCGGTGATGACTCGACCACTGAAATCTGACGTAGTAGAACTCGCTGGATGGTGAAAGTCGAATTCGACTAGTTCGGCGACGATTTCTCTCACAAACGACGGGATGAAGTGACGTCAGTCGGAGCGATTTCCTGGACTTTGAAGAGATGCTCAGACGGCAAGAGAGTTACGCGCTGAACGCTGCAAGGCGCAGTTGGTACCTCGCAAACGTGTCCACAGCTGTCCATCGGAATCCAGCGCGGACCGAAATCGAAATTGTCACAAAACTCTTGTTCCCTTTTGCCGTTTCGGAGGTGGTTAATAAGTAGTGGGGCAATTTATTTCCTCTGCGAGAGGAGCTACCGTGACCCGTCGAAAGTCGACCCACGAAGTGGTAAAGGACATACAACAGGCCGGAGGGTGTTCGCACCCCATCCGACTGCGCGGGGAGTTCGTGAACGTCGCGACCGGCGAGGTCTACGAGCGACCTTTGCTGGTCGCTTGCAAGGACCGACGTGCTGTGCTCTGTCCGGCCTGCTCGTATCTCTACAAGGCTGACGCGTGGATTGTGGTTTCGACCGGTCTCATTGGCGGCAAGGGCGTCCCGGCGTCCATCAGTGAGCACCCGCGACTGTTCCTCACCCTCACGGCCCCCTCGTTCGGCACGGTGCACGCGAGGAAGAGTGACGGTTCGTGTCAACCCGGTCGACTGCTTTTCTGCCAGCACGGTCGCTCAACCGCGTGTTCGCGTCGCCACGACGACGCCGACCCGGAGATTGGCAGCCCTCTCTGCGGCTTTTGTTGCCACTTCGTCGACGCGGTCCTCTGGAACGCCGAGTCCTCACGTCTGTGGAACAGGACCTTCGAACAGATTCGACGTCGTCTGGCCATCGCCCTCGGCGTGCTCTTTGGAGAGCTTTCACAGCACGCTCGACGCAACTACCTAAAGGTCGCCGAATTTCAACGACGGGGACTCGCGCACTTTCACGTCGTGCTTCGCGCGGACGGACCGGGCGCGCCGTTCAGCCCTCCGCCGCCAGACCTTTACACCCAACTGCTCGCCAGCATCATCGACAGCGTGGTGAAGGACTTCTCTGTTACCGGTCCCCTTGGAGATGTGTCGTGGGGACGGCAATTCCAAGTGGCGGACGCCTCAGCGCTCAACCGCGACGACCTGCGTATCGCGGCCTACCTCGCCAAGTACGCCACGAAGTCGGCCGATGGTTCGCTGGACTTCGATCGGAGGTTTCACTCTCGAAACGAGATTCTTAACCTCAACGCCCCTGCGCACCTCCAACAACTCGCTCCGACCGCCTGGAGCCTCGCGCAAGATTCAACGCTCGTGCGTTTGAACACACGTGGGCACGCGCACACCTTCGGCTTCCGGGGACAACTCATCACCAAGTCTCGCCACTACTCCACGCGGTTTCAGGATCTGCGAGACGCCCGGGCGGTGCACATGAAGACACCCCACTCGGACGACCCAGTCGAAGGCTCGTTCAGCTACGACGGCCGCGGTTACGACGATCCGCGTGCCGCGACGATCGCCGAGTTCCTGCATCAACTCACGCTCGAAGCGCGCACGTCCGCCAAGAGTGACGGAGCCAATGCTGGAGGAAGTCTGTGAGCATGACGTCAACGCTTGAAGACCATCGTGGCCATCACCAAATACACCACTTCACAACTCACCGACGCATTCAAAAAGTGTGGTGCGCAATTGTCGAGGCACGAATTCATCTGGAGCTTGAGACGAGCCCGATTCGAATCCTTCGGACATCGCCGTTGACCATTATCGGTCGGCCGTCATCGGCATCAATCTCAGTAGAGGATCCTGCATGAGCCAAAGTGAACAGGTCCCGAGAGCGTTGATCAGCGTGAACGAGGCGGCTCGGGTCATCGGCGTCTCGCGCTCCTACGCGTACGAGCTGGTCGCGTCCGGACTCCTCGCCTCCGTTCGATTAGGCCGGCGTGTCCTCGTGCCCGTCTCGGCCATCGACGACCTCATCGCTCAGTGTCGCGTCGATTCCTAGATCCAGCGGACCGGGGATATCAAGAACGTGACTGAGCGTCTCGGCGATGGGTGCGTCGGCCGCCTCCACGGCGTGGGCGTACGTTCGCAAGGTCATCGACGGATTGGCGTGGCCCAAGCGATTGGCCACGGTCCTGATGTCGTGACCCCCGACGATCGACGTGGTTGCCGACCAGTGCCGCAGGTCGTGCAACCGCCGCCTCACGTCGACGCCGGCATTGTCGCGGGCGCGACGCCACCAGGCCGTAACGCGTTCAGGATTGACGGGCTCGGTCCGGGGGGAAAGTATCCACGGAGCTCCGGCACCATGGTCAGCCTTGAGCGATTCCAACAGTTCGATGGAAGCGGCGTCGAGTGATATCACCCGTCGGTTCGCCGTCTTCGTCGGGTCATCGCGCAATGTCGGCCTCCGGGACCCATCGCCGCTGCGGAGGATGGCGATACTGGAATCAATGACCAGGCGTCCGGCGTGGAGGTCTTCCCAGCGAAGAGCGGCCAACTCCGAGCGGCGCGCACCGGTCACCGCCGCCAGGCGCAAGGCGATTGACGCTTGGGGCTCGATACGGCCCGCCGCGACAAGGGACGGCATGCTCGAGAGCACCGCTCGCACGTCGTTGTCGCTGAGCGTCCCGCGGGGTTGGGACTTTCACTTCGCAAGTCGGGCCACGGCAACGACGTTCGTGGGCACCCACCCCCATCGCACCGCCAGCGTCATCGCGGCGCGCAGTACGAGATGCCGATTCCGGATCGCGGCCTCGCCCAGGCCCCGCCGCTCGAGGCGCGTGCCACTGGTCGAAGCGGCTCCCTGTATCGCCGCTCTATTGACGATTACAGGTCTGGGTCCAGCGCGTTCGGAGTACTCGGCAATTAGGACTAGAACTTCAGCAATCTGATCGAGACGCTGGTCTGAAGCCCAAGATTCAGCCTCTCCGCCGGGACCCTCCTCCCCGACCTGATCGCCGAGGCCGTGGACTTAGCCACGCCGCTGGACGCGCAACCGCCAGATGTCACCGGAACGGCTGGGCCTCAGCGTGCTCAAGGTCGAGCGACGCCGGGGCGGAGCCCACATAACGAACTCAGCAATCAGCCCTTCGCAACCATGGAATCGAGTTCTGCGGCTATTTCGCCGGCCCAAGAGCGAATCTCACTCCAGTCGCGCTGGTCGGAGTTGGGCGCCTTGGCCATCCGAACAATCGCTCGCTCAGCAAGGCTGAGATTGTCCCTATCGACTTTGCCGTGAAAGACCATGTGGCCACGAGCAGCCAGAGTCTCGGCCAACTTATCGCCTTGCCGTCGATCAGCCGGGTCCTCCGGTTTCGCCGGATCACCGACGGGTCCGCTCGAGAAGAGCCACACCGGCAATGTCTTGAGACTGGCTTCTTGTCGCGTCGCAAACTCTTTGGCCGGCTTCATCCATTGTCCCAAGTAGATGGCACTTCCCAAGACCACGGCGTCGTAACCTTCGACAGTCTCGAGCTCTTCAACCGAGACCACACAAGCGTCATGGCCATATTGAACTAACTCAACCTTGATCGCTTCCGCGATCTCCGTCGTCGAACCATGTTTCGAGGCAACCGCCACGAGAATCTTCATCGTTGAACTCCCATCGCAGAAACCATCCTTCTTCACAACGTAAGACCTCTGGACGAGTGCCAACTAGAGGCGTAAGACACACTCGATCAAAGGGTTGATCCCGAGCATCGGATGGTCGAACCCATTCCCGAACGCCGTCGTCGGAGGTCGTCAAGAGTACGCGAGTATGAATATCTTCACCGCGGCACCACTTCTCGAAGTAAGCCCCATGTACCTACCCGCCGACGCTGATCTTCACTCCCGCGTGAACGGGATCTTCGGTTCGCCCCGTGCGGAACAATGGTCCGAAGCAGAGCGCCGCAGGAAGGATAAAGGCGACCGCCATGACACTCATCAAGGCGATCGAAGACCACGACGCGGACGGCTGCTTGTCCACGTACATGGTCGCGGACATGCTCACTACCGTGAGCGGGATGAGGGCCCCCCAACCAGCAATGGCGAAGCGTGCCCTCGCGACCCACGGTCGCCCCCGCCACATCCCAATACCAACGGCGATCATTGCCGGGATAACAATGCCGAGATCCTCGAGAGCAATCGTCCAGTAGATGGTTGGTCCGGCAAGGTAGTCCGTGCCCGTCGGCCTCGAACTCATCGCGTCAGCGAGTCCCGGCAGATAGCGGCCGATCACCAAGAACGCGCCGAGCGCAATGAAGAAGGCGCCAGCAATGCGGTCCGATCGCCGCCATGATGCGCCAACGTTGGACGGCTCGAGCTGATTCCAAGCGATCAAGACGATTGTGCCCGCCAAGATGAACAAGGCAATCAAGAGGGGGAAAAGCCGTTCGTTGTTCCCCGGTACTCGCAGGTAATTCGGACCAACGATCGTCTCAGTGACGACATAGAGCACGTAGATGGCCGGGCCAAGGGCAAGCGCGGGTGCAGCCCGATGGCCCCGGGCCGCAAGCAGACCAGTCACGACGCAGAGCGGCGCAACCACGATCAACGAAACGAAGTCGACGCCCTTCAATTGGCTGAGCATCAACTCGGACACTCGGTAATGGACGACTCCTGTGACGAGTGGTCCCAGTAGCACCGTGATGGCGAGACCCGCAGCAAGCGCGAACAGGCTCGCGCTAAGCCATCGATTTCGTCTCATCTTCTTCCTTGGAAGGCAACCATCACTCTAAGCCTGTCACCTCACACGCCGGGGTCGGTAGGGGCAAACGTCCCGCCATGACGCGGATGCGAGTGAGATGTGCCGGCGTCACCCTGCAGCGCTACCATGTCACCCCATGACCAACCACACCTCTGACAGGGTGCGAGTCAGTCGGAAAGTGGTCGAGAGGTCCAATAGGACCTCAGAGGGACGTCAAGTCCCCCATCGCCCACCGCCCCCGGCCTTCAAGTAGTGGTCGATGAGTGTCTTCATCGTGTGGCCCATCCGTTTCGCGATGTTCACGAGCAGCACACCTTTCACCGAGACATGCGCAGCATGGGCCCGACAAGTACTGTACGGCGACCGGCGAGCCACGCCGGCCCTCCCGCACGCGCCCACGCCGTCAAGCCCGTCACCAAGAATGTCACCACGAATCGCGGTGGCCGTGGTGTCCGGGCCAGCCGACCCAACGGCTGCTCCCTCGCCCATGGCTCCGGATCCCCTGGTATCCTATGGTTTAGACCTACCTCAGCAGGTGCTTTGCGACGACTACGCGCTGGACCTGATTGGTCCCTTCGTAGATCTGGGTGATCTTGGCGTCACGCATGAAGCGCTCGACCGGGAAGTCCTTCGTAAAGCCGTAACCGCCGAGCAATTGCACGGCGTCAGTGGCGACGCTCATCGCGGTGTCCGAGGCGAAGGACTTGGCGGCCGCCCCAAGGTAACTCAACTGATTGTCGGGGTCACCAACGTCGATCGTCGCGCACGCGCGGTAGACGAGGGCGCGGGCGGCTTCGGTGCGAATCGCCATGTCGGCCAGCATGAAGCGCAATCCCTGGAGTTCACTGATCGGCGCGCCGAAGGCCTTGCGACCTTTCATGTACTGGCCCGCGTAGTCGATCGCTCCTTGGGCGATACCGACGGCCTGGGCTCCGATGGTCGGGCGGGACCGGTCGAGGGTGTGCATGGCGATCTTAAAGCCCTCGCCCTCCTCGCCAATACGGTGCGTGGCCGGAACACGTACGTCGTTGAGCACGATCTCGCCGGTCGGCGACGCGCGAAGTCCCATCTTGTCCTCGTGCTTGGGGAACTGGACGCCCCAGTCCTTCTCGACGAGGAAGCACGAGATGCCGTGACCGCGCGCCTCGGGGTCGGTACTGGCGAAGACCGTGTAGGTGTCCGAGACGCCAGCGTTGGTGATCCAGTACTTCGAACCGTTGAGTATGTAGTCGTCGCCGTCGCGAACCGCGCGCGTGTGCATCCCAGCGACGTCGGAACCGGCGTCGGCTTCGGAGAGGCAGTAACTCGCCTGGATCTCGCCCGAAGCGATCCGGGGCAGGTACTGCTGCTTGATCTCTTCGGAGGCGAAGTTCATGACCGGCAGCATCCCGAGTTTGGAGATCAGCATCGTGACCGACGTCGACGCGCAGGCCCTCGCGATCTCTTCGGCCATGATCGCCTGAGTGACCATGTCGGCCCCGGCGCCACCGTAGGCCTCGGGCACCCAGAGGGCGGGCAGTTCCATCTCGACGCAAGCGTCAAAACTCAGTTGCGGAAAGGCCTGTTCGTTGTCGTAGCGTGCGGCGTGGGGTTCGATCCGCTGGTCCACGAACGTGTGCATCACGTCGCGAAAGGCTCGTTGCTCGTCGTTGAGGTCAAAACTCATTGCGGTTCCTTGTCGGGTTACTGGTTCGGAGAGTGCGAAGCGCCGCCGGTGCCGGGCACCAACTTCTCCTTGGCGACCCCGTCGACCAGTTGGCGCTGAAGCGCGTAACTGTGCGCGAGGCCGGCGAAGGGTGCCGCCAGGTGATGGTCGACCATCGTCGTGGTGCGAAGTCCGAACAGTCCCATGGCGACGTGCACGTCCTCCAAGATCGGACCGCGTCCGACCAGACTGGCGCGCTTCTCGGCCACGAGCGCAACGCCCAACTCGACGTCGTGGCGGTCGTGTTCGTGTTCGAAGCCCAGTTTCGTAATCTCGCGGTGGGCAATGGTGAGGGCGAATCCCCCGCCGGGAGCCTGGGAGCCGAAACTCGCGCCGGTCGGCGGATGGGCCGAGCGCTGGAGTCCGGCCTTCAAGGGGCGGGCGAGTTCGGGCGTCTGAGTCGTCATGGTCGAACGGACCTCACCGGAGGCGGACACCGGTTGAAACGTGGGTTGGGTCACCACTCGAGACTACCGCCCGGTAGCGGGTCAGACTCTCGTCAGCCAGCCCTCGTACTCGGGCAACTCGCCGCGAACGGCCTGGAAGTACGTCGTCTGGATGGCCTTGGTGATGTGACCCGGCGTTCCGTCGCCGACGACCCGGTCGTCGACCGATCCGATCGGCACGACTTCAGCCGCGGTACCGGTCAGGAAGGCCTCGTCGGCGATGTAGAGGTCGTCGCGGCGCAGGGCCTCGAAGCTCACCGAGTAACCGAGGTCGTTGGCGATCTTCACGATGCTCGCGAGCGTAATACCGCTTAAGGCTCCGGCCTCAGAAGGTGGAGGGCTGATCAGCAGTCCGTCGCGCACGATGAACAGGTTCTCGCCGGTGCACTCGCTCACGCGTCCGTCGGGACCGAGCATGATCGCCTCGTCGTAGCCGGCCATGATCGCTTCGGCCTTGGCGAGGCTCGAGTTCACGTACCCGCCGTTGGTCTTGCTCGCGGTCGGCATGGCGGTCGGACTGTGGCGCAACCACGAGGAGATCTTCATCCGCACGCCCTTTTCGAGTCCCTCGTCACCGAGGTAGGCGCCCCAGGGCCACGCGGCGATCGCGACGTTGGTCGGCGCCAGCATCGCGTTCACGCCCATCTCGCCGTAACCGAGGTAGACGATGGGTCGCAGGTAGCACCCGTCGTTAAGCTCGTTCACGCGCACGATCTGTACCGCCGCCTCGCAGAGCTCCTCCAACGTGTACGGCACGTTGATCATCAGGATCTTGCAACTACGCAATAGTCGCTGCATGTGCTCGCGCAGACGGAAGATCGCGACGCCGTCGGGCGTCTTGTACGCCCGGATCCCCTCGAAGGCCCCCGTGCCGTAGTGCAGGGTGTGGGTCAGTACGTGTACCTGGGCCTTCTCCCACGCCACCATCTTTCCGTCCATCCAGATCTTCTTCGTGGGGGTAAGCGGCATCTACAACCTTCCTAGTAGTTCGTTCGTGACCCCGTCCGTGCCGAGCACGGTGACGTCACCATCAAAGTCTTGCACCGCCCGCGCTATGCGGCGAGCGGCCTCGGTTTCTCCGAGATGTTCGAGCATCAGGACAGCCGACGACACGGCCGCCAGCGGATTGGCCCTGCCCGTGCCGGCGATGTCGTGCGCGGCGCCGTGGACCGGCTCGAAGAGCGACGCGCCGGAGCGCGCCGGGTTCAGGTTCGCGCTCGCGGCGTAGCCAATGCCTCCGGTCACGGCACCCGCCAAGTCCGAGAGGATGTCACCGAAGAGATTGTCGGTCACGATCACGCCGTAGCGCTGCGGGTGTTCGACCAGGTAGATGCACGCGGCGTCCACGTGGTTGTAGTCAACCTCAACGCCCGGGAAATCGCGCCCCACTTCGGCGACGACCCGACTCCAGAGGTCCCCCGCGTAAAGGAGCACGTTGGTCTTGTGCACCAGGGTCAACTTCGGGGTCTTGAGGGCCGCCGCACGTTCGAAGGCGTAGCGCACGCAGCGCTCGACGCCGAAGCGGGTGTTGACCGATCCCTGGGTCGCCACCTCGTGGGGCGTGCCGTAGCGGAGTGTCCCGCCTTCACCGGCGTAGGGTCCTTCGGTGTTCTCGCGCACGATGGCGAACTCACAACCCGGCGCGAGAGAACCCTTCACCCCGCGGAACGGTCGGTAGTTGACGTAGAGGTCGAGTCCGAAGCGGAGCTTCAACAGCAGACCGCGTTCCAGGACCCCGCCGGGGATCCGGGTGTCGCCGATGGCCGGCCCGACGGCGCCCAGCAGGATGGCGTCAAAACCGCGTAGTTGCTCCAACGTGGCGTCGTCGAGCACGAAGCCGTCGTGGAGGTACCGCGCGGCACCCAGGTCGAAGGCCGTCGTCGCGACGTCGACGCCGCTCGCGCGCACGACCTCGAGCGCGGCGGCGGTGACCTCAGGACCGATGCCGTCGCCGCCGATCACCGCGATTCGGTACGTCTGGGGGTTACTCATGGGTACTCTCCATGCACTCAGTTTGCTCGCCCGTGGTGCCAAAGAGCAAACCCGCGAAGGGCATTCGGACCCGCACCGGTAGAATTGGCTTTCTCTACGACTCGAGGTATCGGCATGGCCGGCGAAATCCACCGCATCACCAAAGAGACGCTCGAAAAGCTGAAGGCCGAGTACCACCACCTCACGACCATCGGGCGCACGGAGAACGCCCGGGTCATCGAATCGGCCCGGTTGCTCGGCGACCTCTCGGAGAACGGTGACTACCACGCCGCCAAGGACCACCAGGGCAAGATGGAGTCGCGGATCCGCCAGATCGACAACGTGATCCGCAACCACGAACTGATTGAGCGCGACGAGCACGCGGCACTGGTCCAGCACGCCTCGATCGTCCAGGTCGTCTACGAGGGCGACGCCGATGACGACTTCCAGGAGTTCTTCCTCGGTTCCATCGAGGAGAAGCCCGAAGGCATCCTCGTCGCGTCGCCGACCTCGCCGCTCGGTATGGCGCTGCTCGATCACGCGATCGGCGACGTCGTCGAGTACGAGGCCCCGTCAGGGGTCCTTCGGGTGAAGATCGTGGGACTGCGCTAGACCGTGGCCGGCCAGACCCTGTACGAAAAGATCTGGGACCGCCACGTCGTCGCCTCACCACCCGGCGAACCGACGTTGCTCTACGTTGACCTGCACCTGGTGCACGAGGTCACGAGTCCCCAGGCCTTCGAAGGTCTCCGCCTCAACCATCGGACCGTACGCCGTCCCGACCTGACGCTCGCGACGGCTGACCACAACGTTCCGACCGACCCGATCGCGACGCCAGTAAAGGACCCCGTGTCGCGGCGCCAACTCGAGGCGCTCGACGAGAACTGCAAGGAGTTCGGCATCACGCTGTTTCCTCGCGGGCACGAGAACCAGGGCATCGTCCACGTGATCGGGCCCGAACTGGGCGTCTCCCAGCCCGGCATGACGATCGTCTGTGGTGACTCGCACACGTCAACGCACGGGGCCTTCGGCGCGCTGGCCTTTGGCATCGGGACGAGCGAAGTCGAGCACGTGCTCGCGACCCAGACGCTTCCCCAGCAACGCGCCAAGACCATGTCGGTCACGGTCGACGGTGAAATTCCGTCTGGCGTGAGCGCCAAGGACATCGTCCTCGCGATCGTGGCGCAACTCGGCACCGGTGGCGGCGCCGGCTACGTGCTCGAGTACCGCGGCAACGCCATCCGCTCGCTCTCGATGGAAGGGCGCATGACGATCTGCAACATGAGCATCGAAGCCGGCGCCCGCGCCGGACTCGTGGGCGTTGACGACACGACGATCGACTACCTACGCGGTCGCCCAGGTGTCCCCCAAGGCGAGCTCTTCAACGACGCCGCCGTTCGCTGGCGGAGCTTCGTCAGCGACGACGACGCGGGCTTTGACGCGGCGATTACTCTTAACGCGGCGGACCTCGTGCCCTCGATCACGTGGGGCACCAATCCGGCCCAGGTCGTCGCGCTGAGCGGCGTCATCCCCTCACCGGATGACGCTAAAGACCCTGATCAGCGCGACAGTACGGTTCGGTCGCTCGAGTACATGGGCCTCGTCCCCGGCACCCCGGTACGCGAGATCCCGGTCGACGTCGTCTTCATCGGATCGTGTACCAACTCGCGTATCGAAGACCTGCGCGCCGCCGCCCAGGTCGCGAGCGGTCACCACGTCGCCGAGAACGTCCGCGCCATGGTGGTCCCCGGCTCGCACCGCGTGAAGAAGCAGGCCGAAGAAGAAGGTCTCGACGCGATCTTCCGCGACGCCGGTTTCGAGTGGCGAGAGCCCGGCTGTTCGATGTGTCTCGGGATGAATCCCGATCGACTGCTCCCGAACCAGCGAAGCGCGTCGACGTCCAATCGGAACTTCGAGGGACGACAGGGTCGCGGTGGTCGCACGCACCTCGTCTCGCCCGTTGTCGCCGCGGCGACCGCAATACTTGGTCGCTTCGCCAGTCCCGACGAGGTGAGCGCGTGAAGCCGGTTCGCGTCATCGAGGGCCGCGCCGTGCCACTCGAGCGCGCCGACGTCGACACCGACCAAATCATCCCCTCGGACTGGTTGAAGCGAATCGAGCGCACGGGCTTCGGTCGCGGGCTCTTCAGCGAGTGGCGCGACGACCCCGAATTCGTCCTCAACAAACCGGACTACGTTGGCGCAACGATCCTGATCGCGGGGCCTAGATTCGGGACCGGGTCATCGCGCGAGCACGCCGTCTGGGCGCTGCTGGACTTCGGCTTCGAGGCGGTGATCGCGCCGTCGTTCGGCGACATCTTCCAAAACAACTCCTCCAAACAGGGTCTCGTTATCGTGCAACTCCCGGTCGCGGACGTGGAGCAGCTCAACCAGCTCGTGAAGGACGACCCCTCGACGTTTCTCGTGATCGACGTCGACCACCTGCGCGTCGAGGTGCCCGAGGTCGGCTGGCAGCGAACCTTCGTCCTCGACCCCATGACGCGTGACCGGCTCCTCAACGGCTGGGACGACATCGGTCTGACGCTGCAGCGCGAGGCGGCGATCACCTCGTACGAGGCGACGCGCTCGGCACCCAGCCTCGACGGCCTGTTCGATGAAGCGGGTCACGTCACTCGTTGACTTATTGTCCCGCCGTGGTGCTTCGCTTTGAGTCGCGAGTTGTAGAGTCGAGACCGGAGGAGTACCGGAAAGTCGCGCAACACCAGTGAAAAAGTTTCGTACCGCGGAAATCGCGGTCCTGATAATCGGTTTAATTGTCACCTCCGTCGTGGTCTTGGCAGTGAGTGTGAAGGGCAACGCCACGCCGACCTCGTCGTCCACGACAACGACGTCGCTCGGTTCCACAACGTCGAGCACGTCGAGTACGACCAGCACCACGACGACCGTGCTGTCCCAGACATTGACGCTGCCCAAGAG
>Ga0209385_1000433_pt1 | contig 16877 bp, 12 predicted proteins | sample NGEPerB_FD_184506 | JGI IMG/M metagenome (GOLD analysis project Ga0209385, IMG submission 184506) | Arctic peat soil microbial communities from the Barrow Environmental Observatory site, Barrow, Alaska, USA - NGEE PermafrostAB12-B... | ecosystem: Environmental > Terrestrial > Soil > Wetlands >... | reverse complement strand
CTCTCCTCTCCGATCTCGCCCGCGCGAAGCAGGACGCCAGAACGCGTGAGGAGGTTTTCGCGCGCGAGAAGGAACGCCTCGACCGCGAGGGTGCCGGTCTGAGCGAAATTGAAATGCGGCTCCGGGACGCGGTGGGCCGGACGGGCGTTCCTCTCTCGCTCCCTTTGGCCGAGAGTCTCCTCGCCGTGGAAGCCGGGCGCCGCAAGGCGGTGCGCTTTCGAAGACTTCTCGAGCACGAGCTTCCGGCACGGCGCGAGAGCGCGGGCGAAGGGGAAGCGACGGACCTCGCGTCGCGCCTCGCCGGTCTCGACGAAGAAGGCGCGCGACTCTCCGCGCGCCTCGGGGTCGACCCTCAGGCGCTCGCCCTCCCCGACACTCCGGAGGCGGCGCGGCGCGAGGCCGACGCCGCCCGCGCGGCGATGGCGGAGGCCGAGCGTGCCCGCGCCTCGGCCGAGCGCGAGCTCGCGGATGCCGCCCGCGAGGGTGGCGAGACGGCGCGCGCCGTCGAGGAAGACCTTGCGACCGCCGAGGCGTTCCTCGCCCGCGCGGTCCTATTTCGCGACGCTCTCGATCTCGCCCGCGGCACGCTGGCGGCGGCCGCATCTTCCGTGTACGGCGACTTTCGCCGCGGCCTGCAAAGCGCCTCGCGCGAGATTCTCGCGACCTGGCAGACGCCGTACGAAGCGCTCGAGTTTGGCGACGATCTCTCCCTCTCGGCGCTCGTGCGCGGAGGGCATGTCGCGACGAAGGCGGAGATCCAGTCGGGCCTCTCCACCGGCGCCCGCGAGCAGCTCCACCTCACGGCGCGCCTCGCGGCGCTGCGCTATCTCGGCACGGGTGTATCGGGGGTGCCGCTCCTCCTCGACGATCCGCTCGTGGGCGCCGACGACGAGCGATTCCTCGCCGTGATGCGCTTCCTCGCCACGGACGTCCTCGGCGAGCGCCCGGTCCTCGTCGTGTCCTGCCACGGCTGGCGGCACGAACGGCTCCTCGAGGCGCTTGGGCCCGAGATCGTCCGGAAGCTCGCCCGCGTCTCGCTGGCTCCGTACTCCTCGCGCCCGGGCGCTCCCGGGCCCAACGGGACTTGAAGCGCAGGAGTTCTGCTAAACTCCGCCGGTTCGCCCGGAGAAGCCGGGCGCATCCCGCGGTTTTCCCGTCGCCCCGGTGGCTCCGCGCCGCCTCCGGACGGGCCCGCGTCCGGAGGTTGCGTTCGTGAACAAGCCCACTGGATGGCGCGTCGGCGTGACGTTGGCCGTCCTTCTCGGTTCGGTCGGAGCCTACTGGTGGCGCGGCCACGAGGCGTTGAAAAAGTCGCCGACGGCTCCGCCCAACCCGACGACCTCGGACGTTCTGAGGAGCGGGCTCAAGCTGGGCCTCGACCTGCGCGGCGGCATCCACCTCGTCATGCAGGTCAAGACCGCCGACGCGCTGCGCGTCGAGGCCCAGGACACACTCGAGCGCTTGAAGGACGAGGGCGGCAAGCGCGGCGTGGCGGTCGTGGCGACGGGCCCTGCCGACGGCACGGGCTTCTCTCTCACACTCGACGAGAAGACGGACGCCGCGAAGCTCAAGGATCTCGTGACGAGCGTTCTCCCGCCGAACGCGTGGTCCGTCGACCAGCGCGGCCGCGAGTGGAGGATTTCGTACAAGGACTCCGAACGGATCACGATCGAAGATCAGGCGACGCGCCAGGCCGTCGAGACGATCCGCAACCGCGTCGACGCCCTCGGGGTCGCCGAGCCCGTCATCCAGCGGCAGGGCACCGACCGCATCGTTGTCGAGATTCCCGGCGTGGACGACCCGAGCCGCGTCAAGGAGATCATCGGCACGACGGGCCTCCTCGAGCTGAAGCTCGTGGACGACCGAGGGGGCCCAAGATCAGGCGACGCGCCAGGCCGTCGAGACGATCCGCAACCGCGTCGACGCCCTCGGGGTCGCCGAGCCCGTCATCCAGCGGCAGAGCACCGACCGCATCGTCGTCGAGATTCCCGGCGTGGACGACCCGAGCCGCGTCAAGGAGATCATCGGCACGACGGGCCTCCTCGAGCTGAAGCTCGTGGACGACCGCGGGGGCCCGTACCCGTCCATGGACGCCGCCCGCGGGGCTTACGGCGGGACGGTGCCCGAGGATCTCGAGATCGTCGAGGGCTTCAACGAGGACGCCGACGCCCGCACACGCACTCCCGTCTGGTACGTCCTGAGGCGCGCCGCCGCCGTCACGGGGCGCGACCTGAAGAACGCGCGGGTCGATCGCGACAAGTTCAACCAGCCGGCCGTCATGTTCTTCCTGAATGCGGCGGGCGCCGTGAAGTTCGCGAAGGCCACGGGCGAGAACGTCGGAAAGCACCTCGCGATCGTGCTCGACAAGCGGGTTCAGTCCGCGCCGGTGATCAACAGCCAGATCAAGGAGAGCGGCATCATCGAGGGAAATTTCACGCCCGAGAAAGCCGACGCGCTCTCGCTCGTTCTCCGCTCGGGCGCGCTTCCGGCCGAGATGATCATCCTCGAGGAGCGCACGGTCGGGCCGTCTCTGGGACTCGACTCGATCAAGAAAGGCGTCCTCGCCTCGGTCGTCGGCATGATCTGCGTCTTCCTCGCCATGGTTTTCTATTACCGCCTTTCCGGCTTGAATGCGGTCCTCGCCCTCGTCCTGAACGCGCTCATCCTGCTCGGGGCGATGGCCTACATCAACGCGACGCTCACGCTGCCGGGCATCGCGGGTTTCATCCTCACGATCGGCATGGCGGTCGACTCGAACGTCCTCATCTTCGAGCGCATCCGCGAGGAGATGGACAACGGCAAGGCTCCGAAGGCGGCCATCGACCTCGGCTTCAAACGCGCATGGGGGACGATCGTCGACACCCACGTCACGACGATTTCCGCCGCCCTCTTCCTGTTCCAGTTCGGGACCGGGCCCGTCAAGGGCTTCGCCGTCACCCTCGTCATCGGCCTCCTCGCGTCCGTCTTCACCGCGGTCTTCGTTTCGCACCTCCTCTTCGACCTGATCTACGGGCCGAAGGAGCGCGTCGAGATCCTTTCCATCTGACCAAACTGAGCGGAGAGAACGTGCGCCTCTTCCATAAGACGAACATCGACTTCCTGAAGATCAAGTGGATCTGCATCTCGCTGTCGGTCCTTTCGATCGCCATCGGCACCATCTCGCTTCTCCTCAAGGGCGGCCCGAACCTCGGGATCGACTTCACGGGCGGCGCGCAGATCGTCTATGCGTTCTCGAAGAATCCCGACGAAGACCAGATCCGCAGGATCGTCGAGGCCGCGAACGTCAAGGTCGTCTCCGTCCAGCGCTTCGACAAGCCCGAGAAGAACGAGGTCCTCCTGCGCGTCCCGCTCGAGAAGAAGGAAGGGCGCGACCTCTCGAAGGAAGTCACGACGGCGCTCACGAGGGCGCTCTTTCCGAAGGGGGCGGAGGCCACGGCGTTCGACCTGAACCTTAACGGGGGCGACACGCTTCTCGGGAAGCTGATCGCGGACGACCCCGAGAAGCTCACGGCGCGTCCCAACGCCGACCCCAAAGTGGAGTACGGCCGCGAGGTGCAGGCGGTCATCTCCGCGCGCTCGGAGAAAGGCCTCTTCGCATCAGCGGACGAGGCCGCGAAGACACCGGGCGTGTCACCCGCCGTCGCCGACTGGCTGAGGTCGAAGACGCTCGCCGGCCCATTCACACTTCTCTCGGCCGAGAACGTCGGTCCCCAGGTCGGAAAGGACCTCCGCGAGAAGGGCATGTGGGCGATCCTCTTTTCGTGGGCGGCGATGCTCGCGTACATCGCCTTCCGCTTCCGCTCCGCCTCGTTCGGGACGGCCGCGGTAGTGGCGCTCATTCACGACACGTGGACGACGCTCGGCCTCTGCTCGATCCTGAACCTCGAGATCTCGCTCACGGTCGTCGCCGCGTTCCTCACGCTGATTGGCTACTCCGTGAACGACACCGTCGTCGTGTTCGACCGGATTCGCGAGAACCGCGAAAAGTCGAAGCGCACGCCGCTCGTCGAGCTCGTCAACCACTCCATCAACCAGACGCTCTCGCGGACGGTCCTCACGTCGGTCCTCACGTTCATGGTCGTCGTCGTGCTCTTCTTCCTCGGCGGCGAGGTCCTGCGCGGGTTCTCGTTCGTGATGATCATCGGCATCATCGTCGGGACGTATTCGTCGATTTTCATCGCCGCTCCGCTCGTCATCGTGTGGGAGGAGTGGAAGCAGAAGCGTGCGGAGAAGAAGCCCCGGCCCGCGCCCGCGCCCACGAAAGGCGGCAAGCCCGCGGCCGCGAAGGCGCGCTAAGGGCTAGTCCGCTTCGTTCGCCTCCTCTCCGAGGACGCCCTCCCATCTCGCCACGACGACCGCGGCGACGCAGTTGCCGGCGAGGTTGATGGACGTACGGCCCATGTCCATGAGCTCGTCCACGGCGAGAATCATCGCGACGCCCGCCTCGCCCGGCAGGCTGAACGACGCACAGCCCGCCGCGATGATGACGAGCGACGCCCGCGGCACGGCGGCGACGCCCTTCGTCGTGAGCATGAAGACGAGGCACATGGAGACCTGCTCGAGGATCGAGAGATGCCGGCCCGCGGCTTGCGCGATCGTGAGCGTCGCGAGAACGATGTACAGCGTCGAGCCGTCCAGGTTGAAGCTGTATCCCGCGGGGAGGACGAAGCCGGCCACGCTCTTCGGGACGCCGAACTCCACGATGCGTTCGAGGGCGCGGGGAAGCGCGGCCTCGGACGAGGCCGTCGAGAACGCGATGAGGAACGGCTCGCGGATTTTCTCGAAGAACCGCTTCACGGACACGCGCGCGAGCTTCAGCGCCGGGACGAGGACGATCAGCGCGAAGACGACGAGCGCCGCGTAGAGCGACCCGACGAGCTTCGCGTAGCTGCCGAGAACCGTGACGCCGTGATGCGAGACGGCGCCCGCCATGGCGCCGAACACGCCGAGGGGCGTGAGCGCCATGACGTAGTCCGTGAGCTTGAAGAGCACGGCCACCGCGGACTCGAAGAACTCCACGAACGGCTTTGCGCGGTTTCCGACGTGTGCGGCCGCGATGCCGAGGAGCGTCGCGAAGATGACGATCTGGAGGATGTCCTGCTTGCCCATCGCCTCGATCACGTTCGACGGGAAGAGGTGGAGCAGCGTCTCGACGAGCGTCTTCGGCTTCGCGAGTCCCGTCTCGCCCGTGGACGGGAGCGTGAGGGCGAGCCCCGGCTTCACGAGGTTCGCGAAGGCGAGGCCGATGACGAGCGCGATCGTGGTCGCGACCTCGAAATAGATGAGCGCCTTCACCCCCATGCGCCCGACGGCCCTCACGTCGCCCGTCTTGCCGATGCCGAGGACGATCGTCGCGAAGATGAGCGGTACGACGAGCATCTTGATGAGGCTGATGAAAGCTTTCGACAGGAATCGGAACGTTTCGTCGGCCCACGGGTACGTCTCGGCTGGAAGGAAATGCCCGAGGACGACGCCGAGGATCAGCGCGTAGAAGATGAGCGCCGTCGAGGAGCGCCACGCGGACCGCCGGGCGCTCATGCCTTCTACGCCCCCGCCCGGCGCCGACGCGCTTTCCAGGCTTCCCAGAGGACCGGGAGCGTCGAGACGAAGATGATCGCGAGGATGACGAACGAGAAGTTCTTCTTCACGGCGGCGATGTTGCCGAAGAAATAGCCCGAGAACACGCAGATCGCGACCCACAGCGCGCCGCCGATCACGTTGTAGGCGAGGAAGACGCCGTAGCTCATGGAGCCGACTCCCGCGACGAACGGCGCGAAGGTGCGGATGATCGGGACGAAGCGGGCGAGGATGATCGTCTTTTTGCCGTGCTTCTCGTAGAACGCCTCGGTCTTCAAGAGATGGTCCTGCTTGAGGAAGCGGATCGATCCGTCGAAGGCGCGGGGGCCGATCTTCTTCCCGATCCAGTAGTTCGCGGTGTCTCCGAGGATGGCGGCGAGCGCGAGCGTCAGGAACAGCACCCAAACGTCGAGCGAGCCGAGCGCGGCGAGCGCCCCGGCCGTGAAGAGGAGCGAGTCTCCGGGCAGGAACGGCGTCACGACGAGGCCGGTCTCGCAGAAGACGATGCCGAAGAGGATGACGTTCGTGAACGTTCCGTAGTCGCGGACGACCTCGGCAAGGTGCCGGTCGAGGTGCAGGAAGACGTCCACCAGCTGCTTGACGAGGTCCATAGGGGCTCCTTCGATCGCGCGGAGAATAGCCGGAATGGTCCCTGACCCCCGATAATGGGGCCGGTGCTGCGCTTCGAGGACATCCTCGAGAAAGTCGAGTCCTACCACCCGGGCCTGGACGAGGACCTGCTGCGCCGCGCGTACGTGGTCTCGGCGCACGAGCACCGCAACCAGCTTCGCTCCTCGGGCGAGCCCTACCTCGTCCACCCGCTCGCCGTCGCCATGACGCTCGCCGAGATGAAGCTCGACGACTCGTCGATCGCCGCCGGCCTTCTTCACGACATTCTCGAGGACACGTCGCTCACGAAGGAGCGCCTCTCGGAGCTCTTCGGATCCGACGTGGCCCACCTCGTCGACGGCGTCACGAAGATCGGCAAGTACGCCTACACCTCGAAGGAGGCCCAGCAGGCCGAGACGTTCCGCAAGATGCTCCTCGCGATGACGGACGACCTCAGGGTCATCCTCGTCAAGCTCGCGGACCGCCTCCACAACATGCGAACGCTCGAGCACTTGCCGGAGCCGAAGCAGCGGGCGACGGCCTCCGAGACGATGGAGATCTACGCCCCGCTCGCGAACCGGCTCGGCATGGGAAAGATGAAAGGCGAGCTCGAGGATCTCTCGTTCCGTTTTCTTCACCCCGAGGAGTTCGCCGCCCTCCGGGCAGCCGTGGACGAGCGGATGGCGGCCTCGGCGGCGAACGTCGAGAAGATCCGCCAGGAGCTCGTCGCCAAGACGAAAGCCATGGGCATCGAAGCCGAGATCACGGGGCGCGTGAAGCGCTACTGGTCGATCCGCCAGAAGCTCATCCGGCAGGCCATTCCGCTCGAGCAGCTCTACGACGTCCTCGCCTTCCGCGTCCTCGTGGACTCGATTCCCGACTGCTACACGGTCCTCGGGATCGTCCACCAGGCCTGGCGCCCCGTGCCCGGCCGCATCAAGGATTACATCGCGATGCCGAAGCGGAACTTCTACCAGTCGCTCCACACGACACTCGTGCCCGAACGAGCGCCGCCGTTCGAGGTGCAGATCCGCACGCGCGAGATGGACCTCATCGCGGAGAACGGCATCGCGGCGCACTGGAAATACAAGGAAGGAAAGCCCGTGCGATCGGACGCGCGGCACGAGGAGCACGTCGGCGTCCTGAGGCAGATCCTCGAGACGACGAAGGACGTCTCCGACCCGCGCGAATTCCTGTCTTCGCTGAGGATCGACCTTTACCCGGACGACGTGTACACGTTCAGCCCGAAAGGGGCCGTCTACGCGTTCCCTCGCGGCGCGACGCCGGTGGACTTCGCGTACCGCATCCATACGGACGTCGGGCACCACTGCGTCGGCGCGCGCGTGAACGGGCGCCTCGTCCCGCTCAAGACGCCGCTCGGAAACGGCGACATCGTGGAGATTCTCACGGCACCCTCTTCGCAGCCGTCGCGAGACTGGCTGTCGTTCGCGCTCACGTCGCGCGCGCGCAACAAGATCCGCGCCTTCATTCACACCGCCGAGAAGGAGCAATCGGTCGAGATCGGCCGCCGCCTTCTCGAGCGGGAGCTCAAGAAGTGGAAAAAAAGCCTCTCGAAGCTCCTCGAGGCGAAGGCTTTCGACCCGCTGCTCGCCGACTTCGGTGCCGGGAAGGTCGACGACCTCATCGCGGACGTCGGGTCCGGAAAGGTCGCGTCGCGCGCTCTCGTCGCGAAGCTGCTGCCCGAGACCGCGGCGGCCGCGGGGGCCGTTCCGCCCCCTCCGTCGAAAGTCTCGGCGATCTCGAGCGCAGTTCGGCGGGTCCTGCCCTTCGGGCCGGCGGCGGGGATTCGCGTGAAGGGAGAGAACGACCTGCTCGCGACGCTCGCCCGGTGCTGCCAGCCGGTGCCGGGCGACGACATCGTGGGCTATGTGACGCGCGGGCGGGGCGTGTCCGTGCATGCCACGACCTGCCCAAACATCCGCTCGCTCCTGTTCGACGCGAGCCGCGAGATCCCCGTGGAGTGGGCGACGGCGAAGGACGCCTCGGTGACGGTGGATCTCGAGATCCGTACGGAGGACCGCCAGGGGATTCTCGCGCGGATCACGCAGGTGCTTTCGGCCGCGAACTCCAACATCCGGTCGATCGAGGCCCGCACGAGCCGCGACGGCAACGCGACGATCGAGGCGAGCGTCACCACCCGGGATCGCCGCCACCTCGAGCGGCTGCTCGTCTCCCTTCGCGCCCTGCCCGGCGTGACGGACGTGCGGCGCAAGCTGCGCGACTCGGACGCCGAAGCCGGCTGACGTTCAGGAGGCGGCCCGGGTTGACGATTTTCCGTGCTGTTTTTTGGAGCGGGGTCCGAAAAGCCGCTCCGCGGGAGGCGCGCACGGCTTCGCCCGTACGCTCGCGTTCGCTCCGGCGGGATGGGGCGGACTTATACCAAAAGCGTTGCACAAGAGCAAGGGAAATCTTGCGGGCCTAACGACTTGACACACCTTCGGGGGAACGACAAAATAGGCCGAGTCAATCCCTTTTCGAGTCTCGCCCCCGGAGGACCGGGTCGAGGGAGGGCAACCCTATCGTGCTGTTCCGAAAGGCGAAAAACCTGGTCGGCCTCGACATCGGCTCGTCTGCCATCAAGCTCGTCGAGCTGAAGGAAGGCAAGGAGGGGACGTTCCAGCTCGTCAAGGCGGGCCTCGAGGTTCTTTCTCCCGAGGCGATCGTCGACGGCGCGATCATGGACTCCTCCCTCGTCGTCGAGACGATCTCGCGGCTCCTGGCGTCGACTGGCGTGAAGAACCCGAACGTGGCCGTGTCGGTGTCCGGCCATTCGGTCATCGTCAAGAAGATCATGCTTCCCACGATGCCGGAGGAGGAGCTCTCCGAATCCATCCGGTGGGAAGCCGAGCAGTACGTCCCGTTCGACATCAACGACGTCTATCTCGACTACGTCGTCCTGGACCCGGGCGCCGTGGGCGAAACCATGGGCGTCCTCCTCGTGGCCGCCAAAAAAGAGAAGGTGGACGACTTCAAGAACGTCGTCACGCAGGCCGGGCGCTCGCCCGCCCTCGTCGACGTGGACGCCTTCGCGCTCCAGAACTGCTACGAGGTGAACTACGGAGCCGACCCCGGCCGCGTGGTGGCGCTCGTGAACGTCGGGGCCTCCGTCATGAACGTGAACATCCTCGCGCAGGGGCAGACGGTCTTCTGGCGCGACATCACGTTCGGCGGAAACCAGTTCACGGACGCGCTTCAGAAGGCCTACTCCCTCAACTTCGAGCAGGCCGAGTCCCTGAAGCGGGGCGAGCCGGTTGCCGGCCAGACCGCCCAGACGATCCAGCCCGTCCTCACGGGCGTCTCCGAGGACGCCGCCGCCGAGCTCCAGAAGACGCTGGATTTCTTCCAGGCCACCTCGGGCGCGGATCGCGTGGACTCGATCATGATTTCCGGCGGCGGCGCCAAGGCCGCACACCTCGAAGACGTCCTGAAGGACAAGTTCGGCCTCCCCGTCGAGGTCCTCAACCCCTTCCGGTCGATCTTCACGGACGATCGCGCGGTCGACGCGGCGTGGCTCTCCGAGGCGTCGCCGGCGCTCGCGATCGCCGTGGGCCTCGGCGTGAGGAAGATCGGGGAGTAGCGGCATGATTCGCATCAACCTCCTCGCCGAAGCCCGGCCGCAGCGCAAGAAGAAGGGCGTCTCCGCCCTGGGGGGCGCCGGGCGGCTCAACACGCTTCTCATGGGGGGCGTGATCGGGCTCGCGATTCTCATCGGCATCGTGCATTACTGGGTCCTCCGTTCCCAGATCAAGGCCCAGGAAGAGAAGATCCGGATCGCCCAGGTCGAAGTCGCGCGCCTCGAGGCCGTCCTCAAGGAAGTGAAGGATTTCGAGGCGAAGAAAGCCCGCCTCCAGCGCAAGGTCGACCTCATCAACCAGCTCAAGCAGAACCAGCGCGGCCCGGTGCGCCTCATGGACGAGGTCTCGAAGGCGCTGCCCGACCTCGTCTGGCTCGAGCGCATGGAATACCACGGGCACGCGATCGCAATCGACGGCAAGGCATTCAACCCGCCCGCGGTTGCGAACTTCGTCGCGAATCTCAAGCTCGTTCCCTCTTTCCAGGAGCCGAAGGTGGAATTCACGGCGTGCAGCGGGCCCGCCGGCTCGTCGCTCTACTGCTTCAAGACGAGCTTCGGGTTCTCGAACATCGATCGCACGCAGCCCGACGGCGGCGCCGCCGCGAAGCCGGCCGAGCCGCCACAACCGGCTGAGCCGTCGAAGCCGGCCGGACAGCCGAAGAAGGCCTAGGGAGAGCCATGGCGACGCTCGACCTCAAGCAGCTCGAAGACAAGCCCTGGTATTACGGGCTCGGCATCGGTGTTTTCGTCGCCGTCGTGCTCTACGCGGCCGCCTACTACCAGCTGCCCAACTTCAGCGAGATGAAGCAGACGCTGGAGAACAAGAAGAACGAGCTCGACCAGCTCAACCAGAAGATCACGCAGGGACGGGCCGCCGAGCGCCGCCTGCCCCAGCTGCGCGAAGAAGTCCGCCGGACCGAGCTCGACCTGCAGCGGCTCCTTCAGATCCTGCCGACGGCCCGTAACGCCGAGGAGCTCATCAAGAAGATCCAGGCGCTCGCAGGGCAGGGCGAGTTCTTCCTCAAGAAGTGGACGCCGAAGGAATACGTCAACAAGGACTTTTACGCGGAGTGGCCGATCGACCTGCAGATCGACGGGACGTACCACAACCTCGCGCTTTTCTTCGAGAAGGTGGCGCGGTTCTCCCGGATCATCAACATCGAGGATCTCGTCATGACCGGCTATCCCGACGCGGCCGGAGGCCGCACGCTGGGGGCAAACTTCACGATGAAGACGTTCATCTATCTCGGCGACACGGACGCGGGTGCGCCCGCCGCGCCCGCGCCGAAGAAGGCCGGCCCACCCCCCGCGGGTGCGAAGAAGAAAGGGCTCGAGGGAGAGGAATGAGCGTGCGCCGCCGCTTCGCGGCTTTCCTCGCGGCGATGGCCCTGCCGGCCATCCTCCTCGTCTCGAGCGTGCCGGCGCCGTCGCTCGCTCAGGCTCCGCCCGCGACCGCGGCCGCTCCAGCCGAGACGCCCGCTCCGGGGGCCCCGGGCAAGGTCACCGAGCAGGACTTCACCCCGTCCGTCTACACCTACGAGGTCGGAGGCCGGCGCGACCCCTTCCGTTCGCTGCTCGTGCGCAACCCGTCCGAGAAGGATCGCGTGCGCCCGCCGGGCCTCGCGGGGATCATGGTGGACGAGCTCGAGCTGCAGGGCACGATCAAGGTCAAGCAGGCTTGGGTCGCGATGATGCGCAGTCCGGACAACAAGTCGCACCTCGTCCGCAAGGGGACGACGCTCTTCGACGGCGAGGTCATCGATGTGTCGGCGACGGAAGTGACGTTCCGGCAGAACGTGAACGATCCGACGAACCCGAAGCCGTTCCGGGAAGTGGTCAAGGCGCTCGCACTCCAGAAGAAGTCGTGACCGAAGGGATGTCCATGACGACGAAGCTGATGGGCTCTAGGAACTCGAAGGGCACGGGAGATCTCGTGCCGTCCGGGGGAGGAAGCATGCGGCGGAACCGAAGGGGATTCATGTCCCGTTTCGCGGCGCTCGCGCTGGTCGGCCCCGTGCTCGGCGGCTGCGCCTCGCGCAACGACCGGGTCACCGCGGGAAACCCGTCCGCAACCGGCGTGTCTGCAAACGGCGTTGCGCCTGCCACGCTCACGGGAGCCACCCTCCTGACTGACGGGGAGACGCCGCGGCTGCTCCTCAGCGGCAACGGTCCTCTCTCCCCAACGCTCTACAACCGCGAAGGCTCGACGAAGGTCGTCGTGGACATCGCGAACGCGGTCGTGTCCCCCGGCCTCGAGCCCCCGCGCGCGGACGGCGTGATTCTGTCGCGCCTCGACATGAAGTCGTTCACGGAGATGGGCAAGCCCCACATTCAGTTCGAGCTCACGGGGCGGTCGCCGCTCGAGCCCGCCATCACCTCGGAATCCGGCTCGCCGGCCATGGCGATCGCGCTCGGAAAGGCCGCGACCGCGACGACGATGGCCTCCGCGACTCTGCCGGCGTCGGCCCCGCTCGCCGCTGGTCCGGCAAAGGCGCTGGAGCCGGCCCCGGCCGAGCCCGCGGTGAAAGTCGAAGACGTTCCGGCTGCCGTGAGCGCCTCCACTGCGTCTTCCATGAAAGCCTCCATTGGCGCTTCGGCGGCGGCTCCCGCTCCCGTAGCCGCCGGAGCAGACGCCCCGCCGGTGCCCGTCCGTCATGCCGCCGCCGGCCGCGCCGCGACGCGCCTGTCGGGAGTGAGCGTCCAGGTTTCGAACGGAAAGCTCGTCGCGACGCTTGCCGGCAACGGAAGCTTCGCGTACGAGACGTTCGCTCTCGAGAACCCGCCGCGCTACGTCGTGGACCTTCCGGGCGTCCTGCTCGCGATGTCGAAACGGGCACAGGACGTCAAGCACTCCACCGTGAGCCGCGTGCGCGTCTCACAGTTCAAGACCGGGGCCGAGCCCGTGACGCGCGTCGTTTTCGACCTCGCGTCTCTTTCCGAGCCTGCCGCGAAAGCCTCGCCCTCGGCGCTGGCTCTCGTGTTCATGAGCGCCTCCGCTGCGTCTTCCATGAATGCCTCCGCTGGCGCCTCGGCCACGGCGGCCATGAGCGCCTCCAATGCCTCCGAACCGCAGCCCGCGCTCGTGCGCGCCGCGCCCGAGAAGGTCGCGGCCACGCCGCCGGTGCCGGCCGCCGCGTCGTACGAGAAGCACGAGATCGACGACCCGAAAGAGCCGGTCGTGAGCGAGGGCCGCGCGCTCGACGTGACGACATCTTCATCTTCGGCAGGGTCTTCGGCCCAGGCCAGCGCGGCGGTCCGAACGGCGGCTCCGGCTCCTCTGGCTCCTCCGGCGGCCCCGGTCGCCGTGGCAACGGTTCCGGCCCCGAAGTCCGAGACGACGCATCTCGTGCAAGCGTCGCCCGAGGTCCATGAGGTCAAGGCTCCGCCCGCGGCACCCGCCAAGTCGGTCTCCGCCGAGCCTCGCCGGAAGAAAGTCGTGACGGCCGAGGACAAGGCCCTGATCGAGGCGGCCGAGGCGCTTCTCGTCCAGCAGGACAGCTCCTCGCGCCCGCACGAGATCGCGAATCCCTACGAGACGCGTACGCTTGGTGCCGGCGACAAGCAGTACACCGGCGAGCCGATCACGCTCAATCTCAAGGACGCGGACATCAAGGACACGCTCCAACGGTTCAGCGAGCTGACGCAGCTGAACATCGTCCTCGACCCGGACGTGCGCGGAACGGTCACCGTGAGCCTGCAGGACATCCCCTGGGACCAGGCGCTCGAGCTGATCCTCAAGATCAACCAGCTCGGGTACGTGCTCGAGGGGAACATCATGCGGATCGCGTCCACGACCAAGCTCACGCAGGAGGAGAACTCGCGGCTGCAGTTCCTCCAGGCGCAGGACAAGAACCGCCCGCTCCGCACGGTGCTCCAGAAGATCTCCTACGCGAATGCCAACGAGATGGCGGCCACCGCGCGCAAGGTCATGTCGGCACGCGGCGACATCTTCATCGACACGCGCTCGAATACGCTCGTCATCAAGGAGCTGCCTGACTACCTCCCGACCGTCCTCGATCTCATCAAGAACCTGGACGTCGCGAGCCCGCAGGTCATGATCGAGGCGCGGATCGTCGAGGCGAACCGCACGTTCTCGAACTCAATCGGCGTCGTGTGGGACTTCAACGGCGTCGCGGGCGCCGCGACGGGCAATACGACGGGCCTCGTCTTCCCGAACTCGGGCTCCGTCGCAGGCAACGTCTCGCTCCCGAGCGGCGCGCCCCAGGTTCTCTCGCTCTCGCTCGCGAACGTCCTCAACACGTTCAATCTCGACGCGGCGCTTCACGCGGCCGAGTCGCGCGGCCTCGTCAAGGTCATCTCCACTCCGAAGGTTCAGACGCAGACCGGCGAGGAGGCCTCGATCCAGTCGGGTTTCCAGATCCCGGTCCAGACCACCGTGAACAACACGACGTCGGTCCTCTACATCAACGCGACGCTCCGGCTGGACGTCACGCCGCAGATCACGAACGAAGGCACCGTCATCATGAACATCACGATCCAGAAGCGTGAGCCGGCGGTCGGCATCAACATCGCGGGAGGCCAGAACATCCCGCTCACGACGCGCGATGCCAAGACACGGCTCATGGTGCGCGACGGCGGCACGGCCGTGATCGGCGGCATCTTCAAGATCACCACGAACGACGGGCAGTCGATGATCCCGGGCCTCTGGAAGATTCCGATCCTGGGCAACCTGTTCCGGAGCCGGGACCAGACCGAGAGCACGGACGAGCTCATGATTTTCATCACGCCGCGGATCATTCGGTGAGGAGCGAACTGATGAAGAAACGCTTTTTCATTCTCGCCGCCGTTCTCGCCGCCGTCACGGTCGCCGCGCTTCCCGGCTGCTCGACGAACACGCAGGGCGACAGCGCCTCACCGGTCTTCCTTGCGGGCGATTTCGAGCTCCTGCCCGCCGGCAAGTGCGTGAACGACACCACGCCCCTTCAGTTTTCGACGACCGTGCTCCGGAATCGCCTCAAGAACCCGGTCGTGACCTCGACGCAGTTCCTCGACGTGCAGGTCGACCAGTACATCGTCGTCTGGACGCGCGTCGACGGCGGGACGACAGCCTCGCCCTCGCAGACCTTCCCCGGCGACTTCCTCGTCCCTCCGAACGGGGAGTCCACTCTGACGAATTACATTTACATGTCCTCGGACGACCTCATCCGGCCGCCGCTCGACCAGCTCTTTCCGTTCAACGGCGGCATCGACAAGGAGACGGGAAAAGCGGAAATCCGCCAGGCCGGAAACGTGACGTGGTACGGCCACACGCTTTCGGGGCAGCCCGTCACCTCGAACGTGGCGACTTTCGGCATGATCTTCACGTATTGCGGGTCCGCCGGGCGCATCGAGGCCAAGCGTGCCCAGTGACGAGGTGACTTCCATGCGACGTTTCCAGATTCCGCACGCCGCGTTGGTCGCGGGCCTTGCCGTGCTTCTCGGCGGCTGCTCCGGAGAGACGCCGACGGCGCCGTCTTCGAACAGTGGAACCGGCAACGGCAGCGGCAGCGGCGGCTCGTGCACGGTGCTCGTCTCGATGTCGGCCACGACGCAGAGCCCCCTCGTCGGGACGGCTTCCATCGTGAGGGCCACGGTCACGCGGGCAGGCGTTCCGGTTCCGGACGGCGGCTCCGTGCAATACACGACCGATCTCGGCTTGTTCGAGGAGAACGGCCTCACCACGATCTCGAAGACGACCGTCGGCGGCGTCGCCGACGTGACCGTATTCTCCGCGAACGGCGGTACGGCGCACGTCAAGGCGGTCTTCGACTGCGCGAACGCGCAGATCAATCTGCAATTCGGCGGCGTTCCGGACACGGGCCCGTACATCTCGTCGCTCACGCCGACGACCGGTTCGTGCGCGGGAGGCGACACGGTCACGATTCTGGGCGGCCGCTTCGGAACCGGGACCGCCGACGTCTTCTTCGGCGGCGTGAGGGGCTCGATCAAGGGCGCCGTCACGAACACGCAGATCACCGTGACGACGCCGGCTCACCCGCTGAAGAATTCAGCCGTGCCGGAAACCGTGAACGTCGTCGTGGTCGTGAACGGATTGACGTCCCCGCCATTCCAGTTCACCTTCGCGTGCATCCCCCCCGGCCTGCAGATCTTCCTTTCGTCGATCAGCCCGACTGCCGGCTCTCCGGCGGGCGGGGACGTCGTCCAGATCTTCGGCGGCCACTTCGGCACGAACATCGCCACGACGCAGGTCACGTTCTGCGGCGCGTCGGCGCAGATCACCGCGCAGACGGACCAGCAGATCACCGTGACGACGCCCCGGCACGTGCTGGCGAACCCGGCCATCTCCGAGACGTGCGACGTCTCGGTCCGGCGCGACATCGGCCTCGTTTCCGAGAATTCCGCGACGCTCCTGCAGGCTTTCACGTATCGCGGCAACGGGTCCGGCACGACCTGCAACACGGATCCGACCTTCTTCATCTCGAGCCTCACGCCGAACACCGGCCCGCCCGACGGCGGCACGGCCGTCACCCTCATTGGCAGCGGCTTCGGCTCGACCGCCTCGCTCATGCGCGTCGACTTCGGCGGCACGCCGGCGACGATCACCGCCATCTCGTCCACGCAGATCAATGTTTCGACGCCCATCCGCACGCTCGCAGACCCGAACAACCCGGAGACGGTCGACGTCACCGTGACGGATCTCGGCAGTCCGACCCAGCGCTGCGCGCGTCTCGGCAGTCCAGCCCAGCGCTGCGCGCGTGTCGTGAGCGGCTTCACGTACACGGCGGCGGCTCTCACGCCGACGATTTACTCCGTTTCGCCGAGGACGGGCCCGAACGACGCGTCGACCAGGGTCTCGATTTTCGGCACCGGCTTCCAGTTCCCGATGCAGGTCTTCATGACCAACGGCACCTGCGGCGCGCAGCGCGTCGAGGGCTCGGTCGCCAGCATCACGCTCAACACGATCGTCTTCGGGACGCCGATCGCAACGAACAACGTCTGCCTCCTGAACCAGCTCGTCGACATCGTGATCGTGAACCCGTCGACGGGGAAGACCGCGTCGTGCACGGCCTGCTTCAAGTACTACGCGTGCCCGACCGTCGGCAACGCGTCGCCGAGCGTGTCGAACGGCACGGTC
>Ga0209385_1000432_pt1 | contig 16924 bp, 8 predicted proteins | sample NGEPerB_FD_184506 | JGI IMG/M metagenome (GOLD analysis project Ga0209385, IMG submission 184506) | Arctic peat soil microbial communities from the Barrow Environmental Observatory site, Barrow, Alaska, USA - NGEE PermafrostAB12-B... | ecosystem: Environmental > Terrestrial > Soil > Wetlands >... | reverse complement strand
GCATATTAGTAATCTACCAATAAAATATGAATTAAGCCCCCTTCAGGGGGCAGGCAATGCATTAGCATTGCCGGGGGCCCCTATTTTACGAATACCTTATATCCCCAGGGATTAAGTGTAAGGTTTACACTTAATGGAAGGGATGTCTTTTCACCTGTGAAATATTCCGTGTAATCTCCTTCGAGACCTTTAAGATCAGGCTTGAATGAAACGCTTTTTTTGGTAAGGTTAAGAAAGACAATGACCCTGTTCCCGCTCTTCTCCCTGTAATATGCGAACACTTTATTATCCCTGTTTGTATTGACCTTAACCATCGGGCCGCCGAAATCGCCGTTCCAGAGTGCCTCATTCCCTTTTTTCAACCTTGTAAGGCTCTGATAAAAACCAGTGAGGTCGCAGCTGTCCCATACAATTGGATCCCTGACAAAAAACTTCAGTTTCTTATTAAGGCAATCTTCCTGTCCGCTGTAAATAAGAGGAACAGCCTGGTCAGTGAAGATCATAGTGGCAAACATTTTCTGAGCGTCGCCCATCAGAGAATCTATTGTTCCTGCCCATGAGTTTTCATCATGGTTAGTAAGGAACTGAAGACGATATGTGTTATTGGGATATTTGGTCCATTCCTTATTAAAATATTTTGCTACTGCATTTGCGCTGTCTTTGCCCTGGGCCACGCTATTCATCAGGTGATGAAGCTCCCATGCGTAATTCATGTCAAATCCCTTTTCAAGATAATTATAAGGTTCCTCTATTTCAGCCAGCATCAGGACAGGCTTAATCGTGTTAAGTTCTGTTCTTGCTCTTTCCCAGAACTCCCTGGGAGTGTTATGCGGATGATCGACACGGAAGCCGTCGACACCCATTTTAACCCAGAACGACATTGCGCTTATCATATAATCCTGAAGTCCTTTCTTCGACCAGTCTAGCTGAATAACGTCAGTCCAGTCCGTTCCGAGAGGAGGCGTGAATTTGCCCGTCGAATCCTTCATGTAATAATCAGGATGCTCGGCAGCAAGAGGGTTATCCCATGAAGTATGATTCGGCACCCAGTCGAGCATTACATGCATTCCAAGGGCGTGTGCCTTATCCATAACTTCCTTAAAATCTTCGATCGTTCCGAATTCGGGGTTTACATCCATGAAATTCCTCACTGAATAGTAACTCCCCAGTTCACCCTTCCTGTTGACGATGCCTATCGGGAATGTGGGCATGAACCATAATACATCGGCCCCGAGGGCTTTCAGCCTCGGCAGGTGCTCCTCAAATGCCTTTAATGTTCCCTCAGGAGTATATTGCCTTACATTCACCTCGTACATTACGATGTTTTTCGACCATTCCGGATGGACTACCTCCGATACTAGCGGCTTGATCTCCTTCTTTTTTCTGAAGAGAGTGCATCCTGCTATTAAGATCGTAACAGCCAGGATAAGAGTTAACAGACTAACAGGCAGTTTTTCCATGGTTTCAGGGTTGAGTTTATTATTTTTCTATCGGTATGTTTTCTTTTCCGGAAGCAGGTATGCGGTAATTCTTCGAATATACCATTATCTGCAATGTCTTATCTGACATATTCCGGACGGTAATTTCCTTATGAGTCACTTTTACTTCGAAGAGTATTCCCCTGAACCTGGCATGGAATAAATACGATTTCCACAGATCCGGTATCATCGGGTGTATCTTCACTTTGCTGTCGAGTATACGCATGCCTCCGAACCCTTCGACAATAGCAAGCCATGTTCCTGCCATGCTTGTTATATGCAGACCATCTCCGACTTCATTGTTGTAATCATCAAGGTCGAGGCGGGCAGTCCTCAGGTAGAGCTCATATGCTTTGGCAGTATTCCCGATGCGAGATGCAATGATCGAATGAATGCAGGCTGATAATGATGACTCATGAACTGTCATAGGTTCATAGAAATCAAAATTTCGCCTTATAGTTTCAACGTCGAACTTATCTTCAAAGAGATATAGTCCCTGCAGCACGTCGGCCTGTTTGATAAAACACGAGCGGAGTATCCTGTCCCATGACCAGTGCTGGTTAATGGGACGCTCTTCAGCCGGGACCTTATCGGCAGCCATGAGTTCCTTATCGAGGAATCCGTCCTGCTGAAGGAATACTTTACGGTCGCTGTCGAAAGGAAGATACATTTTGCCAATGACCTTCTGCCACCCTGCTGATCCTTCTCAAAATTCAGGCCGGTTTTAGCGGTAATCTCACTGAATCTCTGAGGGTTATCTATCTTAAGCTGCTCAAGACAGCTCAGCGTATACGTTAATGTCCAAACGGCGAGCGTATTCGTGTACCAGTTATTGGAGACATTATTCTCATACTCATTGGGACCGGTGACACCGAGTATCACATATTTCTTCCTGTAGTCTGACCAGGTGGCTCTCTGTTTCCAGAACCTCGAAATGCCAATCAGAACTTCAAGGCCGTAATCGGCCATATAATAGATATCGCCTGTATGCCTTATATAATTGTAAATAGCAAAAGCAATTGCGCCATTACGGTGTATCTCTTCAAAAGTTATTTCCCACTCATTATGACACTCCTCGCCGTTCATAGTTACCATCGGGTAAAGAGCAGCCCCGTCTCTGAATCCAAGCTTGGCGGCGTTTTTAATGCTGGCATCCAGATGCTTGTACCTGTAAAGGAGAAGATTTCTTGCTACTTTCTGATCCGCTGTTTTCAGGAAGAACGGAAGAGCAAAGGCTTCGGTATCCCAGTAGGTGCTTCCACCATACTTTTCTCCGGTAAATCCCTTTGGCCCGATATTGAGCCTTTCATCCTTACCAGTATAGGTCTGGTTAAGCTGAAAAATATTGAATCTTATTGCCTGCTGGGCGGCAAGGTCGCCTTCTATTACAACATCTGAATATGCCCATATCTTTCTCCATTCAGCCTTATGGTCGGCAAAGAGCTTGTCGAATCCCGAGGCAGAAGCTGCTCCCAGCCGCTTTTTGACATCGCTCATCAGAGTATCTTTCGAATTATTCAGCGAAGAAAGCACGGAGACATACTTGATCATTATCAGTTCGGTGCCTGGCTTTATTTCAGTGAGATATGTGCTGGCAACATATTTCTCGCGATTGGTTACAGCTGGTTTTACTGTAACAGCCTTGCCGTTGCTGGTCAGGCTGCATGACATCCCAGTTGCGACATGGAAGTCTGTTTTCATTGTCCTCGAGATGATGATCCCCGTACCTGCAGATGAATTCCTTTCAACCTCAGTCCAGAATTTTTTTCCGTAATTGGCATCTTCATTCCTTACATCGGAATCAATGTAGGAATTGAACCCGATAATCCCGTCAAGATCCGTGGATTTAACTGAATACCTGATAATTCCCAGGTCGGGCTCCGACATACTAAGGAACCTCCTGATGTTGAATTCGAGAGTCTTATTCTTTGGAAGGGTTATTTTGAAGCTCCTGTCAAGGAAGCCTTCCTTCATGTTGAGAGTTCTTTTGAATGAGATGATCCTTGCAGTGGCAAGGTCGACAGGCTGACCATTAACAGTGATATCAATTCCTATCCATTTCGGAGCATTCAGAACTTTTGCAAAGTATTCCGGATATCCGTTCTTCCACCATCCGACACGGGTTTTATCAGGATAATAAACCCCGGCAACATAGGTTCCCTGGAGGGAGTCGCCTGAATATTGCTCCTCAAAGTTGGCCCGCTGGCCCATATAGCCATTCCCAATCGAAAAGATGCTTTCAGATTCCCTGTTCCTGTCGGGGTGAAATCCCTCCTCGATTATTTGCCACTCATCCAGTTTATAACAACTGTTCATATTTTTGCCTTTCTTTCAATTTCCTTCAGTTTTGCAATATCCATAAATGCAAGTCCCGGCACCACAAAATGAGACTTAGTAAGAATTTCCCCGGAACCTATTCCCACGCATAGCATCCCGGCATTCAGGGCAGCTTCGACACCTGCAACAGCATCCTCAAAAACAACGCAGAACCGGGGATCAGTATTCAGCATTTTTGCAGCTGTTAAAAATACTTCCGGATCAGGCTTAGCCTTGTGTACTATATTACCATCGGCTATAGCGTCAAATAAATTTCTCATGCCTACACGCTCCAGGATCAATGGTGTGTTTCTGCTTGCCGATCCTAATCCTATTTTAATACCGGCTTCCCGCAGCTCATTGATGAATTCGATGCTTCCGGGAAGTATTTCATCCGGTGTCATCTTTTTTATGTAATCGACATACCATTCATTTTTCAGGGCAGCATATTTTTCCTTTGTCCTGTCGTCGGGATGCATATTCCCAATTTCGAGAATTATATTGAGAGAGGCCATCCTGCTTACGCCCTTCAGTCTTTCATTATCCTTTTCAGTAAAATCAATTTTCAGCTGATCGGCAAGCCGCTTCCATGCCAGGTAATGATATTTGGCAGTATCAACGATTACGCCGTCGAGATCAAAAATGCAAGCTTTCAGATCCATACCTATTTCTTGTCGTCAACGTCCTTTACAAATTTCACCATCAATGCAGCAACCAGCATTGAGATACCTCCCGATATCAGAGCATTCATCGTATTGCCTTCGAAGAGGTGCTTTACCATGCTTCCAAGTATGCTTGCTGCAAGAATCTGCGGTATAACGATGAAGAAATTGAATATGCCCATGTAAATACCCATCTTGTTTTGCGGAAGAGCCCCGGTTAGCATAGCATAAGGCATTGAAAGTATGCTGGCCCATGCGATGCCTATTCCGACCATAGGGAAGATCAGCATCCACGGTGTGCTGATGAGGCTTATTGAAATAAGGCTGATGCCCCCGATCACAAGACATATTGCGTGTGTTATTTTTCTCGAAGTAAATTTTGCCATTACGGGAAGAAGAAAGGCCATTACTGCTGCAAATCCGTTATAGATGCCAAATAAAAAGCTAACCCAGTTGGCTCCTGTATTATACTGCACCGAGGTAGTATCGCTTGTACCATAAATATGTGAGGTTACTGCTGAGGTTGTGTATATCCACATTGAAAAAAGTGCGAACCATGTAAAAAACTGAACGACGGCAAGCTGGCTCATGGTGGAGGGCATATTTTTCAGATCGGTAAGTATTGAGTTAAGCCCGTTACTGCCTTTGCCGGCAGATTGAAGCATCCCTGAAATGATCTGTAAAAGCCCGAATAATGCAATACCTCCGGTAATTACATACAGTTGCTTTTCGAGATTGACTTTTGTAAGAATGAATGTAAGTGCCAGGCCGGCTGCAAGCCATATCAAACCCGGTCTGTAAAATTTTGTCTTACCCACAGTAAGCTCTGCTTCGGCAGCCGCAGCATTGGCAGCGGCTTGCGTTTCTCCCCTTGCAATTCTTTCCCCCTCTTCAAATTCTTTCAGCTCGTCGGGTGAGTATTCCTTTGTACGAAGGACGGTCCAGAGAACTGCAAGCAAAAAGACGCAGGCACCTATGTAAAATGACAATTTTACATTAAGCGGAATCAGCTTGCCCGGTGAGGGTTCCGAAGATACATGCAGCCAGTTTGCCAGTATATATGGAAGAAAAGAACCTGCAACTGCACCTATCCCTATGAAAAAGGTCTGCGTTGCGAAACCCCTTGTTCGCTGCTCTGTAGAGAGCATGTCACCGACGAATGCCCTGAAAGGCTCCATTGAAATATTGATGGAGGCGTCCATGATCCATAAGATCCCTGCAGCAACCCACCATGTTGGTGAATTTGGCATAAGAATAAGTGCAATCGAGGCAAGTATTGCACCAGTCAGAAAATATGGACGGCGACGTCCGAACCGGTTCCATGTTCTGTCACTCAGGTGACCAATAATAGGCTGCATGATCAGTCCCGTTACCGGGGCTGCAACCCAGAGAATAGGAATATTATCAATTTTGGCTCCCAGCGTCTCGAAAATCCGGCTGACATTTCCATTCTGAAGGGCAAATCCGAACTGGATTCCCAGGAATCCGAAACTCATGTTCCATATCTGCCAGAAATTTAAACGTGGTTTTGTTCTTGCCATAGTTTCTCTTGTTAAAAAGGAAAATCCCCTGAAATATTCTGAACTGTATCCAAAAATATATAAAATGATTGTCAATAAAAACTGCGTATGTCATTTATTTTCACGCAGATTCGTATTGATGTGAAGTAAAAAACAAGTGTGACTTTGTTTCAAACGTTTTCTGAAAAAAACGCAAAATAGAAGAGTGAAGAAAAAATAGTTTACTGAACCAGCGTAAACTTGAGGCTGAACCCGAAATCGGTGTTGGAAGTAGGAAAAGTTGTTGCCACAAACGGGTTATTCATAGTATGATCTGCAAATATCTGAAGATTGAACCTGTCGCTCAGAATATAGTCGGCTGTAAGTCCGGCAGAAAACACTTTAGACCCTACAACCGGCTGGTTTACATCCTCTACAAGCTTCCTGGCCAGAGTCTTATTGTCGCGAACCGAGAGGTCAAGCCGCAGGTTAAGATCGCTCTTGAAAGCTTTTTGCCCTCCTCCTGTCTTGACGATTATCTGTACATTGTCGAACCTGTAGCCCGCTCCGATAACAAGCTCATTTGAACGTGCATCAGCTATCTGGTTGCTCGACAAGTTGAGAGATACTGTCCGCGATTTCTTCCATTCGAATCTGGTCGTCAAGCTGTTCTTCCAGTTCATATCCACGTTGATGAGAGGGCTGAACTGCTCGGTTATGGTTACAGTGTTTATCTCGTACTGCTGGATGAAATTGTCCTGAAGGTCCCTGATGCTGGTAAGACCGTCGGCATCGGTCAAATATTCGAGGTTTGTGGTATAATTGCCAATCTGGTAAGTACTCCTGTACTGATGCGACAGGTTTATGGAACGGAAGACCTGCTGTACAAACTCGAATTTTGAGAGGCCGTCAAATGTGATCCTCCAGTTAGGCATCATTTTCATTGCTGTGGGGAATGTTTCAAGGGTAACTTTATAGGGATCGCCCCTGGTATATGCTGCTAAAAATGCCGGTACCATTACCTCCCTCGAGGTTTGCCCGTACCCATTCTTATATGGCCCCACAATAGGATTGCCGGTAACAGGATCTATGTCAGGGTTATAACCCGGATCTATACTTGCTCTCTGGGCTGCCCTTCTTTCGGATATAATTACAAGATCCCTCTTGAAAGCTTCAAAAGTGGGAGATACATAATTATTGCTTTTCGAGATCTTTTCAAATGCAGTCCCCCATGAAATGACTGACATTGAAAACGATCCGTTTACAATTCTGTTTCTTGTGCTGTCAGGGAAGTTTCCGCTTGCATCGGCAATATAATATGAACTGATATTTTCGAGGAATCGCCTTTCGGCTCTCATGTCTATTTTCAATCCGGGAAATGGTTCGATCATGCTTTGTAACGATATATCCCTCCTTCTGCTCGAGACTGCAGGATTGTTCAAAAGAGTATCTGTAGAGATCCATCCGTTATTCATTGCCCTGTCAAAGAATTTCGAATCGTTCCACCCGAGTATAAATGGCCAGCCTGGGGCCAGAACATTATTATAATTTGACATTCCGAGGTATTTTGTCCCCGGCAGGTAACCCGGAAGGTACAGTCCATCTGAGTTCGTAATACTGAGTGAAACGGACCTGACTCCCATCAATGCCCTTATAAGGTATTCTCCAGTAAGAATCAGGGGGTTTTGCTTCAACTGCACCTTCCCTTCGATTGTTACCTGCGCTCCGTCGGCACTTTCGGCAGCGGTGAAGTTGACACGGTTATCATTCACTATATCGACCTTCCCTTTCAGCTCTTCTCCGTTCTTCTTCAGAACATGCACCTTTACATCCCTGGTCCCGAGATTATGAATTATACCCTTTGCAGCGTTAAGCTTGAAGTTTTGATTGGCCTTCGTAAATGTAACTGTCTTGAACTGAGTCTTTAATCTGTGCATGCTTTCAGGCCTGGTATCATTCTCGATCTTCTTCAGGAATTTCGATTTTGCATAGATCGCGGCCAGATTTCCCATTGCAGTGAAATTAAGCTCACTATGGTTCTTTATTGAATTACCTATGTTTATATGAAGGCTGTCAGGATATAGCGGCCCTGCAAGCCAGGTATAATCAGATCCATACCGGATGTTGGAGTTCAGCCATGAGAGAAGCGGAAGCTTATTGAGAGGAAGTGTATAAGTTACATTTATTACATGATTGTACGAAGTCGTCCTTCCGAAGTTCTTCAGGTTGGTCAGAACCGAATCGCGCCATATCTGATACTCACTGGCATATCTCTTCTTGTCCACCCCTCCTTCGGGTTCGTCAATCCTCGCAAGATTAGTCGCTGTAAAGTCGACTTTAAGCAGCCGCGTGACGTCATATTTGAAATCATATATCCTGCTCCACTCAAAATCTTTCCTGAAAGTCGGTTCAATCCTGAGATATGGGTTATCTATATTCCTGGTCTTTATCTCATTATAGTACCTGGTCAAGTCTGTTCTGAATGTCAGGCTCTTGGGAAAGACATAGAAATTGAAGTCCTTGATAATACTAAAAATCTTCCCGTTAAGGAACCTGAAATTCTTGAAAGGCATGATGTTTGCAGGCTGGCCCTGGAAATCATAGTTGAGCCCTCCCCTGTAATTTTTCTCGAGGTTGATCTCGGTCTTGATATCGCTGCTGGAAATCTCATTATATGTATAATTGGCGCTTAAGTTGGCTATATCCCAGGCATGAGGCTTTGCTCCCCGCTTGCCGATTCCTGCGTTGCTAACCGTAATTGTTTTTCGCAGGGCATGCTCCTCGGTCAGTGACTTTATAGAATCTCTTTCGGCCTTGTTCTTTGCCGCAGCTTCAGCATCTGAGAGTTTAATATCAGGATCGAGGGGGTTGTACTCCGGCTTGATCCTTGTTTCGGAATAACCTACATAAACAGGAAGCCTGACCTGTACTTTTTCAGGGAAGAACTTTCCGAGCTCTATGGTTGAAGAGAGATCATACTTTGAAATGTCCTCCTTGCTTCTTTCATTTATCTTGCTGTCAATGGTACCCCACCCGGGAGTGCTTTTCTGACCCACCATATCTATAGTTCCAAGATCGGCAAGCCGGGCCTGCAGATGAGCATTGGCTGCCCATCCGCCATTTTCGATAAAATCACTCAGGCGCAGCTCATTGACCCACACCTCTCCCCATTTTGTATAACCGTCGTCAGTCGAGGGACTCCTTGTCTTGATCGGGTTCCTAACGCCAATCATGAGTACCTTCACATTGCTCAGGTTTGGGTTTCCCGAGACAGATATCCTGTGACCATCCTTTACATAAACAAATACATCCGAAAGGCTGAGAGAAGAGCTTGGTTCATCCATTTGCCGGTTTCGTTCACTCTTTGCAGCCTGCAATTCCGACAGGTCGATGTCAAAGCTGTTCTCGGCAGGCCAGACCTGAGCTCTCGCAGCATCATCCTTATTGCTATAGTGACCCGGGGCAGTAAGCTTTAATGGTATTTCATATTCATAGAAATTGCTCTTGTAATCGGAACCTAACCTTATGAATGCAGTCAGTTCATTATCACGCAGTGAATGACCCGCAACTGCCTCTGCATGAACTTCCATCCTGAGACGGCGATACTCCCTTATGTCGAGGTTTACATTTTTGAATGCAACACGTGCATCGCCGTCTTCAAGATCCTGCACTTTCAACACCATAGACTGCTCATTAAGTTGCCTGAGCTGCGGGTTGGTAGGATCTGTCACCCTGTCGAATCCGGGAGGCAGAACATAATTCACAGGCACCTTGCCTGAGTTTTCCTCGATGCTTACTGAACTTATCTCAAATGTACCGTCGGTCGGTTCCGGAACTGTAACTCTTTCTCCGCCTTCCATAAATGCCAGGTTGTATTTCCGCCATTCTGCTCTTACGAGATCGAGTTTTGCAAAACGCATATGAACAGGCTCGCTGAAATTACGGAGGAACATCCTCATGAAACGGATTGACTTGAAATCACTGATGTTTCCCACAACCTTCTGGTATTCAGCTATCGGAACCTTAAACTGGAACCATTTAACCGGTATTTTATTGTTATCGAGGTCAGGAGTATATACAACCTCGTCGACAATATTATTCTTTCCGACTTGAAGATCTTCAGGCCTGAGGCTTATCCTGTACTGAAAATAGCTCTCCGTTTCGTTGAGTGTATTGTCACGGTTGATGTCTTCCATATCGGGAAGAGTGGTTCCCGATGTCGGATATGACTCCTTAGACATAGCCGATGTGGGAGAGTTGCCATCTACCCCGTTATAGTTCTTGTACCTGTCGAGGATCCCGAGCTGTTGATCATCATAATCGGTACCTCTCGAATAGTGAAAATCATCACCCGACGGATCATTAAGGATCTTCTGATAAGCAGCAGCAGAGGTTATCATCATCGATTTCTGAAGATAATCTGAAAAGAATGTCTTCTCATCTGAATCAGACAAGCCGTCAAGTCCGATATCCTGGTATTGTCTCGATTCCGACGAATTATCAAATGCATTTACAACGGACTGAATATTTGGAACCCTTCCCCATACAGTTGTATCGATGTTTATAGGAGTAGATGTGGAGGGAAGACCGTTTTCAAAGCTTTTTCTCGAATCACGCAGAATATCTTCTGAAACATTTCCAAGGTCAATGTAAAGATCTCCTCCCGGGCCTGTCGGATTTTCAACGAAGGGGTCCATCAGCCAGAACTGTATGTACTGAACGTTAGCAGTTTCAAAATCGCTCGTCAGAACCTCTCTCATGATTCCTCCCCACCTCGACTCAGGGTCGTTAAGCTTGCCATCGGAAGTGAGACCCTTGGACCATGGACCCGGATTTGTATCGAAGTTATACGGCCCTCTTTCATTAGGGTAATATGCAACGTTAAGTACCGTAATTGTAGTGGGAATACCGCTTTCGCTCTCCTTGTAAGGCCATAGCTCATTCTCATAAATCTCTCTCACAAAATGGCTCGATTGCTCTTGAGGATGTTCCTTTATATATGTCGGCGTAGAGGATCCGTTACGAAGGAATAGCGGGTCGATGACATACCATGCAATTTTAGCCCTGTTAAATCCGTTCGCGAGGTTATTGTTAAGCTTGGCCTCGGGAAAGAACTGATCCTGTCCCTGCGGAATGCTGGCCAGGGTCCATGCATTAAATGATTTCATGTCGAGAGGGATCTCGGCTGACTCAAAATCATCGATATAGGAGTTCCCTGCACTGGAGATTGCTTTTGAATGCCCGGGTATAAGGTCGGCAAACTCGCCGAAGAAAGATAATGTCGAAGGTGTTTTGGTATTGAGAAACGGAAGCTTGTCAATAATATTTGTCAGCGCCTGGGATTGGGTTTTGTACGATGTGTTTAAGCCCCATATAGTGTTTGATATAGGCTCTTCGCCATAATTTACTTTCTGGGTATATGGTCTTTCTGTAAGATGAAGAATAGTACCTCCTATATCGAAATTATCAGAAAGCCGGTAATCGAGATGTGTCCCCATAAGTGTCTTTGTCTGGAATCCGAAAAACTGGTTGTTCTCAAGTGATACTTTTATCGGGGTCTGCGATTCGATAAGAGCAGAATTGATTATAGTAACCGTTCCGAGGTTATAGTCGACCGTATAGTCGGTATTTTCTGTAAGCGGCACCCCTCCTGCAGTTACCTTGACGGATCCCTGGGGAATATTTGTAGCGTTAAGCCTTATTTCGGTTCCATATTCAGAGGAATATTGTCCTGTGAGCTTGAATTTATCTTTTTCAGCCATTTGCTGAGCCACGGTTTGCGTCGAATCATACAGCTCCTGAAAAACATATTTCTGGGCAATTATGGGATCATTGATCTTCGCCTTAAGGTAATTGCCGAAAGGCTCAATTTCCGGGAATACTATTTTCCCTTTATCGATCATAACCGTCACACCGTCAATGAAATCGAAGTACCCATCCGGCTGGCGGTCGTTCTGTGAATTCAGATTATCGAGGCCGAGCACCTGAAGAAGAATTTCTTTTTGAAGATTCCCTTCAGGCAGGTAGTTTATTGAGTTGCCGGTTTTGTCATCCTGATAAAGAACATTCAGCTGAAAATCCTTTGTTTCGAGTTTCCCCGAGCCAAGTGAATATATATTCTTCATCATAAGCTTCCAGGTAGGAAGCTTGGGTGTAAGGGTCGTACCTTTAATCAGTTTGAGGATGAGAGTCTTTGGAGATGCTATACCGTCAGTCGAAAACTCACCCACTTTATAAACCTGTCCGTTGAGAGTATATTCGAAAGCGACTGCAAGCACCTCGTCATTATTCAGGGCACTGTTGAGGGAGATATACCCAAGCTGGGTATTGACAGTATATTCCCTGTCGGCCAGTTTTCTGGCGTTCTCAATTTTTTCATAATCACGGCCGATCTGGAATGATGATGATATCGGATTAAAAGTGTTTGTCAGCTGATCCATATCACGTATCGCCGAATATGTTGATGTCAGCTGATCATACATGTTGTTGGCGCCATTATCGGGATATGCGGGTGAGCCTGAAGCTGCCTGGAATGCCGGCAATTTATTGTAGATATGGCTTTTATTCTCTGCAAGGTCCATCAATGCAACGATGTTCCTGTTGCTTCCTTCCTCAAAGCGGTTTGTCTTGTTTGTGACCCATACCTCGATCCTCTCAATGTTAACTCCCGAACTTACTATCGGAAGGTTCTTAAGTGCATCATCATAAATGTCCCTGAAATACTGCGAAAGAAAGAAATGGCGGTTTGCCTCATAGTCATCAACGTTTATCTCAAACTGTGTCTGCTGAGCTCCCCCTTTGGCCTCAATGGTCGATGATTCGCCTTTTTGCTGCGACATAACAGTTGTTACATTGAGCTTGCCGAACTGCATCTCTGTCTTCAGGCCGAAAAGAGAGTAACTTCCTGTTATCAGGGTTCCGGTAAGAGGAAGGGTGACATCGCCTGCTTCGATCTTTTTCAGTATCTCATCCTCCTTGCCGGCATACTGAAGCTTTGTCCTGTTCTCAAAGTCGAACATGGCATCGGTGTTGTAATTGACTCCCAGCTGAACCTTGTCACCGATTGTTCCGGTTACGTTCATCTGTATCTTCTCCTTGAAATCGAATGTAGGAATTGTCTTGAGCTTCTCCGAGAGAGTCGGGTTTTCGGTATGCGAGATGTTAATGCCGAAGATCAGTTCGGCTGATCCCTGGGGAATAATATTTATTGTATTGCTTCCGAATACCTTATCGAATGCTGCACCGCCAATCTCTATCTGCGGAATGAGAGATGACTTGAAGCCGGATTGCTTGCCGGAGATCCTGGATTCCCAGTAATCGCGCATTGATTTCTCGTACTCATATTTACGGAATTCCACCGGGCTCATGTGAACCGGAGTCCGGTAATCAAATGATCCTACTTTCTGATAAATAATATATTCATTCTTGTCGGCATTGTAAATTACAGTCGACTTTATGTTCGAGGGGTTATCGAGAAAGAGGGGAGAATTGGAAGACGACTCCCATGGATTTCCTGAAACATCCTGCAATTTAAGTATTGATTTACTGGTAGTGTCTGCAGCGGCTGAACTACGCACAGCTACCTGACCGCTTGCATCCGCTGGCCTTAAGATAAAAGCTGCGCCAAGTGCAAGAGATAAAAATACCAGAAGATTCCGATATGATTTCCCTGATCCCAATCCGGCTTATATTCCGTTTTACAAGTTCTTCAGCGCTTTCTTAATCATTTCCTCGACAGTCAGGTCTTTTTCCTCCCTCACAATCTTATCAAGTACTTTTGAGACAGCGCCTTTGGCAAACCCAAGCATAACTAATGCAGATAACGCCTCATCGCGTCTTGTATTGTCTGCAAATGCAAATATTTCACCGCTTCCGGCCTGTTTGCCTATCTTGTCCCTGAGGTCAACGATTATCCTCTGGGCAGTTTTTAAACCTATACCCTTTACACTCTTTAAAAGATCTACATCAGAAACTATAATTGCCTTTTCAATTTCAGCCGGGGTAAGGGACGAAAGCATCATCCTTGCAGTGCTTGCACCAACGCCCGAAACTGATATAAGGTGCCTGAAAATCTCCCTTTCCTCCTTTTCGGCAAAACCGTATAGCTGATGGGCATCTTCCCTTATCACCTCATGAACCAGCATTTTAAGCTCGCTTTTGCCTTCAAGCTTTGAATAGGTTGTAAGGGAAATATTTATGAAATATCCGATACTTCCAGCTTCGATTATTATGAAGGCAGGAGTTATCTGGGTAATGGTTCCTTTAATATAATCGATCATAACGGTTGTTCATGGTTATAAATATCCGGAGGCAGTTCATCGACCTTGTCGGAGTGTGTTTCTATATCCTGGTGTTTAAGAGGGTTTTTTGATATCTCTTCGTACATCTGCCTGTTTCTGAAAATAGTGCATGCCAGATAAAGCGCCTGCCTGAATGAGTTCTCAGAGGCTTCTCCCTTTCCCGCGATCGCGAAGGCAGTTCCATGCACAGGGGAGGTTCTGATAAAGGGCAGTCCGGCGGTGAAATTTACCCCTGAATCAAATGAGAGCGCCTTGAAAGGAGCAAGTCCCTGGTCATGATACATTGCCAGTATCCCGTCAAATTTGGAAAACGATCCCGCACCGAAGAAACCATCAGCAGGGAATGGTCCGAAAACAAGTATTCCTTCCTTTTCGGCCTGGTTGATAGCAGGAATAATTACATCGGCCTCTTCATTTCCGAGCAGCGAATTATCGCCAGCATGCGGGTTCAGCCCAAGCACCGCGATCTTTGGCTTGCGGATTGCAAAATCAAGAATGAGAGAATGGTTCATCAACCTTATCTTGCTGAGGAGCGATGGCACCGTGATCTGTTCAGATACTTCTTTAAGTGGACAGTGGCCTGTGGCAATACCAATACGCATGTTTTCGCTTATCATGAACATAAGCACTTCTTCCGCTCCTGCCTTGGCCTTAAGATATTCAGTGTGCCCGCTAAAATGAAAATTCTCCGACTGGATATTTTTTTTGTCTATCGGAGCAGTTACAAGAACATCTATTTCCCCGCTTTTAAGATCATCAACGGCTTTTTCGAGAGAAATTAAAGCAGCTTCTCCTCCCTGAGGAGTCGATTTTCCAAGCTCTACCCTGATATTGTCATCGAGGCAGTTTATCATATTTGCTTTTCTTGGATTTGCTTCAGCGGCATTTCTGATATTATTAAAGCTAAAATTGGTGATATTCAGGGCTTTACGGTGGTATGCTGCTACCTTTGGCGATCCGTAGACCACGGGGATGCAGAGATCATTGATCATACCGTCCATAAGGGTTTTAATAATAACCTCATATCCTATTCCGTTAATATCACCTTGTGATATTCCGGCAATTAAAATTTTTGGATCCATAATCTTTTCTACAGTTTTTTATAATCTCCGGCAAGCTTCCTTAAAAATGTAGCCAGAAGTCTTAGTCCGGAGCCTGGCCCATCCTTCATACGATAAAAATCATTCTTTTTAAGCGACCCCGTTCCGGCAATGTCAAGATGAATGAGCGGGTAGCTGGTGAACTTCTCCAGGAACTTCCCGGCTGTAATCGCTCCTGCTTCCTTCCCTCCTACATTCCTGACATCGGCAACATCCGACTTGATCATCTCACCGTACTCTTCCCATAATGGAAGCTCGGCTACTCTCTCGTATACCTCCTGTCCGGATTCTTCAAGCAGCTTAATATATTTTCTATCGGCATTAGTCATCATTGCAATTGCCTGGTTGGCGAATGTAACAGCGGCAGACCCCGTAAGCGTTGCAATATCAATTATCAGTTCAGGTTTGTATTTCGAAGCATAGCTGATAGCATCGGCAAGTACAAGCCTTCCTTCGGCATCAGTGTTTCCGATCTCGACAGTCATCTTGTTGTACATTGTAATAATGTCACCCTCAGCATAAGCATTTCCGCCAGGACGATTATCTGTGGCCGGGATCAAAGCGATAAGATGAAGAGGGATATTATTCATAGCAGCCGTATAGAGAACGCCCGCCACTGTAGCGGCTCCTGCCATGTCGCCTTTCATATTGGCCATGTAATCGCCGGTCTTAATATTAAGACCACCTGTGTCATAAACAATCCCTTTGCCGACAAGAACAACCGGCTGCTTGTTGAGACACTTTGCAGGCTTCCATTCAAGTATGCAGAATACCGGAGGATCGACGCTTCCCTTGTTGACGGCAAGAAGACCGCCCATCTTGAGAGCTTCTATCTTGCCTTTAGTCAGGACTTCGACCGTGAATCCTCCCGCCTTGCCGATTTTCTCCACTTCCCTGGCAAGTGCCGGGGCGTTAAGGTGATTTACAGGCTCATTGATAAGATCGCGTACAAAATAAACCGCATCGGTGAGATCCTTAAGCCATTTTATTTCGGCTTTTCCTGAATCGCCATATAAAAGAAGCTTTGATGGATATTTGTTCTTCTTCCCATCCTTATCAGCCGGTTTATACTTATCAAACTGGTAAAAGCTAAGGATAAGCCCCTCGGCAAAATCTTCAATTGCACCTTTGAATGCATGAGAAGATGATATGACAAGCTCATTGTGATTATTTGCCTTAATGAGCTTTTTCAGCTTTGAAGCTGCTTTGCGAAGCTCCTCTTTCGACTTGAAACCGGGCACATCTTCCTTAATCCTGACCAGGTAAGTGCACTTAAAATAGGAATTGATGAAAACATGATCCTCTTTAGCTTTCAGCCGCTTCAGAGCATACTCCTTCTCCGGTTTGCTTAGTCGCAGGAAGTCAGGAATTTCATCCTTCCCAAGAATGCATACAACTGATTGATCAGGAGTTATTTGTGATATTTTGATTAATTCAGGCTTCATAATTATAATTAAGATTTTGAAAGGTTGTAAAGTTAAACAAATTATTGATTGTTTAGTTTTCAAACTGTTACCTTTGTAAGGGCTCATGAGGGATAGTAGAAGTGACTCTGTGCAACTTCGTGTC
>Ga0209385_1000431_pt1 | contig 16928 bp, 16 predicted proteins | sample NGEPerB_FD_184506 | JGI IMG/M metagenome (GOLD analysis project Ga0209385, IMG submission 184506) | Arctic peat soil microbial communities from the Barrow Environmental Observatory site, Barrow, Alaska, USA - NGEE PermafrostAB12-B... | ecosystem: Environmental > Terrestrial > Soil > Wetlands >... | reverse complement strand
TGCGTGACATTCTGGTGCCTCCTGATGGAACCTGTCCCAAGAGCGACCGAACAGCGTCTCTCTTGGACACGCCAGCCGTAACCGGCCGGTATGCGGAGTGTCCCCGCCAAGAGGACCGTCGAGACGAACAGCCGTTGGCGCTGTGGTGGACCTGACTAGACAGCTCTCGAACTTCGTCCTTCCCCCAGCGCCGGGCCCAACGCACTTGGTTTCGACGAATCCAGTAGTGTGACTGACAATCGAAGCTCCAGTTGCCGACTGACGGTGATAGCGATACCGCGTGGAGTACAAGTACTCGGTCATGCCGCGCTCTCGTACTCGTGGATGAGTGAGAAGAGCATCGCTGCATCCTAGAGAACCGCTGGTCAGATGGCGAATCGGGGTCTTGGTACCCCTCAGGAAGGAGAATCCGCTGTGATACGAGAAGAGATGTCGAGGCTCTTCACGCTTGAGGAACGGCACCGCCGGCTGCTCGCGCGGCTGTTCCTTACGTTGGCACTGACAGTTGTGGTCTTCGCCGCCGGCGCCATACTCACATGGGTATTTGAGAGCGGGCAGAAAGGCGGGGATATACACGGATTCGGTGATGCGATCTTCTTCACCATCGTGCAATTGCTGACAGTTTCGTCGCAGATCAAGAACCCGCTGACGGTGGGTGGCAGGATCGTCGATGTTGGCCTCGAGGTGTGGGCCGTCTTCGTCGTTACCGTAGTCGCGGGCAGTTTCGCCACTTTCTTTAGCTCAGGTGACAAGGACTAGTCGCGGGCACCGGTAGAGCGAAGGCACTCGCCGGTTGTTGTGACGTATAGGGGCTTGGCCGTACACCTATTGGCCGCGGCAACTGTCGATCTCGACTGGTCGTCTCGTCGGCCGAGCAAGGGAAGATGCACGTGACGGCTCTAGTCGTCCAGGACTATTTGGGTGGCGAGCTTGACGGGTGCAACTATCCTGTTTCACGCCGCATCTCGCCGACACTCGTGAATCAACCCGCTGAGCCGGTCTATGCTATGCACGACGCCCTCGCCCGCGGCCGGGGCACAGCTTGGCTGGGGAGTCGCTCAAACGTCCCGTTGGGGAGCGACTTCCTGCTCCGACAAGAATGGCAACGTCTGCGGAGAATGCCAGGGAAGAGGAACTGGATGTCTTGTTGACCTCCGTCGAGGCAGCATCATTGCAACGTGCAGCACCTTCGCTGACGCCGCCGACGGCACGCCGACATGCCAGGCTCAAAGGGCTGTCGGAAGTCTCGCAAACGTCTGACGCCCTCGAAAGCGCGCCACGTGCAGCCACTTCTTAGAGCGCGCCGACGTGATGCCGCTGGGGGACTCGCAGGCCTCTGGCGGCCAGAGAGACTGACGACGCGCAGCGTCCTCAGAGTGGGCGCCGACGGGATGCAGGCGGGGGCGGTGGAAGCCCGAGACCCCGACCTCACGCGCGCGCCCGCGTCGAGTCCTTCGGCGTAGTCCTGGCGGATGCGCCCTGCGTTCGAATCTGCGCAGACAATGGGTAGCTTGAACCATGAGCCCGACCGAGGTCGGGCATGGCCCCTCACGTAGGCTCGAAAGGACTCTGACTTCATGAGCAGCAACATCGCAGGCAAGGTCGTCGTCATCACCGGCGCCAGCAGCGGTCTCGGCGAGGCCGCCGCCCGGCTGCTCTCCGAGCAGGGCGCGACCGTCGTGCTCGGCGCGCGGCGCCTCGACCGCATCCGGGCCCTGGCTGAGGAGCTGAACGGCAAGGGCGGCAAGGCGCTCGCCGTGCAGACCGACGTGACCGACCGCGAGCAGGTCAAGGCCCTGGTCGATGCCGCCGTCGCGGCCTATGGGCGCATCGACGTGATGATCAACAACGCCGGGCTGATGCCACAGTCGCCGCTCGAGCGCCTCAAGGTCGACGACTGGGAGCGGACCATCGACGTCAACCTCAAGGGCGTGCTCTGGGGCATCGCCGCGGCGCTGCCCCACATGCGTGAGCAGAAGGCCGGCCACTTCATCAACGTCTCCTCCGTGGCCGGCCACAAGGTGAGCGTGAACGGGGCCGTCTACGCCGCCACCAAACATGCCGTGCTGGCGCTCTCCGAAGGCCTGCGCCAAGAGGTGAAGCCCTACAACATCCGCACCACGGTGATCTCGCCGGGCGCGGTGGCCACGGAGCTGCCCGACAGCGTCACCGAGGCGGACGTCTCCAAGGGCACGCACGAGTTCTACGAGAAGGTCGCCATCCCCGCCGACTCGTTCGCGCGCGCCGTCGCCTACGCGATCAGCCAGCCGGACGACGTCGACGTCAACGAGATCGTCTTCCGGCCGACGCGCCAGACGCTCTAAGGCAACGGACGCTTCATCAGCACTTCAAAGGAGCGACGATGCAACAGCGCAGACTGGGAACCAGCGACCTCGGGGTCTCGGCCCTCGGGCTCGGCTGCATGGGCATGAGCTTCGCCTACCCCCCGGCCCCCGACCGACAAGAGATGGTCGCCCTCATCCGGGCGGCCGTGGAGCGCGGCGTGACCTTCTTCGACACCGCCGAGGCCTATGGCCCGTTCACGAACGAGGAGCTCGTCGGCGAGGCCCTGGCGCCCGTGAGAGACCGGGTGGTGATCGCCACCAAGTTCGGCTTCAGCCTCGAACCCGGCGTTTCCGCTGGGCAAGGCGGACTCGACAGCCGGCCGCAGCACATCAGGGAGGTCGCGGAGGCCTCGCTGCGGCGACTGGGGACCGAGGCCATCGACCTCTTCTACCAGCATCGCGTCGACCCGGCGGTGCCGATCGAGGAGGTGGCGGGTGCGGTCAAGGAGCTGATCGCGGCGGGCAAGGTGCGCCACTTCGGCCTCTCTGAAGCCGGCGTCGAGACCATCCGCCGCGCGCACGCCGTCCAGCCCGTGACCGCCGTCCAGAGCGAGTACTCGCTGTGGTGGCGGCAGCCGGAGGAGGAGTTGCTGTCGACCCTAGAGGAGCTCGGGATCGGCTTCGTCCCGTTCAGCCCTCTGGGCAAGGGCTTCCTGACCGGCAAGATCGACGAGACCACCACCTTCGAGAAGGGCGACTTCCGCCAGGTCGTGCCGCGCTTCACGCCGGCGGCGCGCGAGGCGAACCGCACCCTGGTAGACCTGCTCACCCGGTTCGCCGCCGAGAAAGGCGCGACGCCGGCGCAGATCGCGCTCGCCTGGCTGCTGGCGCAGAAGCCCTGGATCGTCCCCATCCCGGGCACGACGAAGGTCACACGACTCGATGAGAACCTGGCCGCAGCGGACGTCGAGCTCACGCCAGAGGACCTGAGTGAGATCGAGAGGGCCGCGGCGCAGATCACCATCCAGGGGGACCGCTACCCGGCGCAGCTGGCGAAGCGGGTCGGCAGGTAGACGCCACGACAGAGCAAGGAGACGCTATCCATGACAGACGAATCCACAGACGCGCGCCCAACGATGCGCGCGGTCGCACCGGCCCTGGCCGACTACACGGAGAAGGTCCTGCTCGGCGATCTCTGGGAGCGCCCCGCCCTCTCGCCGCGCGACCGTAGCATGATCACCGTGGCGACGCTGGTCGCGCTCTACCGCACGAACGAACTCCCCTTCCACCTGAACCGGGCCCTGGATAATGGGCTCAGTCGGGACGAACTAGTGGAAGTGATCACGCATCTGGCGTTCTACTCGGGCTGGCCGACCGCCGCGACGGCCTCGGCAATCGCACAGCGCGTGTTCGAGGAACGCGGAGTGTGACGGCGCATTCCTATCGCATCCGGTAGGCGCTGGAGGTCTTTCAGACCTCTGACCTCAGGAAAGGCGCGCCACGTGCAGCCACTGCTCCGAGGGCGCCGACGCCAAGCCGCTGGGGGACTTGGTAACCTCCATCGCCCGCCAGAGGGAGCACCTCGGGGGTCGTTCCGTCGGGACGCCTCGTGCACTGCTCCGAGGCAGCCTGTGGGGCGGCGGAGCAGCCTGGTGGTCACGGGAGCTCCGGCGAGTCTGGGCGGAGACGGGCAGGGGACACGATGTTGCCTTGCACATCGAACAGCAGCCGCAGCCGGGTCGCGCCGATGTCAATCCCCTCACGCCCTTCGAGAGCAGTCAGGCATCCCTCCGAGACGAGAAGCCGCCCGACCTCTGAGGTGTTCGCGATGTGGACGATGCGGACGTCCTCAAGACTGTGTGGGCGAACCGTGGCTAGTGCGACGGCAACCGCGTCACGCTCCGTCGGGAGGGTGAGTGGCAGCCGGGCGTCTTCGGGCATGCACGCCGTGACGGCATTGACCGCAGTTGTGTCCAAATCGATGGCTTGAATCAAGTGTGGCGTGGCAACATCGACGAAGCCGAGGCCGGAAGCATTGCCGTGCGAGCCCGCAGTCAGTCCTCTGACCAGAATCCGGGCTATGCGCGGCCGTGTGCGCTGGACGGACCATCGACCGATGGTGCGCCCGATGACGTTCGGATCAAGACCGGCACCACTGATGTTCTTGCCCATCTCGTCGACGATCAGCAAGTCGATGTCATCGAGGGGCAGACCAGGCAGCAAGGCGCGAGCCTGGGTCTGAAGCAAGAGTTCGACAAGCTCGATCTCTCTGGCGGGGATCAACCTGAGCTCACAGACGTGATGGTCTTGGTTCTCGACGACCGCCGCGCCGAACGTGACCGGGAGAATGCGAAGCAGCTCGCGTCCGCAGCGCTGGATGATCTCGCCAAAGTCGTCGGTGAGCGCCGCTCGATGATAGGCGTCGGCGCCCACCTGGTTGCCCAGCCCGACGCAAAGCATCTTCAGCAACCCGCTACCCATGAGCCCCGCGAAATCGGTGTGCGGCTTCACGCGGTTGATGAGGACGATGCCGTCAGCTTCATGCACGCAGCGGTCTACGAACAGGGGCGTGCCGACGACCTCACCCACCTTGATGACGTCCATGGTGGCGCGCAGAGGAACGCCCATGGAGGCCTCCGTGATCCCCAACGAGGCCAGCACTTCGAGCTGCCCTTCAGCGGTTGCTCCGCCATGAGAGCCCATCGCCGGAACGATGAACGGACGACAGCCAGCGTCGAGTAGCTCCCGAAGCACGAGACGGACGGTCTCCTGCAGGCGGTCGATACCTCTGCTGCCGACCGCGACGGCGATATCGGCGCCCGGGTCCAATCTGACACTGTCGCGCAGGCGGCGCCATTCCCTCTGCAGGGCGGACTCAACATCGATAGCGGGAGGCACCGCGAAGTGCTGCTTCACCAGTCTGAAGGCGGGCAGGTCGAGGTGATCCACGGACAGGGATTGCACCACGGGGAAGACAGTGGCGCGTCTACTCATCGTGCCTCCTTGAGCCGCGGTCCCCACCCGGAGCGGGACCGTCTGCGATCACCCACACGAATACCTCACGCGGCCCGTGCACGCCGACGACGTGGATGGAGGCGATGTCCGCCGTGCTGCTGGGACCACTGATGAAGCTCAGGCAGCTCGGCAGCGGACCCTCTTCCGAGGCGATCTCGCGCAACACGTCGCCCAGGGTGTCGCGTAGGCGGCCTTCGCGCACGATGACCCCGATGGCCGAAGGCAGCAGCGAATAGCCGCGACGCTCGTCGGCACTAGTCTTCACCACGACCGTGCCGGTCTCGGCCGCGGCCCACTCAGCCTCGGAGAGCCCCATTGCCACCTCCCGCGCCTCGACAGTCCACTGCTCGGCTATGCCTTGCCAGCTGAGACCCGGTGCGCACGCGACGCTGCCCCAGGCTCGTTCGCGCAGCAGCCGTTCGACTGCCTCCCTGGCGTCCGGCAGGGAGGCGACGAGGTGGGCCACGACGCCAATCTCGCTGAGCCGAGCCATGAAGAGGTCGATGCGTTCCTGGGAGCTGAGCAAGCGAAGCTCGGGCAAGTCCGGCGTCGCCAAGACTTCTGGCTGCGTCTCGCCCCGAGCGCTGTGCGACCGGAGCCTCTCAAGGAATGCTCTACGCTGCACGCATCTCTCCCCTCACGACGCCCGCCGCTTTGGTTGGCGCCGCCACTGCGACCGGAAGCTGGTGCCCTCCGCCCGGGGAAAGTCGCGGCCCCGCGTCCATGCCGCGAGCGGGCCACGGCCGTTGAAGAGCGCCCCTCTTTCGGACAGCAGACGCAAGAACGGCAGCGCCACGGCCTCCGCCGCTGCCCAAAATCGCGGACGCACGGCGGCCGCAGCGAATGCCTGAAAGCCGAGCCGCCAGGCCGTAGGAGCGGAACCGTTGCTGACAGAATCCTCGCGGAGCTGACGGATGTAGTCGGCCAAGGGGATGCCGGCTGAGCACACCTCAGTGCAGGCGCCGCACAAACTGCTGGCGAAGGGCAGCTCGGCGTGGCACGCGAGGCCGTCAAGCAACGGACTGAGTACCGCACCGATGGGTCCGGGGTAGACGGAATCGTAGCTATGCCCGCCGATCTTGCGGTACACGGGGCACACATCCAGGCAGGCACCGCAGCGGATGCACGTCAGGATCTTCTCGTATTTGCCGCCCAGAATGCGCGAGCGGCCATTGTCGACGATCACCACATGGAGCTCGCCAGGGCCGTCGGCCTCATCGTCGCGGCGCGGACCGGTGATCGCGGTCACGTAGGCGGTGATCCGCTCCCCAGCCCCGGCCCACGGCAGGACCTTGAGAATAGGTGCAAGGTCCGCGAAGGTGGGCACCAGGCGCTCCACGCCCATGACGACCACGTGCGTGCGTGGCAGCGTTGTCGTCATGCGGCCGTTTCCCTCATTGGTGACCAGCACAACGGTTCCCGATGCCGCGACGCCGAAGTTGCAGCCTGAGATGCCCATGTCGGCGGCGAAGAACTGCTCGCGCAAGGCGCCTCGGGCGTACTCGGTCAGAGCCTGCGCATCGGCCTTGAGCTCCCGACCCGCCGCCGTCGAGAAGAGTTCACGGATCTGCTCGAGCGACTTGTGGATGGCGGGAGCGACGATGTGGAAGGGCTTCTCGTGCGCCAGTTGGAGGATGAACTCACCGAGGTCCGTCTCGACGACCTTGGCGCCGATCGACTCGAGCGCCGGGTTGAGTTCGATCTCCTCCGTCACCATGGACTTGGACTTGACGATGAGCTTCGCGCGCTGCCGCTGTGCCAAGTCGACGACGTAGCGCCGCGCTTCGGCGGCGTCGGCGGCGAAGAAGACTTTCCCGCCCCGCGCCTCGACGTTGGTCGCGAACTCGTCGACGTAGCGGTCGAGGTGGGCGAGCGTATGAGCGCGGATGCGTGCGATCTCATCGACCGCGGCGGCCCATTGCGCTTCGGCGCGCACCGGCTCCACGAGGGCCTGCATGTAGTCCTGACCCTCGGCGACGACCTTCTGCAGCACCTCGTCTGCGAGCGCGTCTCTCACGCGCGCATCGAAGGCCTGCCTCGAGGCGGCGCTCAAGACGACCACCCCGCCGCCAGGACCTCGGCGAGATGCCGCACCTCGATCGCACGGCCACGCCGACGCAGTCGGCCCTCGATGTTCATGAGGCAGCTCATGTCGAGGCCGATGAGCAAGTCAGCGCCGGTCTCGACGATGTGGTCGACCTTCTCGTCTACCATGGCCGTGGATATCTCGGGCATCTTGACGGCGAAGGTGCCACCGAAACCGCAGCAGCGATCAGCGCCCGTGAGGGGCACGTACTCGAGGCCCTCGACCATGCCCAGAAGACGCACAGGCTGTTCGACGACGCCCAACAGCCGCCTGGTATGGCAGGAGTGATGAAACGTCGCGCGCGCGTGGCGTGAGACCGGCAGGTCGGTCACGCCGAGCACGTCGACGAGGAACTCGGAGAACTCAAACGTGCGCGAGGCCAGGTGCACGGCGGTCGCCTCCTCGGCGTGACCCGCAAACAGCCGCGGGTACTCCTCACGCACCATCGCCGCGCACGAGCCTGAGATCGACACGACATACTCGCTGTCGGCGAACGCCCGCAGGAACGGGCGAGCCACGCGCCGCGCCACGTCCCGCTGGCCCGCATTGAAGGCCGGCTGTCCGCAGCAGGTTTGCCCGGGCGGAAAGTCGACGGCGACGCCGAGGTTGCCAAGTACGCGCGCCGCCGCCAAGCCCACGCGGGGAAACAACGCATCACCCAGGCACGTGACCATGAGGGACGCCCGAACCGCGACCGGCCCCCCCGGCGACGATGCCGGGAGGTCCGGTGAGCTGCGCAGTGAGTGGGTCACGCTTATGAGAGGACCTTCGAGAGGAAGAGCTTGGTCCGCTCCTGCGTGGGGTTCACAAGCACCTCGTTTGGCGGGCCCGATTCCACCACGACCCCACCATCGATGAGGGCCACCCCGTCGGCAACCTCGCGCGCGAAGCCGATCTCGTGCGTGACGACGACCATCGTCATGCCCGTTTCGGCGAGCTTCTTCATCACGTCGAGTACCTCGCCCACGAGCTCGGGATCGAGGGCCGACGTGGGCTCGTCGAAGAGCATGACCTTGGGCTTCATGGCCAGGGCCCGAGCGATAGCCACGCGCTGCTGCTGACCGCCCGAGAGCTGCGCCGGATAAGCGTCGAGCTTCTCACCGAGGCCGACCTGAGCGAGCAGTGCAATCGCATCCCGCTCCGCCTCGGCGCGCGGCGTGTGCTTTACGTGCACCGGCGCCTGCATCACGTTCTCGAGCGCCGTGCGATGCGGGAAGAGGTTGAAGCGCTGGAAGACCATGCCGATCTTGGAGCGCTGGCGGGCGACGTCCCTGGACTTCATCTCATGCAAGGCGTCGCCGCGTTGGCGATAGCCCATGAGCTCACCGTCCACCCACAAACGCCCCGCGTCGATCTTCTCAAGGTGGTTGATGCAGCGCAGGATGGTCGACTTGCCGCCGCCGCTCGGACCTAGCAGAACGATCGTCTGCTGGGGCTGGACCGCGACGTCAATGCCCTTCAGTACGTCCAGCTTGCCGAACGACTTCCACACCTGCTCCACGCGCACCATGGGCTCGTCAGCCATTGCGGGTCTCCCGCTTCAACGCCTTGCGCTCCGCGCTCCCGGTGTCGGCCTGCCCGAAGCCTCGACCGAAGCGTTTCTCCAAGTAGTGCTGGCCGATGGTGAGCACAGTGGTGAGCGCGAGGTACCAGATGCTGGCAACGATGAGCAGGGGGATCTGCTTGAAGTTCTGCGAGTACACTTGCTGGACGACGGTGAGCAGGTCGCGACCCGAGATCACGGAGACCAGCGAGGTCATCTTGAGCATGGTGATGGTCTCGTTGCCCATCGGGGGGGTGACCACGCGCATGGCCTGGGGCAGCACGACGAGGCGCATCGTGAGGCCGCCGGACATGCCCAAAGAAAGGGCAGCCTCCTGCTGCCCCTTGTCCACAGAGATGATGCCCGCGCGCACGAGCTCGGAGGCGTACGCCACCTCGTTGAGCCCAAGGGCGAGGATCGCCGCCGTGAACGCGCCGATGAGCGCACTCGTGTTGCCGTGGGCGAACACCAGCCCCACGAAGGGGATGCCCACAAACAGACTGGGGTAAAGCGCCCCGAGGAAGCCCCAGAAGATGATCTGCACCAGCAAGGGCACACCCCGGAACAGCCAGATGTAGATCCACGCCACCGTGCGCAAGACGGGGTTCTCGCTCAGCCGCATCACGGCGACGAGCGTGCCGCCGACGATACCGATAACCATGGCGATGATCGTCATCTCGATCGTGACGAGCACGCCACGGAGCGTGAGCGGCTTGAACAGGTACTGGCCGATGGTCGACCAGCCCACATTGGGGTTGTGGGCCAGCGACCAGGCAAGCGCGAACGCTAGGAAGAGGAGCACGGCGGCGCTGACCCATCGGCCCCAGTGGCGGACTGGGATAGCCTTGATCAGCTGCGGACGCTCCGAGGGCTCGGGTGCCACTGGGGCCGAGAGTGCAGCGCCGTCCATCATTTACCCTGGTTGACCTGGGCGGATTGGACAGCCCCACCCTCAAGACCGTATTTGGTGAGGATCTTGGTGTAGGTGCCGTCGTCGATCAGTCCCTGCAGCGTCTTCTGCACGCAGTCGGTCATCTGCGTGTTGGTCTTGACCACGGCAGCGCCGATGATCGAGGGAGCGTAGCCGCTGGGAGCCGCTGGGTCGACGACGACCTGGTAGGTCGCGCCACCACCGGCGGTCTTGGCCGTGTACTGGGCGTCGGGGAGCTGGACGTAGTCAGCCACGATCTTGCCGGCCTTGACGGCCAGCAGCGCGTCGCTGTCCTGGGGGAACGTCAACACCGTGAGCGTAGGCTTACCTTCGGATTGAAACTTCTTTGCCAGGGCAGCGAGCATCTGCGCTTGGATCGTGCCGCTCTGCGCGCCGACCGTCTTGCCGGCCAGGGAGTCGAGGGTGGTGAGGCTATTCGGGTTGCCCTTGAGGGTCAGCAGGACCGAGCCCACGTTGCAGTAGTCGACAAAACTGACAGCTTGCTGACGCGCCTTGTCGTCGACCATGGCCGCCAGGATGACGTCGCCCTTGCCAGCCTGGAGAGCCGGGATGAGAGACACAAACGGAAGGTTGAGGAAGTCGTATTTGAGGCCAAGCTTGGCGGCAAGCGCCTGGCCCAAGTCGTAGTCGAAACCGGTGACTTGGCCGCTACTTCCACTGACCCACATCTCGAACGGCGGGTACGGGATGTTGCTGGCCACTTTTAGAACTCCCGCGCTCTTGACCGTCGACGGGACCATGGCCTCCAGAGTCTTGTCGGGCGTGATGGTGACCCCAGCGACACTGACGCCTGCGGCGGGGCTCGCGCTGCTGCTGGCACTGCTGCTACTGCCGCACGCGGCAGAGAGCAGCGCCAGGGCGAGCAGGAGGAGGAGAGCGACGACAATCGCCGCGCCTCGCCTGCTTGCCTTGAAACTAACCAGATGCTTCATCGCTCGACCTCCGTGCTGTTTGGTGACTTCTCGGACACGGGCGGGACTCGTACTCCCACGCCCGCCTTGGAGTGCACCCGAGGTGCGGTGCACGACTAGCTGACATCGGGGATCTGGCGCGCCGTGACTGCCGTTAGCTCCTCGGCGAGCAGGCGCAGACACATCTCGTTCTGTTCCGGCGTTCCGACCGTTATGCGGATGTGCGTCGGATAGCCCCAGCCACCGGCGGGTCGGACGATCAGACCGCGCCGCATGAGTCGCTCGAAGAGCTCCTTTGCATCGGTGCCCACGTCGGCCAAGATGAAGTTCGCCTGGCTCGGCACGATCGTGCATCCCAGCTCGGTCAAGCCGGCCGTGAGGTAAACGCGGCCTTCCTTGATGGCGGCCACCGAGCGTTCGAGCCAGGCAGAGTCGGCGAGGGCCGCCTGCCCGGCCGCTGTGGCCGCGCGATTAAGGAAGAACGGCTCCTCGATGCGGTCGAGCATTTGGCAGATTGCGCCGTCGGCGATGGCATAGCCGAGTCGCAGCCCAGCCAGCGCATAGGCCTTCGAGAACGTCTTCAACACGATGACGTTGCGATGACCCTCACGCACGAGACGGACGCCCTCGGCGTAGCCCGGATCGTCGACGAACTCACCATAGGCCTGATCGATCACCACTGCCACGGTCTCAGGGATAGCGCTCAGGAATGTCGCCATTTCGTCGCGCTGGACGATGGTCCCAGTCGGGTTGTTGGGACTGCACAGCCACACGATCCTGGTGCGCTCGGTAATGGCATCAACGATGGCGTCGAGGTCGAAGCGGTAGTCCCGCAGCGACACTTTGCGGACCACTCCGTTCATCAGCACCGAGCCCGCCGCGTATCGAGAGTACGACTGCGGAGCGACGATCACCTCGTCGCCGGGCTCAATGTAGAGTCGCGGAATCATCTGCACGATCGACTCCGACCCCGAGCCCAGAACCACGCTGGATGGCTGCACGCCGTTCGCCTCTGCCACGCGGCAGCGGAGATCGGTGAACTCCTGCCAGGGATACATGTGCAGGTTGCCAAACTCGGTAGGGATCGCTGCCAGCGCCTTCGGCGAGGGCCCGTAAGGGTTCTCATTCGACGCGAGCTTGACGATCTGCTCCAGCGGGATGTCGAACTCCCGCGAGACCTCTTGCACGCTTCGGCCCGCCTCGTAGTCGTCCAAGAGCAGCACGGCACGCCGGAAGCTACGCTCGTGACCGTGAGCACGGGTGTCGCTGCTGGCCGTCTCTACGTCCATGGTGACCCCGCAGGTTGCTGACGATTCGTGACGCCGACATCGTGGGAGGCGGTGACGGAGGTCGAGACCACCGCCTCCCACGTCGGCGGTGGGGGCGAAAGTTGGGAGAGCAGCGGGCCCATTGCCGCGCGACTTACGCCGGACAACTTCTCGACTGCGCTATCGGTTGTCACCGCTGCCACCCCCTGTGCCGTAACAGGCAACAAACGTATAGCTGCACGATACAGCGTGTCAAGCGTTCTCGTCGTGGGACGCACGTGAACCTGTTCTCCGCGCTGCGAATCCATGAGCTGCAGATATTCCCGCAAAATGAGCGTCAATTGCTGCCCACTTTCGTGGTGATTCAGCTTCCGAACGCAGCCCATGCATCCCGGTATTTGGCTGGTCATCTGTTATATGTGGAGCAACTTCTGTATAGAGACAGTTGACCCGGAGCAGCCCACGATGTACGTTCCGGCCATGGTGAATCGCAATCAAACGTCCGTCGGCGCAGCAGACAACGGGCACCAATCGGAGCCTCCGCCCGAGGCCGCAATCGGCTTTCGCCTTCGCACTCTTCGCCGGCAGCGGGGCCTCACGTTGGAGCAAGTCGCCACCAGCGCGGGACTCACGAGAGGCTTTCTCAGCCACCTGGAGCGTGGAGGGACGTCTGCCTCGATAGGTTCGCTGTACCGAATCAGCGAGGCGCTCGGCATCGAAGTCGCCTCGCTGTTCGAGCCCTCGGGGGCCGACCTGAGCCTCCGGGATTCGCGCAAGCCCTCCTTCTTCGGAGGTGAGGGCGTGACCGACTTCGTGGTCACTCCCTCTGCCGAGCGACGGGTTCAGGTCTGCGAGACTCACATCGCGCCACAGGGCACACCCGACCGCAATCTCTACAGCCACCCGGGGGAAGTCTCAATTGTCTACGTCCTGAGCGGGGAGCTTGAAGTCCGGTTCGCCGATGACACGATCACGCTCGGCTCGGGCGACGGGCTGACCTTTTCGCCGACCCAGCCGCACAGCTGGCGCAATCCATCGCTGAACGATGAGGCAGTCGTGGTCTGGGTGATGCTGCCGGCGCAGTTCTAGAATCCTGGCGGCATGCCCAGCACCGCCTCGATCCGTGCCACCCGACCGCTCGCAGTGACGGGGTCGCGGGGGACACTCTGCGACCAAGCTCTACTTGTGGGGAATCCTCTGTGAGTCTCGAGCACGTGCGAACACTGCGTCTTTCCGAGCACCTGCTCGGGTTTTACGACGGGCGCGTCGCCGGACAGAAGTTCGCGTCGGGCCCGAACTGGGTCGACGACGGGGCGCTTTCGCTCGGCGTCTGCTCCTACGCGCTCGTCGACGGCGCCGAGGCGATCGTCTACGACACTCACATCTCGACCGCACACGGGATGCTGATCCGCCATACCCTGGAGGGGCTGGGCGTGCGTCGCATCGTGGTCGCTCTCAGCCATTGGCACCTCGATCACGTGGCGGGAACAGCCGCCTTCGCTGATTGCGAGATTGTCGCGAGCCGCCTTACGTCTGAGCGCCTCACCCAGCACCAGAGCGCAATCGAGAGTGGGATCCTGAACGGGCCTCCGGCGATCTCACCGCTGATCCTGCCGACGACTGTTTTTGACGCGCGGACCCGGCTGACCGCCGGCAAGCTTCGCGCCGACCTCATCGAATTCGATATCCACAGCGTCGACGGCACGGCCCTCCACGTCGCCGACGACGGAGTGCTACTCGTCGGAGACATGCTTGAGGACACCATCACTTATGTGACCGAGCCCGAGCGGCTGGAGAGACATCTCGACGAACTCGACCGGCTCAGAGAACTGAGGGCTCGTCGCATCTACCCCGATCACGGCAGCGATCGCGTGATCGCGGCGACTGGTTACAGCGAGGGGTTCATCCTGGCTACGCAGCGATACATACGGGACTTGCTGCGCGTCCCGCGAGAGCCCGCCTTGGCCGATCTCGACCTGCGGACCTTCGTCGCTGCCTCACTCGAAGCCGGGTGGATCACTTACTACGAACCCTATGAGCGTGTGCATCGGAGAAACGTCGAGCGAGTAGCCGGCGAGGGTCTCACCAGCACTTCTGCATGAGGCCGACTAGCGGAGCGGCCGTCCTTCCCCTATGCGTGCCCTCGCGTTCGGGCGCGTGGATGGGCATAGGCGGCGGCGAGGAGGCCAATTCTTGCCAGGCGTGCACCGACTTACCGGCAGCAGGGATGCCAAGAATGGCTCCTGTGGGCCTCAACGATCCTGTGTCAGATCAAGAATGGCGACTCGCCGGCAACCTGTTTCAGAATCCTCTGAGCCGCTTCCTCTTGTTCGGGGCTGCCGGAAATCGCCAGCCAGACACTGCCCTCGGCTCCGCCGACTCCACCACCTGCGACGAGATTCGCGGTCACACCCGTCAGCACAGACAGCGCCTCAATCTCCGTAATGATCTCGCCCGGCACAGGAAAGAGCCTCGGCCCACGCGCCCCAGGCACGTTGAGGATGGCGGCCAGTTGGTCGAGATCGCCGGTCACACGCTTTTCGAGTCCGACCGGTAGTACGAGCCGCACACGCCGGCCGACGACGGCCTGCATGGCGATTGCGGCGGTGCCTCCTTTTGGGTGGCCGATGAGGATGGCCGCACGCCCCGAGGACAAGTCGACGGCGTTGGCTCCCTTGAGGATGACGTCGCCTTCCTTCAGATCATCGGCGATGTCGAAGATGGTCATGCCGCGGCGCCATTCACCGCTGACGATCACAACATCGCCGGGGAACTGGCTTTCGTCCGGAAGTCGCCCGGTTTCCGTTGTCGGACGACCAGGCGGCATCGTGATGCCGCGGAAGAACCGGCTTCGGTCGAAACCAGCGGACTGGCCAAGATTCTTCAGTATCTCCTCGGCCACATAGCCGTTGGTCGTTCCCGCGACGATCACGACAGTGCCGGATGCCAGAGCCGCTTGCACTGTTGGAAGTGTCGCCGTTGCCTGGGCGATCACCCGCTTACCAGCTGCCGGCGTGACGACGAATTGGTTCATCAGTTCCCCTTGCTCCCTGCCACCCAGCGGTGGCAGCGCAAACCACGTAGCACGCGGCAAAGCCTACGCTCCCCTGCGCAAGACGTCACGGCACGCGACCAGACCGACCTGCTAGGCGTCGCGCCGCAGCGAGCCCGCCTGACTTCCTAAGGGGACGCAGAACGCAGCAGCCACCAGACGTCCTACGGTGTAAGCCACGAGCCACTCGTCCTCAGCGCCTGACCGCGGCGGGCAGGCCCCACACGGTCTCTGGCGGTGCGGCCGCCGGCCGCGGCAGCGAGGCCGATACCGCCGCGACCACGAGCGGCAGCGCCGCAATCACGTAGAGCACGGCTGCCGGCCCCGCACTGTCACCGACGAGGGCGAGGGCGGCGACGATGAGCCCGCCGGCACCGCCGCAGAGGCCCACCGTGAGGCCGGTGGCAAGGCCCATGCGAGCCGGCAGGTACTCCTGGGCGAGCACCAGGGTGATACTCATGTTGGTGTTCACGGCCAGCCCGATCACGATCACGAGGGGGATCATGGCGCCGTAGGAGAGGCTGGGCAGCAGGGCGATGGCCGGCACCAGCAGGAGTTGCGGTACGACCAGCACGAAGCGGCGGCCGAGGCGCTGGGCGGCAAGGCCACCGAGCAGCGTCCCGGCGGCCTCGGCCGCGAGCAGCACGCTGGTCATGAGGTTACTCTGGCCGGGACTCGTGGCGCGTGCGTGGACCAAGAACAGCGGCACGTAGGCGAGCAGGCCCAGGGCGACGCCGTTGGCGGCGGCGTAGAGCACGAGCAGGCGCACGAAGGCGCGCCACTGCTGACCCTGCGCGGCAGACAGCCGGCGCCGCTGCGCGTGGGGCGGCAAGCGCAGTCCCAGGCGTCGCACCGCGACGATCACGGCGGCGGCGGCGGCGAACGGCACGAGCGGGATCAGGAGCGTGCCCCTGGGCCCCAGGGGCACGAGCGCGGCGGCCACGACCAGGGGGCCCAAAGCCCAGCCGAGGCCGCCCCCCAGGGAGAAGATGCTCATGTCGCTGGTGATGCGTCTGCCGGCGGCAAGCCGCGCCCAGCGGGCGCCTTCGGGGTGATAAGCGGCCACGCCAACGCTACAGACGACCACCGCCATGAGCGTCAGGGGGTAGCTTGTCGTCAGCCCCAGGTAGCCGATCCCCAGACCGGCCACGACGAGCCCCGCGGGCAGCAGCCAGACTGCCTCGCTGCGGTCGCCGTGGGCCCCGAAGAGGGGCTGCAGCAGGGCGCTGCCGAGGCTGGCCGTGAGCGCAAAGACGCCCACCGCACCGTAGCTGTAGTGGCGCTCCACGACGAGAAAGGGCAGAAGCGCCCACAGGGCACTCGAACAGATGTCGGCGGCGCCATGCCCGAAGGAGAGCACCAGCAGCGCCGCGCCGGCGCGGGGCCGCGGGCTCGCGGCGGTACTCACAGGGCAGCTAGGTGATCAAGCGCGCAGCCTTCAAGCGGCAGCGACCTGGGCCACCCGAGCCGCGTGTTGACCAGCTGTCGCATCGCCATGTTCCGACTCTAGCACCCATGCGCGGCCGCTCGCTGGTCCTGGGCGCCAACTTTGAGACCTCAGTCGAGACAGCACCGCTGCAAAGTGCTGCACCTTCGCTCACTACGCCGACGGCACGCCGACATGCCAGGCTCAAGGAGCTGTCGGAAGTCTTGGAAACCTCTTGAGTCGGGAAAGGGCGCTGCGTGCAGCGACTTCACTCGGCGCGCCGACGCAGAGCCGCTGGAGGTTCAGCGTCACACCGCTCGGGACAGAGTTCGTGGCGCAGGCCAGAGGCCGAGGTGGAGTTCGGCGGAGTTAGGCGCGGCCTGTCGGTCA
>Ga0209385_1000430_pt1 | contig 16941 bp, 14 predicted proteins | sample NGEPerB_FD_184506 | JGI IMG/M metagenome (GOLD analysis project Ga0209385, IMG submission 184506) | Arctic peat soil microbial communities from the Barrow Environmental Observatory site, Barrow, Alaska, USA - NGEE PermafrostAB12-B... | ecosystem: Environmental > Terrestrial > Soil > Wetlands >... | reverse complement strand
CCCCACGACTCCCCCGAGATCCCGTACGACTGGAACGTGAAGCTGCGCTAGGCGCAGCCGGCGAAGCGATGCTGCGCTGGTTCGTCACCGGTGCCGGCGGCCAGCTGGCCACGGCTTTCACCCGCGTCCTCGAAGGCGAGGTCTTCCTGAGCCGCGAGGACGCCCTCGACATCCGCGACGCGGAGGCCGTGCGCGCCGCCGTCCACGGGTTCGCCCCCGATGTGCTCCTGCACACCGCCGCCTACACCGACGTCGACGGCGCCGAAGCCGACCCGGAGACCGCCGAGGCGGTGAACGTGCTCGGCACGCGCAATCTGGTCTCGGCAGTGCGCGGCACGCATACTACGCTCGTCTACTTCAGCTCCGACTACGTCTTCGACGGCAGCAAGGGCAGCCCGTACGTGGAGAGCGACGCCACCAACCCGCTCAGCGTGTACGGGCACACCAAGCTCGCCGGAGAGGACGAGGTGCTCAGCTGGGTGCGCGGCATCGTGGTGCGCACCTCCTGGCTGTTCAGCGATACCGGCCGTAACTTCGTGAAGACCATCCTCGCAGCCGGGCAGGCGAAAGCCGAGGCCGGCGAGCCGCTCACCGTGGTCGACGACCAGATCGGCTCGCCCACGTATGCCGGCCACCTGGCCGCGGCCGTCTCCGAAGCGCTCGAGCAGGGCGTAGCTCCCGGCCTGTACCACATGGCCGGGAGCGGCTACTGCTCCTGGTGCGAGCTGGCCCGCGAGATCGTGCAGATCGCCGGCATCGACGTCGAGATCCTGCCGACCACGACGGCCGAGCTCGGCCGGCCGGCGTCGCGGCCGGCGTTCTCGGCGCTCGCCAGCGAGCGTCCCATCCCACGCCTGCCGCACTGGGCGGCCGGCGTCGCGGAGGCCGTAGACAGACTCATCCCGCTCGGCTGACCGGCCGGCGCGAATCGCAAGGAGGCACGGCATGAGGATCGTGGTCACCGGCGGCGCCGGCTTCATCGGCTCCAACTTCGTGCGCTACCTCCTGGGCAAGTACGACGACCTCGAGATCGTGAACCTCGACAAGCTCACGTACGCGGGGAACCTCGAGAACCTGAGAGACGTCGAGGACGACGCGCGCCACTCGTTCGTCAAGGGCGACATCTGCGACGCCGTCGTCGTCCGCGCGGCGCTCGACGGGGCCGACGCGGTGGTCAACTTCGCGGCCGAGACGCACGTCGACCGCTCCATCAGCGGCCCCCAGGACTTCATCAGCACCGACGTGCTGGGGACGCACACGCTGCTCGAAGCCGTGCGCGAGCTCGGCGTGAAGCGCTACCTGCAGATCAGCACCGACGAGGTGTACGGCTCCACTGAGACCGGCTCGTTCACCGAGGAGTCCGACCTGGCGCCGTCGAGCCCGTACTCGGCGAGCAAGGCGGGAGGGGACCTCCAGGTGCTCGCCTACTCCCGCACCTACGGCACCCCGGTGCTCATCACACGCAGCTCCAACAACTACGGCGGCTGGCAGTACCCCGAGAAGATCATCCCGCTGTTCATCACCAACGCGATCGACGACCTGCCGCTGCCGGTGTACGGCGACGGCCTCAACGTGCGCGACTGGCTCTACGTCGAGGACAACTGCTCGGCCATCGACACGGTGCTCCACGAGGGCGAGCTCGGCGAGGTCTACAACATCGGCGGCGGCAACGAGGTGCCCAACCTGGCGCTCACGCGGCGCATCCTCGAGCTGCTCGGCAAGGGCGAGGACCTCATCCGCTACGTCGTCGACCGGCCCGGTCACGACCGGCGCTACTCGATCGACTGCGCCAAGGTCCGCGCGCTTGGCTGGGCGCCGGCCGTGGAGTTCGAGGGCGGCCTCGAGCGCACGGTCGCCTGGTACCGCGACAATCCGGAGTGGTGGCGTCGCCTCAAGTCCGGCGAGTGGCGCGAGTACTACGCGCAGCAGTACTCCGGCCTGGAGTAGGACCGCGGCCGGCCCGGACTGGCCCGGCGGCCGGCCGGCCCGCTCCTCAGGCTCTCAGGGCACGTTCCACACCGGCGTGCCCACGGGCACCCGCGAGAACAGCCAAAGGATGTGCGCGTTGGACAGGCGCGTGCAGCCGTGCGAGTAGTTGCGCGGGAACCTGCCGAGCAGCCAGGGTTCGTCGGTGCCGTGGATCGCGTACTCGCCGAGGTAGCGCATCCGCCGCGGGCCGTAGGGGCCGCCCATGTACGGGTCCTTGGCGTAGATGTGAAAGTGGCCCAGCGGCGTCGGCAGCGACGGGCGCCCGAGGACGCAGTCGAACACCTTCTTCAGGATCCCGTGCTCCATGTAGTAGAGCTTGTATTGCGAGCGGTCGACGACGATGTAATGCGCCGGCCCGGTGGGCACGCCGTAGGGATTGCGCGGGTCGAACACCTGCACGTGCAGCGCAGCGCTGTCGCCGGCGGCGTGGTTCGCGTCGGCCTCCATGCGGGCGCGCAGCCTGTAGGTGCCCGCCTGCGCGGCGCTCCACGTGGTATTGACGGTCGAGGCGTTGCCCAAGGTGAGCGTGCGCTGCGTGATCCAGGCCTTGGTGGCCCTGTCCCACTGCTGGAGCTCCACGCTGGCGCCCGGATGAACGGGCGCGACCTGCAACCGCAGTCTGGCGTCGCGACCCATGAAGAGCCTGTCGGGCGCCATTCGCGAGAGCTCGACACGTGGCGCCACGGTCACCTGGGCATCCGCCTGGGCGGCCGCCGCGCCGGCGCCGCCCGCGTAGTCCACGCGGTAGGCGGTGGTCATCCGCGGACGCATGGTCCAGGTGGCCACGCCGGAGGCGTCGGCCGTCGCCGTCGCGATGACGGTGTAGGCAGACTCGCCGGCGCGCCTGCGGCTCAGGGTGAGAGGCGCCTCGGGGAGACCGACGTGCGCGGTCAGCTTCACCGTCTTGCCGCAGACCACGGCGGCCGGAGCGGCGCCGAGCGAGAGTGAAGGCGACGGCAGCGGGTCGGCGGCAGTGGCAACGGCGGCGATCCCGGCGAGCAAGGCGAGCGCCGCAAGGAAGAGGGCGGCGAGAGAGGTCATCTTGGATATGGCGTGCACGGAGCCCCCAGTCGGCGGATGGACTTGCGCGGAGTGTACGGTACCGGACGATGCGAAGCCAAGGCCGCCGAAGAGCCGGCGCAGGTCCGGCCGCAGAAGCCAGGGTCCGGCCGGAGTGCCCGGGGACCGTCCGGAGCACTCAGGCCTCAGCCGGAGCGCCCCGGCTCAGCGGTAGTTGCGGACCGTCGTCCCTACCGGCACGCGACGGTACAGCCAGAGCGCCTGCTTGTTACGCATCCGGGCGCAGCCGTGCGAGTAGTTGCGCGGGACGGGGCGGCTGATGAGCCAGGGCCGGTCGGTGCCGTGGATGGCGATGCCGCCCGCCGGCCGGTAGAACATGGCGCAGGCGCCTTCGGGTCCGCCGGCCGGCTTGCGCTTGCCGTAGACGTGAAAGGTCCCGATCGGCGTCGGGAAGCCGGGCCGGCCGAGCGCCACGTCGAACCGGCGGATCAGCACGCCGTGCTCGTAGTAGTACAGGTGGTACTCGTGCACGACGATCACGATGTAGTGCGCGAACCTGAACAGCACGTGGTGCTGGTTCGCCGGGTTCAGCGTGAGGCGGCACGCCGGCGAGGAGACGGCGCCGCCGGCCCCGTCCGGCACGCCGGCCCGCAGCTCCAGGTAGCCGTGCGGCTCGAGAGCCGGCTTCCAGCGCACAGAGTACGTCGAGTCGGCGGCCAGCGGCGCCGTCGTCAGCGCGGCCCAGCTCCCGGCGCCGCGCGGCTTCCACTCGATGGTCACGACGGTGCCCTCGGGCTGTGCCGGCGACACCGCGCCGGAGAGCGTCACGGCGCGGCCTGTCCAGACCGTCCTCGGCGCGACGATCGCGAGCGTGACCGCCGTCGCGGCATCTTGACCGGCCGCCTGGCTTGCAGGGGCCGCGGAGACGGATGCGGCGGTGGGCTGGGCAGCGGGCTGAACGGCGCCGGGCTGCCCGCCGCCGGCGAGCGCCGCCGCCGGCAGCGCCACGGCCGCGGCCGCGGCGAACGCGAGCAGGACGAGGAGCCGTCTGACTGTCGGAGCGCTCATGGTCGGGATTGTAGCGTCAGTAGGCTCACGCATGCCAGGGGCGGTCGATCCTCCCCAGAGACAGACGGGGCTCAAGCCCCCGTCCACGCTCGGTTTACGGCTGAGCCGTGAGCGGCGTGCTGGTCGGCGTGGGCGAGGGCGAAGGAGTCGGCGTCGGCGACGGAGGAAGCTCGGCCGGCGTGAGCAGCCTCCGGCCCCACGCGAAGGCGTTCTTCCAGTAGGTGGACGTGTCGAGCGAGGCGAGCGAGACGCCGTCGGTCGAGCCCGTGGACTGGATGAACCAGCCGTTCCCGAGGTACAGAGCGGCGTGGTAGATGGACGCGACCGACGACTTGGGGCCGTTGGGCCCGAAGAAGAGGAGGTCGCCGCAGGTGAGGTTCTTGCGCGTGATGCGCGGCTTGGCGCGGGCGGCCATGTCGTGGGCCCCGCGCTCGCTGACCGTGATCGGGTAGCCGAAGTGCATCTTCATCACGTAGAAGACGAAGCCCGAGCAGTCGAACCCGCCGGCGGCCTGATAGCCGTACGGCGAGTCTTTGGTCGGGTCCTCGCCGGCCCACACGTAGGGATAACCGACGAACTGGAGCGCGAAGCGCGCGATCTCCTTCTGACGCGCGCTCAGCGGCGGGAAGGTGATGGCGTCGTACTGCGATAGCCCGTAGAGCGTCCACTCGTTCTTGAGCTGGTAGCCACGCCAGAACATGTAGGCGACCTCGGCGCGGTCGATCGGCTGCCCGGGCGTGACCTCGTGCTTGTCGGCCGCGAACGGGTGATTGTAGCGCAGCTCGAGCTGCCGCGAGGCGACGATGTAAGGCAGATAGCTGGGCGCGCCCGTCAGCCACCCGGTGTTGGGCTTCCACGTGGCGGTGCGCAGCTGCGTGAGGAGCTGCCAGTCCGCGGTCGGGTACCGCTCCTTGATCCACTTCACGACGCCGGCCTCCGCCTGAGAAGCGACGACGGCGTCGTTGGGGTAGAAGGAGCCGTCCTTCTGGAGGCCGAGGTAGCCGTGGTGGAGGGCGATCTCGATTACCTGGTAGTACGGATCAGTCGTCGGAACGTCCGCGATGGCGACCGTGTGGACGCTCTCCGTGAGGTGGCCGGCTGCGGTCACCAGCGCGCTCGCGAACTGAGCTCGAGTGAGCGGGTCCTCAGGCTTGAACAGGGAGCCGAAGTCGTCCATGAGGTGATGCCCGGCCGGGCCGCGTGCCGTGATGGACTCGATGGCGGCGTGCGCCCAGTGCGACTTGGGCACGTCGCTGTAGCTCTTGCCCAGCGCGACGGGAGCCGCGAGGCAGGCTAGCGCGAGCGCCAGCCCCAGCGCGGCGTTGAGGACGAGGGATCTGTGCTGCAATCCGGCCATGCTCCAGTCCTGCTATCGGCGGTCGCGACGGCACCTTGAGCGCCCGAGGGGCCGCGTGCACGGCCCGGACGACGCTTTCGCCGCCGCGGCTCGTTCTCCTCAGAAGTGAGCGTTGAGGCTACCACGCGCCATCGGCTTGTGCCCGGCCCGCACGGGTGTGCGCCTCCCCGCGGAGCACGGGATTCGCCTGCGCGGCCCGGCCGACGGCTCAAGGAAAGGAGTCGGCGACCGATGTCAGAAGCAGTCCGCAGGACAGTGTCACGGTTTGCCCGTCCGAGGCGCGGCACGTATCCTGAGGCCGCGCCCCACCGGGCGCACACCCGACCATGGACCCCCTGGACCCGACATCAGCCCGCCGTCCCGGCCGCCCCGCGCGCGCCCTCCTGAGTGCGGCGGGTGTGCGCGCCCTCGTCGGCGTAGCGGCCGCTTTCCTCCTGATGACATTCGCCGGCCCGGCCGCCGCCCTGACGGCGAGCGCCAACTTCGTCATCACCGGTCACGGCTGGGGGCACGGGATCGGCATGTCGCAGTGGGGTGCCTACGGCTATGCCAAGCACGGCTGGACGTACAGGCAGATCCTCAAGCACTACTACACCGGCATCGCCTTCGAGACCCGCCCCAACGCGGACATCCGCGTGCGCCTGCGCAGCGGCCTCAAGAAGGTGCAACTTTCTTGCCCGAACGACTTCACCGCCTCCGCCGGCGTCACCACGCTGACGATCCCCGCCGGGGTCACGGCGACGACGACATGGGCGAACAACGCCTACCACGTGGTCGCCGGCGACGCCATGCAGGACTTCGCCACGCCGCCGACCTTCACGCCTACCAAGGGATCGCTGAGCATCCTCACGGCGACGGACCTCGGCGACACCGGCGCCTACCGTGGCGTCGTGCGCGTGCTGCGCTCCAGCGGCGCCCTGATGATGGTCGACCAGGTGCCCCTGGAGAGCTACTTGCGAGGGGTCATCCCGCACGAGGTATCGCCGTCGTGGCCGGTCGAAGCGCTCAAGGCGCAGGCCTGCGCCGCGCGCGCCTACGCCCTCAACTCGCTCAAGCCGAGCTCGTCGTGGGACGTCTACTGTGACGTGCGTGACCAGGCCTACGTGGGGGTCGGCATCGAGGACCCGCGCACCGACGCCGCGGTACTGGCCACTACGGGAGTCACACCGACCTTCGCCGGCCAGGTCATCTCCGCCTACTACTTCTCCTGCTCGGGCGGCCACACCGAGAACATCGAGTACGGCTGGCCCGGCGCGTCGCCGGAACCCTACCTCAAGGGCGTCGACGACCCCTACGACTCCTACGCCTCGCTGCACGACTGGGGGCCGCTGCGCCGCACCGGCGCGCAGCTCAAGTCCGCCATCGGCGGCGACGGCCCGCTGCGCGCGATCGTCGCGGTCAAGCAGGGCACGTCGCCGCGCATCGTCAAGGCTGCGCTCATCGGCGCCAACGGCGTCAGCTTCATGGACGGCAACATGCTGCGCATGAAGCTGGGCCTCAACAGCACCTGGGCGCTGTTCACGAGCATGTCGATCACGCCGGCGTCGCGCGACCACGTGTCCATCGCCGCCGGCGGCAGCGTGCTGCTGAGCGGACGCATGTACCCGGCGCTGCCGGCGGGCGCCAAGGTACGCCTGCACTGGTACTCCGGAGGCGCGTGGCACAGTCACTCCGTGCCCGCCACGCGCATCGTCCAGAAGCTCGGCGGCGGCTACTCCACCACGTACTCGGCCTATAGCGACAACCAGATGCCGACGGAGACCACCAAGTACTACTTCCAGCGCAGCACGTCCGTGTCGCCGACCATGACCGTCACCGTCAAGTAGCGGACGAGGCGGCCGGCCGCATCCAGTGCGCGAAGCGACGCGGGACGCACGCCGTACGCGAAGCGGCCCGGGCCTTGAAGGGGAGGGCCCGGGCCGCCGATGCACCTTCCGTGGGGCGGCGCGGGGCAGGATGATCCGCGCCGGTGGGAAGGGTAGCTTTGCCGGCTACCTCTGCGGTCCCTCCGCGTGGAAGAGTCCGGCCGGCGTGTCCGGGACCTGATGCCGACTGATCTCCCCGTCCACCATGTAGATGACGTCCTCAGCGATGTTGGTGGCGTGGTCGGCAAGGCGTTCCAGGTACCGCGCCACGCTGAACAGCAGGACGATCGCGTCAAGGTGCTCCGGGTCGGTGCGGATGATCTGCTTGAGGTCTTCGATCATCCCCTGGTAGAGCATGTCGATCTCGTCGTCGGCGGCGAGCACGGCGCGGGCCGCCGCAGCGTCCTGACGGACGAGGGCGTCGAGGGCCTTCTCCAGGATCGTGCCGGTGCGGTCCGCCATGATGGTGAACCCCTCCGGCACCGGCACCGGGTGCTCGTCTGCGAGGGCGAGCGCCCGCTCGCCGATGTTGGACGCGAGGTCGCCGATGCGCTCGAGCTCGCTGTTGATCTTGATCACGGCGACGAGGAAGCGCAGGTCACCGGCGACCGGCTGGTAGAGCGCCAGCAGCTTGAGGCACTCCTCCTCGACCTCGACCTCGTGCTGGTCGATGGCGAAGTCCCCGACGATGACCTTGCGCGCCTTCTCACGGTCCCTCAGCTCGATCGCCTGGAACGCCGTGCGCAGGCTCTCCTCGACCAGGGCCCCGAGCGCGAGCACGTCGCGCTTGAGCCGGTCCATCTCCCGCTCCAGATGTATCATGCGTCGCCCTCGCTCAGCCGAAGCGGCCGGTGATGTATTCCTCGGTCTGCTTCTCCGTGGGGCAGGAGAAGATGTTGGTCGTGGGGCCGAACTCGACGATGCGGCCCTGGAAGAAGAAGGCCGTGTAGTCGCTCACGCGCGCGGCCTGCTGCATGTTGTGCGTGACGAGGACGATCGTGTACTTATCCTTGAGCTCCAGGATGAGCTCCTCGATCTTGGCCGTGGCGACCGGATCGATGGCCGAGCACGGCTCGTCCATCAGCAGCACGTCGGGCTGGGCGGCGATGGCGCGCGCGATGCAGAGGCGCTGCTGCTGCCCGCCGGAGAGCGCGTTGCCGGGCTCGTTGAGCTTGTGCTTGACCTCGTCCCAGATCGCCGAGCGCTTGAGCGCGTCTTCGACGCGCATGGAGAGCTCGGCGCGGCCCAGCCGGTAGTGCTGCCGCAGGCCGTAGGCGACGTTGTCGAACACGGTCATCGGGAAGGGGCTCGGCTTCTGGAAGATCATGCCGATGCGCCGGCGCAGGTCGAGCAGGTCGGTCTGCGACGACAGCACGTTGGTGCCGTCGAACATGATCTCCCCGCTGGCGCGCTGGTCGCGGTAGAGATTGAAGATGCGGTTATACGCACGCAGGTGGGTCGACTTGCCGCATCCCGATGGGCCGATCACGGCGGTCACCCGGTTCTTCTTGATCTCGATGTCGTTCCCGAAGAGCGCCTGCTCCTTGCCGTAGAAGAAGTCGAGGCCGTGCACCGAGATCTCGTTGGGCAGCGAAGCGAAGTCCTCGTCGCCGGCGCGCCGGTCCTCGGCGACCTCGAGCCTCGGAGGGATGACGGTCCCCGGGCCTTGGATCTGAGTGGGTTCGTCCACTTTGGTCCCTACCATTCCTTACCTCTCTGGAAGAGGAGTCGTACCAGGATGTTGAGCCCCAGCACGAACACGATGATGAAGAGTGCTCCGCCCCAGGCGAGTGCCTGCAAGTGCGGATACGGCTGACCGGCGAAATCGAAGATCGTCTTGGTCAGGTTGGAGACCGGGCCGCCGAAGTAGCCGCCCGGTCCGAACAGCCCGGTGATCCAGTAAGGGCTGCTGAGCGCGGTGAAGAGCAGCGGCGCTGTCTCGCCGGCCACGCGCACTACGGCGAGCGTCGCGCCGGTGATGAGCCCGCCGCGCGCCGCCTTGCAGACCACGCGCAGGGTCACGCGCCAGCGCGGCGCGCCCATCGCCAAGCCCGACTCGCGCAGTTCGTTGGGCACCAGGTTGAGGATGTCCTCCGTCGTGCGCGCCATCACCGGCAGCATCAGGAACGCCAGGGCCACCGAGCCGGCGAAGCCCGAGTAGTGCTGCAGCGGCTTCACGAGGATGGCGAAGGCGAAGACGCCAACGATGATGGACGGGACGCCCATGACCACGTTGGCCACCATGCGGATGCCGGTGGCGGTGCGACCGTTGCGGCCGTACTCGGCCAGGTACACGCCGGCGAGGAAGCCGATGGGGATGGCGATCAGCGCCGCGCCGGCGGTGATGATCAGCGTGCCGACGATGGCGTTCGCCATGCCGCCGGACGTGGACATGAAGTCCTGCGGCGTCGGCTGCGTGAAGAAGGCCCAGTTCCAGGCCTTGATGCCGCGGATCACGACCTCGTAGAGGACGAGCGCCATCACGCTCATGCCGAACAGGGCGCCGATCCACGAGAGCACCTTGACGACCAGATCGGCGGCCTTGCGGCTGGCGACCGATCGATGGCGCAGCGGCGCCTGCTCGGGGAGCGGGGCGACGGCGCTCACGCCCGGCCTCCGGTGGCGCGCTGCACACGCCGCAGCCACGCCTGCGCCGCGATCTGGAACAGGATGGTGATCACGAACAGGATGAGGCCGAGCTCGATGAGCGCGCTGACCGTGAGCTTGTCGGTGGCCTCGCTGAAGTTGAGCGCGATGAGCGACGCGATGGACGTGCCCGGGTCGAAGATCGAATGGGGGATCGCCGTGTAGACGCTGCCGATGAGGAAGGCGACGGCCATCGTCTCGCCGAGCGCGCGACCGAGGCCGATGAAGACGGCGCCGACGATGCCGCTGTTGGCGTAGCGCAGACTGATCTTGCGCATGACCTCCCAGGTCGTCGAGCCCATTCCGTAGCCGGCCTCCTTGGTCACTTGCGGCACCATCTTCATGACGTCGCGCGAGACCGCAGTGATGAACGGCAGGATCATGAACGCGAGCACGACGCCGGCGGTGAAGACGGAGACGCCGCCGCCGGCGAACTGCGTGCCGGGCTTGATGCCCGGCAGGCTTCCGAGAGGCGTGCCGAGGATCCAGGGCACGAAGTGGTCCTGCATGAACGGCACGATGACGAAGAGGCCGACCATGCCGAAGACGATGCTGGGGATCGAGGCGAGCATCTCGATGATGGTGCCCACCACGCGCGAGACCTTGGGGTGCACGAGCTCCACCAGCAGCAGCGCGATGACGAGCGCGAGCGGCACGGCGATGACCATGGCGACCAGGGTGGAGAGGAACGTGCCGGCGAGCGCGGCGAGCGCCCCGTACTCGTGCGTAGTCGGCGACCAGGCGACCGTGGTGAGCACGTGGGTGCCCAGCCCGCTGATCGCCGGCCACGAATCCACGACGAGGACGACCCCAAGACCGACCATCGCCACGGCGAGGAAGATGCCGCTGCCGGTGGCGAGCCCACGGAAGATGGGGTCGCCGATACGAATGCGGTGGCCGCGCGGCTCCGCTTTCGCGGAGCCGCGCGGCGCGCCTGCATTGCTGAGTAGTTCGCTGTCGACTGTGCTCACAGGTCCTGCCTCCCGTGGGTCAGTTCAGTGGAGAGGGATCGGTCACGGCCAAACGGGAGACCCGCTGGCTGTCACCGTCGGCCAGACCTGCTTCTGGATCAGGCTGTAGACACTTGCCGGAATCGGCACGTAGTCGAGGGCCGTGGCCGCCGAGGCGCCGCTCGTGTAGTTCCAGTTGAACCAGTCGAACATCTGCTTGGCGATGGCCGCGTCGGTCTGGCTCTTCTGCACGAGGATGAACGACGCGCCGGTGATGGGCCACGAATCGGCGCCGGGCTGGTTCACTAGGACCACGTACATGCTCGGCAGCGAGGCCTTCCAGTTCGCATTGGCCGCTGCCGCGCTGAAGCTGGCGATGCTCGGCTTCACCCAGTTGCCGGCCTTGTTCTGCAGCTGCGTGGTCGTCATGCCGGTCTGCTTGGCGTAGGCGTACTCCACGTAGCCGATGGAGCCGCTGAGCTGCTGCACGCTGGTGGCGACGCCGGCGCTGCCGTTGCCGCCGATGCCGACGGGCCAGGGGACGACCTTGTCCGCGCCGGCAGTCCACACGCTGGGGGCTGCGGCGGTGAGGTAGTGCGTGAAGATCCAGGTGGTGCCCGAGCTGTCCGAGCGATGCACGACCGTGATCTTGGTGGCCGGGAGCGTGAGCCCCGGGTTGAGGCTGACGATCGATGGGTCGTTCCACATCGTCGTCTTGCCCATGAAGATGCTGGCGAGGACGTCAGGGGTGAGCTTGAGCTGGCCGTCGGCCACGCCGTTGAGGTGCACGACGACCACATCGCCGCCCACGATCATGGGGAACTGAGCGAGGTTGTTGGCGGTGAGGTCGGCCTCCTGCAGCGGTGCATCAGTGGCGCCGAAGTTGACGAGCTTGGCCTCGATCGCGGCGATGCCGCCGCCGGAGCCGATCGCCTGGTAGTTGAGCTTGACGCCCTTGGCGGCGTTGTAGTCCGAGCCCCACTTCAGGTAGATCGGCGCCGGGAATGTGGCGCCGGCGCCGACGTTGGTACCCGCCTGCAAGGGCACAGGCGTCAGCGTCGGGCTGGCGGAGGCGGCCGGGCTGGAGCTGACGGAGCCCGGCACGGTAGAGCTGCTCGAGTTGCTGCCGCCGCAGGCGGCGGCCGTGATCGCCAGCGCGAAGGCGGCGACGGCGAAGCCGGCGACCCGCAGCCGGCCCCTCTTGGACTGCTTCATTCGTTCCCCTCGCTTTCGCTTCTTGCGTTCTGGCGTCTGCCAAGAGGGGAAGCTAACCGCCGCGGGTTAGCATGCGGTTAGCGCACAGTCAGGTATCCGAGAGATGTTCGCCGCCCCCGTACGGAGCGATGGGGCGGGATTCAGCCCAACGGCAGATGGATGCGGAAGGTGCTGCCGCGTCCCATGACACTCTCGACCGAGACGCGGCCGCCGTGCGCCTGGGTGATGTGCTTGACGATGGCGAGGCCGAGGCCGGTGCCGCCGAGGTCGCGGCTGCGCGCCTTGTCAACGCGATAGAAGCGCTCGAACAGGCGCGGCAGGTGTTCCTTGGGGATGCCGGGGCCCTGGTCCCGCACGCTGATCACGATCTCGCCCTCGCGCTCGCCCACGGTGACGTCGATGGGGCTCCCGTCCGGGCTGTATTTGACGGCGTTGTCGACGAGGTTGATCACCGCCTGCTCGAGCAGAGCCGCGTTGACCGGCGCGGATGCGCAGGCCGCGGACGTGACCTCGATGGGGATGTGCTTGAGCTGTGCCTTGGCTTCGCAGACCTCCACGGCGGCCTTGACGACTTCACAGATGTCCGCGTCTTCCGTTGAGAGGTCGCGCCCGTCCTCCGACTGTTCCATCGAGGACAGCGCGAGAAGGTCGCCGATGATGGCGTTCAGCCGGTCGGCCTGGCCCGCGATGATGCGCACGAACCGGCGCGCGGCCTCGGGGTCCTCGATGGCGCCATCGTCGAGCGTCTCCGCGAATCCCTTGATCGACGTCACCGGAGTCTTGAGCTCGTGCGAGACGTTGGCCACGAAGTCACGCCGCACGGCCTCGAGCCGCTTGAGTCTCGTCACATCGTTGAGCACGACGACGGCGCCCGCCGCCGCGCCCGCCGAGGTACGGCGCAGCAGGGTGCCGTTGGCCTGCAGCGAGCGGTCCTCGGCACCGACGCGGATGGTGATGTCGGCCTCCACCGGCTCGTGCCCTTCTAGAGCGGCCTCGACGGCCCGCTGGAGATCGGTGTTACGCACGACCTCCTGGATACTCTTGCCCTCCGCCTCGGCAGGGTCGACATCCAGCAGCCTTCCTGCGGCCGCGTTGAGCGCGATGACCCGCTCGTCGGGGTCCACGGCGATGACCCCCTCGACCATGCTGGTGAGGACGGCCTCCCGTTCATTGCGCTCGCGGGTGAGGTTGCCGATCTGGTCGCTGAGCTCGTCGGCCATGCGATTGAGGCTCTCGGCGAGGCCGGCGAACTCGAACGTGCGCGGCACGTAAAGTTTGTAGGCGAAGTCCCCGGCGGCGATGCGCTCGGCGCCGGTCTGGACGTCGCCCACCTCCCGGCTGATGCGCCGGGAGATGAACAGGCCGAGGATCGCCGCCAGCGTCGCGATGATCAGCGCCGCGCCGACGATCCTGGCGTACAGGCTGTCGAGCGCCTCGTTGACGGCCGTCAGCGGGACCGCGACGCGGACGATGTCGACGATCCGCCCACCCTCGTTCATGGGCAGCGCGAGGTACATCATGTCTTCGCCGCCGAGGGTGGGGCTCGGCCGGATGATCAGACCCACCTGCCCATCGAGGGCGGCGTGGACCTCGGCGCGGAAATGAGGTCCGCTGATGTGGTTCTCCATCGTGCTCGGGTCGGCGACGCTGGAGTCTGCGAGCACCTGCCCGAGGGCCGTGCCGGGCTGGCTGGCGGCGATGACGGTGATGCGCGTGCCAGCCGCGCGGCCCAGGCTGGTGACCAACGCCTGCAGCTGCCGGGGGGTCTGGGCGCCGTAGTGCGCCGCCACGTCCGCACGCACGAGTTGTGCGCGCGCCAGCAGTTCCCGCTCCGTGTGGGAGACGTAGAAGCTGTGCGCCGATCGTACGGCGTAGTAGCCGACAGCCCCCGTGCACAGGAGGACGATGAGCAGGTAGGTGGCGTAGATGCGCCAGAAGAGTCGCGGCCTACGCACGACTCATTCGTCCTGCAATCGGTAGCCCACGCCGCGCACCGTCTCGATGTAGGCGCCGCAGGCTCCGAGCTTGCGGCGCAATGACACGATGTGCACGTCGACGGAGCGGTCGGTCACGAACCGGTCGTTGACGAACGCATCGTCTCCCTGCGCGGCGTCGACGATCTGCTGCCGGGTGAACACCCACCCGGGGCGCCTGGCGAGATAAGCGAGGATGCGGAACTCGGTCGCGGTGAGCTCGACCGGCGCTTCGCCCACGAACACCTGATGGCGGCCGGGGCGCATCGTCAGCGCCTTGACGCGGATCGTGGCTTCTTCGCCGTCGATGTCTGAGCCGCGACGCAGGACTGCCTTGATGCGCGCCACGAGGACGCGCGGGCTGAATGGCTTGGTCACGTAGTCCGCGGCTCCCAGCTCGAGGCCGGCGACGATATCCGCCTCACTGCCCTTGGCGGTCAGCATCACGATCGGGATGCCCTGAGTCCGTGGGTCGCTCTTGAGGCGGCGGCAGACCTCCAGCCCATCGACGCCGGGAAGCATGAGGTCCAGCACGACCACGTCGGGCATCTTGGTGCGTGCGGCGGCCAGGGCTTCCTCGCCGGTCTCGACCACGGTCACGTGGTAGCCCTCTTTGTCGAGGTTGTACTTGACGAGCTCGAGGATGTCCCGCTCGTCGTCGACGACGAGGACGTGCTGGTTCGGCATGGTCACCATGGCGGACGGAGTGTATATCCGAGGCATGGTAGCCACAGTGTGTTAGGAGTCCGTTAGCATGAGAGGGACGCGGCGGCGAAGGGAGCGCGGGATGAGCGAGCGGACCGGGATAGTCGTGGTGGGCGGCGGCCCCGTAGGCGCCTGCGCCGCCCTGTCCCTCGCCAGAGCCGGCGCCGCCGTGACGCTCATCGAGAAGGAGGCCGACGTGTGTCCGCCGACGAGCGGCGCACACGCCAACTGCGGCCTTCTGGTGCCGAGCGACGTGGCGCCGCTGGCGACGCCCGGCGCGCTCGGCAAAGGACTCCGCTGGATGCTCGACAGCTCCAGCCCTTTCTACATCGCGCCGCGCCCGAGCGCGGCGCTGCTCCGCTGGCTGTGGCTGTTCCGGGCGGCGGCCGCACCGGCGAGAGCGCGCGCCGCGGCTCCGGTGCTGCACGAGCTCCACGTCGAGTCGGCCAGACTCCACGACGAGCTCGCCGCCGGGCACGGCGAGCGCTGGCTCTTCCACCACGACGGGATCGTGCAGGCGTATGAAGCGTCCGCGGCGATGGCCGAGGCGGCCGCGGAAGCCGAGGTCGCGCGCGGCCTCGGCGTGCGCGCGGACGTGCTGCCGGCCGCAGCCGTGCGCGAGCGCTTCCCGGGGATGAAGGGCGAAGTCGCCGGCGGGATCTCGTTTCCGGACGACGGGCACCTCGATCCGATGCTGTTCACACGCGCGGTCGCCGGACTGGCTGAAGACGCCGGCGCCCGCGTACTGCGCGGCACCGAGGCGATCTCGCTGGAGCCTGCGGGCGGAGGCGCCTTGCGCGTGACCACGACACGCGGTGAGATCGTCGCCTCACAGGTCGTCCTGGCCGCCGGCGCGTGGACGCCGGCGCTCACCAGAGGCCTGGGCCTGGCTCTCCCGATCGAGCCGGCGAAGGGCTACAGCGTCGACATCGATCGGCCGGCGGACTTCCCCGAGATGCCGCTGTACCTGGGAGACGCACACTGCGTGCTCACTCCGCTCGGCAACAGCCTCCGCCTCGGCAGCACGCTGGAGCTGGCCGGCTGGGACATGACCATCCGCCCAAAACGCGTCGCGTCGCTCCGCCGCGCCGGCGAACGGGTCATGGCCATCCCGGCGGACGGGCCGGTGCGCCAGATCTGGCGCGGCCCGCGCCCGGTCACGCCGGACGGCCTGCCGGTGATCGGCCGCGTGCCGCGCCGCGAGAACGTGATCCTCGCGACCGGCCACTGCATGCTCGGCTTGTCGCTCGGCCCGGTCACAGGGCGTCTCGTCGCCGAACTGGCTGGGGGGGCCGCGCCGTCGCTGGACCTGGCGCCGCTTTCACCAGCGCGCTTCGCCTAGAGAGCCCGTCCGCGGCGGCGACAATGCCCCGCGGTCGCCGGCCCACCCCCGGCCGCTACGCCAGGATGGCCTCGTAGGCCGCGCGCCAGTCGCCGAGGTTCTCGAAGACGTGGTCCGGGGCGTGCGCGGCGAGCTCGGCAACGGCGTGCTTGCCGGTGGCGACGGCGATGGCCTTCACGCCGAGCGCGGCGCCGCACTCCACGTCGGCCGGCGTGTCGCCGATGATCACGATCTCCTTGCCGGCGTAGAGCCGGCCGGTGAGCCGCTCGGCGCGCGCCACGGCCACCGGCGGGAGCTCCGCCCGGTACGCCGAGTCGGAGCCGAAGGCGCCGACCTTGAACAGCGCGTACAGCCCGGTCGGGAGAAGCTTGATGCGGGCGCCCTCGCGCACGTTGCCGGTGAGCAGGCCGACGACGGCGCGGCGGTCGGCGGCCAGCGCCGTCACCAGCTCTTTGATGCCGGGGAGCACTTCGATGTGGCCGTCCGCGACCTCCCCAGCGAGCAGTTCCACGTAGCGCTCGATGCAGGCGCCGGTGAGCGCGTCGATCATGTCCTCCGGCGCCCCCATTTGCTCGGCCAGGTCGTGGACGACCTGCGGCTGCGTCTCGCCCCCGTAGCGGCCGACGATCGCCTCGGGGTCGCCAGCGCCCCACAACTCGGCGAGGTCGCGGACGATGCCGGGGTCGGTGCGCCCGTGGAAGGTGTAGTCGCCCAGGTCGCCCTCGACGCCGTAGACCTCGCGGACCGCACCTACGATGGCGCGGCCCCCGGCGCCGTGCGCGTCGATGAGCGTGCAGTCGATGTCGAAGAG
>Ga0209385_1000429_pt1 | contig 16948 bp, 12 predicted proteins | sample NGEPerB_FD_184506 | JGI IMG/M metagenome (GOLD analysis project Ga0209385, IMG submission 184506) | Arctic peat soil microbial communities from the Barrow Environmental Observatory site, Barrow, Alaska, USA - NGEE PermafrostAB12-B... | ecosystem: Environmental > Terrestrial > Soil > Wetlands >... | reverse complement strand
GGGGTCAGGATCAGCTCAGCGGGGTGCGCCGGCGCCGACCGCACCTCTGCACCCACCGCCGCCGCGGACCGCTCGCCCATCACCAGGCCTTCGAGCAGGGAATTCGACGCCAGCCGGTTCGCCCCGTGCAGCCCGGTGCGGGCGACCTCGCCGATCGCGAACAACCCGGCGACCGTCGTTCGTCCGTCCATGTCGGTGAGCACCCCGCCGCAGTGGTAGTGCGCGGCCGGAGCCACCGGGATCGGCTGCGACGACGGGTCGATACCGGCCGCCGCACATGCCGCGGACACGGTCGGGAAACGGCGGGCGAACAGCTCCCTGGCGATCCCGGTCGCGTCCAGGAACACATGGTCGGCAACGCCACCCGGTGCCTGCCCCATCCGGCGGGAGATGGCCAGCGAAACCACATCTCGGGGCGCGAGGTCGGCGAGCGGGTGGACGCCCGGCATGATCCGGTCGCCCGCGCCGTCGACCAGCACAGCGCCCTCGCCGCGGACCGCTTCGGTGATCAGCGGCCGGTGACCCAGATCGCCGGGGCCGGTCCACAGCACCGTGGGATGAAACTGCATGAACTCCACGTCCGCGACCGCGGCACCGGCACGCAGCGCCATCGCCAGCCCGTCGCCGGTGGCCACCCCCGGGTTCGTGGTGGCGGCGAAGAGATGGCCGGCGCCGCCGGTCGCGAGCACCACCGCTCCGCTGCGGATCAGCCCGATCGACCCGTCCGGCGCGAGCACCGACACACCGCGCGCCCGACCGGACCCGTCCAGCACGACGTCGAGCACCTGATGCCCTGACAGCACCGCCGGCAACCGGCGCACCGCGAGCAACGCACGCTCGATCTCCGCGCCGGTGGCGTCACCACCGGCATGGATGACCCGGTTCGCCGAATGGCCACCCTCCCTGGTCCGGAGCAGTCCGTCCGGGCCGGTGTCGAACAGCGCGCCGCGGGCGATCAATCGGGAGACCGCGGCCGGCCCCTCGGTGAGGATGAGCTCGACGGCGGCAGGATCGGCCAACCCCGCGCCGGCGACCAGGGTGTCGGCGATGTGGGCCGCGATCGAATCGCCCGGGTCGCGTTCGTCGCGCACCACGGCGACGCCGCCCTGCGCCCACTGGGTGCTCGAGTCGTCGGCGGCTCCCTTGGTCACCACCACGACGGTCAGGCCGGCGACGGCCAGGTCCAGTGCGGCGGTCAGCCCGGCGACACCGGATCCGACCACCACGACGTCGGTGGTCGCGTCCCAGGACGGGATCAATGTGGACGGCAGATGCATCATTCCCCACCGCCCCCGCTGGTGCCGATCGCGATCATCCGTTCGACCGCACCCCGTGCCCGACGGGCGATCTCGGGATCGACGACGACCTCGTCACGCAGCTCCTCGAGCGAGGTGAGCAGCTTGGCCGGGGTGATCATCTTCATGTACCTGCAGGACGCCCGCTCATTGACGGCACGGAAGTCCACCCCGGGAGCGGCCCGCCGCAACTGGTGCAGCATGCCGATCTCGGTCGCGACCAGCACGGTGCGGGAGGACCCCCTCTTGGCGGCGGTCACCATCTCGCCGGTGGACAGGATCTTCACCCGGTCCGCGGGCACCGCGCCTGCCCCGGCCAGGTACAAAGCGCTGGTGGCGCAACCACATTCGGGATGGATGTACAGGTCGGCGCCCGGATTCTCCCTGGCCTTGGTGGCCAGCTGGGCGCCGTTGATGCCGGCGTGCACGTGGCACTCGCCGCCCCACACGGAGATGTTGTCCCGGCCCAGGATGCGCCGGACATGCGCGCCCAGGAACTGATCAGGGCCGAACAGCACAGGGGTGTCGGCCGGGATCGATGCGACGACATCGACCGCGTTGGACGACGTGCAGCAGATGTCGGTGAGCGCCTTCACCTCCGCAGTGGTGTTGACGTAGGAGACCACAACGGCCCCGGGATTCTGCGCCTTCCAGGTCCGCAATTCCTCGGCGGTGAGCGAATCGGCCAGCGAGCAACCGGCCCGCGCATCCGGGATCAGCACCGTCTTCTCCGGCGAGAGGATCTTCGCGGTCTCGGCCATGAAATGCACGCCACAGAACACGATGGTCGACTGTGGGGCGGTGGCGGCGATCCGGGACAGCGCCAGCGAATCGCCGACATGGTGGGCGACGTCCTGGATCTCCGGCACCTGATAGTTGTGCGCCAGGATCACCGCGTTGCGCTTCTCGGCCAGCGCACGGACCTTCGCCGCCCACTGCGCGGTCTCCTCGGGCGTCATCGAGGGGCCCCCGGACCCGGGCCGGCGCAGGGTCTCGAGCGTCGGTGCGGTCATGTAGTCCTCCAAGGCCGGCGGCGTTGCGCGGTGACTGTCAGCTGGTTTTCGACTTATAATCGAAAACATGCCACATCGTATCAGGTCGTCACCTCCCGGTCATCCCGTGGAAACGCAAGTGGAGGTGCTGGCGGCCGTGTTCACGGTGCGTCCCGACGCGGCGCAGCGGCAGCGGCTGCACGTCCTGCTGTGGGAACGCGCCCGCGAACCCGACGCCGGACGGTGGGCGCTGCCCGGTGGATTGGTGCTCCACGACGAGGACGTCGACACCTCGGCGGCCCGTCAACTGGCGGAGAAGGTGGACCTGACCCGCGTCACCCATCTCGAGCAGATCGGGGTGTTCTCCGACCCCGGCCGGATGCCGGATGCACGGGTGGTGGCCACCGGCTTCCTCGGGCTGGTGCCACTGGATGCCGACCCGCAATTACCCGAGGACACCGCCTGGCACCCGGTCGACGACCTGCCGCCGACCGCGCTGGACCACGGGTTGATCGCCGACCGGGCGCACCGCCGGCTGCAGGCAAAACTCTCATACACCAACATCGGTTTCGCGCTGGCTCCGGCCACCTTCACCATCGGTGGGCTGCGCCGGGTCTATGCCACCGCACTCGGCCACGACGTGGACCCGACCAATCTGCAACGCATCTTGACCCGGCGCGGGATGCTCGAACCAACCGGGTCGACCGCGGCTTCCGGCCCGAGCGGCGGCAGGCCGGCCGCGAAGTACCGGTTCACCATCGGGGAACTGCGGGTGACGGATCCGTTCGCGGCGTTCCGGCCTCGACACGAGTCGACGGAGCCGCGTCAGGAGACCTCGTAGAGGTCCGGACGATCCAGCGTGGGGTGGCCGTTCCAGGCCGCCAGAAAGGTGTACACCGTCGCGGCCAGCGCGGGCTGGGCAAGCACCACCAGAGCGGTGCCGGTGGTCGCCGGCGCGGTGACGATCGAATCGGCGGCGGTGGGGCCGATGGTGGCCGGGTCGACGCCGCCGGCCAGCAGTTCACCGACCAGCCAGCCGACGGTGGCGCCGACCAGCGACCCGCCGACCACCGTCACCAGCATCTGCCAGCCCCTGGCGGAGCGGACCTGCCAGGCCGCCGCGGCGGCCACGATGCCGATCACCATCCCGGACAGCGCGAAGATCGCCGCCGCGACGAAGTAGTAGGTGGACGTGGTGGGCAGCGGGCCGAACCGGCCGTCGGCGAGCACCTTGTACGGAACGCCGGGCGCGACCGCGGCCCACAGCAGGCCCTGCAGCACGCCCAGCACCAGCAGTGCGCCGAGGACGATCATCAGCGCCAGCCGCCCGTGGGGAGGCAACCTCACGCCATGCAATCCGCGCCGAGCAACGCCTTGAGGTCGCCCATCAGGGCGGACGTGGGCGTGACCCGGAACTTGTCGTCGACCTGGAACCGCTTGTCACTTGCCCCGCCGGTCAGCCGGAGCTGGACGGTGGTCGTCCCGGGATGGGCCTTGAGTACCTCGCAGAGCCGGGCGACCACCGGCGCGGTGCAGCGGTTCGCCGCGATGCTGACCTGCACCGGGCCCTTGCTGGCAGCATCGGTCAGGTCCGGCACGATCACCTGCTGCGCATGCAGGGACAGCCGATCCTCCGACCGCGACACCCGGCCCTTGACCAGCACGATCGCGTCCTCGGCCAGCAGCAGCGAGCACTCGGCGTACACCTTGGGGAAGAACGCGACCTCCACTCCTCCGGCCAGATCCTCCAGCGTCGCCGACGCCCACGGATCGCCCTTCTTGGTCAGTCGCCGCTGCAGGCCGGTAAGGATGCCGCCGACCGTCACTGCCGCGCGGTCCGGCACCGTTCCGTCCAGCAGATCGGGAACGGACGCGTCCGAATGCGCGGACAGCACGTGCTCCACCCCGGACAGCGGGTGGCCGGAAACGTACAACCCCAGCATTTCCCGCTCGAAACCCAGGCGCAGCTTGGTGTCCCATTCGGTGTCCGGAATGTTGCCACGGAACGAGCTGCCCTTTTCGTCCTGGGTCATCTCACCGAAGAGATCGAACTGCCCGGCGGCCTCGGCGCGTTTCAGCCCGAGTACCTCGTCGATGGCCCTGGAATGCTCCATCAGCAGGCCCTTACGAGGATGCCCGAGGGAATCGAACGCACCCGCCTTGATCAGCGATTCGACGACCTTCTTGTTGCAGGCCACGGCGTCGACCTTTTCCAGGAAGTCGTAGAAGTCGGTGTAGTCGCCCTTGTCCTTGCGGCTCGTCACGATCGACGCCACCACGCCGGTGCCGACGTTGCGCACCGCGGACAGCCCGAACCTGATGTCGGTGCCGACCGGTGCGAAGTCGCGGACCGAGGTGTTCACGTCCGGCGGCAGCACCTTGATCCCCATGACCCGGCACTCGGCCAGGTAGATGGCCATCTTGTCCTTGTCGTCACCGACCGAGGTGAGCAGCGCCGCCATGTACTCGGCCGGGTAGTTCGCCTTCAGGTACGCGGTCCAGTAGGAGACCAGCCCGTAGGCGGCGGAGTGCGCCTTGTTGAAGGCGTAGTCGGAGAACGGCAGCAGGATGTCCCACAGCGCCTTCACCGCGGCCGGCGAATACCCGCGCTCCGCCATTCCGGAGGAGAACTTTTCGTACTGGGCGTCCAGTTCAGATTTCTTCTTCTTGCCCATGGCCCGGCGCAGCAGGTCGGCGGCGCCGAGGGAATAGCCGGCGACGTGCTGCGCGATCGCCATGACCTGCTCTTGGTACACGATGAGACCGTAGGTGTCACCCAAGATGTCGGCCAATGCATCCGCTAATTCTGCATGGATCGGCACCACGGGTTTGCGATTGTTCTTGCGGTCGGCATATTCGTTGTGCGAATTGGCGCCCATCGGACCCGGTCGGTACAGCGCGCCGACCGCGGAGATGTCTTCGAAATTGTCCGGGCGCATGGACCGCAGCAGGGCGCGCATCGGCCCGCCGTCGAGCTGGAACACCCCGAGGGTGTCGCCGCGGGCCAGCAGGTCGAAGGTCTTCTGGTCGTCAAGGGCCAGGTCCTCCAGCACCACCGTCTCGCCGCGGTTGGCCCTGATGTTGATCAGCGCGTCGTCCAGGACCGTGAGGTTCCGCAGCCCCAGGAAGTCCATCTTGATCAACCCGAGCTTCTCGCAGGTCGGGTAGTCGAACTGGGTGATGATCGCGCCGTCCTGTTCCCGCTTCATGATCGGGATCAGGTCGAGCAGCGGCTCGGAGGACATGATGACGCCGGCGGCGTGCACCCCCCACTGCCGCTTGAGGCCTTCCAGGCCCTTGGCCCGCTCCACCACGATCTTGACGTCGGGGTCGGTCTCGGCCAGCGTCCGGAACTCGCCGCCCTCGGAGTACCGCGGGTCCGCCGGGTCGAACATCTTGACCAGCGACACGTCCTTGCCCATCACCGGCGGCGGCATCACCTTGGTGATCCGGTCGCCGACGGAGAACGGCATCCCCAAAACCCGGGCCGCGTCCTTGACGGCCTGCTTGGCCTTGATGGTGCCGTAGGTGACGATCTGCGCGACCCGGTCGTCGCCGTACTTCTCGGTGACGTAGCGAATCACGTCGCCGCGCCGGCGCTCGTCGAAGTCCACGTCGAAGTCGGGCATCGACACGCGGTCCGGGTTGAGGAACCGTTCGAAGATCAGCCCGTGCTGCAGCGGGTTCAGGTCCGTGATCCGCATCGCGTAGGCGACCATCGAACCGGCGCCAGAGCCACGCCCGGGCCCGACCCTGATGCCGTTGTCCTTGGCCCAGTTGATGAAGTCGGCGACCACCAGGAAGTAGCCGGGGAAGTTCATCGCTGTGATGACGCCGACCTCGAAGTCGGCCTGTTTCTGCACCTCCGGCGGGATACCGCCGGAGAACCGGCCGGCAAGCCCGCGGGCGACCTCCTTGACGAACCAGGTCTGCTCGGTCTCCCCCTCCGGCACCGGGAATCGCGGCATGTAGGAGGCGGACTCGTCGAAGGTGACCGAGCAGCGCTCGGCGATCAGCAGGGTGTTGTCGCAGGATTCGCGCAGCCCGTATTTGCCGTCCCACAGCGATCGCATTTCTGAAGGCGACTTGAGGTAGAAGTCCCGCGCGTCGAACTTGAACCGGTTCGGGTCGTCCAGTGTCTTGCCGGACTGCACGCACAGCAGCGCCTCGTGGGTGTCGGCGTCCGCGGCGTCGGTGTAGTGCAGATCGTTGGTGGCCACCATCGGCAGCTGCAGGTCCTTGGCCAGCCGGAGCAGCCCGTCTCGGACCCGGGTTTCGATGGACAGGCCGTGGTCCATCAACTCCAGGAAGTAATTCTCCTTGCCGAAGATGTCACGAAATTCAGCAGCACTCGCGACCGCTCTGTCGTAGTTGCCGATCCGCAGCCAGGTCTGCACCTCGCCGGACGGGCAGCCGGTGGTGGCGATCAGCCCGGTGGCGTATTCCGACAGCAGTTCCCGATCGGCCCGCGGCTTGTAGTAGTAGCCCTCCAGTGAGGACCTGGAGGCGAGCCGGAACAGGTTGTGCATGCCCTGCGTCGACTCCGACAGCAGCGTCATGTGGGTGTAGGCGCCGGCCCCGGAGACGTCGTCGTCACCGCCCTCGGCCCAGCGGACCCTGGTCTTGTCGAACCGGGAGGTGTTCGGGGTGACGTAGGCCTCCAGGCCGATGATCGGATTCACCCCGGCGAGCCGGGCCTGGCGGTAGAAGTCGTGCGCGCCGAAGACGTTGCCGTGGTCGGTCATGGCCAGGGCCGGCATGCCCATCTCGGCGGTGCGCTCGAACAAGTGGCCGAGCCGGGCGGCACCGTCGAGCATGGAGTACTCGGTGTGCACGTGCAGGTGAACGAAGGAGTCCTGAACGCTCACTGGGCCCCCTTCGCGGCGATGCTGGGCCGACGGCGGCCGAACAGTGGTACGGCAACCGTTCTAGCACGGAACGCCGACAGCCCCCGCGCGTGGCGGGCTCTACGGAGCTCCGTGTCGAGGGGACCTGCTGATTATCCGGGGCCCGTCAGGATGTAGCCGTCGACATCCACCACCAGGTCGACCGGGCCGCCCGACCCGTTGAACACCTGCACCTTGCCATCGGCCCCGACGGGGACAACCACCGCATTCGGGATGGTGACGCGAGGTTGGAAGTTCAGGTTCGACGTCCCCGGCCACGGCGAGCCGGCCGGCCAGACGCTCAGGAATCCCTCCGCCGCCGGATAGACCGCGGTCACGTTCAACACCACAGAGGTGACCCCGTGAGCGGGCACCCCACCGCGCCCGGCGACCTGCACCGCCGCGGTGCCCATGCCGGGAATTGCTCCGGAGATCTGCTGACTGATCCGGGAGTCGGCCACCCTCGCCGGCGGTACCGACGTCATCGCCCCCGCGGCGACCGGAGTGCCGTCCAGGACGTACCCGTCGACGTCGACCAGCAGATCGACCGGCCCGGCCGATCCGTTCAGCAGCTGGACGCTGCCGTCGGCACCGACCGGAACCACCGCCAGATTCGGGATGTTCTGCCCGGCCTGGAAGTTGAGGGTGGAGGTGCCCGTCCACGGCCTACCCGAAGGCCCCACGCTCACAAATCCGGCGGCCAGCGGACGGACGGCCGTGACGGTCACCAGCACCGCGGAGACGTCGTTTCGCGCCGGCACCCCTGCCACGCCGGCAACCTTCACGGTGGTGCTGCCGTACCCAGCCACCGAACCGCGGATCTGCTGGTTGATCCTGGAGTCGGCCACGCGCGCCGGAGCGATCGTCACCAATGCCCCGGCATCGGCGGGTGTGCCGGACAGGATGTACCCATCGACATCGATCGCCAGATCCAGCGGCGCCGCGGACCCATTGAGCAGCTGAACCGCGCCGTCACCGTTGACGGCCACCACCACCGCGCTCGGGATGTCCTGCCCGGCACTGAAGTTCAGGTTCGAGGTTCCCGTCCAGGGGAGACCCGAGGGCCACACGCTCAGATAGCCGGCCGCCCGCGGCTTGATGACGGTGACGTTCAGCACCACTGCGGACACGCCGGCCGGCACCCCACCCCTGCCGGTGACCTGGACGGTCACGGTGCTCTGCCCCGGCACGGCACCGTGAACCTGCAGGTTGCTTCTGGAATCGGCGATCCGTGCCGGTCTCACCGATACCGCAGCCCCAGGAATCGACGGAGTCGGTAGGTCCACGTCACGGCAGCCGAGCTCGGCGTTCCCTGTCCCCCTGGCGACGTTGATGGCATAGACGCAGATGGTGTGATGACCCGATTCCAGGCCGGATAGTTGTGCGTCGAAGCCGAAATCCCCGAGCAGATTGTAGACGCGATTGACGTCATCCCTGCGCAGATTCGCCAATCCGCGGGTGTCGACTCGCGTCCCATTCGGTCCGAAATCATAAAAGTGCAGCGCAGTCGTCCCGTTCACGGCGTCTGGATCGAGCGCCCATCCGGCCACGCGAACGGCAGTGCCCTGGACCGCGACGTCGTCCACGACGCCGAATGGATTGCGGCCGGCCTCGCCCAACGCGGGATCGGTCGGGATACTGGTGCAGGTGAGCGCGCCGCCCCCGCCACCGCGGTACCAGGGCAGCGCGACGGCCGGGGCGTCCTGGTTGTTGTCGACCTGTCTGGTCGCGGATGCTTCCCACTGCGCATACAAATTGCCCATCGTGCTGCCCTGCACGGCTTCCGCGGCATCCGCCGGCGTCATGTTCTGCCACCCCGGCACGTTGAGCAGGCCGGTGTTGACCGACGCGCTGGTCGGTCCGCCGAAGAACGCCATCGACTCCCAACGCGGATCGAGCAGGCGCTGCACGACCCCTTCCGGATCGGTGACGCCAGTGCTGCCGCCGTAACTACCCCAGCCGTAAGCGGGACGCTGCTGGAACAGCCCGATGGAATCCGTATCGTGCGCCCCGTCCAGCGCGCCAAATTTGTCATGCGGGTATTTCAGCGATAAACGCGTCACGCTGAGCCAATATGCACGACCCGGTGCCGGCCAGTTCACCGACGGACTGCTGCCGTCGTTCGCAAGATTGCGCAACGTCGTTTCTTGGTACATCACCATCACGGCGATGATCTGCCCCTTCCTGGGCACATTCATCGTCTTGGCGACCCCGATCGCCCACCGCACGGCCGCGGCCCCGGAAGCGAGTTGCGGAACCGCAGCGCCGCTCTCGCTGGGCACCGTGCAATTCGCGGCCGCTGCCACCGCCGCGGAGGCAGGCCACGGGCCGGAGGCAGGCGACCGGCCGGCGGCCGGCGCGGTGCCGGAAAGGAACAGCAGCAGCGCACACAGCAGCAGGACACCGAGGTTGGCCAGCGCACGGGTGATCTTCACGGCACTCCCTGAGGCAACGCACCGTCACAACTAGGTGACGGCAGGTAACAGGGAAAGGTAACCACGATCAGATGAGTGCCGCGGGAGATCCTTCAGGAGATGCGCACGCTGGGTCAGAGTTAGGCACCACCGACCCGAACTGGGTCCACCCATCGAACGGGGACGGCCCCGATCGGACCTGCCGGTCACCGCGGCGCTTCGGCAATGCCGGGCGAAATGTACCCAAAAGAGCGAAACAGACGTCAGTCGCGCAGGCTCCAGCCGAACAGCCGGGCGAGCGCCGCGATCATCACCAGGAAACCGGCCACGCTCACAGCTACGCCGATCGCCACCACTGCCTGCGTGGCGATGGCGCCGACCAGCAACAGCGCCAGTCCGAGCAGGAACCCGAGGCCGCCCGAGAACGCTCGATGGTGCCGAACCTGATCCAGGTTGACACTGGCTGCGAACTTCGGGTCGTCGTCGAGCAGCGCTCGCTCGATCTCCTCGAGCGTGCGCTGCTCATCCTTGGACAGCGCCATGGCCGTTCCTATCGTCGATCTGGGCTTTCGTTCTGGATGGTCTCCCACGTCAAACGGTAGCCGGGTGAGCGCTCCGACCCGAAGGGGCGAAAGTCCCCAGTGCAGATAGGCGAAGGCCCATGCGCGGCGGCGGCAGGTTTCGCAACAGATTGGCGGCCGATCGGCAGCACGGTGGCACAGTGGATTGGTGAGTCCTCACAATTGGCGTGCGGAATACGCCGCGCTGAGCGACCGGGATCGCCGGCCCGCGACCAACAAGGCCATCGCGGAACGGCTGATCCTGAGCGACAAGACCGTCGCGCGTCACGTGAGCAATATATTCGGCAAGCTCGGCGTCTCCAGCCGGGCGGCCGCCACGGCGTACGCCTACCAGAATCAGCTCGTCTGACTCGCTGCTACACAGAATGACCCACTCCCGGTGCATCGAAAGGTGGTGCATTCGCTCGATGCGCCGGGCCCGCTGACCGCCGTACCGTCGATCCGGGAATTCGAGGAGGGCGGAAGTTCATGGAAACAACCATCGGCACGGTGGTGATCGGAGGCGGTCAGGCGGGCCTGGTGACGGGCTATTACCTGGCCAGGCAGGGCGAGCCGTTCGTCATTCTGGAGGCCGGCTGGCGGGTCGGTGACAGCTGGCGGCGGCGCTACGACTCGTTGCGGTTGTTCAGCTTTCCCCGCTACGCCAGCCTGCCGGGCTGGCGTATCCCGGTCGACGGCTGCCCGACCCGGGACGAGATGGCGGACTACCTGGAGCGGTACGCGGCACGCTCCGATCTCCCGGTGCGCGCCGGGGTCCAGGTGAACGGGGTGTCTCGGCAGGGCGGGCGGTTCCTGGTGGACACCGATCACGGCAGCTATCTCGCCGACCAGGTGGTGGTGGCCACCGGCACCCATCAACGGACCAGGAGACCGGAATGGACGGATGCGCTCGACCCGGCGATCCGCCAGCTCCATTCGGTGGACTACCGGAATCCGTCACAATTGGCCCCCGGAAAGGTGCTGGTGGTCGGCGCCGGCAATTCCGGCACCGACATCGCATTGGAGGCGGCCCGCACGCACCCGACCTGGCTGGCCGGTCGACATCCGGGGCAGGTTCCGGTGGATATCTATTCGCCGCGGGCCCGCGCGGTGATCCCGATCGTGATGTTCGTCGTCAAGCACGTGCTGACGCTGCGCACTCCGGTGGGACGGGCGCAGCGGCAGAAGGTGTTGGGGCACGGCGCCACCCTGGTGCGCAACAAGATCGAGGACCTGGATGCCGCCGGGATCACCCGGGTGGGCCGGATCGTGGGCGTGCGAGACGGCCTACCTGTCGCCGAAGAGGCTGGACAGCTGAAGGCCTCGACGGTGGTGTGGTGCACCGGATCCGATGCCGACTACAGCTGGCTGAACCTGCCGGCGATCGGGTCCGATGGTCGCCCCGAGCATCACCGCGGGGTGTCCGACGCCGAGCCCGGCCTGTACTTCATGGGGCTGGACTTCCAGTTCTCACTGGCCTCGGCGACGATCCAGGGTATCGACCGGGATGCCCGCTACGTCGTGCGGCGGCTCCGCCGGCAGGCCAGGAAAGCGCACCGCGCGGGGGCCCAGAAGTCGGAGGCGGCGGTCAGCCGCGCGCGGAGCGGTACCGCTTGATCAGCTCGTTGGTGGAGCTGTCGTGGGCGAGTTCCGGCTCGCTCTCCGCCTGCAGCTCCGGGGCGACGCGCTGCGCGAGCTGCTTGCCCAGCTCGACTCCCCACTGGTCGAACGCACTGATGGACCACACCGCGGCCTGGGTGAAAACGCTGTGCTCGTACAGCGACACCAGCTGACCCAGCACGTATGGCGTGAGCTTCTCGACCAGGAACGTGGACGACGGGTGATTGCCCTCGAACACCTTGAAGGGGACGAGTCCCTCGGCCGTGCCTTCTGCCCGGACCTGGTCGGCGGTCTTACCGAACGCCAGCGCCTCGCCCTGCGCGAACACATTCGAGGTCAGGAAATCATGGTGCTCCCCCAGCGGGTTCAGCGAGTGCAGGAACGCGATGAAATCCACCGGAATCGTCAGGGTGCCCTGATGGATCAGCTGGTAGAACGAGTGCTGGCCGTTGGTGCCAGGCTCACCCCAGTAGACCGGCGAGGTGTTGTAGTCGACCCGGCGGCCGTCCAGCGAGACGGATTTGCCGTTGGATTCCATGGTCAATTGCTGCAGGTAGGCCGGGAACCGACTGAGATACTGGTCGTACGGCAGCACCGCCTGGGTCTGCGCGCCGAAGAACTCGACGTACCAGAACGTCAGCAAACCCATGAGCACCGGCAGGTTCTCGCCGAGCGGGGCGGTGCGGAAATGCTCGTCGATGGCGTGTGATCCGGCCAGCAGCTGCTCGAAATTATCCGGCCCGATCGCGATCATCGTGGACAGCCCGATCGCCGATTCCATCGAATACCGGCCGCCGACCCAGTTCCAGAATCCAAACATGTTCGCGGTGTCGATGCCGAATGCTGATACCGCTGGCGCATTGGTGGAGACGGCCACAAAATGCTTGGCCACGGCGGCCTTGTCGCCCAGGGTCGCCAGCGCCCAGGCCCGTGCGGAGCCGGCGTTGGTCATTGTCTCCAAGGTGGTGAACGTCTTCGACGAAATGATGAACAGCGTTTCCGCCGGGTCCAGGTCATGTGTTTTCTCGGCGAAATCGGTGCCGTCCACGTTCGAGACGAACCGGAAGGTGAGGTCGCGCTGGCTGTAGTGCCGCAGTGCCTCGTACGCCATCACCGGACCCAGATCGCTGCCGCCGATGCCGATGTTGACGATGTTCACGATCCGCTTGCCGGTGTGCCCGGTCCACTCCCCCGAGCGCACCCGGTCGGCGAAGGCGCGCATCCGGCCGAGCACCTCGTGCACGCCGGGTACCACGTTCTCGCCGTCGGTGGTGATCACCTCGTCCGCCGGGGCGCGGAGCGCGACGTGCAGCACGGCCCGGTCCTCGGTGATGTTGATGTGCTCGCCGCCGAACATCGCGGCCCGCAGCCCCGCCAGGTCCGATTCCTGGGCCAGTTGGTGCAGCAGGTCGATGGTTTCCGCCGTCACCCGGTGCTTGGAGTAGTCCAGGTAGATGCCCTCGGCCTCCAGCGTCAAGGCGGTCCCCCGGGCCGGATCGGCGGCGAACAGGTCCTTGAGCTGGGCGTCCTTGATGCTCTGGAAGTGCTGCTCGAGCGCCCTGTAGGCGGCGCGCTGACGAAGGGGGGTGGACGCGGCGAAGGTCATGCGCAAAAACCTAGCGCCACCGGCAGCGTGCCGCGCGAGCGGCCGCCGTCCGCTCACCCGACACCGCGGTCGGCGTACCTACGTTCCAGACAGCGGGCGTGTGCTTGATCTCAGCGTGGTCGGTAGGCGTCCTTTCGATGGTCGATACGGACGACTATGACCTCTCGCGGGTCTTCACGAAGTCGGTACAGCACTCGGTAAGTACCTCGCCGGGCAGACCAGATGCCGGCCAGGTCACCGCGTAGCGGTTTGCCGACTCGTCGTGGTTGCGCTATCAGCGTTGTCGTGAGGAAGTCGATGACTGCAGTCGCGACCGCTTCGGGAAGTCGATCGGTCAGGGCGCGACGGGCGGGAGGGGTGAGGACGAGCTCGTATGGTTCCGCTTCGGTCAAGGGAGGAGGTTGCGGACTGCGTCGACGCCGCGGACGACGTCTCCGCGGGCGTAGGCGGCGTCGGCCTCGCGGATATCGGCCAATGCCTCCGGGTCGCTCAGGACGGCAATGGTCTCTTCGAGCTCGGCGAGATCCGCCGGGCTGATCACGACGGCCGCATCACGTCCATTGCGGGTGATGATGACGCGCTCGTGCTGGTGTTCCACCCGGTCGACGACTTCGGACAGATGGTCGCGAACCGAGCGCAGCGATTCAGCTGAAGCCATGGCCACAATTGTGGCGCTTTCGCCGCTGGATGTCTACCCGATCAAATTGCGCCGGCTTCGCGGGGTCGCTATGCACACCGTGTTGCCCGGTCTCCCCTTCGGGTTCGGGTGATTGTTGCGGGGGCTGCTGGTAACAGATGGTGGCCGGATAGCGATGCTGGTGAATGAATGGCGGACCGATCGGGGGGCGGTGGTCTTGGTGGCCGGCCCCGCACGGAGCTGTTTCGGCGCCGCTCCGGGTGTGATGAGGGCGTGGATGGCCTCGGCGGTGGCGCTGGCCGTGGTGCTCCCGGTGTTGACGGTTGCGGGGCTTCCGCCGGTGCTGACCGTCCCGGTGTTGACGGTTGCGGGGCTTCCGCCGGTGCTGACCGTCCCGGTGTTGCAGTTCGGTGATCTGGTGACCGCGTTGCTGCTGGTGGCGGGCAGTGTGGTGACGGTCGAGATGGGTCGGTTCTTCGAGGGGCGGATGCGGGTCGGGCCACGCCCCCACAAGGGGTTGTCGGCGTGGGCGATGGCCACGGTGATCCTGCTGCCGCCGTTCTGGCTGCTGCCGGTGATGGTCGGGGTGTACGGCCATGCCCGGTGGCGGGGCATGCGGGTGCCGTTGTGGAAATGGGTGGGCTCTGCCGCGTTTTTGGTGTTGGCCGGTTTGCTGGCCGGGCGGGTCCTGCGGATCGGGCGGTTCGATCACCCGGTCGGCCTGCAGTCGGGGGGCACCGGGCTGCTGCTGGTGGCCGCGGCGGTCCTGGTCTTCCTGGCGGTGGAGTCGGCGCTGCTGTTCGGCAGCGCTCGGCTGTGCGATGAATCGGACGAGCGGTGGCTGCGCCGGACGCTGGCCGACCCGGGGTTCTACGTCACCGAGGCCGCGGTACTGGCGCTCGGCGCGGTGACGGGTCTGCTCGGGGCGGCCGCTCCGTGGTTCGTTCTGCTGCTCGTGCCCGCGTACGGCCTGATGCAGCAGGCCGTGTTACTTCGGCCGCTGCAGGACCAGGCGGCGGTGGACTCGAGGACCGGGCTGCTGCGCTACGAACCGTGGTGTCGGATGGCCGGCGAGGCACTCGCGCGCCACGGCTCAACCAGCCGACCGTGGTCGGTGCTGTTCGCCGACTTGGACCATTTCAAGGCCTTCAACGACGGCCTGGGTCACCTGACCGGTGACCGCGCGCTCGCCGTGGTCGCCGCGGCGCTCCGGGCCACGCTCCGCGATCACGACCTCATCGCCCGGTTCGGCGGGGAAGAATTCTGCATCCTGTTGCCCGGCGCCACCGCCGCGCAGGCCACGGCGATCGCCGAGCGGCTTCGCCTGCGGGTCGGGTCGCTGGGTCCGCAGGAGTTGGGTGGACGGCTGACCATCAGCATCGGGGTGGCCGCCGTCGACGCTGACCAACCCGAGGTGTCGCTGGTCCAGGCGCTGTCCCGCGCCGACCACGCGCTGTACCAAGCCAAGCTCGACGGCCGCGACACGGTGCGACTGGCCACCCCACCGACATCCCCGCCCGGCGAGCATCGCCCACCACCCGTTCCGGCACGAGGCCCCGCTCTACCGCGATACCGCCGGGTTCCTCTGGGCCGTCAGCCCGTTCGTTCGTAACGGGGCTGACCCGGACTGATTCGTCTACGCATTTACGGAAGGTGTGCGGGAGTGCTCCCGGGACGCCGAGCACGCAGCTGGGCGCCCGGCAGTGCTCCCAGCCCCGGATCCCAGCCAGCCGGATTACCACCCGTTACCCATCGCTCGCGACGTGGACCGCGTCCGTGACGACCCGAACACCCGCCCGGTCCAGCAGGTCGGTGAGCGTCGTCAGGCGGGCGTCGGACAGACCCCGGGTGTCGCTTCGCTGGTTCGACCCACCGGTGAAGACGGCGGTCCCCACATAGCGGTCGGCGTGACCCAACGCCGCCCCGATCAGCATGGCCGGGCGGCTCGGCTCCGCCGGACCGGGCCGCAGCGTCGCCTGCTCGTCGAGCCACATCGTGATGTCCGCGGCGAGCGGCACGACCTCGGCGTACCGGCGGCCGATCAGGTCATAGATGGCGCACAGCCGCGCCAGCTCGTCTCGACCCGGCAAGCGCACCACCCGCGCGTCACCGGACACCGGCAGCAGCAGCGCCCTGCTCTCCATGAACGGGTGCCCCTCTCCCCAGATGGCACGAATCGGCGAGCGACCGCGGGTGAACCGCGCAGCAGGTGCGGCCAAGCACGCCGCGAAGTTCTGCGACCGACGCGGCCGGAAACCATCCCTCCAACTGGCTCCCACCGGATCGTGGACTCAGTGTGTCCTCTTCGGGCGCCCGGGGCATGCGCAACCGACCCGACGGCAGACCTGGAACCCAGCCCCGTGCCAGCGGCGACCAGCAGGCCGCGACGACGTTCAAGGGGTCCGAGTGACTGCGTGACTCGACAAACGTCCGCGGTCACCGTGAGGTTGTGTCAGCCGCCCAGGATGTAGCCGGCGACGTCGGCGATGAGCTGGACGGTGCCGCCCGATCCGTTGTACAGCTGGATCTTTCCGTCCGCGCCGACCGGGACGATGACCAGGTTCGGGATGTTCTGCCCGGCCTGGAAGTTCAGGTTCGACGTTTCCTGCTGGGGTGTGCCGGACGGCCACACGGTGATGTACCCGGCCGCGGCCGGGCCGGCCACGGTGACGTTCAGGGCCACCGCGGACACCCCGGTCGCGGGCACCCCACCCTGCCCGGTGACCTGCACCGAGATCGACCCCGTCGACGGCACCGGGCCGGACGCTCCCTGGCCAATCCTGGTGTCCAGGATCCGCGCCGGCGGCAGCGGGGCCACCGCCCCCGGTGCGGTCGGGGTGCCGCCCAGGATGTAGCCGGCGACGTCGGCGATGAGCTGGACGGTGCCGCCCGATCCGTTGTACAGCTGGATCTTTCCGTCCGCGCCGACCGGGACGAT
>Ga0209385_1000428_pt1 | contig 17009 bp, 19 predicted proteins | sample NGEPerB_FD_184506 | JGI IMG/M metagenome (GOLD analysis project Ga0209385, IMG submission 184506) | Arctic peat soil microbial communities from the Barrow Environmental Observatory site, Barrow, Alaska, USA - NGEE PermafrostAB12-B... | ecosystem: Environmental > Terrestrial > Soil > Wetlands >... | reverse complement strand
GGTCGAACGCGTGCGGCCGAAGATGATGACGGTCGCCGCCATCATGGCCGGGCTGCTGCCGATCATGTGGAGTCACGGCACCGGGGCCGAGGTGATGCAGCGCATCGCGGTGCCGATGATTGGCGGCATGGTGTCGTCGACGGTGCTAACGCTCGTCGTCATTCCGGCGATCTACGCGTTGGTCAAGGGCTTTGCGATACGCCGGTCAAATCCGGCGCCGGCGCTCCAGCGGCCTTAGTGTTTCGGGTTGCTCGACGGCGCAAAGCAACAGCCCGGTGTGACACAAAACGCCGGATTGCCACGCCCTAAGCCATTGAAAACATTGGAGCGGGTGAAGGGAATCGAACCCTCGTCATCAGCTTGGAAGGTTGTAGATAAACTCAATGATTTCAATGAGCCTTGTGTCAAATGGCAGCCCAAAAACCGTCCTAAACTCCCTATTTTTGCAACTGGGAACGAGACGGTCAGGTCCGCTACCAATCGATTTGGCGTAAGTGCCATGTGGACAAATGCCTCCTGGCACGTCTGCGTGTCAAAACTTCCTGGAATCCGCCCGGCATATCAGTTTGATTATCGGGGCCCCTCAATCACCACTAGACGTGTGGAGGGGGCTCACAGAGTGCACTTCGTGCACATTAAAGCGCGTCCTAATCGACTTTAAATGCCGCTACTGCGCTCATGACAATTCGAGAATTTGTTTTAGCGTCGCAAGATTGGCACGCATTCCACGTTCGAATAGGTGCTCCGCGAAAGGCGCAACGAGTGCAAATCCACGGCCGAGGCCTTCGCCACTGATTTCACCCTCAAGGCGAAGTTGGGTGTTTTTACCCTAAGGCGACAGACGATATCGGTATGTGAATGGCGTGGGTCCACTTCGGCTCGCAAGTGTGAAAACGCTGTTCGGGACCGGGTCTTGCGTCACTTGCCGCCGAAAGTCCTCGCCGCCGAGACCTATCGCAACCTCGTCGGCCTGCTTGCCGACCCGGTCACCGCCAAATTCCTGCACCACATTGGCTCAATCAAGGAATCAACAATAACGGGCCTGGCTCGACTGCCTGCCGCTCTCCGCCGCCCCGCCATCATGGCGCTGTTCGGGAAAATCGACGGCATGGATACGTTCGTCGATGGTCTCCGGCATCTGGCCTTCCGGGCGGCTTTGCCATTTGAAACCCTTGCAACCCAAATCGGGTCGCTTGGCCAAACCGACCAAGTGATCGCGAAGATCTACCAAATCGTCGAGACCGTGCCGCTGCCCGCCACTTTACCGCCCGTTACAATTGGAGATTTTAACCGGATCGATTGCGTCACTGAAATTCGCGGCCTACCTTCAGTGTTTCTTGAACACTCCAGCCAAATGCTATCGAAGCAGCAACTGAGACCTGCCACACAATGAATAAGAGCAGCAGATTGGTGTTGTTTGCGAGCAACGCTCCAGTGAGAGACGCAACAAACAAGGTCCTCGACCAATCGTTAATCGTGCGAAACTCGGGAGTGACCAACGATATTCCGATGAGCGTAATAATTCCACCAGTAAGGCCACTGGCGATGCCCGCAAGTAGATGCATAATGTTTGCGAGCTTGTCAGAAAAACACTTTGGCAGTTCAAAAGGATTTTGAACCAGATCGCGATACTTTTTTATTTCCTCAAACAGCGGGCCGCTTATGCTCGTACAGAGTTCATCCAAATAAACCTTTTGGTAAGTGGTAACCAAATGAAATGCAAATTCATATGCGACGACCCAGGCCACCGTCGTTCCAACAAGAATAACACCGGCGCTGAACAAATTATTCTTCTTCCATGCGTATGCTCCAACCGCGAGGACTGATCCGAAATACAATCCGGGTAGAATTGGGGCGGATCCATCTTTGTCATATAGTCCCGGCACGCGCATAATCTGCCACGGATCATTCGGCGCAAAATGTGTGAGGAGTGCGGAAGCAACGGCGAGCGCCGACAACAAAACAACACGTTGATATCCTGTAGCTTCGATGAAATATTTGCTCACTTTTTTGAAGCCTCCACGAGAACCTCCCCAAGGGTCAAGCCTATTAGTCTAGGTCTTATTCCGACGAGCTTGAATTACGCATTAAAAATAAATTGCGAGCGTCGCGTCGTTATTTGACGCTATAGCCTGAGAGCGTTTCGATGATTTATTAGTCACTATCATTAGCGTCCCAACATTAGTTGAAGAGATACAACTGGTTAGAGTCTGAGACGAGAGAGTTCTGACCTGGACCGTCATCAAACAGGCAGTTTACCTGGGTTTTCTCGAACAGGGTGAGGCTCAGAATCTGTAGAATTTCGTAGAGGCTTGCCGGCAACGCGAAGCACTTTTTCACTGGCTCGGCGAAGCCGCGCTACCATGAGCCACTTTGCCGCCGACGATCCAGCGCATCGCCGGATCGTGACGCAGGCGTTCGGCATCGTTCACATCATCGTAACCGGCGAGGCGGCCGAACACCGACTGACGCAGCAAACCAACTAACGCATGGCGATCGTTCTTGCCCGTGCGCGCATCAGCGAGGGTCTCGCCCGCTATCGCGCTCAACCCGAGTGCGTCGTCGAATTCGCGGTACGCCAACAATCCCGCATCGGACGTGACCACGGACCCACGAAACTGCAGCATCAGGCGGCGGTCGAAATCGAGCTTGAGAACCCCGTCTTTTGATTCACCCGTCGGGTGCGCCATGACCGCCTCGCTCGATCCAGGATAAGGTACTGATGCCTATATCTGAATCGCCGTGAGCGTTGCGGAAATCAGAGCGTCATCCGGTGAATGCGGGGTAAAACAGCTTAACGTGTCAAAGCCCCTGCAGCCTGTCGGCGAGGCGCGATCGAGTGGGCCTATCACAATCGCGCCAACGCCTATGCCGACAAGGGCGATCTGGACCGCGCCATGGCCGACTACGACCGAGCGCTGGCGCTCGATCCGAAACGCGCCAGCGTCTACTACAATCGCGCATTGGCCCATAAAGTGCGTGGTACTTTTGATCGCGCCGTCGAGGACTACACACACGCCATTGACCTCAAGCCCGACGATGCCTTAGCCTACTACAACCGCGCCAACATCTATCTCAATAAGAGGGAACACGACCGCGCCATCGCCGACTACACACGCGCGATCGACATCAATCCGAAATACGCGGACACCTACTACAATCGCGGTATCTCTTACCGCGCCAAGGGGTTCGCCGACAACGCCGACGCGAAGAAAGCTAGAGAACTGGGCATCAAGTAGCAGGACGTCGCAGGCCCTCGCTGGTCATCGCCGGCAGCTGCCGTCGCCCGCAGCCGGAGTGGACGAATGTTCAGGCGACTTGCTCGCACCTGTGGCTCGATCGCGCTTGTCGCGGTTCTGTGGATCGGTTTCTCCGCTGCCGTATTCGCGCAAGGCCAGTCAGAACCGGTCGAGGCCGTCCTCAGTAAGATCTACGCCCTCTACGGCAAAGACGGGACGGGTCTGATCGGCAACAAGAAGTTCGTCCAGGTCTATTGCTCCGAGAAGCTCGTGCGGCGTCTTACGTCAGCCAAGCCAGCGCTGGACTTCGATCCGATCATCAATGGTCAGGATTGGGAGATTGCCGATCTCCAGGTCACGCTAACTGGTGGTCGAGGAAACATCGCGTTTGTCGATGTGACGTTTAAGAATTTTGGCACGCCCGTGAAGTTGACCTACGAATTGCTGCACCAGCGCGGCGCCTGGCGTATCGACGATATCGTCTCCGAGAATAAGGACTCCGTTTGGGTTTTGACGAACCTTCTCGACAAGAGGAAACGATGAAGCCGATTGCAAAATATTTATTGATAATAGCCATATCAATCGCCTACGCCCCAACATTCATGGGGTCGGCGACGGCGCAATCCGCCATCCAGCCAGCCCGTGGGTCGACACTTCGCGCCGAGCTGCTCGACGCCGCGCGCTCGACGTTTGAAATGGAAACGAACGGCCCCATCGAGTTCGTGGTTCGGCGACTGAATGTCCTCGGTGATTGGGCGTTCGGCGATGTGCGCTTGCGGCGGCCAGAGAACGGCCAGATTGACTGGCGTAAAACGAAATATGCGGCAGATTTTGCGGGCGGCATGTTCGATCCGGGAGGGTCGTTTTTTTTGCTCCGACGATCTGGTGGTGCCTGGACTGTGATTGAGTTCGCGACGGGGCCGACGGACGTGGTTTGGGACGGGTGGCGCACAGACTACAAACTGCCAGCCAACCTTTTCGAACGGCAACTGAATTAGGTCGAATAGGGCGAACGTGGTTCGATTTGATGAAAGGTTTGAAAATTGTAGCGGGACCTTTTTTAAACAGCGGCAGTCATGAATCGACAGCGAACCAAGTTGGGAGAGCTAATATGTTGCGTTGGAGTTGGTCCGGAACGTTCTACTTGGCATTGGCGACCGGTGCTCTTTTGACTTGTTCGTCGCCGAGCAACGCCGCTCGCTATTCGGTGGGTTGCGCGGCCCCGAATGGCCCATGGTGTCAGATCTACTGCACGAGCAATCAGGGTGTCGCGTGTTACGCCAACGTGGTGAACGGTAGGTGCGTGAAGTTTTGTCGATATCGCTGAAGCTCCGGTCATATCGCTGCAAAGTACTGAGCCCGCACGCAACCCGTTCGATCGCGGAGTAGACATGACTAGCACAGCAATCAAAGCAGCCGTACTGGGATTGGCGCTCGCGTGGTCTTTCAACGCTCACCCAGCGCGAGCCGCAGCGACAGAATATTTCTGCGTCAAAAATCACAGCAAGACGTTCCAAGGCCTCACTATGGCTTGTTATACTGATGCCGGCTGCGAATTTGTGAAATCGATCAGCGGCGACCCCATTCGAAGCTACGACGTCGAGAGCGTTCCCTATGCGCTGGGCCGGGAGAAAATCGAAGGCATCGTCACGTCATCTGACGCCATCATCAAGATAATTTTAGGCTTCGGCTACGCCTGCAAGAAAGCAGGGTAGTAGAGCCCACAATACAGCAGCGAGAAGGATCGTTCTCAGTGCCCGCAAAAATGTTGCTTTGGCCGCTCGCGATTTTCGGGTTCGTCTGTTCAATCGTACCGGACGCTGTCGCGGCCGGGCCCAAGCGCTGCCTAAGTCCGACCGCGGCCGTAGCAGGAGATCTGCGCAAGGTCGTGTCGCGCCGACCGTCGACGCGCGAGGTCATTACGAACTGGCACATTCTTCCGGCTGAGCCGATTTGTGTTTCGATCGGCTCCAGTACGATGCGCAATGTCACCGACATTCAGGTCGTGTTCTCGGAAAGTGTAAACCCTCGGGAACTCGATGAAAACCTTGGCATGCCGCTCGGTGTGAAGGGCCGTATCGAATATCCACCCGACGACGGCTATACGGGTAGCATCGTCGTCATGGACGCAGTGCTCTACCGTGACTTGGATGACTCAGGCAGCGTGCGGCGCAAATAGGCAATGTATCTGGCGCGGCTCTAGACTGCGCATTCTCAGAATTCGCGGAACTTAGGCAGCAGCGCGGATAAACCGTTGGTATGGAGTGCAACAGGAGTGCTTCCATGCGTTCAGTATGCAGTACGGGCCTTATAGTAGCTGCCGTCGCATTAATGGCGGCGACCGAAGCCAATGCTTGGGTATGCCGGGCCACGAGCAGTACGGGATCATCGGGTTGGGGATCGAGCAGCAGTCTCGGCTATGCGCAGCGACGGGCATTGGCGGAGTGCGCGATCAGAACGCCGCGTGGTCGCGTGTGCTATCTACGTGGTTGCCGGTGAACCGACCATGATCCTCCGTCAATGTCTCGCGATCGCCGTTGTCGTTGGCCTGTTGGTCGCGACCAACGCGAACGCTGCGGCGCCATGCCTGAGCGACAAGGCAGATCGGGAACTTGCTATCGGCAGGTTGTCGATCGGCCGCGCCATGAATGCCGCCGACCGTCTCGAGCGACCCTACATTTTGACGTTGGCGGCGCCCGTATGCCTCGCGACCGATGAACCGGACGACAAAGTCGACGCGACGGAGCCGATTCACATCTTTGCGGCAGATCCAAAAATCGCGGCCAGCATTTCTAAGTTGGTCGGCAAACTCATCGCTGTTCGCTGCCGGCCGTTCCCCGCCCATACCACACATCACCACGCCCCGATCGTCATAGACGTGAAAGAGATTAGCACGCGGTGAGAGCCTGAATGCACGAGGCGCTTGCCGTCGATCTATGTCGCCGCAGCTGCGTGCGAGGACGTCAGCCCAAGTGAAATGGCCACGCAAATTGCGCAACCTTTGGCGCCAGCGTAAAGTAGGTTTCGACGAGTCCATAGTGCTTGGTTCATGGCTGATAATGGGATGTCGCAAACGCCAGACGGTAGAACGGGCGCGGGCATGAACATAATTGTCAGGGGCGCAGCACTATTTGCTCTTTTTGGATGTCTCCAGATCACCGCCTCGGGGGCAGGGAATACACCGCCAAACAGGTGCGACAAAAAGCAGGAGCAAATGCTCTTGGAGCAAATGGCAGCCTTCGCTGGAACTAGCCTACAGGCAAAGAGCGAGTTTATTTCCAATAATTTCCTAAATGCAAAAGTGTCAGACGGCGTTAAACGCGACGTATTTGAATATAATTGGATTGCAAATGCCGCGGTCGATAAAATGATAGAAAATAACTCTTTTAATGATGCATTGCATGCTTGGGCTAAGACGATCGGAAAGACATGTGGTCAGGTGCGGGAGATTATTTTCGGCGTTGCGGGCGGTAATTATGTTCGCTCGTCATTCCGCACCGATGAATTTTCAAGTCTCTGTCGAAGAAGTGGAAACCAACGGATGCAGTGCGATTAAAGAAGATTGATCCGCCCCATGGAATTGGTTCACTTTGAAGGATGTCTTCGGACGGCATTGCCACATTAACGGGGCGATTTCCGGACAAATGAGTTAGGTTGGCCGATGAGACCCATCTCGTACGCTCGACACCGCTTCCCTCCTGACGTCATCAGGCATGCAGTCTGACTCTATCTGCGGTTCACATTGAGCTATCGTGACGTCGAGCATTTGCTGGCCGAACGAGGATTGGACGTCAGCAATCGATCGATCCGTCGATGGGTTTTGAAGTTCGGCCTGCGGATTCCGACGAAGTCGCCCGGGTGTAACGGGATAATGCCGCCCTGGATTCCTGAATGATGCCGCCCACCGTAACGGAATGATGCCGCCCGGGGAGCGAGCCTCGCTGGCCGATAGCTTTTTGTCACCGGCGATTACGTTTGGTCAAGCCTTCTGGTTCTGTTTGCCTTTGGTCTGGCGCATGCTTTCGCCGGCGAGTTCAATGCGGTGTGCGTTGTGAACGAGACGGTCCAGGATGGCGTCGGCATAGGTCGGATCGCCGATTATTTCGTGCCACTTGTTGAGCGGGAGCTGGCTGGTAATCATCGTGGAGCGACGTCCGTAGCGTTTTTCGGGGATTTCCAGGAGATCGTGCCGGGCGGCGGCGTCGAGCGGCTCCAAGCCCCAGTCATCTAGAATGAGCAGATCGGCGCGACCCAGGTTGCGCAGAAGGCGCGGATGGCGCCCGTCGCCACGCGCGAGGGCGAAAGCCTCGAAGAGCCGAGGCACGCGCGGATAGAGGACCGAGTGGTTGTCGCGACACGCCTTGTGGCCGAGGGCCGAGGCCAGCCAGCTCTTGCCGACGCCGGTTGGGCCGATAAGCGCCAGATTGTCGTGAGCGTTGATCCATTCGCCCTCGGCCAGCCTTTGGAACAGGGCGCGGTCAAGACCGCGGGGATTGCGATACCTGTGACGACGGTTCAAGATTGCCCCGGGAAGCCAAGTTGACGCAGAATGACATTGGACATCGCAGCTATCTGGGGGATGTGAGGCAAGGAGCTAGTGGATGCGGAAATTGGCGATCGCGGGTCTCGTCGTCGCGTGGCCGTTGGCGGCCCTCGCGCAGCAGGGCTCGACCTGTTCGAGCCCTACCTTTGAAAAGCGGCTGATCGCGGCCATTGTCAAAGGCGAAGCGCAACTGAAGTCGATCCCAGCCGACAAAGCGCCGGCCTACGCGCGCTGCTATGCGCGAACAGCCTGCGCGGCGCTGACCAAGATAGAATTTGAGATGTACGCGCTGTCCCAAATCACAAGCTACTACGCCGACGATCGGGTCGAAGCGGAATATATGGGCCGCATGCGTCAGCATCGGAAAGAGAACAATTCGGGCGGTGACAAGCTGCCCCCGAACGTCCTGGGGGCGACGTGCAAGCGCGAAATCGGTATGAGATAGTCCCCGTTAGTCCGACCGGGGCTAGTCACCGACATTTTGAGCAACGATTGCGCACCCTACAAGTTCGACTGCTTGGCATCATGGCGATATCGTTTTGCAACGTGATCGCGCTCGTTCTCCCGACGGCGGCCGACCCCGGCGACAAGGCGGGTTGGTCGGTGCATATCGATCCGCGCAAACGTGCGTTCCTGATTTACGTACCTGTAGCGGACGGTTCGCGCGTATTGACAATCGGATGCCTTCGCGACGTCGATAACTTCACGGTGATATCGAGTGGGCTTCGCATCGGCGCCAACAACGAAGCAAAGGCGACGTTGGCTGTGTCAAATGGCACGGCGCGGTATGCTGTTGACGGGGAGGTTGAGCCGGATCAGGCGACTGGAATGCAGGCTTTCAATACGGACATAGATGCGGATGCGAAGGTACTTCGCCAAATCAGCGGCGCATTACTTCCCGTTCTAGAGGGCAAGGGGCCCATCGCTCTCACGGTCGGATCCGCCGAGTTCACGCTGCCGACGACAGGTTTGACTCAACCTTTGTCACGTTTCAAGGCGATATGCTTTGGATCCCGCTAAAGGCGGCCCAATCCCATTGCACCAAGACTGAACAGTGATCAGCGCGGTTCGATTGCGCTGATATCCATGACGATCGGCGCATGATGATGCGCCGTGTGCGCAGGAAAGGGACGGCCACGCACCGAGATCGATTTTCCGACGAACCGGGCAATTTGATTCGAGACCGTGTCCTGGGTTGAAAAGATCTGAATGGTGCTGGTCTTTTTGACATTGTCCTCCGGATCGTCGGCCGTGAGGCACGCGGGTGTCTGAAGCGTTAGAATGTAGGGGCGTTCAGGGCGCCCGGCAGCATCTTGTGCCCTCCCGATCGATAGCTTCCCAACAGCAGTCTCCTTGTCCGAAGTGTCGCTCATGCACGGCTCAGCGGCCGAGGCACTGCTCGCCATGAAAACACCTGCTGCAATCGTGAACGCATAGCGATTCAATACTGACATGCTGAATAACCTTCGGCCCCGACAGATAAAATTCCAGTCGTGAGTGTTCGAGCAGATCATTCCTTTACGCTTGTGACCTTGACGCCGATGAAGCCACCAGTTCCACCACCCTTGACTGCCTTCGAACAAATGCATCCCGTCCACAATTAGCCTACGCCATGACGTTGCGTTAGGCGAGACCTCCCCGCCCCGGAGGGGCAGCCACCAGCCGGTTGAATAAAACCATAGCTTTTGGTCGGATTGAACCACTTCACAGTACCGCTCGCCATCATCGCTCTCCGTGTTGAAGAGCAATGATATCGAGAGTGTCAGGACATGCATAGTCGATAGCTTCGCCTGGGCCTGATGTCGCCCATGAGTCATTTGCGTCGATCCCGCGATGCCCGCGACATGTCTGGTTTACCCCCCCAACATTGGCCGTGATGTTGCAGCGCGGCGAACGGCAGTGACGTGCCGATATTGTTGCAAAAGTCTCAAATCGCGGAGCGACAATTTTTCCGCCAGAAGACAAGATAGGCCGTGATCGCCGATTAATATGGCCTCAGGCTTATTACCGAAGTCGCCGGTGAGTTCATCGCTGTGCGATGAGGTCCCTCACATATTTATTCCTAAATCGCATCTAGAGCCCAGAGAATTTTTGATCAGCAGTGCAAAAAGACTTTTGCAACAATATCTGCCATAAACGGACATGCCGACGAAACACACCCGCGATCTGCGTGCCACCAAGGCGCGGTTCTCTTCTCATCGCGGATGGGTTGGGCCTCAATCTGGCTCAGGCATAAACTCCCGCTCGGGCCAAGCATTCTTTCCTGCCAGCTGCGGCGGGGCGCCGATCAGGTCGCCTTGATCGGAAATCGAATCATCGGCGCACATGTCGTTCTTCAAGCCGATCGTCCACGCCCCGCCGTCCTTCTTCATCCAATATTCATGGCTGACGCTGGATCGCTCCTGTTCGCAACTTTGGCCGAGCGCCTTGGTCCAGACCGGCTGCTCGATCGGAGAGCCGTTCGGCCGCTGCGGATGCACCACCACGTAGGCAAAGCCGGCGGCAACGCGCAGGGTCAAGACCTTGAACACGATCGGCTTGCCGAACAATTCCTCGTAGCGAGGCCGCAAGGCGTCCATGATCGCCGCGCGTTCCGGCGAGCCCGAGGCCGGTGTGACGACATCATGGCTCGACACTTTGGGCGGGACCGCCAGCGGCGGCGGATCGACGAGCCTCGCGACCTGGTCGGCCGTCCACAGCTTGGCGTCGGAACAGAGGGTTTCGGATGATTCCCCCCGCGTGTGGTGCGGCACCCACGCGTTCAGGTCGGTGCTGAATTGATAGAAGACCTGGATTTCGACCGGCTTGCTGCGCCCCCGGCAGCGCGCGCTCGCCCAGGCCATCGCATCCCCTTCCGGCGACAGTATCCGGAACTGCAAGAAGGCGCGGCCGTACTTGCCCAATACGACATGCCGATCGACGATCTCAAAGCGCTCTCTATCGACCTTCTTGCCGGGCATAAACTCGTTGGACGACCGCCATGTCTCGATGAGCTGCTGTGCGCTCGGCTCCCTGTCCTTCGAATAGGCGGGATTGGGATTGCCGGTCGGTTCCACGATCACGGGCGTAGCCGTCTTTTGTGCCAGCGCCGGCCCGGCGGCCATGAGGCCGCACGCGGCGAAGGCACATAGAACGAGCCGCTGCAAATCGCGTCCGCGTGAGTGGCGGGTCTTGCTGGCACTGCGACTGAACTGGATCATGGGAGGACTCTCAGACTAAGAATTCTGATGTCAGCCACGGGTCCGGCGCAATGCGGTAGATCAAATGGTGCGCCCGAAGAGATTCGAATTCCTGACCCCCAGATTCGTAGTCTGGGGGCCGCGTTGATGATTCCCGTTTATGTTGAGTTGCATGCAATGGTGTCGTCATCATGACACAGATCCGTGGCGGGTAGTTGGTCGCGGCCTGCTTGTGATTTTTATTTTAGCTTTTACTTTTTTCGAAATCGCACGCCCTCGCCAGTCATGGAAAGGGAACGCCCGCAGCCACGCTCAACGGCAGTACCTAATGTAGCACGTAAAGCCGCGCGGCGTCCGGATGGCACATTGGGTGAGCGCAATGGCTCGCGCATTGGCGAGATAGACGCTCCTGCCCCAACCCCAATTTCCGGTCGCGCTGCTGGCTCGGCAGTACCAGGCCGACGCCTCCGACGCGGACATCGCGAGCCCGAACATAGCAAGAGCAAACGCCATGGCCCTGATCATATGGACCTCCTAGGGGGCTAATTAAATCGGATACAAACCCGGCTTGGAAGAATACAGCCCTTCATCCACCCGGAGCAAGCTACCGCCGCCGCGGGCATGGTGTCTTGACCCGGAATTGTCGTGATCATTTGCACGGTTGGCTCCTCCGAATCGTGGAGGCCCTACCAGCACCGACATTCATGGCACCCCCATGCCGGTGAAGGAGCCGTCCAGAGTATGAGAAGCGGCCACCGAGCAGACTCGACATAGTAGCAAACTAAGGCGCTGCGCGTTCGAAACCGAATTGTTCTACGGTTTGGGTAGGCTTTCCAGCGCTGCCTTGATGCCAGGCAACATTGCCTGCAGGTTTGGCGGCAAGAGGCCTTTCTGATCGAGTTGTAAGAATATCGACAGCGCCTCTTCATAATTCAGGCGAGGAGCCTCACCCGCTTCGGCGACTGAAATCAGCGTGACGGCGAGGTCGATCAATGCGCTCGGGGGTGCCGAATCTCCTGCGGAGAGCTCCCGGAAGATCGGGACACTTTCGTGAAAGGCTCCAAGAGCAGCGCCCCGATCGCTGGCGGCGATTAAATAGGAAAACTGGTTCAGCGCGATCGCAAGACCGTGGCGCGACAAGACGTTCCTCGGATCGTGCGCTACGATGGCGCGATAGTCCTCGATCGATTCCCTGAAGAGCGGAATTGCGACGTCCAACTTCCCCGAACGCGCGAGCGCAATGGCCAGTCGATTGTTGGATTCAGCCAGCAAAGTGCGCCAATACCAGTTTGTGGCGTCAAGTGCGACGAGGCGCTTTCGCAGTTCGAGGGATGGCCGATTGTAATCCACAGCCTCGGCGTAGCGTCCCATCCGCGCCAGCACGCCCGCGACCTTAGCGTAGGCCGTGGAAACGCCCTCGATGAGTTGCATGTTCTGAGGCGTGTCGTAAAAAACCGAACGGGTGATGTCGAGGGCCTCGCGATAGGCCGCGAGCGCGTCGTCGAATTTCAGCTGAAAGTCCGCAATCTTGCCGATGCGATCGAGTGCAATGGAGAGGCGCTGGCGAGATTGGGAGTCCTTGAGCGATGACGCGATCGTGCGCCGGAGATCGAGGGCCTGTGCATAGCGCTTCTGCGCAAGCTCGGCCTGGCCGCTGGCGAAGAGCAGATCGCCCACTTGGATCAAGGCGAAAGCCGCCTCCTCCGGCCCGTTCGAATTTTCGCCTTTGGCGGCAGTCTCAAGCGCGAGGTCCAATGCCTCCTCTGCGATGCCGAGCGCCGCGGGGATGTTACCCTCGGCATTCGCTAGCTTCGAGGCGGTTTCGTAGCACAGGACAACAATGTGGCGGTCATTCACCTCCCACTGTTCGCGAGGAATGGTTCTGATGTCCCCGATGCAATTGCTCAACACAGACTTCGCAGTGGCGATGTCGCCAAGGTCAATGTAGGTTTCGGCGATATTGACGATCGCTTTTGCGCGGACCTGAGCCACATAGTGGTCCTTTGGGTCCTGGCTCGCGAGCGCCTCGATTTGTCGCTGCCCTTCGCCAAGAATTGTCTTCAGGGCTTCACGCGTTACCCCGGGCTCGATCTTGAACCTACCCCCTAGCGTGACGATCAGAGCTTCCGCCTGATCGGCCGATGCATGAAAATTCCGCAGCGCCCTTTCGGCATTGGCTTGCGCGTCCTGCCGTGCGCCCTCGGCCAATGCACGCTGGGTCTCGGCCGTCTGGCGCTGTTCGCTCGCGACTTGCCACTGCCACCCCGCGAGGCCGGCGAGGCAGAGGGCGACGACGAGGCCGGCAGCAGTCGACATGATGATACGGCGGGCTCGCGTGCGCTCGGCTTCGCGGCGGCGTGCGTCGGCGGCCAACGAGTCGGCGATGAAGGCGCGCATATCGACGCGGAGTTCATCGCCGAAGTGCTCGGAGAGCTGCGCGGCACCGGCGATAAGCGCGGGGGAGGTGGCGAGAAAATCGCCCTTCTGCGCGGCGTTGGCCTTGCGCCAATCCGCGACCATCGGCTCGAGCGTGTGGCGCACGCGGATGAGCACGGCATTCTCCTTGATGATCGCAACCGCCGCCGGCACCACGCGCAGCAAGGCCTCATGCACCGGCCGCACCCGCACGGCGCCGTCCGCCTCCTCGGCGGTCAGCAGGCGCCGGGCAACGAATTCGTCGATCAGCGCCGCACGGCCGGCGTCGCCGCGCTCGAACGCCGCCCGCTCGACTGGTACGATCACCAGCGATTGCAGTCTTCCGTCCTCGCCGATGGTGACGTCGCGCACGAACGCGGTGAGTAGGCTCGCAAGCCTCGCGCGCGCGGCGGCGCCGAGCCCTGCGACCGCCTCCTCGGCGGTGCGCGTCACCGCCGCGTCCATGCCAGGATAGTCTGCAAAGCGCAGTACGCTGTCACCGCGCGTTGCTTCGGCATCGAACAGCCGCTGCAGCGTCATCTGCAGGAGCGGTAGCGCATCCCCGCCGCGGGCGTCGGCGACCAGCACCTCGGCGAGTGAGCGGCCCTGGGCGTCGCTCTCGTAGGCGAGCGGTGGATGGCAGGCGGCAACCGGCCGTGTCACGATGTCCTCAAGCTCGGTCGGCGTCGGCGGCAGGAGGTCGAGCGTCGCGCCGTGCTCCTGTAGCAGCCCGAGGAAGGCCGGAACCGCCTGGAAGCGCCCGTAGCTGTCGCTGCGCAGCGCCGCGATCACGCACGAAAGGGAGGCTTCCACTAGGCTGCGCAGCAGTGTCGCAAAGGCTTCCGCGCGCGCCGGCGTGACTTCAGTGAACAGCCGCTCCACCTGGTCGACCGCGATCATGAGCCGCGCAGGACGCGGCGCCTCGTATCGCAACTTCTCCTTGCGTGCCAGCTCCGCGCGCGCCAGCGCCGTGCGGATAGGCGCCAGCGCCGCGTTGCCGGGCGAAGCGAACAGTTCAGCGAGCAGCGCCGCGTTGGAAAAGTCGCCAGCGCGCAACTCCGCCCCCAGCGCCTCCGGCGCAAACAGCGCCTCGGCAAGCTGCGCCAGCGGATCGCCGCTCGGCACGATGATCGCATTGCGCCACAGATCGATTCCGGCCAAAACGCCGGGCGCCGTCACCCGAGGGACGAGCCCAGCCCGCAGCAGCGACGACTTGCCCGAGCCGCTCCCCCCGATCAGCAGCACGAACGGCGACTGCCGCAGCTTTGCCGTGCCGCGCGCGATCGCCACGGAGCGGCCGAAGAACACCGGCGCATGCGCCGCCTCGAACGCTGCCAGCCCGCGGAACGGCGAGCCCTTGAGCGCGCGGTCCCAGACCGGCCCGGTCGCGACCACGCCGCGGCGCGTGAGCCACTGCCGCAGGCAATCTTCGAGCTTCTTCTCGAAATCGTCGGCATCGACGAAGCTCTGGTAGCCCGCGGTGTTGTAGCCCTCCGCGCTCTCGGTCCAGCGCTTCCACACCGATTGCAGGAGCTGGTACTGCTCCATCTCCTCGTTCGCCCAGTCGGCGCGGTAGAGAACGTCAGCGGTCTTGCGGAACAAGTAAACATCGGGCACGCCGCTGTGCTTGCGGCTGACATCGACCGCGGTCTCGAATTCGAGCACGGTGCCGCTCTCGTAGGAGGAGCCGTCGCCGCGATGCCAGATCGAGGGGTTGATTTTAAGGCCGGCGCGCTTCCACACGATGCACAGCACCATGTCGGCTTCGGTCATGTTACCGATCGCGGCGGCGATCGCCTCCTGGAAGGAATGGGCCGCGGTGTAGAAGCCGTCCTCCCAACGCAGGATGTCGAGCCGCACCAGCCCCTCAAGCTCGCCATTGAGCCGGTCGGCGACCAGCATCACCCGCGCACGCTCATCCACTACGTCGGATGGCGACGAGACAAAAATGCGCAGGACGCTTCCAGTCAAGGCAATGTCCGACACGTTGGTGGAACAGCTACCATTCTAGGAGCCAAATGAAGGCGATGTCAGGCCATTCTCTAGCCTTGGCCTTAGTTGCTGATCAGGCCCATAGTCGCGGTCGGGACGGAGATTGCTCTCCACCCCCGCAACAGTGACCTGACGGCTTTTTTGTACCAGTGGATGAGAGATTACTGCATTGTCCGCCTGGCTCAAGCGTGTTGGTTTGAGGATGAGCATGGCCGTATAGCTTCCGAACGACGAGAGACTGCCGCCAAAACTATTTGCGACGCGCCGTAGCATTCCTGATCTGAAATTTCATCGTACTCGACTCGCTACCGAAAGGCCAAAGCGAGCAAGGGTTTGACGGGTTGTGTGTACCGAAAACCTAAACCCGGACGTAGTGGTGATGAAGTCCGCCCAGGATCGCGTGTGAATTGATGATTCCGATCCGCTGAACGGGGCGAGAGACCGGCGCATCTTTATCCAATGACCGGTGCGTCCTGATGTCATTGTAATAGCGAGCGTAGGTTCGCAGGATGCGGCGTAGATGCGCCTCGCCTAAGACGATGAAATGATCCACACACTCGCGCCGGATCGATCCAATCAACCGTTCAGCAAAGCCATTCTGCCAAGGCGAGGCCGGCGCGGTGGGCTTGTCCCGGATGCCCATAGCGCGCATTCGGCATGTGACAATGCTGCCGTAAATTTGGTCCGGATCACGGATGAGGTAGCGTGGCGCCGCATCCCAAGGAAAGGCCTCGGTTAACTGGCGTGTGATCCATTCAGCCGTCGGGCTTGTCGTGACGTTGATCCAGACTAGTTCTCTGCGGCCTAGACGGACGATTACGAAGGCATAGAGCAGGTCGAAGCCAATGGTCGGAACGACGAAAAGATCCATGGCAGCGATGTCCGGTGCGTGGTTGCGCAGAAAGGTGCGCCACCCCTGACTTGGAAGCCCACGTCGCTTGACCATGTATTTGGCGACGCTCGACTGGGCGACTTCAAACCCAAGCTTGAGCAGTTCACCATGAATACGCGGCGCTCCCCAAAGCGGGTTCTCGATGCTCATCCGCCGAATCAACGCATGCAGGTCCGTATCAATCTGGGGTCGCCCTCCCCGTGGGCGCGATTTCCAACGCCAGTAGCAGCGAAAGCCGGCTCGATGCCAGCGCACGAGGGTCTCGGGCCGGATGATTGTGAGAGCCTTCAGGATTGAAGGAAACCAGCGATATAGCTGGATAAAGAACCAGCGGTCATTGTTCGTGAGTCGAACGCGGCCAGGCACCTTGCGCCGCAGAACGATCAACTGATGTCGGAGTGCCGCATTCTCGGCTTCAAGCCGGCTCTTCGACTTGAATGGCGCGGCCAAGACGGCCATTACGAAACACAGCAGCGCGATCATGGTGCGCTGACGTTAGGCGATTCTTTCGGCTAATCAATGCGGATGAGGTTTTCGGTACACACAGGAGCGTGAACTGCGCACCCATGCAATTCACTAAAACACTCATCACGCTCGTTCTAAGACTGCTTGTCGAATGACCGTTTCTGGCAGATTTTGTTGCAAAAGTCGGCGGCCCCCTCCAAGTGCGCAACTTTCGAATCCAACGGGCGCGCCGCTTGAATCAATGTTGCGCGGCGGGTCTATTTTTTGAATCAATGTTGCGCGTC
>Ga0209385_1000427_pt1 | contig 17028 bp, 17 predicted proteins | sample NGEPerB_FD_184506 | JGI IMG/M metagenome (GOLD analysis project Ga0209385, IMG submission 184506) | Arctic peat soil microbial communities from the Barrow Environmental Observatory site, Barrow, Alaska, USA - NGEE PermafrostAB12-B... | ecosystem: Environmental > Terrestrial > Soil > Wetlands >... | reverse complement strand
AGTCGATACCCTTCATTTCTTTCTTGTACTTGCGAATGGCAGACCGGAGTCCGTCGACAGCGAGAACCGAGCAGTGCATCTTCACGGGAGGGAGACCCCCCAGCTCGTCGGCAGCCTGTTTCCACGTGATCGCCTCAGCCTCATCGATCGTCTTGCCCTTGGCCAAGTCTGTGATGATGGAACCTGTGGCTATATTGGAGGCACAGCCGTAGGACTGGAATTTCACATCCTCGATACGGTCGGTCGCCTTGTCGATCTTGAGGTAGACCGTGATCTCGTCTCCGCATGCGGGCGACCCTTCAGTGGCACAGGCGTCGGCATTCTCTATCACGCCGATGTTGTGTGGGTTCTTGAAATGTTCGATGACTTTCGCAGTGTACTTGATTGCCATGGTACCTCCTTATTGCGCAGGCGGTCTGATAGTGCTCTGAGCGCGCAAGCGTTCCACGATCGGAACGAGCTTTGCCAGAGCAGTATCGACGTCAGCCTCCGTGCTGTATCGAGACAACGTGAAACGGATCGAGCCATGCGCCTGTTCGTGATTGCGCCCAATCGCCATGAGAATGTAGTTCGGTTTCAATGTCGCAGCCGCGCAGGCCGAACCTGTGTCGACCACGATGTGATCCATGTCGAGGAACATCATGATCGCCTCGCCCTCAATGAACAGGAAACTGTAGCAGAGATGCGACGCGGCCCTTCCGGCGCCATCCGGCCCATTGAGCAGAATATACGGAATGTGCTCACGGATGCCAGTGGCAAGACGGTTCGTGAGACCGAGCATGTGCTCAACATCCTTGTCGAAGGTCGCGTACAGCAACTCGACGGCCTTGTCGAATCCCGCAATGCCCATCGTGTTGGGTGTACCCGGAACAAGTGGAGAGTACGACTCCGAGCCAAAGGTAATGGGACGTATCTTCGTGCCCTTTCGTACGTAGAGAGCGCCAACACCCTTCGGACCATGGATCTTGTTGCTGGAGAAACTCACCAGGTCTGCCTTCACCGCGTCGACATCCAACCGCTGCGTCTGCAGAGCGCTGGCGAAATCCACATGATATGGGATCCTGCGGCCCACGTGCTGTGACGCCTCGGCAATGATTGCTCCTGCCTGTGCCAGAGGTTCGATCGTACCGATCATGTGGTTGACACCCATCAGGCTGACCATCGCCGTGTGCTCATTCAGGACCGAGGAAAGCTGGTCGAGATCATACTTTCCCTCACCATCGACCTTGATGTAGTGAGCCCGGTAGCCTTCCTTCTCCAGTGCCTTGTACACCGCGAGCGTAGCAGGGTACTCGATCTCGCTGGTCACAATCTCCGGTTTGTCGACTGCCTGCGCCCACGTCGAGCCCCACAGGGCGATGTTGATGGCTTCAGTGCCACTTCCCGTGAACACGACCTCATTCTGCGACGCTCCAATGGCGGCTGCAAGCCGGTTCTGTGCTCTCTCTACGAGTTCTGCAGCGCCAGTGCCGCACTGCGTGAATGCTGCCGGTACCGCGTATTCATCAATAGCAGCAGTACGCATCGCTGCCCAGACCTCAGGCGCGACCATCGTACTGCGAAAGTTGTCAAGATAAATCATTGTCTGCCTCCTCTTCCTGCTGTGACCAAGAACAGCCTCGAATGCACACGATTACTTCTTTCAGCCTATCACAAACAGGGCAAAGTCAACACGTGAAAAAGCGGTGAATGCACGTCAACGCGTAGAGTGATGGCGGTTCAATTTGTTGTACAAGCCTCTCATGTCTCTATAGTGCTGGACGTCAGAACGGGCTAGTACTAGTGTCTGGCGAACCACATCGGGCTGACTGGAGTACCGCTCAGCAATGGCACGGTATCCCATGATAGCCTTGCGTTCGGCTTCCACGACAACGCCGAGTCTCTGGAGCAGAGCACTGTAGTCGAGAACCTGTCCTGACTTCAGGGAGGCGATCGCTTCCCTGTGTGGCTCATAGACAACGCCCGTGTATGCACGGTATAACTGCTGCAACAGCTGAGCGTGGGCAGCTTCACCGGTTGCGAGCAAACTGAATGTTGTCTTCAGACGCCTGTTGGGAGTCATCTCAATGAGTTGCAGGTAGCGAGCACGTGTTTCGACCTCATCCTCGATTGCATCCTCCAGCAACTCCTGGAGACTGAACGGCGCTCCTTGCGCTTCCCGCGCAATGTGCTGTCCGACATGATTTCCAAGCGATCGAAGGCGTTGCTGCGCCCGCCACAGCGTGCGAAGGCTGAAAACCCCGCCAATCGTTCCTCCCTGCCTGACAATATCATCCTCGAGCTGGGAGATCAGTTCATCACCGCCGCTCAATCGACGCGTCATCACCAGGAATACGGTGACGCCTGCCAGCCCGATCGAGCGAACAAATCCCGATACCGCAGGTACGATAGCCCCATTCCAGTACGGAAAAACGAGAACGAGCCTGTCCCCTCTATCGAACGAAACGTTGGGGGTGGTCAGTACTCCCAGATCAAAGCCCCGGACTGCCCGCCTCGCTGCACGCTTCCATCCGGCAGGTAACGCGCTGTAGCGATCGGTCAGACCAAAGAGTGGGGAATCCAGCACCGCCGTTACCCCGACGGCTACCATTCGGGAACGCCCCATAACAGAGTAGAACACGGTCTTTGTTTCCATTGCGTTGCTCCTCTGATACAATCAGCCCACCGCTATTGTAGCCAGTGGGCTGACGAATACAACGCGAGACTCAGGCGTTTTAAAACTGGATGCCGGACTCCTCTATCTTAAGCAGACGAGCCCACTCGTCGTCGATCATCTTCTGCATCTCGACAATGATGTGCTCGTTACCCGGCCGAAACAGATGCTTGAAGCGGCTCTGCCCCTTGAGGAACTCCTCGATTGGTTTGCGGTTGGAGGGCTTGGTGGTAATGTGCACGACACCGTTCTCGATCTCATACAGTGGCCAGAAGTTGGTCTCGACAGCCAGCTTGGAATACTGCATGGTAAGTGCGGCATCAAAGGACCAATTGGTCGCGCAGGGCTGCAGAACCGCAAGAACGGCCGGACCATCGGCATTGAAACCCTTCTGCGCCTTCTTGTACAGGTCCAGCGTGTTGTGAACTGCTGCCTGGCCGATGTATGGAATACGGTGGGCTGCTGCAATCTCCACGAGGTTCTTGCGCCATTGCGGTTTGCCAAAGCTGACCTTCCCCGCTGGAACCGTCGTTGTACTCGCTCCAAACGGCGTCGCACCGCTACGCTGGTTCCCAGTGTTCATGTAGCCTTCATTGTCGTAGACGAGGTACATGAACTTATGCTTGCGTTCAAGCGCCCCGGACAGAGCCTGAAATCCTATGTCGTACGTGCCGCCGTCACCGCCGACCGCAAGGATGTTGACATCGCTGTCGATCCTGCCACGGCGCTTCAGCGACTTGTAGGCGGACTCGACTCCAGCTGCCACCGAAGCAGCGTTCTCGAACGTCAGGTGCATCCACGGTGTATTCCAGGCCGTAAACGGATAGATCGTCGTTACAACCTCAAGGCATCCTGTCGCACCGATGACAATAACTGGCTTGTCCGAGGCCGCGAGAACGGTCTTGATGAGAGGTCCAATGCCGCAACCAGAGCACATCCGATGGCCGGACACAATTCGGGCATCAGCACCACTAGTCTTCAAAGCAATTTCTTGCAGCGTAGGCATGTCTGTTACCCCCTCAGTCCGATGTACCGCTGATGCTCCGGATCGAGTTTGCCGGACAGCAGTTCCTCGAAAACGGCTTCGATTTCAGTGGTCATGATGTCGCGACCACCCAACCCATAGATGTAGCTTTGCATTGCCGGTCGCTTGTCCAGTTCCCACAGCGCATTGCGGAACTCGGAGTAGACCGGAGCATAAGCACCGAAATCCATCGATCGATCGAGAACACCGACGACCGGAACGTGACGGAGTGCGTCACGCACTTCACTGTATGGAAATGGTCGGAAGAGAATCGGCTTGAGCATTCCGACCTTCTTGCCCTGCACACGCATGGCATCGACGGCAGCCTTCGCGGTGCCTGCAGCCGAATTGAGGACAACAACAACAGCTTCCGCATCATCCATACGATAGGTCTCGAAGAATGGATACTGTCTGCCGGTGATGGCTGAGAGCTCGGTGCCGACTTCATGATAGACTTCGAACACTTTGCTCATTGCCTCTTCCTGAGCACGCTTGAACTCGAAATAGTAGTCCGGAAGGACCAATGGTCCGATGCTCTTCGGGTGTTCGACATCCAGCAGAGCACGGTTCAGTGACCGCACGCCGACAAACTTCCGTACGAGTGCGTCGTCGAAGATTTCGACTGGCTCCACCGCGTGACTGGTGATAAACCCATCCTGGTTGACCATGGCCGGCAGCTGCACCCTCGTGTCTTCTGCAACACGGATGGCAAGCAGCAGGTTCTCGTAGACTTCCTGGGCATTCTCACTGAAGATCTGAATCCAGCCGACAGTGGTCACACCCATGACATCTGAATGATCACAGTGGATATTGATCGGGGCGGACAGCGCCCGGTTGACCAGCGACATGACAATGGGCAACCGCAGCCCCGGCGTGGCAGCAACAATCTCCCACATGAGTGCAAGCCCCTGCGACGACGTCGCTGACATTGCTCGAGCACCTGCTGCCTCTGCCCCGACGGTCGCCGACATGGCAGAGTGCTCTGACTCGACGGGCACCATCTCTGTGTCGACAATTCCATCTGCCACATACTTCGCAAATTGCTCCACGATTGGTGTCTGGGGCGTAATCGGATAGGCCACAACGACGTCTGGATTAATCTGCCGCATCGCCTCCGCAGCCGCCTCAGCACCAGTAATTGCTTTCCTGACTCCCATATCTGTTCCCTCCCCTACAACTTGCAAGAGGCCTGCTCTGCCTCTTCTTCGCGAATCATGCTGAGACACTTGGTCGGACACTCATGAGCGCAGATACCGCATCCCTTGCAGTAGTCGATGTTTGTCTCCAATCGTACGGCTCCTTTGAACAACCGTCCGCCCTTGCCGGCCACGCCTTCCTCGCTCTTGGTGACAGGAATAGCCATATCTGGACAGTAGTTTACACAAATCATGCAATGGATACATTCAGAGGCGTTCCAGACAGGACGGAGAACACGCCAACCACCAGTTTTGTAACCAAGCGATGTAGCTGCCGGCAGCTCTACACCGAGTTCAAGCTCCTGCCATGTCTTTCTTTCGCTCATTTGAACACCTCCTCATAGCCTCTTCGGAGCATACTGATATTCTTCTGTACCTTCTCTTCACCTATCTTTGGCAGAAAGTGCTCGCGCAAGACAATCTCCAGCGACTCCATCTTGACAACGCCGGTCAACTTCACGAGTGCCCCGAGCATTGGCACGTTCGGTGTGTCCATGCCCAGCAACTCCAGTGAGATACCGGTAGCGTCGACACCATACAGGGTGCCATTGAACTGCGCCAGCTTCTTGATCTCAGCGGAGCATACTTTGGTGTTGACGATGAGGATCCCAGTTTCAGGCAACCCCGCTGCAACCAGGATGGAGCGCATGATACCAGAATCGAGTACCATGACGACATCAGGGTTGTCAATCGGCTCATGGCTCTTGAGCACTTTCTCGGCGATCTTGGTGTAAGAGACCGTCGGAGCACCACGACGCTCAGACCCGTACTCGGGGAAAGACTGTATGTACTTGCCCTCCCTGAACGCTGCCTCAGCGAGCAACTGGGACCCCGACTTGGCTCCCTGGCCCGCTCTGCCATGCATTCTGACTTCGTAGACTTCCTTCATGTTTCCTCCTCTTTCAAGAGCTCGATCGCAGATTCGTGGTTCCACGGCATACGTTCGTGCAGAATACCCTGCAAGGCTTACAGAACCACTCCTGGAACCAACCATGCAAAACAGAACTAACCCAGAAGCACACTGTGTCAAACGACGCCTACCAGCCCTTCCTGCGTCAATATTATAGAATGCGTGGGGGCAAAAAGCAATGGAATATCAAGAAACCATCACAGTCCAGAACAGGGCCACCGACCTCTCCGAGAGATGCCGGACTCCTGCATCGCAGCCTGAGTGCACCTACTTCCCGATCGCCGATCCAAGCAGAGTCAGCTGACCTTCAAGCCAGGGCACAAAGGCACCTTTAGCCGTTGCACCAAGAGCGTCCAGACTGCAGGCAACGATACCGTTTAACTGCCGACTGACTCCGATGCTGCCTCCAGGAGCAACATTCACGACTACGACCTTGGTCATCGCTCCGGACCCCCAGCCAGCAACTCTCGAAGCCGCCTCTGCCCCCGAGAGATCAAGACCCTTCAGGTCCGGCTGAACCACAACCTGCAGCCCATAGTCCCTGGCTGCGCTTGACCACGTTGTGTCCCCTGCCAGAAACGCCCTGGTACCAGCACTCCAGACCAAGCGTTTCAGCCGCCCATCCGCCTGGCTACACTGGTCCACGAACGCTGCATATCGCGAGTCGAACTGCTCCTTCAGCTCCGGGTACATAACATCCAGCGTATCGCGCATCAGGCGAGCCATGTCTGCGACATCTCGAAAAGATAACCAGGAACAGCCCGGAGTGCCCTTATCCAAGGCGGCAGAGAGACTGACGAAGCGCACGCTCCCCTGCTCCATCTCGTTGGACCATGCATCGACGGAGGCTCCGGTCTGGAAAACAACAGCACTCTTGGACACAAGCTCTTTCACATTCTGGAGAGGCGCCCCGTTGTCTCCAGCAAGAACCTGGACCTGCAACGCGGTACCAGCGATAGCCTGAGCGATCATGGCCACAGGCTTGATGGTCCCCGAGATGATCGTGGGCTGTACAACGGTGCGCGGACCACAACCGGACATCAACATCGTCAGGACTATGGTAAAGGCGAGGATCGTTCGAGACTTGATCACTTATCCCTCCTTTAGGAGTCCGCTACCGTCGGAAACTCGTGTTGCCGATTACGTGGAATCATCTTTTCGGGGGAGGATCCTCAACAGAAGCTTGATGAGACCATAGAAAATTCCCAGCACGGCAAAGATGAGGACATAACTCACCCCGCTGATGCGCAGACCCTCAGCAACAACAGTATCCATGGTTACCTCCTATCGTACCAGAGCCAGGATCAGACCTCCTGCAATGATGGAGGCGATCTGCCCTGCCACGTTTGCCCCAACGGCATGCATGATGATGAAGTTGCTGCCATCTTCCTGCTGCGCCATCTTCTGGATGACGCGGGCTGACATGGGGAATGCCGATATGCCGCATGCACCGATCATCGGGTTGATCTTTCGTTTCCGGAACAGGTTGATCAACTTCGCGAAGAGGACTCCCCCCGCTGTATCGAACACGAAGGCAATGAGACCCATTGCAATGATGAGGAGCGTTGTCGGATTCAGGAATTGCTTTCCTCCCATAGATGACCCTATTGTGATGCCCAACAGGATGGTTACCAGGCTGGAAAGCTCATTCTGAGCAGTCTTGGAAAGACGCTCCGTTACCCCAGATTCACGCAGCAGGTTGCCAAACATGAGGCTGCCGATCAGAGCCACGGACATGGGCGCTATGATACCGGCGATAAGGGTCACAGCAATGGGAAAGATGACTTTCACCGTCCTCGATACCTCGTGTTCAGGGTTCTCCATGTGAATCATGCGCTCTTCGCGGGTCGTGAGTGCCCGAATGATCGGTGGTTGAATAATTGGGACAAGCGACATATAGGAATAGGCGGCCACAGTGATCGGGGCCAGCAATGCTGGAGCAAACCGCGTAGCGACATAAATCGCCGTCGGTCCGTCGGCTGCCCCGATGATTCCAATTGCAGCAGCTTCTCTGAGACCTGGAATACCCGTGACGCCGGGGATACGCCCGACCAACAGAGCCAGCATCATCGTAAAGAAGATTCCGAATTGCGCTGCTGCTCCAAAGAACAACATCTCGGGATCCTGTAGAAGTGGACCGAAATCGATCATTGCTCCCACGCCGATGAAGATGAGGATGGGGAAAAGCTCATTCGTGATACCGCCCTTGAACAAGACGTCCAGGAAGCCACCACCGACCGCTGACGAAAACGGGATGTTGGCCAGCAGGCAGCCAAATCCCATGGGCAACAAGAGGTTCGGCTCATACTCCTTCTTCACTGCGAGCCAAATAAGCGCCAGACCGACGCCGAACATCGCCCATACACGCCAGTCTGCCATACCGACAATACCACGCAGCAAGTCTGTCATACGCTACCCCGCTTTTTTTCGAAGTGTGCTTCCTGCAGTCATTGTACCAGACCAGACGAGTTCTCCAAAAATGCGGGACGCTCCTCGTGAGCCAATACCTCCGAGGAGCGTCCCGCCTGAACAGGCTACTGTCTGTCAGGCAAGCTTGAGCAGAAGATCCCCAGTCTTGACAGTCTGGTTGGATTCGACGGCGACTTCCTCGACCGTGCAATCGCGCGGAGCAAGGATCTCATTTTCCATCTTCATGGCCTCAATGATAAGCAGAGTGTCACCCTTCTTCCAGGAGCTTCCGGGTGTCGCCAGGACCTTCAGAATCTTGCCGGGCAGCGGCGACTTCATGGTTGTCGCACCGCCTGCAGGAGCAGCGGGTATTGGAGTCGCCGGGCTCGCGGCAGGTGCCTGAGCCGACACTGCCCTGGGTGCCGGAACAGGCGCGGGAGCGGGGGCAACAGCCTCCGGAATTGATACTGGCGAATGCCCGGGTTTCTGCGCGCCTGCTTCTTCTACGTCGACGTCAAACGTCTTGCCATTAACAGTGATCCTGTATTTTTTCATGGTCTATCCTCCCGTCAGCGCCAGCGCGGCCTGACTGATTGTTCATACGGTGGTCGTCTCCATGCCGGGTTTGCAGGGGACAATGACGGTTCTAACTGCTGGAACGACAGTCCGGCAGCAGCCATCGCGCCTAGGACTGCCGCTGCAGAGGTGTCATCAAGAGTGGACAAATCGGACATGAAAACAGGGGTCTCATTTTCTTCGACCGCAGCCAATGCTGCTCCCACAACAACAGCCAACTCCTCGTCGGTCACATCCTGTCCGTACAAATCCATGCGAATCATGTTGTCCCTTCCTAGAGCGGGATGTTCCCGTGCTTGCGCGTCGGTCGTTCCTCGCGCTTGTTTACAGCGGCTCTGAAGGAACGAATAATACGGCTTCTAAGCTGAGATGGCTCAAGAATGTCATCGACGAGACCCCGCTCTCCGGCCACATATGGGTTATAGAGCTTGTCTTTGTAGTCGGCGATGAGCTTTTGACGGGTGGCCTCCGAATCTGAAGCCTCGCGGATCTCCTTCGAGAAAATGATCTGGGCAGCGCCATCCGCCCCCATCACAGCAATCTCGGCCGATGGAAGAGCAAACACGAAATCTGCGCCAAGATCCCGGCATGACATCGCGATGTACGCTCCACCATATGCCTTGCGGAGGATAACAGTTACCTTGGGCACAGTGCACTCCGAGAAAGCGTAGAGAAGCTTGGCTCCGTGCCGGATAATGCCCCCATACTCCTGGTCGACACCTGGAAGGTATCCGCCGACATCCACCAGCGTGAGCAGTGGAATGTTGAACGCGTCGCAGAAACGAACGAAGCGAGCGGCCTTATCTGAGCTGTCGATATTCAGGACTCCTGCCATCGACCTGGATTGATTGGCTACCACTCCGACGACTTGCCCGCCCATGTGCACAAAGCCAACGCAGATCGACTTCGCGAAACCCTCAGCTATCTCGAAGAACTTGCCTTCGTCCGCCAGACTTCCTATGACCTTGCGCACGTCGTACGGCTTGTTCGCTTCCGCAGGGATGATGTCCCCGATTTCCGCCGTACTTCGATCGATGGGGTCGTCGCTCTGCGCCGCAGGAGCGTCTTCGCTGTTGTTCGCAGGCAGGTAGGACAGGAGCTCGCGGATCAGCCGGATAGCCTCCTCATCATTGGCTGCTGCCAGATGAACGTTGCCGCTCTTCTCGGCATGCACAGTCAGACCCCCAAGCTCCTCGTCTGTGACTTCTTCGCCCGTTACGCTCTGGATGACTTTGGAACCAGTAATGAACATGCGAGCTTGCTCGGTCATGACGACAAAATCCATGATACCTGGTGAATACACTGCGCCACCGGCACAGGGACCCGCTATCATGGAAATCTGGGGAATGACTCCTGAACTGATCGTGTTTCGGTAGAAGATGCTGGCGTAGCCCTTCAGCGAGTCTATTCCCTCCTGGATGCGAGCTCCGCCGGAATCGCTGATACTCACAATGGGAGCTCCATATTTCACGGCAAGGTCCTGAACATGAGCGATCTTGGCTGCGTGCATCTCGCCGAGTGAGCCCCCTGCGACCGTGAAATCCTGAGAATAGACAAAGATCAGGCGACCATCGACGTACCCATGACCTGTGACCACGCCATCGCCGGGTAATTCCTGCTTGTCCAGACCAAATCCGGTATTCCGATGACTCACGAAGACATTTTCTTCCTGGAATGACCCCAGGTCCAGCAGGAGTTCGATGCGCTCGCGTGCAGTCAGCTTGCCGGCTTCGTGCTGTTTCTTGACACGACCGGGGCCTCCACCTGCGATGATCTGCTCTCTTTTCGACCGCAAGGTCGAGAACCGTTCATCATTGCTCATACTACCTCCTCAAGATTTCGGCTGGCAAATGAACGCGACAAACACTCTTTATAAGTATACCGGGTTCACGACAGCACTCAATTGGTCACACATGCGAATGTCCCCTGCGGCAAGCGCCACAGGGGACAGAGAGGCTTGACTCAGACCTAGCGAGTTCCCTTGAATTCGAAGTAGTGGACCTTGCCGTCCAGTTCTTCCTTCATCCGGATAGCGTTCACCGGACAAACCTGCATGCACTGGCCGCACCCAGGACACTTCTCGGCATCCACAGAGGGCTGCCTCTTCTCGGCATCCCACAGAATCGCTCTATGAGCTCCATCCCTGCACGCGCGGAAGCAGTTGCCGCAACCGATGCACTTGTCAAGGTCGATGTCCGAATGAGAACAAGGCGCGACCAGCTCTTCCTGGCCCTTGATGTTCTTGAGCGCCTTGCCAACAATATCCAACGGCGATGCGCATCCCTTGCGGTCCAGATAATCTGCAAGACCGCTCTTGAGGTCCCTTATCGTGCCAAACCCATAGTGCATTGGAAGTGTGCAGAACTGCACGTTGGAAGCTCCAACAGCCATCAGCTCCACCGCATCACTCCACGAGTAGGCACCGCCGTTTCCACTGACAGTGATGTCTACGTTGCGGGAAATCTCTGCAATGGTGCGGAGAGTAAGGGGTTTGATCGCCATGCCCGTCATGCCCGAATATGCCCCCTCGCCAAAGAGAGAAGGACGTGGTTCAAGTGTCTCGACATCAACCCCGATCAGTGCGGGCACCGAGTTGCTTGCCGTGACACCATCGACGCCGGCCCGCTTCAGTGCCCTGGCGACCTCGACGATGTCCGTGACCTGAGGCGTGATCTTGATGAGAACAGGTGTGTCTCCGGCAGCTTCCTTTACCCAGTGTGCAACCTTTTCGGTCGCCTCAACGCTCTGAGCAAGCATCCGGCCGGGGGCCTCGCCCATGCTTCCCTGTGGACAGCTGAAACTGCACTCGACAAGGTCGACACCGGCCTTCTTGAGCTGCCACACTAGAGACTGCCAGTCTTCCTTTTGTGACCCCATGATAGAAGCTGCAATCATCTTGGTGGGGAACATGCGCTTCAGTGTTGTGACCCGCTCACAGACCTCGTCGATGTGATATTGCGAAATGAGGTCGATATTACCCAACCCCCACAGTTTGTGCGCAGCTGTGCCAAAAGACGACATCATCGGGTATTTCAGATTGACGGGATTGCTCTCGACAGAAGTAGTCTTGAGGACGACCCCGGCCCACCCAGCCTTCAGTCCGTCAATCGCCATATCAAGCTCGTCCGTCGGCGGAGCCGCAGACAGAATGAAAGGGTTCTCAAGATGTATGCCCAGAAAATCGTACGAAAGGTCGTGTTCTCGATACATCACTTGCCTCCTGCCACAAACGCGGCAATCTGCTCCGCCGCTTTCTTCCCGTCACGCACAGCCTCCACAACAGTCTGGGCACCATGAACGGCGTCGCCGCCGGCGTAGACGCCCGGCATACTGGTTCCCATGTTCTCCCCGACGCTGATGAGTCCTGAATCGCTGCGGGCGAGACCAGGGAACACGCCCTCGTCAATCCGCTGTCCGATAGCGACGACGACCGTGTCGAGCGGGATGATGAAACTCGACCCTGGCAACGGTTCAAACGTGCATCGACCGGATTCGTCCTCTCCGCACAGATGAGCCTGAGTGACCTCCAACCCCTCCACATGATCGTTGCCAACAACCTTGTTCGGGATTGCCAGGAACTGATAGGTCACACCGAGTGCTGTAGCTTCTTCGATCTCCTTCTTGAAGGCCTTCAACTCTTTGATGCCACGACGATAGACCACGGTGACGTCTCGTGTCGGGTCTTCCTCACGGAGCATGGAGGCTACCTCGATTGCAACATTTCCGCCACCAATAACACCTACGCGGTTTCCTGCACCGCTGATTGCGCCAGATTTCATCCTGCGCAAGAGTTCGCGGGCGTGATGCACACCGACCAGCTGCGTGCCTTCAATATTTATGTCACTCTCAGAGGGCAGTCCTGTTGCAACAAAAACAGCGTCATAATCAGCAGCCAGAGGTTTCAGGTCCACCACGCGCTCCGTACGAACATGTGCAGCGAATGTGGACGTCAGGAAGCGGACTTCCCGTTCGTCAACCTCGCGCGGATACCGATGCGTAGACACTTCCTGACTGGGCACGCCGCCCACCTGCCGAGCTTCGAACACATCACACGAGAATCCCCGGACCCTCAGCTCGCGGGCACAGGCAAGTCCCGCGGGACCAGCCCCGATGATAGCAACCCTGCCCAAAATAGTTTCAGGCAGCTCCATGCGATCAGATGGATCAGTCGAGTCGGTTACGAAACGATGCAGTTCCCGAATGCGCAGAGGGGCATCTATCTTCGACCGCGTACATACAGACTGACAAAACGCTTCTTCGGGACAAATACGGCCACACGTCTCGATAAACGGATGAGACGTCTGAAGAAGGGTCCGGGCCCCATGCAAGTTCCCGCTACGAATCGATTGTATGAACTCGGGCACCGGGACGTGCGCCGGACACTTTGTCTGGCATGGCGCATCGTAGCAATAGAGGCAGCGTTCAGCCTCAATGGCTGCCTGCTGCCGGCTCAGGGTCTTCTCAAATTCTTCCATTGTTCCTCCTGCTTGCTTTGATTGCCGTCAACAACCTGTGCAGGTGCCTTGCAGGTTGTCAGAAACCACTTCTCTTGAGTTATATACGAATTCTCAGGTTTTCCAACCTCGTCGAACATAGTTGGATCTAGAACAAACAGGGGCCGGCCTTTCGGCCGGCCCCTGTCAGACTTGCCAGTACGTCCTTAGCCCGCGAAGTGGCAGGAAACCATGTGACCAGAACCCATGTCACGCAGCTCAGGCTCCTGCTCAGCGCAGATCGGTTGTGCTATGGGACACCGCGTTCGGAAGTGGCACCCACTCGGCGGATTCACTGGACTGGGAAGGTCTCCCTTGAGTACAATACGCTGGCGTTGCATCTCAATCCGCGGATCGGGAATGGGCACTGCCGACAACAGAGCCTTCGTATACGGATGCAACGGATGTTTGTAAATATCGTTGCTTTCATCCACTTCGACAATCTTGCCCAGGTACGCCACGAGTACACGATCACTGATATGCTTGACCATTGCGAGGTCATGGGCAATGAACAGGTATGTGAGTCCCAGGTTCTGCTGCAAATCTTCGAGCATGTTCACAATCTGGGCCTGAATACTGACATCAAGAGCCGAAATGGGTTCATCCGCAACAATGAACTCCGGATTCATGGCCAGAGCTCGAGCTATGCCGATGCGCTGACGCTGTCCCCCAGAAAACTCGTGCGGGAACCGGTTGGTGTGTTCCGGATTGAGTCCAACCGTGCGCAACAATTCCTGAACACGCTCTCGGCGCTCGGCCATGGTTCCAATATTGAAGATGTCCATCGGTTCTTCGATAATGTTTCCTACGGTCATCCGTGGATTGAGCGACGCATAGGGGTCCTGAAAGATCATCTGTAGTTTGCTGCGAACCTTGCGCATAGCTTCCCGACTCAGAGCACACAGGTTTTCGTCACAATAGGTAATGGTGCCCGCCGTCGGTGCATACAGACCCACGATGGTCCTGCCGACAGTCGTCTTACCGCAACCCGTCTCACCGACCAGTCCCAATGTTTCGCCGCGACCGACCTCAAACGAAACATCGTCGACGGCCTTCAGACTGGCCATGTGTCGCGCAAACGGCCCGCCGACATTGATCGCAAAATACTTCTTGAGATGTTCGACCTTGAGTATGGTTTCCATCGTTATCCCACCTTTACAAATCCAGGAACTGCCGGCGCGGTCGGATGATGGAGAAAACACCGAGCGCGGTGCCCTTCTCCGATTGTGACGAGTGGCGGTTCCTGCTCACGGCAGATGTTCATGGCGTACTTGCAGCGTGGAGCGAATTTGCAGCCAACAGGAGGCGCCAGCAGGTCCGGAGGGCTCCCTTCGATAGGCATCAGACGTTCCCGGTTTTCAGCGTCGAGACGCGGGACGGATTTCATGAGTCCCATGGTGTACGGATGCCCCGGTTTTTCATAGAGATCGTAGACGTCCGCTTCTTCGAGTATTCGTCCCGCGTACATGACAACCACCTTGTTGGCTATGCCGGCTACGATGGAAAGGTCATGACTGATGATGATGATGCTGGATTTGAGTTTCGCTTTCAGCTCCTTCATCAGTTCCAGGATCTGCGCCTGAACCGTAACATCCAGAGAGGTTGTTGGTTCGTCGGCAATGACCAGCTCCGGACTGCACGAAAGCGCCATGGCAATCATGACACGCTGCCGCATGCCACCCGAGTACTGGTGGGGATAGTCACGCATGCGTTCTTCAGGGTTGGGGATGCCCACCAGGGCAAGCATCTCGACTGCCTTCTTCCAAGCCTCTTCGTTTGTCGCAAGGCCGTGCGCCACCATGGACTCTGTCATCTGCAAGCCAATGGTCAGCACTGGGTTAAGAGAAACCATCGGATCCTGGAAGATCATGCCAATATGACGGCCTCGCACTTTCATCATGACATCGCCAGGAAGGCTCAGTAGATCGACCATCCCCTTGTTGGGACCGTTTTTCTCCATCCGGTCCGGCATTCCCAGCGCTGTACCATCAAACCACACATGTCCGCCCTCAATCCGACCGGGAGGGTTCGGGATGAGACGCATGACGGACATCATCGTCACTGACTTGCCGGAACCGGACTCGCCCACGATGCCAACGACAGAATCCTTTGGAACGGTCAGAGTCATCTTGTCCACCGCGTGGACAACACCGGCATAGGTGTGAAAATTGGTCGTAAGATCCTGGATGCGCATTAGAACATTGTTTTCATTCATTGCACACCCCCTACTGCCTCAGGCGTGGGTCCAGCGCATCGCGCAGGCCGTCGCCCAGAAAGTTGAATGCAAACATCGTCAGACTGATCGCCAGTGCTGGAAACAGCACAAGGTAGGGGAATGAACGGATGGCTTCGGTACCGTCCGAGGCAAGAACACCCCAGCTGGCCACCGGCGCGCTCACACCTAGTCCTATGTAGCTGAGAAAAGCCTCGGTAAAAATCGCGGATGGAATCTCCAATGTCACTGTGACAATGATGGGACCCATGGCATTGGGGATCAGGTGCTTGAAGAGGATACGATTGTTCGGGGCGCCGATGGTCTTCGCGGCCAGCGCGAACTCACGTTCCTTGAGCGACAGAATCTCGCCTCGCACAATGCGCGCCATGGGTAACCAGTAGGTGAGCCCGATGGCGATGAACACATTCACCAGGGGACTGACGCCTTTATCCTTGAACAGCACCGTCAGCAGGATAACGATGATCAGCGTCGGTATACCGTACAGGATATCAACGATACGCATCATGATGTCGTCGACTCGCCCTCCAAAGTAAGCGGCGATCCCGCCATAGGTGACGCCGATGAGAAAGTTGAGGGCCGCGCAGACAATGCCCACGGCAAGCGAGATGCGTGAACCGTACATGACACGTGTCATCTGATCGCGTCCCAGCTGATCGGTTCCGAAGGGATGTTGCAATGTGGGGGACTGAAACGTATTCTCCAAGTTCTGATCTTCGTAGCTGTATGGTGACACCATCGGTCCGAAGATGGCGATGACGAACAGGGCGATAATGATCCAGAACCCTACGACGGCCAGCTTGTTGCGGCGAATCCGGCGTATGGCGTCGCTCCAGTACGTAGTCGGCCGTCCAGTAATCTGTTCCAGCTCTCCAGAACCCTTGGGAGCAGGTACGAATGAGCCTGCATCAGGGGTAACGCCTTCCTTGAATTGCCATGTAGTCGGTGCAGCCATCACGACACCTTCCTTTCGACGTAGCGAATACGTGGATCGAGCCAGGCATACGTCAGGTCTACCAGGAAGTTCATGAACACCAGCAGGGCGCTGTAGAAAATGGTCACGCCAAGGATAACCGTGTAGTCGCGGTCATTGATACTAGTGACGTAGTAACGGCCCAGACCCGGGATTGCAAAGATCTTCTCGACAACAAAACTTCCCGTGAACACCGCCGCGATAAGCGGTCCCAACACGGTAACGACCGGGATGAGGATGTTGCGAAGTGCGTGCCGGAAAATGACAAGGCGCTCGGAGAGTCCTTTTGCCCGTGCCGTCGTGATGTACTCCTGGCGCAGGACCTCAAGCATGGACGAGCGCACAAGACGTGCTATGAAAGCAATTGGATAGCCTGCCAGCGTAAAGGCGGGAAGGATGACCTGTCTAACGGAACCCCAGCCAGCAGCAGGTACGAGGTGCAGTCCCAAGGCAAAAATGAACATGAGCAATACCGCCATGATGAAGTTCGGGACGGATACGCCCAGGAGCGCAATAAACATCACGAGATTGTCCTGCCAGCCATTCTGCTTGAGTGCTCCC
>Ga0209385_1000425_pt1 | contig 17037 bp, 13 predicted proteins | sample NGEPerB_FD_184506 | JGI IMG/M metagenome (GOLD analysis project Ga0209385, IMG submission 184506) | Arctic peat soil microbial communities from the Barrow Environmental Observatory site, Barrow, Alaska, USA - NGEE PermafrostAB12-B... | ecosystem: Environmental > Terrestrial > Soil > Wetlands >... | reverse complement strand
GCTCCTTTCCCCAGCTGGCCGAGGCGGCCGAGCGGGTCGGGGTCGTGGCGAACACCGCCCGTATCCTCGACGCGGCCCGGGGCAAGGGGATTCCGGTCGTCCACTGCACGGCGGAGTTCCGGGCCGACCGGGTGGGCTCGACGGTGAACTGCCAGCTGATCGCGGCCATGGTGCGCAATCCCGACCACCTGCTGGCAGGCACGCCGCCCACCGAGCTCATCGGCGAGCTGGGCCCCGAGCCGGGCGACCTGATCTCCTCACGGCTCCATGGAGTGTCGCCGTTCGCCGGGACCTCCCTCGACGCCTGGCTCCGCAGCCTCGGGGTCCGGACCATCGTGGCCACTGGGGTGTCGGTCAATCTCGGCGTGCTGGGCCTGGCCATCGAAGCGGTCAACCTGGGCTACGGGGTCGTCGTGCCCCGCGACACCGTGGCCGGCATCCCCCAGGAGTACGCCGACGCCGTGCTCGACAACACCTTCCCGCTGATCTCGACGTTGACCACGGTCGACGAGCTGCTCGGGGCCTGGGAGACAGCTCCCGCCCGGCCGGGGACGAACATCCGCTAGAAGGGGACGGTGTCCCGACGAGGCTGGATCCTGTTCGTGGCGATGTCCGTCATCTGGGGGACGCCCTACCTCCTGATCCGCATCGCCGTGCGGGAGGTGTCGCCGGCAACGCTGATCTTCCTGCGCACCGCGCCGGCCGCCCTGATGCTGCTCCCCTTTGCGATCCGCCGGGCGGCGCTCGGCTCGCTGTTGGGGCGGTGGAAGTGGATCGTGGCGTACACCGCCGCGGAGCTGGCCATCCCCTGGCTCTTCATCGGGCGCGCCGAGATCCACCTGACCAGCTCGTTGACCGGGCTCCTCATCGCCACCGTCCCACTCGTGGGTGCAGTCATCTACCGGGTCTTCGGCTACGACCGCTTCGACCGGCGGCGCATCCTGGGCCTGATCATCGGGTTCGGCGGCGTGGTGGCCCTCGTCGGCGCCGACCTCCACAGCACCGACCTCGGGGCCGCCTTCGAGGTGGTCATCCCCACGATCGGCTATGCCGTCGGCCCGCTCGTCATCTCGCGCAAGCTTGGGGACCTCCCCGCTCTCGGCGTCACCACGGCGTCGTTGGTAGTGGCCGGGCTGGCCTATGCGCCATTCGCCCTGACCCACCTTCCCTCGCACGTCTCCGGGGAGGTCATGGCTGCCATCGCCGGGCTGGCGCTCATCTGCACGGCTCTGGCCTTCGTGCTGTTCGTCGAGCTCATCGTCGAAGTCGGCCCGGCGCGCAGCACGGTCATCACGTATGTCAATTCGGGCGTGGCCATCCTGCTCGGCGTCATCGTCCTCGGTGAGCCGCTCACCTTCGGGATCGTCGTCGGCTTCCCGCTCATCCTGTTCGGCTCGTGGCTGGCCACCACGAAGCCGGCGCCGATGGTCGACGAGCTGGCGGCGGAGCCGCCGGCGAACTGAGGGGGCCGGCGAACTGACGGGGCCGGCGGCGGAGCCAGACGGCTCCGCGGGCTACATGTTGCGGGTGCCGTCCAGCTGGATCATGGCGTTGGTCGGCAACTCCTCCACGGTGATGTCCGGCACCGGGAAGTTGAAGGGCGAGTACCTGGGCCGTGCCGTCTGCCGGTAACGGGTGGTCGAGTGAACGGGGTCCGAGTCGAACTGCGGGATGACCTTGGTTCCGAACACCTCGAGCATCTCGAGGACCTCGTCGTGCTCGAACGAGTCCGACGGCAGGCCGAACACCAGCTGGTCGCAGCCGACCTCCCGGTACTTGGCGACCTGCTCGGCCACCTCGTCGGGCTCGCCGCACAGCATCCACCCCTGCTCGATGAGGTAGTCGAGCATGCCCTCGTCGGCAATGGTGTGGGGCGGCTCGGGCCACACCGGCACACCATCCTGGTGGGGAATGGTGTCGTGGTAGTTGCACACCAGCGAGTAGAGGTAGCCGCGCCCACGGCGCAGCGCGACCTCCCGGGCCTTCTTCCTGTCGCTGAGGCAGATGACCGCATTGGTCATCATCACGTTGTCGTTCTTGAACTGACCGAGCGGCTCGGTGCAGTTTGCGATGCCCTCCTTGTAGGCGGCGATCCGCCCCTTCAGGTTGTAGATGGGCTCGAAGTTGAAGGCGATGGCACCGATGCCGAGCTCGCCGGCCTGGGTGAACGTGGCCGGATTGCCGCAACCCACCCAGATCGGCGGGTGCCCCTGGCCCCGGTAGGGCTTGGGCAGGATGTTGTGCGGGTAGGGCACGGTGAAGTGCTCCCCCTCGAACATGTAGTCCTTCTCCTCCCACATCCGCGGGATCTCGCGGATGACCTCGTTCCACTCGGGCTTGGTGGAGTTCTTGTCCAGGATGTTGAACGAGGCGATCTCGTGGCTGCCCGCACCACGGCCGGTTCCCCACTCGAACCGGCCCTCGAGCAGGTGGTCCAGCATGGCCACTCGCTCGGCCGAGCGGACCGGGTGGTTGACCCGCGGTGAGAGGTTCATGATGCCGGTACCGATGTGGATGCGCTCGGTGGCGTGGGCCAGGTAGCCCATGACCACCTCAGGGGCCGACATGTGGCTGTACTCGGTCAGGGCGTGGTGCTCACCGACCCAGACGTACTTCCAATTGTGCTTGTCGGCCTCGATCGCGTAACTGATCTCGCGCGTGAGCATCTCGTGCTCGCATGCGGGGTCATGGGCCGCCTGACCCGGCAGGTACCCGTTGATGAAGACTCCGAATTCCATTGCAGGGGGCTCCTCTCGTACCGCTCCGAGCAGGTTTTTCAGGCTAACACGACCATCTGATAAATTGCAACGTGTTCCAGATTTGTGCCTAGCAGCTGCCCGAAGCGGCCATCTGCACCTACTCTCGGCCACAGATCCAGGGGGGAAGCAATGCTCACCATCGACAATCTGATCCGACAGCGCGCGGGGGACCACCGGGTGGGGATGGCCTTCGCCGACCGCACGTGGACCCACGACCAGGTCGTCACGGCCCAGGCGGAGCGGGCCGCACTGCTGGCCTCGCTGCGGCAGCCCGGGCCGTTCCACGTCGCGCTCCTCCTCGACAACGTCCCCGAGTACGTGTTCTGGATGGGCGGGGCCGCGCTGGCCGGTGCCACCCTGGTCGGGGGCAATCCGACCCACCGGGGTGACGAACTGGCCCGGGACCTCTCCCATACCGAGTGCCAGCTGCTGGTGACCGACCCGGGCTACGCAACGCTGGTCGAGGGGCACAGCCTGGGCCCGGCGCTGCCACCAGAGCGGATCCTGGTCATCGACGAACCCTCGGGAGACCTGGGGCCGGGACCGGCGACACCCTACGGTGCCCTCCTGGCCGGCGTCGCCGGCGCGCCGCTCCCCGACCAGACGGAGACGGCGGTCACCGAGGACACCCTGGGCCTGTTGCTCTTCACCTCGGGGACGTCGGGGGCCCCCAAGGCCTGCCTGTGCAGCCAGGGGCGACTGGCCCGCATCGGCTCGATCGTGACCCAGATGTTCGAGCTCGCCAGCGACGACGTCTGCTACCTGGCCATGCCGCTCTTCCACTCCAATGCGCTGATGGCCGGTTGGGCGCCCGCCCTGGCCGCCGGAGCCACCGTCGCCCTACGCGAGCGGTTCAGCGCCTCGCAGTTCCTCATCGACGTCCGGCGCTACGGGGTGACCTACTTCAACTATGTCGGGAAGCCGCTCTCGTACATCCTGGCCACCCCCGAGCTCCCCGACGATGCCGTCAACACGCTGCGCAGGGCATTCGGAAACGAGGCGGCCGAGGCCGACGTGGCACGGTTCGTCGAGCGGTTCGGCTGCACGGTGCAGGACGCCTACGGATCGACCGAAGGGGGTGCAGCAGTCCAACGCACACCCGACACTCCCCGGGGGGCGCTCGGCCGTGCGCTTCCCGGCACCCTGATCCTCGACCCCGACACCGGCGAGGAGTGCCCGCGGGCGGCGTTCGACGAGAACGGCCGCCTGCTCAACGCCGAAGCGGCCATCGGAGAGATGGTCAGCCAGACGGGAGGGGCCGGATTCGAGGGGTACTGGCGCAACGCCGAGGCAGAACACGCCAGGGTCCGCAACGGGTGGTACTGGACCGGGGATCTCGCCTACCGCGACGAGGACGACTTCTTCTACTTCGGCGGCCGGGACTTCGACTGGTTGAGGGTCGACGGGGAGAACTTCGCCGCCGCACCCGTCGAGAGCGTCCTCCAGCGGCACCCCGAGGTGGTGCTGGCCTCGGTCTACGCGGTTCCCGACGCCGTGGTGGGCGACCAGGTGATGGCCACCCTGCTGCTCCGCCCCGGACGCCGGTTCGACCCGGTCGGCTTCGCCGAGTTCCTGGCCGGCGAGTCGGACATGGGAACCAAATGGGCCCCGAGGTACGTACGGATCACCGACGAGCTCCCGGTGACCGCCACCACCAAGGTGCTCAAGCGCGTCCTGCGCAACGAGGGCTGGCACTGCAACGACCCCGTGTGGTGGCGTCCGCGGAGGGAGGATCCCTTCCACCTGCTGCGCCCGACGGACGCCCACGCCCTCGACAAGGCCATCGCCGAACGCTGAACCGGCGCGGCCGAGTGGGATCATGAGGGACGTGATCGTGTAACGCGCCACCGCGCCGTGGCGACTGCATGTGCATGCACTCGTCCGCCGCGAGGAAGTCGGTCTCCCTACGATGGCCAGCGATGAACCGTTGCCCGACGCGCACACTTCGACCGGATGGGCACCTACGCTGCGGACAATGGATCCGGCAACGGAGAACGACGTCGAGCTGCTCTCCCGTCTCCGGGACGGCGACGAGGCAGCCTTCGTGACGCTGGTGACCCGCTACAACGGATCGATGCTCCGGCTGGCGCGCACCTACGTACCGAGCGCGGCGGTGGCCGAGGAAGCCGTGCAGGACACGTGGATGGGCGTCGTACGCGGTGTGGACCGCTTCGAGGGCCGCTCGTCCTTCAAGACGTGGCTCTTCCGCATCCTGGTCAACCGGGCCCGGTCTGCCGGGACGCGCGAGCCCCGCGATCTCCTGCTGACCGACGACAGCCCGGCGGTGGACCCCTCCCGGTTCGATGCCGGGGGTGCATGGGCACGGCCGCTCGAGTCGTGGGAGACCGATGCCGACGACCGGCTGCTCGCCACGACGTGGTCGGGGCGCCTCCGCGATGCCCTGGGCGAGCTCCCGCCACGCCAGCGGGAGATCGTGATCCTCCGCGACGTCGAGGGAATGGAAAGTGGGGACGTCTGCGACGTGCTGGGCATCAGCGAGGGCAACCAGCGGGTGCTGCTCCACCGGGGTCGGAGCCGCCTGCGCGCCGCCCTCGAATCCGAGTTCGAGAGCCGAGGTCGCTGATCATGTTGCTGCGACGGAGAGGAGACCTGGTGTGCCAGCAGGTGGTGGAGCTGGTCAGCGACTACCTCGAGGGGGCCCTGTCGCGGTCGGACCGCAAGCGGTTCGAGGCCCATCTACGCGTCTGCCCCAACTGCACCAACTACCTCGAGCAGATGCGCGCGACCATCAGGGCCACCGGTACGCTCACGCCGGACGACCTCTCACCCGAGGCGCGCACCGAACTGACCGACCTCTTCCGGAACTGGCGGGACGAGGGCAGCTGAGCCCGAACGGGCGTCGCCGGAGGTCGAGATCACCCCTGCCGCCTGCAGGAAACCCTGAGCTGGATCGGCTCCGGCCGACCCGGGCAGACTTGCCACGAAGACATGACCTTCGACCCTGGCGTCCCGGCCGGGCGCCGGTCACCATCGCACGCAGGAGGTACGAGACAGTGGTCGAGCGCAGAAGTGTCGCGGAGGCAACAAGATGACGTCCGAGCAGCCCGGACGGGAGGACCTGGCCCGCTGGTGGGGATCGCGCCCGGCCAACTACTACGTGGCCACCCCCAACCTCCGATCGGTCCTGGACCTCCGTGCCGGTGCGGCACGGGCCGCCGCCATGGAGCCGCGTCTGCACGCCTTCGGCGGCACGGTCGCCGGAGTGGTCGAGCCGGCCGTCGAGACCCTGGAGCGCCACCGCGAGCTGCCGGCCCACGTCCCCTATGACGGCATCGGCAGGCCGGTCGAGGAGATCGAGTTCCACCCCGCCTACCGGCAGGCCGGCCAGGCGGTATGGGGGTCGGGGCTGCTGGAGGCCAACCGCGGCGGCCAGGGCTCGTTCGAACAGGCAGCGCTGTTCTATCTGCTGTCCCATGTCGGAGAGGGCGGCCACAGCTGCCCGGCAGTGTGCACCGCCGGCCTGGCGCGGGCCCTCGAGCAGCGAGGCTCCCCCGAGCTCAAGGACCGCTACCTACCGGGCATCTTCGAGACCGACTACGACCGCAGCCTGCGCGGGTCCCAATTCCTCACCGAGGTCCAGGGAGGGTCGGACGTCGGCGCCAACGTCGCGGCCGCCGTCCCGGACCCGTCCCAGCCGGGCGCGTGGCGGATCACGGGAGAGAAGTGGTTCTGCTCGGTGGCCGACGCCGACCTGTTCGCGCTGACCGCCCGCCCCGAGGGCGCAGCACCGGGCACACGCGGACTGGGGTGCTTCGTCGTCCCCCGTAGCATCGACGGCACCCCCAACGGCTTCCGCATCCGGCGGCTCAAGGACAAGTTCGGGACGAGATGCCTGGCCTCGGCGGAGATCGACTTCGACGGCGCACTCGGCTGGCCCATCGGACCGGTCGAGGAAGGGTTCCACGTGGCGGTGGAGGAGCTGCTCAACACCTCGCGGTGGCTCAATGCAGTGGGATCGACCGGCATCATGCGGCGCGCCTACCTGGAGGCCTCGGGATTCGCACGCCACCGGCTGGCCTTCGGTCGGCCCATCGGGTCGTTCGCCGCCGTGCGCGAGCAGCTGGCGGTCATGAAGGTCGAGGAACAGGCGGCGCTGGCCTCGACGATGGCCCTCACCGGCCTCCTCGACCGCCTCGACCACGATGAGGCCACGGAGACCGAGGCCGCCACCTACAGGCTCCTCGTCAATGCCAACAAGTACCTCACCTCGATCACCGCCACCGACGTGGCCCACCGGGGGATCGAGGTGCTCGGAGGCAACGGGACGATCGAGGACTTCTCACCCCTCCCCCGCCTCTACCGCGATGCCATGGTCTACGAGAGCTGGGAGGGCACCCACAACGTGCTGTGCGCCCAGGTGCACCGCGACTGTGTTCGGCTGGGCCTGCTCGACCATCTGCTCCAGTGGGTCCGCAGGGAGCTGGCATTGGCCGGCGAGACGGGCGACGGCCGTGCGGTAACCACGGCCCTGGACGCCCTCGAGCCCCGCCTGCGACGCTCGCTCACCGACCCCGACCATGCCGCACTCCACTTCCGGCCCCAGCTCGACCGCCTGACCCGGGTGGTGCAGGCAGTGTGCCTGCTCACCGAGGCGGCGCACTCGGGAGAACTGGGAGCAGCGGAGGAGAAGGCTGCCGTGGCCACCTTCTTCGTGCGCAGGCACCTTGTTCCCGACCACCAATCCGAGGACGACGCGGCCTGGCCGGACCTGGTGGAGACCGCCCTCGGCAACGACCTGCGCTGATGCCCGCAGGTGCCGGCAGGTGCCGACGGGTGCCGACAGGTGCCGACGGGTGCCGGCTGGTGCCGACGGCCAGACGCCCCAGCTCCATCCTCTGCCGGCAGCGCCTTCCTCTGCCCGTGACGGCGGGGTATGGACGCGGTGCAGGTGACCCGGCCACCGCACTCGGCTCGGATCGCGACCGGGCCTCGGTGCAGTCAGCGTCGTTGGAGGATCCCTCGGACGTAGGCCGCCTGGCCCACGTGTTGGAGATCGTCGACGATCACGCTGACCAGCCGAACGCCCACAGTCACGGGTGGGTCCCAGCTTCGGTCCACCACCCGGGAGAGGTCCGATCCCCCCAGGGAGCGCACGAAGTCCAGCGTCTTGCCATGGACGCCCTCGAAGTAGCCGAGCAGCGAGACGGCGTCGGCGGTGACTGCTGCCACCATGTCGGGGTCATGGCCGTACCCGGTGTCCGACGGGTCGAGGGGAAGAGCGAACCGCTCGGCCCATCCCTGTGCCGTCCAGACCTGTTCGCTGTCGGCGAGCCCCGCGACGTGATCGTCCTGGATGCGGGTCAGGTGCCACACCAGCCAGGCGATGGAGTTGGACTCGTCGTCGGGACGGAACGCCAGCTCGGCAGGCGAGAGTCCGTTCACCGCGGGGTGCACGGCATCGCGGATCCTCTCGAAGGCGTCCAACAGTAGGTCGGTGCTGGTCATCGGAGTCCTCCTTCGGCCGCCTCGAGCAGCATGCCGCTCCGGCGAGGGCGTGACCGTCGAGCCTAATGGGGCGAGCACTCCGGTGAGCCTCTGCTGCGTGTCTTCGCTCGGCGCCCCGGGGCCTGACTTCCTGGGCCCCACCCGTTGGATGGTCCCGTGAGGAAGAACGATCGGGTCTTGCGCCCCAGCCAGCGTGACGGCGGGAACACGTGTTGTGACCTTCGCCTCTACGGGATCGATGGCGCACCGGCGCAGGCTCTCCATGAGGAGCACACGACGAGGAAGGGGCACCGCCATGGGCAACTACCAGAACGTCACCGCCGGGCGGCCGGCGGGGGTCGAGAAGAAGAAGGCGTACCTGGTCGGCGCCGGCATCGCTTCGCTCGCTGCTGCGGCGTATTTGATACGCGATGGACACATGGCCGGAGGGCAGATCACCATCCTGGAGCAGCTGGACATCGCCGGCGGCAGCCTGGATGGCTCGGGGAACGCCACGGACGGTTACCTCGTACGTGGCGGGCGCGAGATGGAAGAGCACTACGAGTGCACCTGGGACCTCTTCTCCCGCGTGCCATCGATCATCGATCCCGAACGGACCGTTCTGGAGGAGATTCGCGAGATCAACCTCATCGACCCCAATGAGGCAACGAATCGGATCATCAACAACTGCGGCGTGAAGGACCCCAACACGTCGCTGGGCCTGTCCCACCACAATGTCAGGGAACTCACCAAGCTGTCGCTGGCGACCGAGCAGGAACTCGGAGCCACCACGGTCGAGGAGTACTTCTCCCCGTCGTTTCTGGAGACCTACATGTGGTGCTACTGGCGCTCGATGTTCGCCTTCCAGACCTGGCACTCGGTAGTGGAGATGCGGCGCTACATGCAGCGCTTCATGCACCTGCTGCCGGGGATGAGCCTGCTCAAGGACATCCTGTTCACCAAGTACAACCAGTACCAATCGCTGGCTCTGCCGCTGCAGACCTGGCTCGAGGCCGAGGGCGTCGTGTTCGACCTCGGCACTCAGGTCACGGACCTGGACATCGAGATCGTCAACGCCGTCAAGACGGTCACCGGCATCCACCTGCTGCGCAACGGCGTGGCGGAGACGATCCCCACCACCGCTGACGACTTGGTCTTCGTCACCAACGGCTCGATGACCGAGAACTCGACCGTCGGCTCCCTCGGCGAACCGGCGATCCTCAATCGTGAGGCCGGCGGTTGCTGGAGTCTGTGGAGGAGCATCGCGGCGAAGGACGATGCCTTCGGCAGGCCCGACGTCTTCTGCTCCGACATCGACAAGACGAAGTGGCTGTCGTTCACCATCACTGCCAAAGGTTCGCCGATGGCCGACCTGTTGTCGAAGATCACCGGGCGGGACCCGCACTCCGGCAAGGGCGTCACCGGCTGCATCATGACCATCCGGGACTCCAGCTGGCTGATGAGTGCGACCTGCAGCCGGCAACCGCACTACGTGGACCAGCCCGACGACGTGCTGGTGATCTGGGCCTACGGCTTGTTCCCCGACAACGTCGGTGACTTCGTCCACAAGAAGATGAGCGACTGCAACGGTGAGGAGCTGCTCAGCGAGCTTCTCCACCACTGGGGCGCCGAAGACCAGATCCCCGAGATCATGAAGACGGTCAAGGTGATCCCGTGCATGATGCCGTACATCACCAGCCAGTTCATGCCCCGCGTCAAGGGAGACCGTCCCGAGGTGGTTCCCGTAGGCAGCAGAAACCTGGCATTCCTCGGTCAGTTCGCCGAGATGCCCGATGACTGCGTGTTCACCGTCGAGTACTCGGTCCGCTCGGCGATGACAGCCGTCTTCACGTTGCTCGCCCTCGACAAGACGCCGCCCGAGGTCTACCCGTCGAAGTACGACGTGCGGGTGGTCGCCAAGGCGGCCGAGACCATGTACGACGGCCATGTGCCGGCGGAGAGACTGATCTCCCACTTCCTGAAGGACACCAGTCTCGAAGGCCTGATCTAGGGCTCTGTCCGCCCGGCGATCTCCACCTGCACGGCGATCCCCCCATCTGCCGCGTGGCGGGCGACCCGAAGGTCGTAGAGGCCCGCTCGTACCACCATCGAATGGGAGGCGACATCCCGCTCGGCGAGGCCGGCGGCGCAGATCGCCAGGTCGACGGCGGCCGTCCGGCCGGCCGCCAGCTCGATGCGTGCGAAGCCGACCAGTCGGGACGGCCGGGACGACCCCCGGCGGGACGCGTAGACCTGCACGACATCGGTACCCGGCCGCCGGCCGGCGTTGCGAACCGTCACGGTGACCCGGAGCTCCCCGCCGGCCAGTGCGGCCTCCGCCTTCTCCAGGGTGAAGCTGGTGTAGCTCAGGCCGAACCCGAACGGGTATGCCGGTGCGACCCCGTGGCGGGCCAGGTGCCAGTACCCGTGCCAGGCGTCGTACACGAAGGCGTCCGCCTCGGGGGCGAACTCCGGGAGATCGGCCTCGTTCCTCGGAACCGAGAAGGGAAGCCTCCCGGTGGCGTCGACCCTGCCCAACAGTACGTCGGCCAGACCGTGGCCACCTTCCATCCCCGAATACCACGACTGCACCACGGCCGGGACGGCGTCGTCCCATTCGGAGATCACCACGGCGCTGCCGGCAACCAGCGCCACCACCGTGCGCGGGTTGGCCGCAGCGGCGGCCCGGATCAGGGCGACGTCGACGTCGTGCAGATGTAGTGACCGGCGATCACCGCCCACCGCGAAGCCTCCGCCCTCGGCCCGTGGCCCCACGTGAGCCGGGGGCTCGATCGATCGCCCTGCGGCGATCTCCTCCGTGAAGCGCTCGACCAGTGCCGGATCGTCCTCGCCCGGGAACAGGCCGATGAGGTCGGTGGTGCCTGTGTCACCGATGAACTCCCCTTCGTCGAGACGCGTGTACCCCACCACCACGACCGCCACCCCCGCCGAGGCGGCCATCGACACGGCTTCGTCGAGGTCGGACCCGTCGGCGACGTCCACCCTGACCTCGGGCAAGGCTGCACGCAGCCCGTCCGCCACGGTCACCACGTCGGGCGCCCACACGTCGCTGGAGCCGCCGTCGCCCAGGTTGACCTCGGTCGCCAACAACCCCAGCAGCGCCAATGACGACCCCGGAGGCGGCTGCAGCGGCAGGAGCGGGGCACCACCGACTGGTTCGTTCCGGAGAAGGACGACGGACTTGGCCGCGGCCTCGCGCGCCAGTGCCCGGTGGTCCGCACAGGCCAGCACCTCCCTTCCCGGGGCCGGCCTACCCAGGATCGGGTCGAATCGAATCCGCGTGCCGACCACCCGCTCCACCGCCAGGTCGACCTCGGCCCACGAAACCTCGCCGTCCTGGAGGGCACGTTCGAGGTGGTGGGCCCTGATCATCCGGTAGGGCATCTCGACGTCCAGGCCGGCATGCAGCGATCTGGCCGCGTCGCGGATGCCGAAGATCCAGTCGCTGATCACGAAGCCGTCGAAGCCCCACTCGCTGCGCAGCACGTCGGTCAGGAGCGCCCGGCTCTCGCCGCACCACTCGCCGTTGACACTGTTGTAGGCACTCATGACCACGGCAATGCCCTCGTCGACGATCCGCCTGAAGTGGGGCAGGTAGACCTCGTGGAGCGCCACCTCGTCCACCGTGATGTCGACCTCGAAGCGGGCGTTCTCCATCGAGTTACAAGCGAGGTGCTTGACGCAGGCCATGGCGTGGCGCTGCACCCCCCGGGCCAGGGCGCTCCCCATCTCGCCCACATGGTGGGGATCCTCGCCGTAGGTCTCCTGGGCCCTCCCCCACGCCGGATGCCGGAGAACGTTGACGCACACCCCACCGAAGAGGTCGGCGCCGACGGCCCGGAGCTCCCGACCGATGGCCTCACCGATGCGCTCTTCGAGGTCGACGTCCCAGGTGGCCCCCCGGGCCATGCTGACCGGGAAGCAGGTCGCCTGGTCGACGACCACGCCCCTCGGGCCGTCCGAGAACGCGAATCCGGGCAGCCCCAAACGGTCCACCCGGGACGCCCGGAAGGGGCTCTTGTGGTAACCCGCCTCGCCCAGGTAGGTGAGTCCGGCCCACAGCGGGGCGTCGCCGTCCAGGCACCAGAGCTTCTCCTCGGCGGTCATCGTGGCCACGATGTCACGGGCGGCCTGCCGGTGGCCGGCGGCCGGAGGTCGGCTGCCGCCGGAATCGGTGGTCTCCTCGGCGGTCAGCGGTCCACTCCGAGGATGAGGCCGCTGGTCGGCACGCCGGTCCCGGCGGTGACCAGCGCGTGGTGCACATCGGGTACCTGGTTGACGGAGCTTCCCCGCACCTGGCGGACGCCCTCGGCAATACCGTTCATCCCGTGGAGGTAGGCCTCGCCCAGCTGCCCCCCGTGGGTGTTGATGGGGAGTCCCCCACCCAGTTCGATGTTGCCGTCCTTCACGAAGTCCTTGGCCTCGCCCTTGCCACAGAAGCCCAACTCCTCGAGCTGGTACAGGACATAGGGCGTGAAGTGGTCGTAGAGGACCGCGGTCTGGATGTCGGCCGGCGACAGGCCCGACGTCTGCCACAACTGGCGGGCGACCGATGCCATCTCGCCGAGTCCGCAGAGATCGTCGTAGTAGTAGGAGGTCATCATCTCCTGTCCGGGGCCGGCACCCTGGGCGGCCGCCTCGATCACCACCGGGGTGCCGGGGAGGTCCCGGGCCCGTTCCAGCGAGGTGACCACCAGGGCCTGGCCGCCGTCGGTCTCCTGGCAGCAGTCGAGGAGGTGCAGGGGTTCGACGATCCACCGCGACGCCTGGTGCTCCTCGAGGGTGATCGGCTTCTCGTAGAACCACGCCTTGGGATTGGTGGCCGCGTGCTTGCGATCGGCCACCGCCACCCGGCCCAGGTCCTCGGAGGTCGCACCCGTGACGTGGAGGTAGCGCTGCGCGGCCATGGCCACCCACTGCGCCGGGGTCAGCAACCCGAACGGTGCGTACCAGGCGAAGTTGGCCGTCTCCGCGTTGGGGACTGGCGGCCGGTTCTGCACCCCGGCCCCGAACCTGTTGCCCGACCGCTCGTTGAACGCCCGGTAGCAGACCACCACGTCGGCCACGCCGGACTGGACCGCCATCGCCGCCTGCTGGATCGTTGCACATCCGGCCCCACCCCCGTAGTGGATGCGGCTGAAGAAGGTCAGCTCCCCCATCCCGAGGCTCCGGGCGATCTCGATCTCGGGGTTGGTGTCGGAGCTGAAGGTCACCATGCCGTCGACTTCCCCTGGCTCGATCCCGGCGTCACGAAGGGCCAGGTCGACGGCTTCCACGGCGAGGCGCAACTCGCTGCGTCCGGACTCCTTGGAGAACTCGGTCGCCCCGATGCCGACGATGGCGGTGTTGCCGGCGAACGAATGCCGGGCGTCGCTCATCGGTCCGATCCTCGTCGGGCGGCATGGTCGGCGGCTCGGGCCGGAAGACGGAGCCGCACGGTTCCGGTCACGTGGTCTCCCAGGCTGTTGACTCCCCGCAGCGTCACCTCGACCCCACCCGTGTCGTCCGCGGCCGGTGCATCATCCTTGCCCGTCACCGTTCCGGTCAGCGTCATGACATCGTCGGGGTAATTGGGCGCACCGAGCCGGATGTTCACGTCGGTCAGAACGGCACCGGGCCCGGTCCAGTCGGTCACGTACCGGCCCACGATGCCGTTGGTCGACAGGATGTTCATGAAGATGTCCTTGGAGCCGCGTTCCACTGCCAGCTTGGCGTCGTGATGCACGTCCTGGTAGTCACGGGACGCGATCGCCGTGGAGATGATCAGCGTGCGGGTGAGGGGAACGACCAGCTCGGGCAGTACATCGCCGACGGCGACCTCGCCGAAGAGCAGTGTGGTGGGTCGGGGCGGGGAGGCGCTCGCCGTGTCGGCACTCATGCCCGCGCCGCCTGGGTCGCCGGTGTCCCGATGGACGGTGTCCCGATGGACGGTGTCCCGCCTGAGCGTAGCCCGTCGACCACCTGGCGCCCCAGCCTGGCCAGCTGCGCGCTCGGCGATCCGAGCAGCAGCTCGATCTGCTTCCCCCACAGGAAGTAGCGATGGATCGGATACCCGATGTCCGCGCCCATGCCTCCGTGGAGGTGCTGGGTGGCGAAGACCGCACGCTGGCCGGCCTCCGATGCGAACCACGAGGCGACGGTGACCGCCCGATCGGCATCAAGCCCGTTGTCGAGTCGCCATGCCGCCTGCCACAGGGTCACCCTGATCGACTCGGTGTCGATCGCCGCGTCTGCGGTCCGGAGCATCGTTCCCTGGAAGGTCGACAGGGGGCGGCCGAACTGCTCTCGGGTGTTGAGGTACGCAGCGGTCTGGGTCACTGCCGCCTCCACGACTCCCAACTGGAGAGCACACAACCCGGTCCAAGCCCGGTTCAGCATCCACGCCAGGATCCGGCGCCCCTGGCCCGGGTCGCCTCCGGCCAGCAGGTCATCGGGCCCGACGACGACTCCATCGAGATGGAGGTGGGGATGGACCTCACGATTGGTGGTCACCGCTCGCTCGACCGTGACGCCCGGGGAGCGGGGGTCGATGGCGGCAACGATGATGCCTGCCCCTTCTGGTCCGCCTCTCCCCACGACGGCGGGGACGAGCACCCGATCGGCCACGTGGGCGAAGGGAACCGCGAACGCACTGCCCGACAGCACCATCCCGCCGCTGTCAGCGTCGTCGGTGGCGTCGGTGGCGGTGACCGACGGTTCGCCGCGACCCCCGACGGCGATGTCGCCGGCCACATCGGCCAGCGCCGCACTGAGAACGACCTCGCCTGCGGCCACGGCGGGCAGCACCGAGCCGGCGAGCGCCACGGAGCCGAACTCGGCGATGGGCATGACGCCCAGCACCAGCGTGGCCCACAGCGGCAGCGGAGCGACCGACCGGCCGTGCGCCTCGAGCATCAGTGCGACCTCGACCATCCCGAGGCCACCGCCCCCGTGCGCCTCGGGGACGGGCAGACCGAGTAGGTCGGCCCGTGCCAGCTCGGCCCACAACTCGCGGTCGAATCGCTCTTCGGTGGCCTCCACCTGGTGGACCCGGTCCGGGGTCACCATGCCGGCGAAGATGCCGTCGACGGCCTCCTGCACGGCCGTCTGCTCCTCATCGAAGATGAAATCCATCAGCTCTTCCTTGTCTCGCCACTCGCGCCACCACTTGCGGACGACGCCACCACTGGTCGGAACACCGGCAGCGTCAGCACGTCGTCGAACGCCTCGAACCCCACCTGCACGGCCGTCCCGATGGCCACGGTGTCGGGAGTGATGCCGGAGACATTCGCCACCAACCGGGTGCCCTCCTCGAGCTCGACCAGCGCCACCACCAACGGGTAGTCGAACGCCGGCACCTGCGGGTAGTGGTTGACCACGTAGCTGTAGATCGTGCCCCGGCCGGACGCCGTCACGGTGTCCCAGTCGAACGAGCGGCAGTTGGCGCACGATGGCCGGGGGGGGTGCCGCAGGGTGCCGCACTCGGCGCACCTCTGGATGAGGAGCTTGTGCTGCCTGGCCCCCTCGAAGAAGAAGCTGTTGTCCTGGGTGAGGGCCGGCCGGGGACGCTTCGGGCGCTCGGCCGGCTGGGCCGGTGGGGCCTGATGACTCGCCTGGGTGCCCGGAGCCGCCGCCGCTTCCGTGGACCCGGCCGGCGTGCGGGGTCTGAACTTGAGGATCCGGAACAACATGGTGGCCACCACCTGGTCGTCCTGATCGGTGAACTCGAGCCGTGTGGTGATGAAGTGGCCCACGCCCAGCCCCGTCTGCTTCTCTCCTGAGACCGCGTCGATGGTGGAGTTCACCTCGAGCTGGTCACCGGGCACCAGCGGGCGCTCGTAGTGCTGGTCGCAGTTGGTCGCCACGACCGACGTGAACCCGGCCTCGTCGAGCAGCGCCATCAACTGGTCGTTGGGCGACTGGTCGTTGGGCGACTCCGGCGTCTCGACCCCTCGGGCACGGGCCTCGTCGGCCTCTTGGCTGGCCCGGAGGCCACGCATGATCCACGCCTGCAGCATGGTGGGAGGGGCGATGATCCCGTCGAACCCGGCGGCGTGGGCGGCCTCTTCGTCGACGTAGACCGGGTTCCGGTCGCCCATGGCCTCGATCCAGTGCCGGATCATGGGCAGGTTGACCGGGTCGGGGGCCCGATGCCTCGGGCCGGTGAGGAGGCCGACGAACGACTGGAGCCGCTCGTCGAGGGACGGCCCGCCTTCCGTCGTGGCGGAGGCAGCAGCAGCGGGGGCCGGCCCGCTCACCGGGACGACCGCTTCATGCCCAGCCCGGCCGTGGCCAGGATCTCCCGCTGGATCTCGTTGACGCCTCCACCAAACGTGTTGATCTGGGCCTGGCGTCCGGCGCGCTCGAGCTCACCGTGGAGGACTGCCCCCGGAGATCCCGGGCTCAGGTACCCGGCGGCGCCGACGATACCCAGCAGCCTTCGGTAGATCTCGACGGTCGACTCGGTCCCGAACACTTTGACGGCCGACGAGTCGGCCGGCCCGAGCGTGCCGTCGGCCACCGCCGCCGTCATCCGCCAATTGAGCAGCTTCTGGGCTTCGAGCAGGGCGTAGGTGCGGGCCAGGTCCTCCTGAATCCACCCAACGTCACACAGCTCTTGGTCGAACACCCACTCGGCGACCTCGTCCCACAGCCGGAAGGCGAGGGCGCTGACCGCGGCCAGCCCCACCCGCTCGTGATTGAGCTGGCCAGTGATGAGGCGCCAGCCCTCATTGACCTCGCCCACGACGGAGGAGCGGGGCACGCGTACGCCGTCGTAGTACGAGGCCGTGGTGGCCACGCCGCCCACGGTCACGATCGGGGTGCACGAGAA